>Ga0268263_1000137_pt1 | contig 180966 bp, 136 predicted proteins | sample Biomet5_FD_190358 | JGI IMG/M metagenome (GOLD analysis project Ga0268263, IMG submission 190358) | Microbial communities from bioreactor (seeded with sewage sludge) at LBNL, California, USA - Biofuel metagenome 5 (SPAdes) (version 4) | ecosystem: Engineered > Bioreactor > Anaerobic >... | reverse complement strand
GGAAGGCTTTGTCAACAAACTAAAGACAGTAAAACGCTTAATGTATGGTAAAGCGAGTATAGGACTTCTTAAAAACAAGCTGGTAATGGAACATATTCTTTTCAACTAAATTAAAGAAGAACCGAAAGGGTTTACACTTTATGGTTAATATTTCCTGATTCAGTATACAGAAAACGGAAAGCTTTCCTGGTTTACTATACATTTCTTTCAATTCTTTCCTGGTTGACTTTACAGGTTCTCCAAACAGTTCCTGATTTGCCATACACAGGAATAATATTAGACAAATAGTTGTATACGGAAATTTTCACGATTTCAAAGTTAAAAAAATACGATTAAATTACCTACTACATACTATGAAAAACACCGCGGTGGTCTGCCGGCGCGGCTGGAGGCGCGAAGCCTCCAAAGAGCGTAACATACATCCTATTCATCTCTGCAGGCGTTTTCATCCCATTGCTCATGTGTGGTCGTTTGTTATTGTAGAAATCAACGATACCCTCCATTATGCTTCGGGCCTGCTGTATGTCTTTGGGACGTTTCATCTTATAAAGCCATTCCTGCTTAATGATGCCGTTCACTCTTTCGGCGATGGCATTATCTGTCGGGTTTCCGTCCTCTGTCATACTGATGGAGGCACCCAGTTGCTTGAGTCTGTCCACATAAAGATTGCAACAATATTGTGAGCCGCGATCTGAATGGTGTATGAGCGAGTGAAGATCCAATCCCTGTTCTTCTGCACTGTTTATGGCATGTTCAAGCGCAGAAAGGGTATGGAAAGCAGAAAGACTGTCCGAAAGTCTCCATCCGATGATTTCATGCGTATAAGCATCGGTCAGCAGGTGGAGGTAACAAACACCCTCGTCGGTGTCTATGTAAGTAATATCCGCCACCCACAACTGCCCCGGGGCCGTGGCTTTGAAGCCCTTTATCAGATTCTTGTACTTACGATAGTTGTGATTGGAATTTGTCGTATGCCTGCGCCGTAGGGGAGCAAGCATAAGGTGTTTTCGGTGCATCAGTTCGTAAAACCTGTCGCGACCCAACATCCTCGAGCCGAAAATATCACGCAATATAAGGAATAGTTTGTAAGCCCCAATTCCAGGAGCTTCCGAACGTAACAGGACAACCACTTCAACGAGCTGGGATTCCAATAGAGAACGTTCTTCGATGCTCTGCCTGCTTACCGAATAATAGCCTTCGCGGGTCTTGCCAAACAGTCCGCTCAGGCAACGGACCGAAAGATCTGTGTGCCTGAGCCGAAGGCTGTCTACTGCTTGGCGCCAGCTTTTTTTAGCAAATCGATGCCATACTCTTCACGGCCGATCTTCAGTAACTCGGATAGCGCCTCATTACGAAGTTCAGAATACTCCAAAGCTTTACGAAGACGGGTAATTTCGGTCTTGAGAGATTCTGAACTCTCCGAAGCTGCCAATGACTCTTCCTTACGTCTCTTACGCATTGATTTCAGTTTCGTTAGTAACTCTTCGGACAAAGATAGGGATTCCGGAGTATTTTCAAAACGATTTTTCCAACGATAGACGCTTACCTTGGCTATGCCGTAAAGACGACTGGTAACAGATAATGACTCTCCATTTGAATAATAGGAACTCAGTACCTCAAACTTAAACGAGGGGTCATAATCAATACGATTGGTTACTTTTTTCTTTTCCATCTTACACCTTTTTTAGTTAATTAGGTGTAAACCGTTTCTGTATTAAGTCACACTTTAGCAAATTGACCATATTTCATCCTTTTTTGGTATATCTTTTTCCTTAACTTGTAAACAATTTAATACTTTTGCTGTGTTTGTATTTACTCTTGGACTAATTATATTAAAATCTAAAATAATTATGGATACTTTCTTTTCAGTTATAATGCCTACCTATAACCAATCGTCTTTTATCAGACGCGCCATAATCAGCCTATATAAGCAGACTTGTCAAAATTGGGAACTTATTATCATCAACGACGGATGCACCGATGAAACGGAAATGTTTGTTTCCGATTTTCTAAAAGATGAAAAGATTACCTATATTAAAAATGAAAGTAATCAGGGATTGGGGTATGCATTGAACCAAGGACTTGATATTGCTAAATATGACTATATCGCTTATCTGCCTTCGGATGATTTTTTTTATGAGAACCATTTGAAATCGATAGAAAGGAAATATAATGAATATGATGATTTGACACTGGTATATAGCGGTATGAAATTTGACGTAGTCGATACCTTATATTATACTGCCGATACAGAGAGTTGTGGATTACGAAAAGGTCATTGTCTGCAGCTGGTTCAGACTTCTCATAAAAAGACAGGAGAACGATGGCTGGAACGAAGCGAATGGATAACAGAAGATTTATTCTCTATGTTCTGGTATAAGCTTTTAGGAATAGGAAGTTTTGGAATGACGGGGATAGTATCCTGTAACTGGACATCGCATCCTGCGCAACGTCACCGATTCATCGGTGAGAAGTACGGCGGAGGGCTGAACAAGTATAGAAACTATTATAAGGTGAATACTCCTATTAAAATGAAAGTATCCAAATATAAGTTCATAGACGAGGAAAAATTCTATGCTGGGTACCGAACTAAACAGATGCTTTGCCAAGATTCATTAAAAATAGTTTTGGTAGGAGAGTTAGCCTACAACTCTGAACGTATCTACGCTTTGGAACAGGCGGGGCACAAACTGTATGGACTATGGAGCCCTAATCCTGTATTTTGTTTCTCAACTGTGGGCCCTCTTCCATTTGGTCATATAGAGGATATCTCGTTTGATAATTGGAAAGAAAGGATTGTAGAAATAGACCCCGATGTTATTTACGGAATGCTGAACTTCGGTTCGGTACCGTTTGCATACGATGTAATGAAAGCATGCCCTAGCATTCCTTTCGTTTGGCATTTCAAAGAAGGACCTTCCATTTGCCTGCGTCAGGGGAATTGGGAAAAGCTGATATATCTGTATACCCATGCCACTGGAAAGATTTTTCTCAATGAAGTAGTGAAGGAATGGTTCGAACAATTTCTGCCGCCTACGCAGGGAGTATCTTTAGTAATGGATGGAGATTTGCCAAAACGCGATTGTTTTAAAAACAACTTATCACCGAAACTTTCAGCGAAAGATGGTGCCATACATACGGTGATAGCTGGAAGGATGATCGGCATATCAGGGCATCTTCTGATGCACAATTTGGAGTAAATACTATAGACGATGCGTTACATAGAGGTCTGCCTATTATCGTAGGGGTCGATTATAAAGATGGAAGCCCTAATAATGATGGTGTTACTGATCATTGGATCGTTATAGTAGGGAAGAATGTTACAACCGGAAACGATGGAAATATAGTAGTCCAATATCAATATTATGATCCTGCTACAGCTTCTAGCGATAGAGGAACTTCTAGAAATAACACATTGACTCTGCAAAAGGATGGAACACTAGAGGGAACCTTTAGCAATGGCCATGATTATACCGTATCTTGTGTAAGACCTAATAAATAATAAAGATGAAAAAGAGTATATTAATTATTTTATTGTCACTTACCTCTTGTATCATAATTGCGCAAGAGAATCGAAGTTTCAAAGACTATCTTAGTCATTTTAGAGAAAAGCAGTTGCCCTGCGAGATGAATGTCGATTCCGTATGGTCATATTTTCCTCAACGGACAAGTAAGGGAAGTGCTCACGTAAATTATAATATTCCAGCGGAGTATATCAAGCAGTATATTTGCCAATCCCCACAGAAGTGCGATTGCAGCAATACCAAAGAATGGTATCTTTATGGTATTAAGATGAGTCTCGGAAAATATTTCGCAGTGGTTATTAGCAGGAGATCTGATGATTATCCGACTAAGTTTGGCAGGGGATTAAGGGATTGCCAACTGATCGTCTACAATGGCGAAGGAAAGATGATAAGCCAGAAAACGATAGCTCAAGATAGCTTTCAACATTTCTTCTTCGGGAAGTTCAGTAAAGGCAGTGAATCGGGCGGCCTTTTATCTCTTTTTATCGAACGTGGGTCAATGCTCGAGTATACCGATCGGAGCAATAGTATTTTCAAAGGTATATTGGATAGCTATGTATATACGGTTGACGAACAAGGTATAATCAAAGAAACGAAGACTGTCGGCAAAGCGGTAAAGGTGCAATGGACCGAGAAGAAGATAAAGATATTGGAAACGTGGAATTTGGTTCCTGAGCAAGAGGCTGAAAACCTGATAAGCAAGTTCTATAAGGCTTATATATCGAAAAGAAGTTCTTTTGCCAGAGACGAACTCAAGAAAAAGTATCTCACCGAACGCCTGATAGAAAAGCTCGATAGAGTTGGAGCCGAAACTGATGCCGATCCGGTTATTCGGGCTCAAGACACGACTGATGATATGGTAAAATCATTATCGGTTAAGCACATAGAAGGCGACTGGTATATGGTAAGTTATACAACCAGCAAAGGAACGAAGTTCGAAAGGTCAGAAAATATACCCATAAAAGTCATTCGAAGCGGCAACGGATATATGGTAGACTATATCACTCCTTCTTGGAATACTATGAATGATGGTGGTACAATGCTCGAAGAGTCTACCTCACTTCCTATTAATACATCTTCTCCTTATTCTTTTCTCGATTCTTTTTATAGGGTATATACTTTGATGTATGCTACAATGCCCGATGGACTGACTGCCCGACTTGCTACACTGCGTGCAAAATATCTCACGCCAAAAGCGCTGTCGCAGTTCAAAGAGGTAGAAAAGACAAGAAAATCATCTGAAGGTAGCCCCAACTACGATATGCTGATTAACGGTTTCGACTACGACCCAAACTGGAGACTAATTGTAGTTCACAACTCTCTTAAAGATGGAGTTTTTAAATGTATCTATAAAAGAAATCCAAAGTCAGATAAATTCTATTCCTTCGGAGTAAAAGTAGTCAAGCAAGGTACAAGCTATATGATTGATGGGATAATAATGAAATAATTTATCTCAAAAGCAGTTGTTTTATTCACAGACAAGAAAGATTTATATTATAAAGATATGGTAAAATATGATTATCTGATTGTAGGTTGTGGATTATTCGGATCCGTTGTTGCACATGAATTGACAGAACGTGGCAAATCATGTATGGCAATAGACAGACGAAACCATATAGGTGGAAATGTCTACACTGAAAAGATAAATGATATTGTAGTCCATAAGTATGGAGCTCATATCTTTCATACAAATAATATATATATTTGGAATTATATCAACTCTTTTGCGGAATTCAACAGATATACTAATTCTCCATTAGCAAATTATAAAGGAGAACTTTATAATTTGCCTTTCAATATGAATACTTTCTACAGAATGTGGGGAGTGCGTACTCCCGAAGAAGCCATGCGGAAGATAAAACAGCAAAGAAGGGATGCCGGTATCGTTGAACCTAGGAATTTGGAAGAACAGGCTATATTTCTTGTAGGAAAGGATATATACGAGAAACTAATAAAAGGATATACTGAAAAACAATGGGGAAAGAAGGCCATCGAATTACCGACCTTTATCATTCAAAGACTACCCGTGCGGTTTAACTTCGATAACAATTATTTCGATGCCAAATATCAGGGTATACCGATAGGAGGATTTACGCCGATAATTGAGAAACTGTTGAAAGGAACGACATTGACATTAAACGTCGACTATCTTACCGATAAAAATTATTGGGATGGTAGAGCCGAACACGTAGTTTACACGGGAGAGATAGACCGGTATTTTGATTATTTTTATGGGCACTTAGAGTACTGCAGTTTGAAATTCGAGACCGAGTTGATAGAAGGCCAATCGAACTATCAAGGCAATGCTGTGGTAAATTATACAGATAATGAAACGCCTTATACTCGTATTGTGGAACACAAACATTTTGAGTTTGGTAAACAGCCCAATACAGTAGTTACTAAAGAATATCCATTGCCATCAAGAAAAGGGGCAGAACCTACCCTATCAACGACAGCATAAACGTTGCGCTTTATAAAAAGTATATTGAATTTGCCAACCGTCAAACCAAAACACTCTTTGGCGGACGACTAGCAGAATACAGATATTATAATATGGACGAAGTAATAGAAAGGGCATTACTATTGGTCAATAGAATAGAAAAACAACTATATATTTAATATTACGAGTGCTCATTAGAAGTATAGTTATAAATAACGTCAATTCAACGAAATATAATCATCTGATTAAAGCAACTGTAGGATTATGTTTGTATCTTTATCGTGTAAAAAATCAGATAATACAAATTATTATCACAATGTTTACTGTAAGCATTTGGAGAATCACCTATTTCAAACTTTATGAAGAAAATCAAAAGTCTACAAATATTATTCATGGATTTGCATTATTTTTCAAAGATATATTCAAAAATTCCTAAAACATTCGGAGACAGTAAGGAGACTTTCAAAAACATTCCTCATTTATATATTTTCTAGTATTTCGGTCTTCAGGTTGTGAGGAAGAAGTTCAGCAATATCTTTACTGTAATCGTTATTGTATTCATGTATGTGGTTAAACACATACTTACTTATCCACATTCTTGGATTCACGTTACAAGCTTTGGAGTACCCCAACAGCCAAAATGATATAATAGACAAAACTAACGTTAATATCTGCCATAGTCGACCATCTCAATACATGTCAGATATGGAAGCACAGAAGACGTTGACTAAACTTTCTTTTGGAGTTTATTAGCAGAAGCTAATTTCTTACTAAGATAAAAACAATATGCATATTCTACGTCAGATATTTTAATTGCTAAGCATATAGTCATAAATAAGATACACAGTCAATATATGCTTTTAGCAAATACCTGTCAAAAGGGCGAATTGACTTAAGCGGCCTTGTTTTTGTATCAGAAAATTATAGCTACTATTCTTAAAATAGATGATTATAATCAACTAATGGGTTTGGAAGGTAAGGCTGCAAAAAGTTTTTGTGTGGCATACTTTGATGGTCTCAATTGGAAGGGAAGAAAGCCACGAACAAGGTGTGCTGCAATAAATGCTAGTTTGGATATTGGTTATACACTATTATTTAACTATATAGAAGTTTCTGTGCGAATGTTCGGTTTTGATTCCTACATAGTTGTATATCATAGATCATGGTTTAAACGAAAGTCTTTGATATGTAATTTAATGGAACCTTTCAGATACTTAATTGACATGACTGTGAGGAAAGCTCTTAAATTGAAACAAATTAAAGATTCTGATTTTAATATGATTAAGGAGGAATTTCGCTTAGAGTTAGAGAAGAATGGATGTATTCGTCTGCAATATTCTGTATATGAAAAAATAAAAACGAAGTCTCCTACAAACGCAGGAGACTTCATTTACTAATTATTCAGATTCAAACAAGAATCTAAACACAATTAAATAATATATTGTGAACTAATGGATTCGTTGTTAACCACTCTCTTGATGGTTTCGGCAAACATAGCTGCTATGCTAAGTTGTTTTACTTTTGCACACTTTTTAGAATAAGGAATACTATCAGTAAACACCATTTCAGTCAGACTAGATTCTTGCACACGGAAAGAAGCAGGGTCGGACATTACACAATGACTGGCTATGGCCCGAACGGATTTTGCACCTTCTTCCAACATAAGGTTGGCTGCTTTGGTTATTGTTCCGGCAGTGTCTACAATATCATCAACTAATACTACGTTTTTATCCTTTACATTTCCAATGATCTGCATATATGCCACTTCATTGGCTTTCTCGCGGGATTTGTTACACAAAACCAAAGGCACTCCCAAATATTTAGAGAATGTGCTGGCACGCTTGGAACCTCCTACGTCGGGAGTTGCAATGACCAGGTTTTCCAAATGCAGAGACTCGATATAGGGAAGGAATACTGCCGATGCATATAAGTGGTCAACGGGAATGTCAAAGAAACCCTGGATTTGATCTGCATGGAGATCCATGGTAATTAAACGATCGATGCCTGCTACCGAAAGTAGGTCTGCTACTAATTTTGCTCCGATGGAAACGCGGGGCTTGTCTTTGCGATCTTGTCTGGCCCATCCGAAATATGGGATTACCGCAATGACACTTTTGGCTGATGCTCTCTTTGCCGCATCAATCATTAGTAAAAGCTCCATCAAATTGTCGGAATTTGGAAATGTTGATTGAACAAGGAATACGTGGGCGCCCCGGATAGATTCTTCGTAAGAAACAGCGAACTCTCCGTCAGCAAAATGGGTGATGTTCATTTTCCCCAAAGGGCAACCAAGACTAGCGCAGATTTTTTCTGCTAGATATCTCGAGTTTGTTCCCGAAAATACCATAAAAGGTGCTTTTTCGCTCATTTTGTAATAGATATTACCTCTTTATTTAAATTGGATGTGCAAAGGTAGGAATTTCCGATTAGATATAACAAGACTTATTGTAGAAAAAATGTTTTTCTTTACCGGATTTATTTGTAGTTTTGCTAACCGGATGTATGATTTCCGGACTAACAAAAAAAGAATATATATATTGTCATTGAAACCAAATCTTTATATACCGCTAATAGGTTTGCTATACTTCTGTATGTCTCTTTCTTCGTGTGTAGGTACCGCTCCCACAAAGGAGGTGCGGCATATTGACTCACTTAATCAGGTGGCGTATGCATTCCGTTATAAAAATTTGGATTCTTCTTATCATGCGGCGTTAAAGGCGTACAAGGAGGTGAATCTCTATCGTCAGGGCAAGGCGGAAGCTGTGAACAATCTGGGCTTTTGTGCTTTTATGAGAATGGACTTTGAAAAAGCCGAGAAGCTTTATAAAGAGGTTTACGATCTCACTCAAAACGAACTGGAATTACTTGTGGCCGATATAGGATTGATGAAAATCTATCAGCGTACGGCTATGAATAAAGAGTTTTATGACTACCGCATCAGTGCGCTTAGCCGCATGAAACGGATTGATGAAGATAATAATTTGTTTATTGATAAGCACGAACGCCAGCGATTGAACTATGCGCGTTCCGAGTTTTATATCGTTTCCGCCATATATTACTTTTATTTACAGCAACGTCCGGAAGCCATTGCATCTATCCGGGAAATTCAGCCGGAGGAAGAACTTGCCGCCGATACCAGTCAATTATTGTATTATCATTATATCAAAGGGTCAGCTTCACTGTGCGATGCCGAGACTAAAGATGAACGACGTTTACAGGAGTTTGATGAGCTCTATACGACATGGAAACTAGCTTCGCATGGAGGGTATCTCTATTTTGAAGGGAATGGAGTGCAAGGGCTTGCCAATCTGATGGTTTCACCCCATGATTATGAATTCTTTTTGGATAACCGCTTGCAGAGTTTAAAGCAATTCAGCGTACCGGTTGATTCGCTGCTGCCGATGCGTTTCGGACAATTGGCATTGCAGACATTCCGTAAATATAATGATCTATATCAAATAGCCGGTACGTATGTATCTATCGGAAAGTACCTGAATGCGCATGGTGATTACAGTGTGGCGCTGGATACGCTTACCAAGGCATTGGAGTGTGTCAATGAACATCATCGGCGATACTACGACTGCCGTGACAGTCTGGACTGGCTCAGACCGTTTGACCGCAGGGATACCATCAGTACTGAAAAAGCATGGATCCAACGGAAATTGAAGACTGTGCCCGAATGGATTCTACGCATTCGTGAGCAATTGACTGTGACTTATGCTGGTTTGGGGATGAAAGAACGTTCCGATTATAACCGAAATATCTATCTGGATATATTGGAAGACACCCGGCAAGATAAAGAACTGGAGAGCCGGTATCAGTCGTTGGAAAATGAAGGAAGGCAGCTTAACATTTTGCTCTTGATCGTTGTTACCGGCTTCATTGTAGTAGTGACGTTTTTGGTCATATTCAATAAACGGTCGAGAATACGTAACAGAAATCATGTGCATCGGTTAAAACAGATGCTGGATATTTGCCAGAAGATAACAGCATCTATTCCGGCGGATGCACAGACAGAAGATGAAATAGTGAACGCTATATACGCAGCGGTGCATTCGGATATAGAACAGCTATTCGAAGGAAAAGAATTCCGGATTGAAAACCGCCAGTTGCTTTTTGCCAAGCGAATAAATAAGGATGAAAGGGCCATGGTACGTGTCATCACTCCATACATCACATGGGCTTTGGACAATGGCATGAACTCCATTTCTTTAAATGATGAGCGGAAGCGATTGGAGAAGCAACGTTACATTTACGAACAGCACATCGCCGCCAATAAACGGGGAAATGTGATCAAGAAGGCTTGTCTGGCTATTGTAAGCGGCATTCACCCTTATATAGACCGCATAATTAATGAGGTGCATAAGTTAACGGATAAAGGCTTTATTGACGATGAACGCATTAAGGTGGAAAAATACCAGTACATAGATGAGCTGGTCACCACCATTAATGATTATAATGATATTCTTGCCTTATGGATCAAGATGAAGCAAGGCAGCATAAACCTGAATATAGAGACCTTCGATTTAAATGAGCTGTTTAATTTGATCAGAAAGGGGAGCCGCTCCTTTGAAATGAAAAAACAAACATTAGAAGTCACCCCGACCGATGCATACGTAAAGGCGGATAAGGCACTGACGCTGTTTATGATCAATACACTAGCCGAAAATGCCCGTAAATATACGCCTCAGGGAGGAATTGTGAAGGTCTATGCCCACGCCACGGACGAGTATGTGGAGATTTCGGTAGAAGATAACGGGTGTGGACTGAGCGAGAAGGATGTGGCAAGCATCATAGGTGAAAAACTCTATAACTCCAAAGAAATTGGCATTTATGATGCATCCGATCAGGAAGAACTTCGCAAGAATAAAGGCAGTGGATTCGGGCTGATGAACTGCAAGGGGATCATTGAAAAGTACCGGAAAACAAACGAAGTTTTCAGGGTATGCTTATTCAATGCCGAAAGTACGTTGGGAAAAGGAAGTCGTTTTTATTTCCGCTTGCCGAAAGGCATACGGAAGGTGTTGATGGGCTGGGTGTGCATCTGCATGTTATGGAGTGCAGGCGGTTGCCGGGGTTCTGTTGATGATAGTTTGGAACAGCCGGACTATGTACAGGTGAAAGCTGCGGAAGACAGTCTATCCGTTCAGGCTGAAAATGCCTATGAAACGTTGCTCGACAAAGCCTCCGATTATGCAGATGATGCTTATTACTGCAATGTGGACGGTGAATACAAAATGGCTTTGCAATATGTGGATTCTGCTATAATCTGTCTAAATGCCCATTATAAAAAGTATGCCCGCTTTCCCCATCGTTATATGGCGTTGACAGGAGATGGCGAACCGGCTGAACTCGACTGGTGGAAAAGGTTGTTTAATTCTGATTTTCATGTCATACTCGATATTCGTAACGAAGCCGCCGTATCTTTTCTTGCATTGAAGCAGTGGGAGGCATACAGTTACAATAACGCAGCATACACTACTCTTTATAAACTGTTGGGCGAAGACCAGTCGTTGGGGGAATATTGCAGGAGGTTGGAACATTCCACCGGAAATAAGATAGTAAGCGCCATTCTGTTGGTAGTCCTAATGCTTGTTTTATTAGTGGGATATTATATTCTGTATTTCCATAAACGCCTTGTCAATCGTTGGAATTTGGAGCAAGTACTGGAAATAAACAAGCAGGTCTTTAGTGCATCTCTGGTGCAATTACCCGAAATTGAAAACATCCTGCAACAGGAAGGGGACATGCTGAAAGATATACCCGTGAAGATTGTCACCGATGCTTTTGACGCTGTCAATGAGTTACTCATGATTAATAAACTGGGCATAGCCGTATATAATGAGCCGGTCAATCAGTTGGAATATACTTCAAACTCCTTTGGAGAGAAAGAGTTCTCTATTGATTCACAGGAGAAAGAGCCGTTGAAAGATTTTGTTCAGCGCAGTTTTACGCAACAAGTGCATTTATCGGAAGGCGATTTTGAAGCTTTGCCGTTGTTAGTGGATATTGTTGACGGTTCACGCTGTATCGGGGTGTTATATCTGGAACGTAGGGAGAATACGGAACAGGAAGCGGATCACCTGTTATTGGAATTGATAGCCAGTTATGTGGCGATTGTCATTTTCAATGCCGTTGTTAAAATAGCGACAAAATACCGTGATATTGAGGCCGCCCATGAAGAAGCTTACCGGGCTTCGTGGGAAGATAATGTGCTTCATGTGCAGAATATGGTGTTGGATAACTGTCTATCCACCATTAAACATGAAACAATCTACTATCCTAATAAGATTAAACAACTTGTGGGAAAGCTTCGTTCAGGACGTTTAACCGCCGGAGAAGAACTTGAAACGGTACAGGCTATCAGTGAATTGATAGAATATTATAAAGGTATCTTTTCGATCCTCAGCTCGTGTGCTTCACGCCAGTTGGAGGAAGCCACATTCAGGCGCAGTGTTGTAGCTGTCTCCGATTTGTTCTGTGTTGCCGAAAAGTATTTCCGTTATGTGGGCAAAGGATTGCAGCATGCCGTTACATTCCACACGGAAGCTATCAATGAACACGTGGTGGGCGATTTTATTTTATTGCGTTTTCTATTGGAGAATCTAATAGATGAAGCCCTGTCCTGTCCGCAAGAAGGGGAACTTTGTTTACAGGCGAAAGTGGATGGTGATTATATCCGTTTTCTTTTTATAGACAGAAGGAGGGAGAAGACCCGTGAAGAACTCAATCAGTTATTCTATCCCAATCTGGAACGGATGTCGGGAGACAGAGGCAAATTAGTGGAAACAGAATATTTAGTATGCAAGCAAATTGTTCGTGATCATGATGAGTTCTCGGGGCGGAGAGGCTGTCGCATCAATGCCGAACCTGCGGAAGGAGGTGGATTTGCTGTATATTTCACGATATTAAGGAAATAATAAATGAAACGATATATGGAAGAGCAGAAATTTAAGGTGATTATTGTAGAAGATGTTAAGTTGGAGTTGAAAGGCACGGAAGAAATCTTCCGGCACGAAATCCCGAATGCGGAAGTAATCGGTACGGCCATGACAGAGCGGGAGTTCTGGGCACTGATGGAAACCAATGTACCCAATCTTGTCTTGCTGGATTTGGGTTTGGGTGGCTCTACCACCATCGGTGTGGATATTTGCCGTAATATTTTCAAACGCTATCCGGGAGTCCATGTACTGATTTTCACCGGGGAAATATTGAATGAAAAACTATGGGTGGATGTGCTGGATGCAGGAGCCGATGGCATTGTTCTTAAAACCGGGGAACTACTCACCAAAACGGACGTACAAGCTGTCATGGATGGAAAGAAACTGGTATTCAACTATCCCATACTGGAAAAAATAGTGGAACGCTTTAAACAATCTGTCATCAATGAAACCAAACGGCAGGAGGCTATTATCAGCTATGATATTGACGAATATGATGAACGCTTTTTGCGACACCTTGCTCTAGGTTATACCAAGGAAATGATTGCGAACCTCAAAGGTATGCCTTTTGGAGTGAAGTCTTTGGAAAAGCGCCAGAATGATCTGATCAACCGTCTTTTCCCACAAGGAGAGCGGGTAGGGGTTAACGCCACCCGTCTGGCGGTACGCGCGTTGGAATTGCGTATTCTTGATATAGATAATTTAAAGGAAGATGAGGAATAAATGGCGCTTGCCACATCCGGCGACGATGTTCTTTTTAATGACCCTGGCTGTCATTTTTCTTTCATGGATATTCGAAATCTATGGAATGAGTGTGCATTTGCCACAGACAGGAGAAGAGATACGGGTACAGAGTCTGCTCAGTCCGGAAGGCATGCGTTGGATGCTTCGGAATGCGGTTACCAACTTCACAGGATTTGCTCCGTTGGGATTGGTCATCGTTGCCATGTTTGGTATAGGGGTTGCCCAGCATTCGGGTTTCATAGATGCCTGCATCCGCATCGGAATACGTCGTCATCATAACCCGCTACGTATTGTACTGTTAGTGGTGTTTGCCGGATTACTTTCCAATGTGGTTGGTGATGCCGGATATATCATATTACTACCCATAGCCGCTACTTTATTTCATTCCGTTGGCTTGCATCCCATTGCGGGGATTATTACGGCATACGTTTCGGTATCATGCGGTTATAGTGCCAATGTCATGTTGACGACTCTTGATCCGATGCTTGCTTCATGGACGCAGGAAGCGGCCGATAATATGAATGTACTTGCCGGGAATACCGGACCTTTGTCCAATTTCTATTTCTTTTTCGTATCTACTTTTTTGGTGGCTTTCATCATTTATCAAATAACCCGTAAAAGTTTGTTGCCAATGCTTGGGACATACGAAGGGGACGTTAAATTTAATGGTTACAAACAGCTCTCGCGCAAGGAACGCCGTGCATTATGGAGTGCGGTTATTGTGGGGTTGATATATGCAGCTATCGTTTTTATGGCTACGTTTTCTTCCTGGGGAATCTTACGTAGTGTCAGCGGTGGATTGGCACGTTCCCCGTTTATTGAAGGAAGCTTATTTCTATTATCTTTCGGGATAGGGTTGATGGGAATGACCTACGGCTTTACTTCCGGCAGGTATCGTACGGATGGAGATGTAATTGAGGGACTTACACAACCGATGAAGTTGCTTGGTGCCTATTTTGTGATTGCTTTCTTTGCAGCTCAAATGTTTGCATACTTTGATTATTCTCATTTAAATAAATGTATAGCCATTATTAGTGCCGATGTACTTTCGTCCATTCATGTGGGTAATCTTTGGATTCTAATTCTTTTTATTTTCTTTATTGCGTTGGTCAATCTAATCATGGTATCCGCTACGGCTAAATGGACCTTTATGTCGTTTATTTTTGTTCCGGTGTTTGCCGGAATGGGGTTTTCTCCGGATTTAGTACAGTGTGCTTACCGCATTGGTGACAGCGCAACAAATGCTATTGCACCTTTTATGTTTTACCTGCCTTTAATCTTAACATATATGCAACAATATGATGCACAATCCACTTATGGCTCTTTATTAAAATATACGTGGAGATATTCTGTCTCTATTCTTCTGGCTTGGACACTGCTTCTCGTATTGTGGTATCTGTGCCGTTTACCATTGGGGTTATAAAATAGATATTTGACCGTTACAAGTTGTGTAAATCACTTTAAGAATGTTCTTTTTGACCTTTTATCGCTTTATTTCTTCTGTTTTTTTTCTTCCTATTCAAATGTATTTTTGTACTTTTGGCGTGAATCTGATAAAAGGGGAAATTACATAGCACACATACATAATTAATAATATAATTCCTGTGGATATGGAAAACAAAATTCAAGAGTTGACAGATAAGATTTACCGTGAAGGAGTTGAAAAAGGGAATGAAGAAGCCCAAAAACTTATCGTAGAAGCTCAGGATAAGGCTAAAAAGATAGTAGAAGATGCTCACAAAGAAGCGGAGGCCATTTTGGCAGCATCTCGTAAATCTGCCGATGAACTTGCAGAAAATACAAAATCGGAATTAAAGTTGTTTGCCGGACAGGCTGTAAATGCGCTGAAGTCGGAAATTGCAACTTTGGTTTCGAATAAAATTGTAGCGGCGGATATAAAGGGTTTTGCTAATAATAAGGATTTCCTTAATTCCTTTATTGTTACTTTAGCTTCAAAATGGAGTGTAAATGAACCCGTTGTCATTTCCACCGCTGATGCAGAAAACCTGAAAAAGTATTTTGCGGCACAAGCCAAAGATTTGCTTGATAAGGGAGTGAAGATTGAAGAAGTCAACGGTCTCAAAACGTTGTTTACCGTTTCACCCGCCGATGGCTCTTACAAGGTAAATTTCGGTGAAGAGGAATTTATGAATTACTTTAAAGAATTTCTGCGTCCGCAATTAGTGGAAATGCTTTTCTAAAATTCCACTATATATGAGTAAATATTATTACTTGGTAGCCGGTTTGCCTGAGCTTTCTTTGGAAGATAGCAAACTGAGCTATACGGTAGCTGATTTTAAAACGGAACTTTATCCCACTTTGTCAGAGTCGGACAAAAAGTGGATAGATTTGTTCTATCTGAAATTCGACAATGCTAATGTATTGAAACTGATAAAGGATAAAGATGCTGCAATTGACGTCAGAGGTAATTATTCCGCCGAAGAATTAACAGAATACATTTCTTTATTGAAAGAGGGCGGAGAAGTGCCTGATGCGGTTTTTCCTGCTTATCTGTCCCGCTTTATTTCTGATTACTTTAATATTCCGGCAGAAGAGGACTTCTTGCACGAAGATCGGTTGGCTACCCTCTATTATGAGTATGCCATGAAGTGTAAGAATCATTTTGTTGCTTCATGGTTTTCTTTTAACCTGACGGTAAATAATATACTGGTGGCACTGACAGCCCGGAAATTTAAGTTTGATGTTGCTTCGTTGATAGTGGGTGATACCGATGTCTGTGAAGCACTCCGCACTTCCGGTGCGCGTGATTTCGGACTGACAGGCGAAGTGGATTACCTCGATCAGTTAATGAAAATCAGTGAGATTGAAGAATTGGTGGAACGGGAAAAGAAAACAGATATGCTTCGTTGGAAGTGGATGGAAGATGCTACGTTCTTTGATTATTTTACCATTGAACGTTTGTTTGTTTTCTTGTTGCAGTTGGAGATGATAGAACGTTGGATATCATTGGATAAGGAAAAAGGTAACCAATTGTTCCGCAGCATGATTACATCGCTTAAAGATGAGGTGCAGATACCCGCAGAATTTAGATAAAATAAATCACATAATAATATGGCAACAAAAGGAACTGTGAGTGGCGTTATAGCCAATATGGTGACCCTCGTCGTTGACGGACCGGTAGCGCAAAATGAAATTTGCTACATTTCGACCGGTGGAGACCGGCTGATGGCGGAGGTAATTAAAGTAGTAGGTTCTAATGTTTATGTTCAGGTGTTCGAGAGTACACGTGGACTGAGAGTAGGAGCCGGGGCTGAGTTTACGGGACACATGCTTGAGGTGACATTGGGACCGGGCATGCTATCGAAAAACTATGATGGTCTGCAAAATGATCTCGACAAAATGGATGGTGTTTTCCTGAAACGCGGACAGTATACCTATCCGTTGGATAAGGAAAAAAAATGGCATTTCGTTCCACTGGCCAAAGTTGGCGATAAAGTGGAATCTTCTGCATGGTTGGGACAGGTGGATGAAAACTTCCAACCTTTAAAAATTATGGTACCCTTCACGCAGAAAGGATTGTGTACCGTGAAAAATATTGTTGCCGAAGGTGATTATGGCATTGAAGATACCATAGCTGTACTAACCGATGAAGAGGGTAATGAGATAAAGGTGAATATGATTCAGAAATGGCCGGTGAAACGTGCCATGACGAATTACAAGGAAAAGCCGAGACCCTTCAAATTGCTGGAAACGGGTGTTCGCGTTATAGACACGTTGAACCCAATTGTAGAAGGTGGTACGGGATTTATACCCGGACCGTTTGGTACTGGTAAGACCGTGCTTCAACACGCCATTTCCAAACAGGCGGAAGCAGACATCGTGATCATTGCCGCTTGTGGCGAACGTGCCAACGAGGTTGTGGAAATCTTTACCGAATTTCCTGAATTGGTAGATCCGCATACGGGACGTAAGTTGATGGAACGTACCATCATCATTGCCAATACCTCAAACATGCCGGTGGCTGCCCGTGAAGCATCGGTATACACGGCAATGACTATTGCGGAATATTATCGTAGCATGGGACTGAAAGTTTTGTTGATGGCGGATTCTACTTCCCGTTGGGCACAGGCTTTGCGTGAAATGTCCAATCGTATGGAGGAGCTTCCCGGACCGGATGCATTCCCGATGGATTTGTCTTCTATCATTTCTAACTTTTATGGGCGTGCAGGATATGTGACATTGGGTAACGGTGAAACAGGGTCTATAACCTTTATCGGTACGGTATCACCCGCCGGTGGTAACCTGAAGGAGCCGGTAACCGAAAACACGAAGAAAGTGGCCCGCTGTTTTTATGCGCTGGAGCAAGACCGTGCCGATAGAAAGCGTTATCCGGCGGTGAACCCGATAGATTCTTATTCTAAATATATTGAGTACCCTGAATTTGAGGAATATATTGCCAAGCATATTAATAAGGAGTGGATCGAAAAAGTAAACGAAGTAAAGACACGTTTGCAACGTGGTAAGGAAATTGCCGAGCAAATTAATATTTTGGGTGATGATGGTGTTCCCGTGGAATATCACGTCATCTTTTGGAAGTCGGAATTGATAGACTTCGTTATTCTTCAGCAGGATGCTTTTGACGAAGTTGATGCTGTGACTCCGATGGAACGTCAGGAAGATATTCTGAACATGGTCATTGACATCTGCCATACCGATTTTGAATTTGATAACTTCAATGAAGTTATGGACTACTTCAAAAAGATGATTAACGTCTGCAAACAGATGAACTACTCGAAATTCAAATCGGAACAATATGAAGGCTTCCGTAAGCAATTGAAAGAATTGGTTGATGAACGTAAAGCATGATGAGACATAAATTATACTAAGAATATGGCAACAAAAGCATTTCAAAAAATATATACCAAGATCACTCAGATTACGAAAGCTACCTGTTCGCTGAAAGCGGCAGGAGTGGGGTATGATGAGTTGGCGACCGTAAACGGCAAGCTGGCACAGGTGGTGAAGATTGTCGGAGATGAAGTGACTCTGCAGGTTTTTGAAGGTACGGAAGGTATTCCTACCAATGCAGAGGTTGTATTTCTGGGCAAGTCGCCTACACTGAAAGTGAGCGAGCAACTTGCCGGACGTTTCTTCAATGCTTTCGGTGATCCTATTGACGGGGGACCGGATATTGAAGGAGAAGAAGTCGAAATCGGTGGTCCGTCCGTGAATCCGGTGCGTCGTAAACAACCGTCGGAACTGATTGCAACGGGTATTGCCGGCATTGACCTGAACAATACATTGGTATCCGGACAAAAGATTCCGTTCTTTGCAGACCCGGATCAGCCTTTCAATCAGGTAATGGCAAGTGTGGCCCTGCGTGCGGAAACCGATAAAATTATTCTGGGAGGTATGGGTATGACAAATGATGATTACCTGTATTTCAAGAATGTATTCTCCAATGCAGGTGCATTGGATCGTATTGTCAGTTTTGTGAATACAACGGAAAACCCACCGGTGGAACGTCTGCTGGTACCGGATATGGCTTTGACAGCTGCTGAATACTTTGCAGTAAATAACAATGAAAAAGTTTTGGTTCTGCTGACCGATATGACCTCATACGCCGATGCTTTGGCCATTGTATCCAACCGTATGGATCAAATCCCATCGAAGGACTCCATGCCCGGATCACTTTATTCCGATTTGGCAAAGATTTACGAAAAGGCGGTTCAATTCCCTACCGGCGGGTCTATTACCATTATTGCCGTCACTACACTTTCGGGAGGTGATATTACGCATGCCGTACCGGATAATACGGGATACATTACGGAAGGTCAGTTGTTCCTTCGTCGCGATAGTGATATTGGTAAGGTTATTGTCGATCCGTTCCGTTCGCTGTCCCGTTTGAAACAGTTGGTTACCGGTAAGAAGACGCGTAAGGATCATCCTCAGGTAATGAATGCCGCCGTACGTCTATATGCCGATGCGGCTAATGCCAAGACCAAACAGGAAAATGGCTTCGACCTGACGAATTATGATGAACGTACCTTGGCTTTTGCCAAAGACTATTCCAATCAATTACTTGCCATTGATGTCAATCTCAATACGACTGAGATGCTCGATGTGGCATGGGGCTTGTTTGGTAAGTACTTCCGTCCGGAAGAAGTGAATATAAAGAAAGATATTGTAGATCAGTATTGGCCAAAAAATTAAAAAGAGATGGCTATAAAGTTTCAATATAACAAAACCTCTCTCCAGCAGTTGGAAAAACAACTGAAAATACGAGTGCGCACGCTTCCCATTATAAAGAATAAGGAAAGTGCGCTGCGTATGGAAGTGAAGCGCTGTAAAGCAGAAGCAGCTTTGCTGGAAGAGCAATTGGAACGGGAAATTCAGAAGTATGAAGCCATGTTTGCGTTGTGGAATGAGTTTGATCCGTCTCTGATCAAAGTCAACGATGTTCACCTTGGAGTGAAAAAGATTGCGGGAGTACGTGTTCCGCTACTTGAAAATATTGACTTTAAGATTCGTCCATACAGCTTGTTCAATGCTCCCAAATGGTACGCTGACGGGGTGCATTTATTGAAAGAATTGGCACATACAGCTATAGAACGGGAGTTTACTGTGGCTAAATTGAATTTGCTGGAACATGCACGGAAAAAGACTACTCAAAAAGTGAATCTTTTTGAAAAAGTACAGATACCCGGTTATCAGGATGCCTTGCGCAAGATTAAGCGTTTCATGGAAGATGAAGAAAACTTATCGAAATCATCTCAGAAAATCCTGAAATCGCAACAAGAGAAAAGAAAGGAGGTAGGAGCATGATTACGAAAATGAAAAAGCTCACGTTCCTTGTATATCATAAGGAGTATGATGCATTCCTGGATGGAGTGCGTAACCTCGGAGTGGTGCATATTGCGGAGAAGCAGAAAGGCGTACCCGATAATGCAGAACTTCAGGAAAGCATTCGTTTATCGGCTCGTTTAAAATCGACGTTAAAATTATTCCAAAGTCTAGCGCAGTCTCCAAATGTTGAATCGAATTCAGCTTCTCCGGAGCGGGGGTTGGAAATCCTCAATGAAGTGGATGCCCTACAAAGTGAAAAGTCTAAACTTCAACAACAATTACAAGCCTATCAGAAGGAACAGGCTACATTGGAACCTTGGGGTAATTTCGATCCACGGAATCTGACGCGTTTAAAGGATGCAGGGCTGACTATAGGCTTTTATACCTGTTCCGAAAAGAAATACAATCTGGAATGGGAAGATAGCTATAATGCATTTATTATTAACCGTTTATCAGGGCACATCTATTTCATTACTGCAACTGAAAATGCATTGGATATCAGCATCGATGCCGAGCAAATGAAACTGCCTTCCTCTTCGCTGGAAGAGCTGCAGAACAGTTGTGCTCAGATTGAAGAAGCGCTGGTTAAGAATGAACATAAGTTGACCGAACTGGCTAATGAACAGGCTTCATTGCTTGAGACCCTGAAAAAGAATAATAGCGACATTGAGTTTTCTAAGGTATTACTTAATACTGAAGCCATTGCAGGAGAAAAATTGATGCTTCTTCAGGGATGGGCTCCAGCCGTCAAAACGACTAAAATAGGGGAATGGCTCGATCAACAACAGGTTTATTATGAGATAGCCGATCCCACACCAGAAGATGATGTGCCTATTGAACTCAATAACAAAGGCTTTTTTGCTTGGTTTGATCCGATCTGTAAGCTTTATATGTTGCCAAAATACAATGAGCTTGACCTGACCCCATTCTTTGCCCCATTCTTTATGATCTTTTTTGGGCTTTGTTTGGGTGATTCCGGTTATGGCTTGTTCCTATTCTTGGGTGCAACAGGCTATCGTATATTTGCCAAAAATGTGAGTGCAACCATGAAACCGATCCTGTCATTGATACAAGTACTGGCTGTATCTACATTTTTCTGCGGACTATTGACCGGCACTTTCTTCGGAGCGAATATTTACGGTATCGACGTGCCATTCTTGCAGAATATGAAGGGACGAATTTTTATGGATAACAATGAAATGTTTCGCCTTTCTCTGATTCTGGGAGTGATACAAGTCTTGTTCGGAATGGCACTGAAAGCGGTGAACCAGACTATACAATTTGGATTTAAATACGCTATAGCAACTATCGGTTGGCTCGTTTTACTAATTTCCACCGGTTTTGCCGCTTTACTCCCAGGGATATTGCCTTTGGGCGGAACTGTACACTTGTGCATTCTTGGCGTAGCTGCTGTCGCAATCTTTTTTTATAATAGTCCGGGAAAAAATATTTTCCTCAATATTGGTTTAGGAGTATGGGATTCCTACAATATGGCTACCGGATTGCTTGGTGATATACTCTCATATGTCCGGCTGTTTGCTCTAGGTTTATCCGGAGGCATCTTGGCGGGAGTATTTAACAGCTTAGCTGTAGGCATGAGTCCGGACAATGTGATTTTAGGTCCCATCGTCATGGTTTTGATATTTGTAGCGGGACATGCTATTAATATTTTCATGAATGTACTGGGAGCAATGGTGCATCCTATGCGTCTGACCTTTGTTGAATTCTTTAAGAATTCGGGTTATCAAGGCGGTGGAAAAGAATATAAGCCTTTTAAAAATAGTATATAATTAAAAATTAAAACAATAAAAACAGTAAAACTATGGAAATGAATTTATTGGTAGCCTACATTGGTATCGCTATTATGATTGGTTTGTCGGGTGTCGGCAGTGCTTATGGAGTAACGATTGCTGGTAATGCCGCTATTGGAGCATTGAAGAAAAACGATAGTGCATTTGGTAATTTCTTGGTATTAACAGCTCTTCCCGGTACACAGGGACTATATGGATTTGCTGGTTACTTTATGTTCCAAACTATCTTTGGTATTTTGACACCTCAAATGACTGCAATTCAGGCAGCGGCTATTCTTGGCGCCGGTATCGCTTTAGGATTAGTTGCCTTATTCTCAGCTATTCGTCAGGGACAGGTTTGTGCCAATGGTATTGCTGCTATCGGACAAGGACACGACGTATTCAGTAATACACTGATTCTTGCCGTATTCCCTGAATTATATGCAATTGTAGCATTAGCTGCTACCTTCCTGATAGGTAGTGCCTTGGCTGCTTAGAAATAAGTGAAATACACGAGTGTATCAAAACACTCATTTTAATAAATCACCTCTGTTACAGATATATGTGGCAGGGGTGAATTTATATTCTTTTAGTAAAACTCATCATCGGCATATACTTCAGGTTTATAACTCTCGCACCTTAGGTTTAGTGCCCTCCCATCTTAGGTCTTTTAACCTTCCATCCCAGGGCTGCAACTGTTATAGCCCAGGGACATCTCCGTACTATCCCAGGGGTGTAGATCCGCTTATTTGTTATACATAATTATTGGAAAAAACAACTTGCTTTAGCATGAATAGAGCATGTTATCCATGCAAACGATTGTATGATATATATTTTTTAGTTTTTTGTATTAATATTCTATTATTCAAAGAATAATGCTACATTTGCAATTGGTATTAGATATTATAAGAGCATAGTATGATTAATGAGGCACTGGCTCCCGATTACATCTTCGAAGCAAGCTGGGAAGTGTGTAATAAGGTAGGAGGTATATATACGGTTTTGTCTACAAGGGCAAATACTTTGGAGAAAGGATTTCATGATAGATTGTTTTTTATAGGACCTGATGTTTGGAAAGGGAAAGAGAATCCGTTGTTTATTGAGTCTGATGACCTTTGTGTAGCGTGGAAGAAGCATGCACAAGACGATGAACAGCTATTTGTTCGTATAGGACGTTGGAACATACCAGGTAATCCTATCGTTATATTGGTTGATTTCCAACCGTTTTTTGCACAGAAAAATAGTATTTATACTGAAATGTGGAATCATTATCAGGTGGATTCTTTACATGCATACGGCGATTACGATGAAGCATCAATGTTTTCGTATGCAGCGGGAAAAGTCGTAGAAAGCTTTTATCGCTACAATCTGACTGAAACAGATAAGGTTGTTTATCAGGCACATGAGTGGATGACCGGTATGGGAGCCTTGTATCTACAGGCTAAAGTACCTGAAATTGCGACTATCTTTACTACACATGCCACATCAATAGGGAGATCTATAGCCGGGAATAACAAGCCTTTGTATGATTACCTTTTTGCTTACAATGGTGATCAGATGGCAGGGGAACTCAATATGCAATCAAAGCATTCTATCGAGAAACAAACAGCTCATCACGTGGATTGCTTTACGACCGTAAGTGAAATTACAAACAATGAGTGCAAAACATTGCTTGACAAACCTGCGGATGTAGTGTTGATGAATGGCTTTGATGATGATTTTGTACCCAAAGGGTCTACATTTACGGGAAAGCGTAAACGGGCGAAGGCATCCATGTTTCACGTAGCCAACTGTTTGTTGGGCATAGAGATGGATAATGATACGTTGATTGTAGGGACTAGTGGGCGCTATGAATTTAAAAATAAAGGAATTGATGTATTCTTAGAATCGTTGAAACGTCTAAATTCCGATAAAAACTTGCAAAAGAAGGTGCTGGCTTTCGTCAATGTACCGGCATGGATAAAGGAACCACGAATAGATTTGCAAGAACGGATCAAGAGTAAAGAAAAATACAATACCGCACTGGAGAATCCATTCATCACGCATTGGCTGAACAATATGAATGAGGACAAAGTACTTGGTATGCTGAAATATTTGGGAATGGAGAACCGTCCTGAAGATAAGGTGAAGGTGATATTTGTTCCTTGCTATTTGGATGGAAAGGATGGCATCTTCAATAAACAATATTATGATTTGATATTAGGGGAAGACCTGAGTATTTATCCTTCTTATTATGAACCGTGGGGATACACTCCATTGGAAAGTGTGGCTTTTAAGGTTCCCACCATTACGACCGATCTTGCAGGATTTGGATTGTGGGTGGACGGTTTAAAGGACAGAAATGGAATTCGTGATGGAGTAGAGGTCTTACACCGTTCGGATTATAATTATTCTGAAGTGGCCGATGGAATTAAAAATACGGTTTCTGCTTTTTCTGCAATGACGGACGAAGATATAGAAGCAATCCGTCAACGAGCGGGAGAATTGGCTGAATTGGCATTGTGGAAGCATTTTATTAAATACTATTATGAAGCTTATGATTTTGCTCTACGTTGTGCAAAGAAGCGTCAGCTCAATTAAAATCAAAACGAATTATTAATTAAAGTTATCATATAATGAAGATCAAAGTTAGTAATGTGAACGCTCCGAATTGGAGAGAGGTAAATGTAACATCTCATATCCCCGCCGAAGTGGAAAAATTGTCTGAACTGGCTCGGAACATTTGGTGGTCGTGGAATTATGAAGCGATTGAATTGTTTAGAGATCTTGATCCCGCTTTGTGGAAAGAAGTAGGGCACAATCCGATACTTTTGTTGGAACGCATGAGCTATGCAAAACTTGGAGCATTGGCAAATGATAAGATCATATTGAAAAGAATGAACGATGTGTATGCCAAGTTCAGGGATTACATGGATGTAAAACCGGATGATAAACGCCCGTCTATTGCCTATTTCAGTATGGAGTACGGTTTGCATCACTCTCTAAAGATCTATTCCGGTGGACTGGGGGTACTTGCCGGAGATTATCTAAAGGAGGCCTCGGATAGTAACGTAGATCTATGTGCAATAGGATTCCTTTACCGCTATGGATACTTTACTCAGACCTTGTCCATGGACGGACAACAAATAGCCAATTATGAGGCACAAAACTTCGGACAATTACCCATTGAACGGGTATTGGATGAAGGGGGTGCGCAAATGGTGGTTGACGTTCCTTATTTGAACTATTTTGTACATGCTTATGTTTGGCGTGTAAACGTGGGACGTATCTCGCTCTACTTGTTGGATACAGATAACGAAATGAATAGTGAATTTGACCGTCCCATTACCCACCAACTCTATGGTGGCGACTGGGAAAACCGTTTGAAACAGGAAATTCTGTTAGGTATCGGCGGCATTTTGACCCTGAAAAAACTCGGAATTAAGAAAGATATCTATCATTGTAATGAAGGGCATGCCGCTCTGATCAACGTGCAACGCATATGCGACTATGTGGAAGAAGGTTTAACCTACAATCAGGCTATCGAACTAGTGCGTGCTTCTTCTTTATATACTGTGCATACTCCGGTACCTGCCGGTCACGACTATTTTGATGAAGGTCTTTTTGGTAAATATATGAGTGGCTATCCGGCTAAAATGGGAATTTCCTGGGACGACTTAATGGATCTTGGACGTAATAATCCGGGCGATAAAGGGGAACGTTTCTGTATGTCGGTGTTTGCTTGCAATACTTCTCAGGAAGTCAATGGCGTAAGCTGGTTGCATGGAAAAGTTTCACAGGAAATGTTTTCTTCAATATGGAAAGGGTATTTCCCGGAAGAATTGCATGTGGGATATGTGACGAACGGAGTTCATTTTCCAACTTGGAGTGCAACAGAATGGAAGCATCTCTATGCAGCACATTTTGATGAAAACTTTATGTACGATCAGTCCAATCCCAAAATATGGGAAGCCATATACAATGTGCCTGATGAAGAGATATGGGAAACGCGAATGACGCTAAAAAGAAAATTAGTAGATTATATTCGCAGACAGTTTAGTGAATCTTGGTTGAAGAATCAGGGTGATCCGTCACGCATTGTTTCTTTAATGGACAAGATTAATCCCAATGCTTTGCTGATAGGCTTTGGACGCCGCTTTGCAACTTATAAACGGGCGCATTTGTTGTTTACCGATCTTGATCGTTTATCTAAAATCGTTAATAATCCCGACTATCCGGTGCAATTTCTGTTTACAGGGAAAGCGCATCCTCATGATGGAGCAGGGCAGGGGTTAATCAAAAAGATTATTGAAATATCTCGTCGTCCGGAATTTTTAGGCAAGATCATCTTCTTGGAAAATTACGATATGCAGTTGGCTCGTCGTTTAGTAACCGGAGTGGATATTTGGTTGAATACTCCTACACGTCCGCTTGAAGCATCTGGAACATCAGGTGAAAAAGCATTGATGAATGGCGTAGTGAATTTCTCGGTTTTGGATGGCTGGTGGCTGGAAGGCTATCGTGAAGGAGCAGGATGGGCCCTGACAGAGAAACGCACATACCAGAATCAGGAACATCAGGACCAACTTGATGCAGCAACGATTTACAGCATTTTGGAGACACAAATTCTTCCTTTGTTCTATGCACGTGGAGAGAAAGAATATTCTGAAGGCTGGATTAAAACTGTTAAAAATTCCATAGCCCAGATTGCACCTCATTATACCATGAAGCGTCAGTTGGACGACTATTACAATAAATTCTATAATAAAGAAGCCAAACGTTTCCACATGCTGGAAGCTGACCATTGTGCCAAAGCCAAAGAGATTGCAGCATGGAAGGAAGAAGTTGCTTCAAAATGGGATAGTATTGAAGTGGTTTCTTGCAATAAATCGGAAGCATTGATCAAAGGGTCTATTGAAAGCGGTAAGGAATATGATATTACTTACATTATTGATGAAAGAGGATTGGATGATGCAATTGGATTGGAACTGGTAACCACATACATTGCAGCAGATGGCAAACAGCATATATACTCTGTTGAACCGTTTGACGTGGTGAAGCGGGAAGGAAATCTTTATACGTTCCATGCAAAGCATAGGCTGGAAAATTCAGGTAGTTTTAAAGTATCCTATCGTATGTTTCCAAAAAATTCTGATTTACCTCATCGTCAGGACTTCTGCTATGTTCGTTGGTTTATCTAGTGCAACAAATAAGTAAAGCATATACTTGAAAACGGAAAGAGTATCTCACTTTTTATTAATATAAAGTGAATTCTATATTCCTAATGTAACTAATAAATATCGAAGAGCCCGATCAAACCCTTTTCTAGGGTTATGACCGGGCTCTTTTATATACAGATAAGAAGGTTAAACTTCAGACTAAAAGTTACCCTTCTCTAAAATAGAGTTTTAACGCACCTTTGTGTTTCATTGCTTCTGAAGCTTTTCTTCCTCTTCCTTTTACCCTTTGATGTACACAACTATAGTGTTGAAACAGCTTAAAAAAAGAAGCGTCTTTTATGGTGAACAACTCCATCTTCCAGTGTGTTTTTTATATACGATTATAAAAAACAATATACTTATATGAAAAAGATTGTATTACTCCGCCATGGAGAAAGCGCGTGGAACAAAGAAAATAGGTTTACCGGATGGACAGATGTTGACTTGACCGAAAAAGGTGTTGCAGAAGCCGAAAAAGCAGGTAAGACATTGAAAGAAAATGGATTTCATTTTGAGAAAGCCTATACTTCGTATCTAAAACGAGCTGTTAAAACATTAAATGCCGTACTTGATCAAATGAATCTGGACTGGATTCCGGTAGAAAAGTCATGGCGTTTAAATGAAAAACATTACGGGCAATTGCAAGGACTGAATAAAGCTGAGACTGCTGCTAAATATGGTGATGAACAAGTGCTCGTTTGGCGTCGGAGTTATGACATCGCTCCCCATGCTCTAACAGAAGAGGACGAACGTAATCCACGTTTTGAGGCCCGCTACAATGAGGTTCCTGATATTGAGCTTCCACGTACAGAATCTCTTAAAGACACTATTGCCCGTATCATGCCTTATTGGCATTGTGTCATCTTTCCTAATTTAAAGAAAGCCGATGAATTGTTGGTGGTAGCTCATGGTAATAGTTTACGCGGTATCATTAAGCATCTAAAAAATATCTCAGATGAGGACATTGTAAAACTGAATTTACCTACAGCCGTACCTTATGTTTTTGAGTTTGATGATGAGCTTAATCTTACCAAAGATTATTTTCTTGGCGACCCCGAAGAGATAAAAAAGCTAATGGAAGCTGTAGCAAATCAAGGAAAGAAAAAATAAAGAAAAAAAGAATATTTGAAGCAGAAAAAGCTCTTAACTCAGCACTACCTTTTCTACTGAGAGGTATCAAAAGCGAGAAATGAGGGTATGTCGAAACTTTATATTTGAAAAGAATAATTTGTAATCTGAAACTTTACTATCTTTATCAGCAAAGAAAAGAGTCCTATCATTACTCAGAAAGAGAGTTTGATAGGGCTCTTTTTATTAGTTAGTTACAATTTTGGACCTTTTGGAGTGATTATTTTAGTTTTAACACACTCTGATTTCGATATAAAAACAAAATGTTTATTTGACTAATTCGTTTATTAGCGTAATAGTCAAGAATATGCCGATTGCAATGCATAGGAAGATGAGGATCATATTGGTGATCCGGGCACTCGGTTTTGTCTCTTTATGCAAATTTTGATCAAAATAGTTTTTAAAGAATAAATAGATAGCCGGGACACTGGCACTAGCCAACAACAAATCTTCCGGTATCTTATAGATATAGACTTTTGAAAATGAAATAAGTGCCCAATGGCAAAGGAACAAAATGACGAGCAAGTTTACTTTTCGCGAATAGGCCAATAATAGGCCAATAGTGAATACTGCAACAGAACAAGGCATAACACTTGTTGTCATCATGGGAAAATCCATGCCTCTTGCCCATGAAAGTAGGGGGTAGAGAAACGGCATGGCATATAGAACGTACGTCATTTTATCATATTTGCGATGCCGTTCAAACGGAGTATAGTTGGTAAATAAGTCCCATAGCCAAATAAGTGCAATGATGCCCCAAAAAATGGAGAATATATAATTATAGTCCCGCTCACTACAATAAATTAAATAATAGACAATTGATATCCATCCATTTAAGAATACCATGTATCCTTTCATCAGATATTTTACTGTTTTGGTGGGCTTGTTATAGAGGAGAATCGTTATTAATACTCCCAAGACAGTAATGATGAGTTGAGCTATCCACGTTTCTTCGTTATACAATGCGATGGTTTTCCAGAAAACTTCCATAAATCAATCTTTTTATTCTTCTTATTAAATCTTTTTATGTCTCGTCAAAGAGAAGGCTCGTTTGATAAATAAAAACAATGGGAATGTAGCCCCAACCGCCAACATAAAAATAACACTACATGTCACAATACTGTTAGTAAATACATCTATTAGATACTTCTGCTGTAGTTCCGGCACCTTCATATTTTGCATAAACATAATCAGGGAAAAAACTATTTTATAAGCATACATACCCGGAATCATGGGTAATAATGCCGGAATGTAAAGTACTGTCATTGGACAATATATATGTTTTCCCAATACCAAACTACCCATACCTATTGCAAAAGAAGCGCATAGAGAAGCTGTAGCAATATCTACCCCGAGGTAAGTCATGAGGCAAAAGCGTAAGGAGTGTCCGATGGCGGAGAGTAATGCAATAGATGGAAATGCACGCAAAGGGGGATCGGATATCGCTCCGAATCCAATGGCCGCAATAGCAGCAAAAAAAGCATCTGTAAGAATATCTATGGCGATCATAATAAACTGTTGCTAATTAACATAAGTGTACATGCAAGTCCTACGGAGATACATAATACCAAAAGTAAAGCCTGAATAAGTCTGGTACATCCGGTTAGTACATGTCCCTCTACAATATCAATAACTCCATTGAGCAAAGGAACACCCGGAACCAAATAAAGTACACTAGTAGCTATAGCTATTTCCGCTGTAGTATTTAACGTTAAAGCAGATGAAGCTGTTAAAGAAGCGATAAAAGCTGACACCACAAAAATAATATAGTGGTTGATTTTCCTTTTTTGCATTGCCTGTTTGGTATAAAAGCCAATGAGTGTGGCAGAAAAGACTATGATTCGAGCAGTCCAGTCACCTCCGAACAATGCGCAGAAAGAGGCGTTGGCAAAGCCTACCAGGAACAATACGCAAAGCGGATCCATCTTAGGACGGGAAATAATATACTTATATTTTTCCCATAATGCATCTAAAGATAGATGGTTGTCGCAAGCATCCCAACTTAGTGCACTTAATTCTGAATTTAGTTCAAAACTGATGGGAAAAGCAGGAATGATAGTTACTTCATTATACACTTCCTGACTTTCATTGTCACACACGCTCATTACCATTGTCTTTTGGAACAGGCTCATTTTAACGTCTACATCCAGTGATTTCCCAATACGTCTGGTATTTCTTATCACCCGTGAAGTATGTACCCCTGAGCCCATAAGTCTATTGGCATATTCCAGCAAAAAGCGGGTAATGTCTTTTAATTGGTTTGGAGAGTTCATTACAGAAATATTATCCTAATCTTGTTACCTAATGAAAAACGCCGCAAAGGTACGCTTTTTCGTCGAAATAGAGTAGCAATATTTAAGGTTTATGAATATGAAGATCGTTTTTAGGCTGGCATAGCCTTGTAGAAGAATATCATTATGATATATTGAAGGCAAGCCCAATGAAAGTGGACTCTGGCTATGAGTAGGTTAGCGTGTCTGTAGTAAAAGAAGAAGCCGAATCAAAAGTACTGATGTTCTGAATGTTTTAGTAAGGAGAAAGACCCGTAAATAATGGGGCTATTTCAGAAAAACACTTTTGAACCGGCTTCTTTTAAGTATAATTAGTGTAATTACTTAAGCACCTCAGCTAATTTGCTTTGTAATTCTTCTCCGTGAAGTCCACGGGCAAGAATAGTGCCGTCTGCGGAGATCAGTACAGTGTGGGGTATACTGCTTACAGCATACAATCGTGCACCCTCACTATTCCAATATTTCAGATCCGACATTTGCGGCCAAGTGATATTTAACTTTTTAATGGCATCTTTCCATGCATCTCCATTTTGATCTAATGATACGCCAACAATTTCAAAACCTTTGTTCTTATATTTGGCATATGCTTCCACCAAGTTGGGCATTTCCCGGCGACAAGGTCCACACCAACTAGCCCAAAAATCAACAAGCACGACCTTTCCTTTACCTGCGTAGTCTGACAGTTTTATAGGCTTTCCTCCAGGAGTAAGCATGGCAATATCTGTAAAATTCTGTCCTACCGCAGTTGCTTTCAATTTTGCAACATTCTCTTTAATTTTTACGATTGTTTCATCGTTTTGGTATGCTGCGGGTATTTGTGGTAGTAAAGGATCAATATCTTTCACATCCAGATAATAGTAATTACTCTTAAGTAAATAAATACCTACAGGAGTTGTGATATTTTTAGCAATGCCTGCTTTGGCTACGTCTATCATTTTAGTTTCCAAATCATTCATCTCTTTCGATTTTGCTTCGCGCTCTTTGTCGCTCAACGCCGTATCCGACATGGACTCATAGACTGTCATCATCTGTTTGTTCAGCCCATTGATTTGGCTTCTGACTACCTGATAGGCATCATTGTTTGGAGTACCTGTGGCAGAATCGTTGTCTGCTGTTAGTTTAATATTGATTTTTCCATTCTCCAGGAAGAAATCTATCATCAGCCTTTGATTCTCTTTTGATTTGCAAGTGATGTAACGGTTCACTGTTGAATCCTGAACTCCTTTAAAAGTAAATGTGCCGTTAGCTATTACAGAAGAGTCTAATTTAACAAGTTGACGTCCATCCACCTTTTGCAGATATACGGTATCGCCATCAGCTCCACCTTCAACGGTTCCGGTTACAACGTAACCTTTATTCCCGCTACACGCAGCAATAATTGCAGCTATAGCGAATAGGTAAGTAAGTTTCTTCTTCATTGTTTTTTTTGATTTTGATGAATTTATGAGTGTTTTTTGCAAATATAAGCAATAAAAAATCCTCTCCGAATTTACGGAGAGGATTTTATAGTTTTAATTCCAATTATTAGGATAAACAGTACTTGCTTTATTCAGCAGGTGCTTCAGCTACAGGTGCTTCTTCAGCAGGGGCTTCAGGCACTTCTTTTACCACAGCTTCCTCAGCAGGAGCTGCTGCTGCAACTTTGGCAGCTTCTTCAGCTGCTTTCTTTTCAGCAAGTGCTTTTGCTTTCGTTTCGTTTATCTTTTTTTCTGCATCCAAACGTGCTTTAGCTTCTGCCTTTTTAGCTTCTTCATCTTTCAATTTAAGAGTTGCCAAACCGCTTTGCTTGTTGTTTTTCCAAGCTTCGTATTTAGCTTCTGCTTCAGCTTCGCCAAATGCACCTTTTGTTACACCACCCAATAGATGTTTTTTCATATAAACACCTTCACGGGAAAGAATGTTACGCACTGTATCGGAAGGTTGTGCACCTTTCATTACCCAGTCGAGTGCGCGATCGAATTTCAAATCTACTGTGGCAGGATTGGTGTTAGGGTTGTATGTGCCAATCTTTTCAATAAATTTACCATCACGTGGTGCTCTTGCATCTGCAATAACAATGGAGTAGAAAGCGTAGCTTTTACGTCCGTGTCTCTGCAATCTGATTCTTGTTGCCATTTTTTGTTTTTAAATATTAATAAATGATTTGAATAATGCTACTAACTCGTAATAGCGGGTGCAAAGGTATATTTTTTATTTCAATGTCTAAAGCTTTTACGAATATTTTTTGGGGTATCTAATCAGGATAGCCAATAATGCACATATTCCCATCATAAACGGATAATATAAGTTCCCGATAATACTGATAGGAGAGATATTTGCCAGTCCGGCGGCAATCAGCATTTGTGCACCATAGGGAATAATACCTTGTATCAGGCATGAAAAGGAATCTAAGATGCTAGCTGTTTTACGACGGTCTAGATGGAAGCGTATTGCAATGCTCTTGGCTATGGGGCCTGTGGTAATAATTGCAATTGTGTTATTTGCTGTACACAGATTGGCTATGCTCACCAAACCGGCAATACTAAGCTCAGCAGCACGTTTTCCCTTAATATGACGGGTTAGTTTGGAAACTATAAAATCTATACCACCATTGTACCGGATTGTTTCTAACATACCGCCTGCAAGCAAAGTAACTATTATTAATTCTCCCATATCGGTAATTCCTTTCCCCATGGAACCAAACCAGTTGAAGAATGCCGTACTCACATCTGTTCCTCCAGCATAGCTCGTCCAGATGCCTATGATGCCCGTACTGAATATTCCAAGTATCAGCACCATCATTACATTAATGCCAGAGATTGCAGTTCCCAATACAATGAGGTAGGGGATTACCTTTATCCATTCAATATCCTGTATATAACCCGGCGATGAAACACACAATCCCTGGAAAATATAAATGCCCAATACTATTATAGCGGCCGGTACTACAATCATAAAGTTTACCCGGAATTTGTCACGCATCACGCAATCTTGAGTTTTGGTTGACGCAATAGTCGTATCAGATATAAATGAAAGGTTATCACCAAAAAAGGATCCACCCATAACAATAGCCACCATGTATGGCAAGTCAACTCCAGTCTTTTGTGCTAAGCCAATGGCGACAGGAGTCAGAGCTACTATTGTGCCTACGCTCGTTCCAATAGACAATGAAATGAAGCATGCAGCAATGAATATCCCTGCCAGTAATAAGTTATTGGGTAATATATGCAACGTGAGATTTACTGTGGCATCAATGGCTCCCATTTGTTTAGCACTCTGCGCAAAAGCTCCTGCAAGAACAAATATCCATACCATAAGCATGATATTTTTGTTGCTAGCTCCTACGGAAAATTGATATACCCGCTGTTCCAATGTTAATCCACGCGTGATGGCAATGGCATAGCATGATGACAACATAAACGCTACCGTTATAGGTACCTTATAGAAGTCATTCGCCAGAAGTGATGTTAGCAAATAGAGGCAAAGGAAAACGATGAGCGGGCTTAAAGCCCACCAGTTTCCTTTTTTCTGGTTTGTAGTGTCCGTTGTATTTATTTGGGGCATTTTCCTTCATTTAGCATGTACAAAGATACGAAAAGCATGTATTTTTGTTTATTTGCTCGTTTTTTTGTTTTATTGAATTAGATTTGGAACCTTTCTGAAATCTTTCATTGGGGTATTATACTTATCTTTGCGGCTGGGCAGGTATCTAATTTACAGATTAGTATATCTGAACTAAACTAGGAAACCGAGCGTTGGGAAGCGGTCTGTTCCTATATAAACTGGTTAGCAAAAAAGAGAGAGCGGCATTCTAGAACAGATACCGCTCTTTTTTGTTCTTTAAAGAGTTACTCCACTCTTGAAAATTGCAATCTCTTTATAACCTTTCTTTTCGTTATTTACTAATTCACCGTTAGCTACTCTTATAATATAATCAATGAATCGTTCGCAGTTTTTTTCCATTGACTCATTCTCCAGAATCACTCCGGCATTAAAATCTATCCATCCCGGTTTATTCTTAGCTAAAGTAGAATTCGTTGAAATCTTCATAGTCGGTACATATGTACCAAACGGTGTGCCTCGTCCTGTAGTAAACAGGACCATGTGACAGCCACAGGAAGCAAGGGCAGTGGAAGCCACCAAGTCATTGCCCGGAGCAGATAGCAGGTTTAACCCCTTCACTTCTAATCGTTCACCATATGGCAATACTCCGCTTACATAACTTTTTCCACATTTTTGCGTGCATCCCAGTGCTTTTTCTTCAAGTGTTGAGATTCCTCCCGCTTTATTTCCCGGGGAAGGATTTTCTCCTACCGGTTCGCCATGAGAGAGGAAGTATTCCTTAAAGTCGTTGATGAGGTGGACTGTCTGTTCAAACAACTGTTTATTTTCACAGCGATTCATTAAGATAGTTTCCGCACCGAACATTTCCGGTACTTCCGTCAACACGGACGTTCCACCTTGAGCAATAAGGAAATCAGAAAACATCCCCAATAACGGATTGGCTGTAATACCCGAAAAACCGTCTGATCCTCCACATTTCAGACCTACACGCAATTCGTTCAAAGGCATATCCACACGCTGGTCCTGACTAGCCACTTCATAGAGTTCCCGCAGGAGTTTCATGCCCTCTTCATACTCGTCGCCGACTTTTTGAGTTACTAAAAATTTGATACGCTCCGTATCATAGTCACCCAGAAACTCACGAAAAGCATCCGGCTGATTATTTTCGCATCCCAGTCCCACTACAAGTACAGCACCTGCATTGGGGTGTAACACCATATCACGAAGAATTTTCTTTGTATTCTCGTGATCATCTCCCAATTGAGAACAACCATAATTATGAGTATAGGCTCTGATGTCATCCACACCCTTTCCGTTCGTTTCCCGACGCAAGCCTTCCGCCAACTGGTTTACGATGCCATTTACACATCCTACGGTAGGTATTACCCATATCTCATTACGTATGCCTGCATCTCCGTTTTTGCGTCTGTAGCCTTTAAATGTCAGGTCCTTTTGTGGGATATTTAGTGTCACTTTTGTCGGATTATAGGAATAATTCAGCAATCCGGCCAGATTAGTGCGAATATTTGTTTCGTTCATCCAGTCCCCTTGCTTTTTGGCTGTTTGGGTATGTCCTATCGGATAACCGTATTTAATAACATTTTCTCCTTCTGTAAAATCTTTTAGAGCAAACTTATGTCCCGCCGGAATGGCTTCGTTCAAAGTGATTTCCGCTCCATCTATCGTGAGTTTTTCACCTGCGGACAATGCTACAATAGCTACTGCTACATTGTCTGCCGGATTAATTTTAAGATACTTGGTTTCCATTCTTTGATTTATATTTGGTTTTTATTTTATCGCTCGTGATAGTTATCGTTATGAAACAGACCCGGTGTTTATTTGTTCGAATAAAACTCAATGTTTTCTTTCGTCAATAAATCAATAGGCATCAAATTTTCCTGTTGCACTTCTTTTTTAAAGATTAGGTGTTCACATAAAGCTTTTATCCCGTCGAAACCTTGTAACACAGGTTGCTGGGCTATCAAGAAGAAGACGCTTTCTTTCTTCAGGCACTGCACATTCCGTTCCAACAAGTCATAACCTATTAGTTTAAAATCGGTTATCTGTTTTTTTAATAAGTATTCCCCGATAATATAGACTTTGGAGTTGAAAGTTATTCCGCTTTTTACATTGGGATGTGCATGGAAAAAATCATCCAGCATTTGTGTATCTTCACTATCTTTTTTAGCATGTAAGTCCAGTTCCCATATCCTATAATCCGGATGATATTTACTCATATACTCCCTGAAACCAACTTCACGACGTTCCTGTTGGTTAGATCCGACAATACCTTCGTTTATTTTTCTAAAGATCACTATTTCCCTTTCTTTTCCGGCGAGAAGCATCAACATCCGTGCGGAGAAGAAACCGCTTTGATGTGAATCCTGTCCGAAAAAGGAGAGGGCAGGCAGATCCTTTAAATTGGAGTCTATATATATATAAGGTATTCCACGATTATTCAATTCTTCAGAAAAGGGTGCGGTGTATTTAGGCACTGTGGGAGCAAACATCACTCCATCCGGTTCATCATTTAATATTTTATTGGAAGCATCTACAAATGAATGATAGTCATACGGGTCATAGTAGGAGAGGTCTACATTAATATTGAAATCCGAATAAGCCTCTATAGCCTCCTGAATTCCAGTCTCTACCGCCGTCCAATATTCACCCGGATCGTGTTGAGGAAGCAGACAAGCAAATGCATATTTCTTGTTAGATGCCAATGCACTGGCATACATGTTGGGCTGATAGTTCAATTTCTTTAAAATCTCTTCTACCCGTTTCCGGCTGACTTCCGAAACACCACTTCTACCGTGTATAACGCGGTCTACCGTTCCCACCGATACATTCGCCAATTTGGCAATGTCTTTGATTCGTATTCGTTCTGGAATATTCATTGTATCACAGATTTGTGCTCGCACACACTAATAATCTTAATATTTTCGACACAAATATATGACAATTTTTGTAATTACGAAAATTTTAGTATCTTTGTGCCCGCACACGAAGATATTGAATAACGAAAGGTGATACACTTATCATTCATGTTATCAATTAATTAGGTGTGGATTAAAGCAAAAATGATAAATTGAAAGAGATTTAATATCATAGATTAATAAAGTATAAAGTTATGGGAAAGAAAATCGTTACATTAGGAGAAATCATGTTGAGATTGTCCACTCCGGGAAATACCCGTTTTGTGCAATCAGATTCTTTTGATGTAGTATATGGCGGTGGAGAGGCTAATGTTGCTGTCAGCTGTGCCAACTACGGACATGATGCTTATTTTGTGACAAAACTACCGAAACACGAAATCGGCCAGTCAGCAGTAAATGCATTACGTAAGTATGGAGTTAAAACAGATTATATTGCCCGTGGTGGAGATCGCGTCGGCATCTATTATTTAGAGACAGGTGCATCCATGCGTCCCAGCAAGGTGATTTATGACCGTGCACATTCTGCTATAGCTGAAGCTGATCCTTCTGATTTTGATTTTGATGCTATTATGGAAGGAGCCAGCTGGTTCCATTGGTCCGGCATCACTCCCGCCATTTCCGATAAAGCAGCCGAACTTACCAAATTGGCTTGTGAAGCAGCTAAGCGTCATGGCGTCACGGTATCTGTGGACTTGAATTTCCGGAAGAAACTTTGGACGAAGGAGAAAGCACAGTCTATTATGAAACCTTTGATGAAATACGTTGATGTATGTATCGGCAATGAAGAAGATGCGGAACTTTGTCTGGGCTTCAAACCGGAAGCTGATGTGGAAGGTGGACATACCGATGCAGAAGGTTATAAAGGCATTTTCAAGGCGATGGCTAAAGAATTTGGTTTCAAATATGTCATCTCGACCTTGCGTGAATCATTCTCCGCTTCACACAACGGCTGGAAAGCTATGATTTATAATGGCGAAGAATTTTATGAGTCAAAACGTTACGATATTAATCCTATTGTTGACCGTGTAGGTGGAGGAGACTCTTTTTCCGGTGGCATTATCCATGGATTGCTGACGAAAGCCAACCAAGGTGCTGCTCTTGAATTTGCAGTAGCTGCTTCTGCATTGAAGCATACTATCAATGGTGACTTCAACCTTGTTTCTCCTGAAGAAGTGGAAGCTTTGGCCGGTGGGGATGCCAGCGGACGTGTGCAACGTTAATTCTTAATGATGAAAATTAATCAGTAATAGAAATGGCTAAATTTGATAAACTTGCAGTTTTAAGAAAAATGGGTGAAACCGGTATGGTTCCCGTTTTCTATCATAAAGATGTTGAAATAGCAAAGCAAGTGGTAAAAGCTTGCTATGAAGGAGGCGTACGCGCCTTTGAATTTACTAACCGTGGTGACTTTGCACAAGACGTATTTGCCGAATTGGTAAAATATGCAGCCAAAGAATGCCCAGAGATGGCTTTAGGTATAGGTTCGGTTGTTGATCCTGCCACAGCAGCTCTTTATCTTCAGTTAGGAGCAAATTTTGTTGTAGGTCCGTTGTTCAATCCCGAAATTGCCAAGATTTGCAATCGCCGTCTTGTTCCTTATACTCCCGGTTGCGGTAGCGTAAGTGAAGTAGGCTTTGCCCAGGAAGTAGGTTGCGATCTTTGTAAAATATTCCCAGGGGATGTTCTCGGCCCGAAACTGGTTAAAGGTTTGTTAGCTCCACTGCCTTGGGCTAAATTGATGGTGACCGGTGGAGTGGAACCGACTAAAGAGAATCTGACTTCGTGGATAAAAGCCGGAGTCTATTGTGTAGGTATGGGCTCCAAGTTATTCCCGAAAGAAGTGGTTGCATCAGGAAATTGGGCAGCTATTACAACTAAATGTGTTGAAGCATTAGACTATATCAATGAAGCAAGAAAGTAATAGATCAATTCAATAAAGTTTCATTTTGTTTAAAGGTGTTTAAAGGGAAAACCATCGGAACTCGCCATCATAGCAGTTTCGATGGTTTTTTAAATTTGTTAAGTAAACAAGATTGGATAAAGTTAAAAATATGTTATATAACACACTCTTTTCCCCTATGCATTTGTACGTAAGAAGAAAAGGACTTACCTTTGTATCGCAGTTGGGAAACTGTATATGATTTTTTGATAAAATAAAATAGTTTTCATTAAGATTTTAATTGTGTAATAGATTTATTATTGTTTTTCATAGGCTTAAGATTTGGATTTAATTAGGTAAAAAGAAAAAAGGAAGTTTTCATTTCGTATGAAAGTTTGACTTAGGTAAAAAGAAGATTTGTTTTTGGGTATAACATTTAGATGAAATTACAAGAAAAGCCTTATTAATGTGGCTTTTCTTTCGCTAAGGCGGGTAGTTCGTGAGAGCTGACTCGTTTTTTTGTATCATTACTTTCCATTTGAATAGTTTCTTTTTACAAAGAAATGGTAGTTTTTTCACAGTTCTTTATATATTTGTGCTATAATCCATTAAAAAGAGAAAATCTTGGAAAATTTAGCGCATATATTAGATTTCATACTTTATATACTATCCGCAATAAATGTGCTATATCTATTGGTTTACAGCTTGGCATCTTTATATCATAGATTTCAAAGGCCTTCGTCAGCCAGTGAATATAAGCGCATTGCTATTTTAATTCCAGCTTATCGGGAAGATGCGGTTATTCGTGAGTGTGTCCGTTCCTGTCTGGCCCAGCAGTATCCTTCTGATTCTTTTGAGATAGTGGTAATATCGGATAGTATGGAGCCAGAAACTAATGCTTCACTTTCCTTATTACCAATTCGTTTGGTTCAAGTAAGCTTTAAGAAAAGCACAAAGGCCAAAGCGCTTAATGCTGCTATGGCAATTATTGGAGATGACTATGATATTGCGTTGATACTCGACGCAGATAATATCATTCCTTTCGATTACCTGAGTGACATCAACAACATGTTTGCGCAATCTGGCGTTGAAATTGTACAAACACATCGTATTGCCAAAAACTTAAATAATCATATGGCTCTGCTCGATGCAGTTAGTGAAGAAATCAATAATTCCATTTTCCGTTTAGGGCATGCCAACCTTGGGATGTCAGCGGCTCTTATAGGCTCGGGAATGGCTTTTCGTTATTCCTTGTTCCGTGATACCATGTCAAGTGTGCATGCTGTTGGAGGCTTCGATAGAGAACTGGAACTGAAGTTACTCTATCAACGTAAATTTTTCTATTATTTACCTTATACCCATGTACAGGACGAAAAAGTCCAAACCCGTGATGATTTTTCACGTCAGCGTCGTCGTTGGCTTTCAGCTCAATGGTATTATTGTTGTGCATTTGTGAAATATATACCAAAGGCTTTTGTTGCTGGTAAATGGGATTTTTGCGATAAGATGTATCAGCAACTTTCATGTCCCCGTTTGCTATTGATCGGTCTTATTTTTATTTTAGCTATTTTATTAAGCTTTTTTCGTGCTGAATGGTCTTATAAATGGTGGATATTGTTGTGTGTGTTGACTATGGCGTTACTTATAAGTATTCCAAGGCGTTATTATAGCCGTCAACTATTATCAGCTTTACGTTCTTTACCATATGCCTTCTATCTCATGGCAAAAAGTCTTTTTAGGATACGAGGTGCCAACAATGATTTTATCCATACTCTGCATGGAACATGTAAACAAACTGAAGAAATAAGAGACTAATGATATACGGAAATTTATTATCGGACAATTGGAAAGTAGCTCGTTTGGAAGGAGAACCGGCAGAATCTTTTTTTGAAACTTCGGATTTGCGGTTATTTTTTTGGGGTACAATATACAACCGAGATTTGCTTCATGCAGATATTGATGATTCTAATGCGAAAATATCTGCCAACTTATATTTAAAAGAAGGATTTTCCGGATTTTATCAGTTAGATGGAGCATTTACTCTTGTTTTTTTTACTGACTCTGTTTGTGGAGTGGTGCGTGATCATCATGGCACACATTATCCAGTTTATTATACTGCAAATGGAAATTTTTCCACTTCAGTATCTTTCCTAGCTAAGCACCTCTATGCTCATTCATTACTCTCGGATGATTCTTCCCTAATTGATAGAACGTCTTTGAGCAGTTTTTTACAAAGTGGCTTATTACCAGCTACCCGTTCCGCATACAGCCAAATTAGTCGTCTGGAAGCCGGGCGTGCAGTCATTTTTGAGAAGTCCCGGTCAATTCCTGCTGATAAGTTAATGAGCAAAGACTCAACTGATTTATCCGTAAACTGTTACGTTACTAATATTTTTGCAGCCGATTACGCTCTTCAGCCGATAAAGGAAAAGGGCCCCGATGTGGATGCTTATTCGCGTCGTTATGGCGAACTCCATGTCGCAGCTATTCAACGGCGTATAGGCAACAGTAACAACGTTGGTATTTTATTAAGTGGAGGGTATGATTCAGGTGCTAATCTTGCAGCGCTACGTAGCGTATACGATGGGGAAATAGATTCTTTTTCCGTTGGTTTTAAGGGAGATACATGGACAGAACTTCCACTTGCCCGTCTGATGTCGAAAACTTTTGGTACCCGACATCATGAATATGAAATAGACGGAAGTGAGATTACGGCTTTGCCTGCTATTGTCGATTTTCTTGGTGAGCCGTTTGTAGAAGGTGGATTAATGGTGAATTATTGTGCCATGCGTATGGTGGGAGATCATAAGCCCGATGTTATATTGGGAGGAGATGGTAGTGACCAATATTTTGGTACCACAGGGCGTGAAGTAGCCTTGCACTATCTTGCTGCACGTAACGGAATGCTTCCGGCAATGAAAGCTTTCTATGCCCTGCTGAATCGGGATACTTTTGACCGGGATGGAAAATTATACCGTATCCGTTTCCATTTAGACAAAGCTTTACACATTTTGGAAGGTGACCGTTTTGGTTTTCCTGATTTTCGAGTGCGTGAATTTGTACATCACCCTACATCCGATTTTTTACAGGAACATATACAACGGGCTGACACACGTAGCTTTGAACATTTATATGCCCAACACGCTTTGCTGGCGGATTTGGATACAACAATTAACCGGGTAATTCTTTATAAGGCTTCACGTATGGCAAAAATGTTTGGTAACAATCTTACTTTCCCATACATGGATTTAGCCTTATATCATTTCCTGCAAGATTTGCCTGTTAGCTTAAAATGCAAAGCAGATCATGTGCTTGATATTGCCCGGGGGCGGAGCATTGCTAAATACTTATTGAAGTACCACTATAAGCCCATGCTCCCGACTGAAATCACTTCCAAGAGGAAGCAAGGTGGATTTGCTCCCATGCCTTTGTTCTTCAGAAATGAGATGCAGCGCGCACGTCTCAAAGATTTTATACTATCATCTTCTATTACTAAAGATTACCTCCGCCGTGATTGTGTGGAACGTTTTCTAACAGATTATGATCATGAGACATTTCATGAAGGAGGGTGGTTCTGGTATCGTCAAAACCGGGCTTTACAGTATTTTAATCTACTCACTCTCACCGTATGGTGGGAGAGGTTTGTAGGACAAAAAGAGGCGAATTTATCTTAGAAAGATATTCTCAGGTTTCATATACAAGAAGGAAAAGTATGAAAATATCTGTAATTATACCGGTTTATAATGTTTCTAAATACATTGAACGTTGTTTACTATCCGTTCTGAATCAAACATGGGAGGATATGGAAGTCATTTTAGTAGATGATTGCACTCCTGACGATTCCATAAAAATTGCTGAGCGGGTTATACTATCCAGTTCACGAAAAGGGATAGTTAGAGTTCTTAAGAACCAAACGAATAAAGGACAGTCAGCAGCTCGTAATGTAGGTATAGAAGCTGCATGTGGTGATTATATCTATTTTCTGGATAGTGATGATTATTTGCCGTTAGATAGCTTTTCTATTTTGATGGAATACGCCTCCTTGGGAGAATATAATTTTGTTTTAGGTAATTACGATATTACAGGTAATTCCCGTGCCATTCCTTTTCTAAAATTAAAAACGGGAGCATTACTTACAAACGAAAAGATTTTATCTGCTTATGCACATGATCTGTGGCCAAAGACAGTATGGAATATGTTGGTAAAACGAGATTTTATGTTGTCGCAAAAGTTGTATTTTCATGAAGGAATAATACATGAGGATGATCTATGGACTTTTCAGCTAGCTTGTAAAGCCCATGTTGCATTTTTTGTGAATAAAGTTACTTATCATTATTATACTCATTTTCATTCTACGACAGGCAATCCTACTTTGTGGAATTTGGAATGCAGGGTGCGTGTCATTGAATTAATGTATGAATACATTTGTGCCCAGCCTGCATTACAAAATAATCGCTATGTCTATATAATATTTGAAGGAACCAAAGCTAAATATTTTGATCGTATTCTATGTCTTACTAGAAATAACAACTTCAGACGTTGTAGTTATGTAAAGTTTCGATCCTCTGTTTATTTATCATATTTTAAAGCGCTATTTTATTTCTATCCTAGCATAATGATAATTCTGAGAAATATTCATTATGTATTACCTTTAGAATTAGGCTATATTTATTTAAAATATTTTGTAAAATTGGAATATTATTGGTTAATTCTGAGAATTAAGTTAGGACATAAGTAATAGATATTTTTTAAATAGTATAACTTTATGAAACTTGTGATACCACTTTATGGATTAGGAAATGTCATGTTCCAATATGCTTTTTTGTGTGAGCTAAGGGCTCGTTCAACAGAGGCATGTTGTTTTTTTAAATATCGAACAAAATTGTTTGATCATAATGGGTATGAATTAGATAAATTATTTACTGTGCAGCCGTATAAGGGGTTAAATGTATTCCAACGCATTTATATTCATACTCTTGAGTTTATGGGAAATTTTAATTTCCCGAATTTCTTTTTCATACGATTATTCTTTAAGACTGTTAGAAAAAGTGGTACGGACAGTTTTATTTATTTTGATGAAGTCTTTAAATATGCTAATCAAAATGTTGCATTTTGGGGAATGTGGCAATCTCCAAAATATTTTCCACACGTGAGAGATGAAATTATGCAAGCTTATCAATTTAATATCAAGCTATTATCTCCCTATACTTGTTCCGTTTTAAAACAAATTGAGTCTTGCAACAGTGTATGCATTCATTTACGTAGAGGAGATTATATAAACGATCAATATGACGGAGGATTTAGCTTATGCTGTCCTCCTGAATATTATAAAAAAGCTATGCAATACATTAATCAGCGCGTGGAGAATCCTTCTTATTTTGTCTTTTCTGATGATATTGCTTATGCAAAAGTTCAAATAAAGGCAGATCGCATTTTTTTTGTAGAAGGAAATGAAAGAATGGATTCCTGGCAAGATATGTTTCTTATGAGTTGTTGTAACCATAATATTATAGCAAACTCTACCTTTAGTTGGTGGGGTGCCTACCTTAACAAGCACCAGTCTAAAATTGTAATTACTCCTAAAAAGTGGTGGTTTTATTTGGAAAAAGATGATGTCGTCCCTGAAGAATGGATCAGATTATAGGCATAATTTACTTCTTCCACTTTATGAGTCTGTTAGTAAAATCTCTAATTCCTTGTGTAAATAGATAAAGTAGTATATAAGTCGATGTAGTATATACAGTACAAATTATTAAGGCATATTTAATCCACCTTATAAAGGAGACTCCCGGAGTATAGTGCTTCTCCGGAAATAAGAAGAAACACATTATGGCAGGAACGATAATGATAACTAAGTGTTTGATATAGTTTAGCCAATAATATAACACAGGAGTTTTAAATCCTTTTGTATAGAGAAAATACGGTTTCCATATGGCAACAATCACAATCAAACTAGCTATATTTCCCATTAAAATACCTGGCAATCCTAAAAAAGTACCCCCTACGATTGATACGGATAAATTGATGCCAACTTCGGCTAAAGGTGCCCATGTATCATTAAATAAACCATAGCCATATAAAAATTGATCGGACGTACCTCTTGTATAGCTGATAAATGAATTAATAATAATAAGTAACAGTATATAGTGAGGCAAAATGTATTCAGCTCCCAGCCATAATGAAATGAACGGTTCTGTAAGTTGTAATAAGGAAAAAGAGACAATACCAGCTATTAGAAAACGTATTCCGAGCAATTCCCAAAATACTTTTTTTATTTGTTTTTGATTGCCTTCAGCTATTAAGTTACCTACTCCCGCACTAGTACTACTTAATAGGTTATTAATCAATACAGTAATCTTACCAATAATCATGGTGTAATTGCCATAGTATGCCACAATTTTGAGAGAAACAAATGCATAGATCATGAAGGGAGTCGTTTGAAATTGAACAAATGCACCTAATTTATGTGCAAATATTTGTTTTGTGTATTTAATAACTTCCGGATATTTCTTAAAAAGTTGTTTGCCCAATTTCACTTCTGCATTCAACCACGGATAAACTTGATTAATTTTCCAGTTTAAGATACAGGAATACACTATGCCAAGAATAAGTTCCATGGCAATCCATAGAAAATAGTTACCTGTATAATAAGTTAGCCCCATTTGGAGTGCTGTTTTTAGCAATACAGCACTTTCATAATATGCAGTTATTACATAGTTTTTTTGATCAGCCCCAAGTAAAGTTTGTTTGTAATTTGCAAAATAGCCTATGAGTGAAGAAATCAGATAAGAAAAATATGCAAAATATATAATACTATAATGAAATGTTGTATTAGGAAAAATGAATGGCAAAAAGCAAGATAAAAGTAGTCCAGTACCAAGAATAATAAAACCGATCCAACGATAAATATATCCGAATACAGAAATGATTTCATTTATCTTAGATTGGTCATTATCGAAAAGGGGTTTATAAAGTACATAACCAATAGCCATTCCTATACCTAGTTCTGCAAGATTAAGAAATCCTAAGAGATTTAACAAGGTATTAGTTAAGCCTATAAAATCAGCGCCTAATACATTTAAGAAAATCTTTCTGGAAAAAAATGTCAACGCAAGACTTAATGCATAAAAAATAAGATTCACTTTTGCATTAAGAAGCGTTTTCTTTAGACGTGATTCATGTGGCATATTTGATAGCTTATAACTAAGTTATGATAACAAATGTAGGAAGTTATTTCAGCTCTTGCAAATGATTATTTGCTTTTCTTTAGTGACTTTATGAAATATCCTTTTATCTTTGTTGGTAAGTAACAAAAGATGCAAATTTAAGATTTAAGGATATGAAAATAGCATATTGCATACCTTCGTTAGCTGTTTCAGGAGGTGGTCAAAGAGTTTTGGCTGTAAAAGCTAATTATTTTGTGCAACATTTTGGTTATGAAATTCATATCATAGTGACTGATGGCAAAGATGCAAAACCTTTTTTTGCTTTGGACCCTTCTATTAAAATACATCAGCTTGACATTAATTATGATAACTATGATCCGCTTTATCGTCGTTTCTTTGTGTATATCAGGAAACGAATGAAACATAGAAGAAAATTAAATAAATGTCTCTGCAATATTAAACCGGATATTACTGTATTCATGCTTCGTAGAGAACTCGATTTTCTCTCTTTCTTAAAAGATGGAAGCATAAAAATCGCCGAAAATCATTTTGATAAGAAACACTATTTAGAAATTACCAATCCGCATTTATCTCGGTTTATGCCTCGTTTTTTCTTAAATTACTGGAAGAAGAGCATTTTGCGTAATTTGCGTAAAGTTGATAAATTTGTACTTTTAACGAATGAAGATTTGCTCTCATGGACAGAACTAGACAATATGGCTGTCATTCCTAATCCTATTTCGTTTTCAGTAGACTCTTGTCTGTCAACTGTAAGTAATAGGCAGGTCATTGCCGTAGGACGCTATGAATGGCAAAAAGGGTTTGATTTACTTATCACTGCTTGGAAAATGATAGTGAATAAATATCCGGACTGGATATTGAAGATATATGGAGATGGTCCAATGAGAGACACTATGAAGTGTATGGTTGATGATTTACAACTTAATAAATCATGCTATCTGGAATATCCGGTAAGTAATATCGCGGAAAAATATGCCGAAAGTTCCATTTTTGTTTTAAGCTCTCGTTTTGAAGGATTTGGATTGGTCATTGTTGAAGCGATGTCATGTGGATTACCTGTCGTCTCATTTGCATGTCCATGCGGTCCTCGAGACATCATAAAAGATAATGAAGATGGATTTTTAGTTGAGCCAGAGAATCTAGATGGATTAGTGCAGAAAATTCAATATTTAATAGCACATGAAAGTGAGCGTAAACTAATGGGGGAAAAGGCAATTAAAAATGTAAACCGTTACCGAATAGAAGAAATAGCATTACTTTGGAAGAATTTATTTGAGAGTTTGATAAAAGATAATAATAATGATTGATCACGTTCCACTGATAACACTTGGCATTCCCATATATAATGCTTCCGACCTTATTGAGCGTACGCTATTGTCTGCTCTTAACCAGACATATCCAAACATAGAATATCTATTTATAGATGATAAGGGTGATAGTATGGATATAGTGCGACGAGTAGTGGCAGAACATCCTCGTAGGAGTGATGTTCACATAATTGATCAAATATATAATCAGGGCATAGGTGCGGCCAGAAATGCGATATTGGACCGTGCATCAGGAGAATATCTGTTTACAATGGATTGTGATGACACAATTACCGTAGACTGTATAGAAATATTGTATGAAAAGATGATGGAACATCCCGTGGATTTTGTTGCAGCATCGTTTGTACGGGTCGATTTGGAGGGTAATCAGTACCCGGGCTATCAGTATGAAGACACTTTGGTCAATGGTGCCGGACACCCTGTTGCGGAATACCGTTACGAAAAAGGGAAGGAAATTTTTGTTGCAAGTTGGAACAAACTTTATAAAAAAAGTTTTCTCGACAGATATAATATAAGATGTAAAGTCGGACATTTTAACGAAGATCCGTGGTTTACATACCAAGTCATTTTAAATTCATCTTCGTGTAGACTATTACCCAATTGTACCTTATTTTACACTTATAATCCTTTGTCTGTATCAGGAAAGTCTTCTTCTCATGGCTATTCGGACAAAATTGCTCACCAATATGTAGATATCCAAAAGTTGAAAAGCATCTATATTGCTCCTTTTATTTATGAGTCTTTTTATCCGGATTTATTGGTAGATATTATGACAATGAGTATTTATCATGCATACCGAATCGGCATGTCTTTTTTGCTATCTCATCCATTGAAAAGGGATTTACAAAATGAACTTTTAACGCGACATTTTATATTTCCGCCAGATAGGAAGGGAATTACAATAAAATATTTCTTACTTTGCTTATTTTTTACATTTCCGCTATGGTTTAAAAGGGGATTAATCAATCTTACTGTACGTCTGCAAATTAAGGATAAAATAAGAAAATGGATACACTTTAAAAGTTAGAAATTATGGTATCGATCATAACAATTAATTATAATGGCTGGCAAGATACCTGTGAATTGATTGCTTCTTTGAAGCAATATGAAACTTATCCATATGAAATTATAGTGGTTGATAATGCTTCCCGAGGAGATGATGTCGTACAAATAAAGCGCATTTATCCTGACGTAACATTAGTACAAAGTGAAAAGAACTTAGGATTTGCCGGTGGAAATAATTTGGGTTACAGTTATGCAAAAGGTGAGTATATTTTTTTCCTGAATAATGATATGCTGATAAAATCTTCAATACTTGAACCTATGGTGCTCCGTTTAACAGATAAGGCACTCGGGGGTGTTTCGCCTTGTATTCAGTTTCTCTACCACCCGGGAATTTTACAATATTATGGGTACTTGGATATGTCACAGATAACTTTGAGACACACCACCGAAAGTTTTGATCCTTCCCGTAAGGATGATTTTCTTAAACCAAAGGAAACAGAAGTACTTCATGGAGGAGCTATGATGCTCAGACGTGAAACGATAGAGCAAGTTGGGAAAATGACTGAGGTTTATTTTCTCTTTTTTGAAGAGTTTGACTGGAGTCGGCGCATTAGGGAAGCCGGCTATAAATTATATTATGAACCTGCATCTATGGTATACCACAAAGAAAGCATGACTATTCGTCCTCAAACTCCGCTTCGTGAATACTATTTGGCACGTAGTCGCATGATTTATGCCCGTCGGAACTGTGTTGGATTTTATCAAATGCTTTCTTATGTATACCAGTTATTTTTCGCTGTACCTAAGAGAATGTTATTTTATATTCGTCGGTTTCAGTTGAAATTGGCAATAGCTGTGTGGCGTGGAGTATGGAACGGATTCTTTATCCGCTTGCCTCAGGAATAGGTCTATCTTTTACCATCTTTCCTTTTTCACCTCAAAGCAGGGACACTGTTTGGTCCATTCCATCGGTTCTATTTCACCATCGTGGTTTAAATCGGGACTAAGATCACGGTGACCTACCACTTTTGCACCCGGATAGTCCAATAATAAGGTACGTATGAGTACCCGGAGGGAATGACGTTGCCATTCGGTACGGGTGTCACGGGCTATGCCATGACTGTCCAGTCCGCCTTCATAGCAGATGCCAATGCTATGGGCATTGTATCCACGGGCGTGTGCACCGGCTTTTTCCAACGGACGAAGGGTCTTGATGTCACCGTTTTTACGGATGTAGAAGTGGTAACCGGCTTCACTGAATCCGCGGCGCAAGTGGTCGGCGGTCAGTTCTTGTTCCGTGTAGTTACGGTCGCACCGGGTAGCGGAACAGTGTATCACAATTAAGTTTATTTTTCTCATCAGTTATATTGATTTATAGAATAAGTGGGCATGTGCAAAAAGAACCCACTCCTGCCCGGATGTATCGCAGGCGAGGAGTGGATTTGTAAACTCAGGGGTTTTCAGAAGATGTCATTTCTTCAGAATTTTCAGACTTGTAGCCTAAAACGTCATGGCATTGCCACCTATGGCACCCAAAACTGCGGATGCTACGGCGATTACCACTTTCAAAATTAAGTCCCAACTAGATTTTTTCATAAATTAAGCTTTTAATGATTAATAAATTGGTTGATAGGTGATGGGAGTGCATCAGCCTAACGGATTGTCATCTATCACTCCTCCGTCACTTCCACCGGTATTCCCTCCGTCTCCTGAGGTATTACCACCATCAGATGAGGATCCTCCGTCCGAAGAGTCGGTCGTTTTGGGCTTTTCCAGTTCAAAAACCAGATTATTGGCTGCTCCTCTGGTGGTGGCAAGGGAGTCGTTGACCAGACGGAGGGTATTGTCCACTTTGAAACGGACGTGCACACAGTCGATATTCCGGACGGTACAGTTTTTTGCATCATCAGTAGCATTGCAATGAAAGGTGATGTAAAAAGTGCCGAATCCATCGAGCTTCAGTCGGTTGCCATTGCAGAGAATGGTTTTCATGCTGCGGACAAGTGATTTGATGACATGCTCCACATCTTCAACGGAGAGGGAGCCGATACTTTCAATCTCATTAGCAAGGTATTTGATGTCATACGTTTTGGCATCTCCTGCTTTGCGTTTGAGGGCATTTACAAGCGGGGAGGTTTTATCTCCCAGCTTCTTTCTGCGCAGACAGCGCACTACGGTAATTGTAGCCATAATGGTTAAGGTTTAAGTTAAAAAAATAGAGTTAATTCAACGAAACGTTTTTTATTTCGTTTCGTTGAAACAAAGATACTACCTGCGTTAGGCCATTTCGGAGGTTTAAGGAGGTTTGCGGAGGTTTACGGAGGAAAACGACGTTTTTCAGAGGTTCACGGAGGTTTATAACTGCTTGTAACTGCATGAAACGGTTTATTATTGTTTCAAACTGCTTGTAACTGTTTGAAAACGTTCATTCCTGTACGAAACGGTTCATTTCTGTTTCAAACGGCTTGTAACTGTTTGAAAACGTTCATTCCTGCATAAAACGGTTCATTATTACTTCAAACGGTATGTAAATGCTTGAAAATGTTCGCTTATAATTATAAATTAAGAGAAAGTTTTGCTTGGTTATTACGCCTTTATTTGCTATATTTGTAATAGAATATTTATAAATAAATAATAGAATAAGATGAGTTGCCTTACAGAAAAAGATGATATTTATTTCCCCGTGCGCAGTTATGGAAAAGGGGAACTGGCTATGTGTTACATTCATGGCGTGACACAACAAACGGCTGTCAATCAATTTAAAATGTGGATACATACAGCACCCGGACTGGAAGACAAATTGCGACAAACGGGATTGAGCCGCACCGGAAGACGATATACACCGGCACAAGTGCGGCTCATTGTTGATGCGCTTGGAGCACCATAATCTGATAGTTATATCCAACTTTCAGTATCGAACACGGTATTGACGGGACCGGGTTTATCACCTTCACGACCCCTCACAATGCCTTCCTCGCATGGAGAATAACGCCCGTTCACCACGTTGTAAACAAACAGAGCTTCGCCACGTGAGCCTAAGTGCTTAAACTTGACTTTATCTACATGGATGGTGACCAGTCCGGTATCATCATTCCGCTCTACAATGATACCAAAATCCGCCTTATTGAAGAAATCGGCACTGCCGGAAATATCCTGCATTTCTACACGGGGACGTTCACCGGTAGAGGTGTTACGGTTGATTTTGCGCGGATGGGCTACGAGGATCACCAGGCAATGGTTCTGCACGGCAAATCGGCGGAGACGGTTGAGCAATGAGGCAAGATATTGCACTTCGGTCTGATTGGGCGGCAGTTGCTGGTCGATGCAGTTCAACGGGTCGATGACAAAAATGCGGATGCCCTGCCGCGCCACGAGTTCACGTCCTTTTTCCAGTATCGTGTCCAGCGAATAGTCATCGTTTCCCGGCAGAATGTGGAAAACGTTGTCCGTGAGGAAGTGTTCCGACTTGGTGTAGAGTTCTTCCGTCATCCCCGTTCTGGAAGAAAAGGCGCGGGAGGAGAGCTTTTCTGCCAATTTGCGCAGATGGTAGACTATCGGGATGTTCTCGGGACTGAAGAAGCCAATCTTCCAACCATGCCGCCGGCAGAGGCGAAGCACCAGTTCGTCCACCCATTCTGATTTACCATCGCCGGGCTGACCGCTGACGATCATGAGTCGTTGCAGCTCGAGCGTACAGTATTTGTCAAAATTATCCCAACCTGTTTCGGCTCCCTTGCCTACACCGTTCTCAAAGAGGGCGCGCAATTCGTCGTGCAAATCTTCAGCGGTGAATACTCCCTCCAGGGGGATTTCTTCGGCTTGCTCCAGGGCTATGCGAAGGCTTTCGCAGCCAAATTTGCACAGGTGTTCGTTTGCATCTTTGCAGTCCGCCCCATAGGTCACAATGCGGCATCGCTCGGCTCCAAAACGGCGTACCAGTTCATCGCGCAGTTTAGAACCGGGCGCATCCATGTCCGAGGCAATGTAGATGGTGCGTTTACCTTCGAAATGGGTGGGGACGAAGCGGTCGAGCCACGTGAGGTTGCTGTTGGCTCCTGAGGGCACGGAGATGACGTCTGTCCGCCCGATGGCCATAAACGAGGCTGCATCTAGTTCGCCTTCGGTGACAATGCACTCTGGCGTGCCATAAATGGCGTCGATGTGGTAGGGGATGAGTTCGGCATCTTTCACCATTTTGAAATGCTTCTGCCCGCTGCGGAATTTGGTGTTCACCAGCTCGTTGTCCTCGAAATAGTTGAAGCAGATGCAGTTTTCTTCCTTGCCGGACTGTGGCATGCATTCCACCTGTTCGGTGATGCGTAGCTCGCGGATGACGCTTTGCGGGATGCAGCGGGTTTCCACGAGGTACTTTTCCGTTTTCTCCGAGAGCGTCAGGCGGGATGCATTGAACTGGGGGCGATGAAAGTGGGCGGGAAATTTGCGGGACTTCCGGCGTTGTTCTTCCTTCCGCTTTTTTTCACGCAATTCGGCTTCGTCCGGCACGTAGCACTTCCAGCCGCAATGGTGGCAATAGCACAGTCCGGTGTCGAGGTCGACAGAGAGTGACTTATCACCTTTGTGGTGGCGGGTTTCATTGCATTGTGGACAAGTGGTTTTGAGTTTTCCACTGACACGTCCTTTGGTGTCGATGTGGTAGGTATTAAAATTTCTCATGATCGTTGAAATATGTTTATTAGTTTAAATTCTATTTTCATTGCTTAGGGCAATGTGCGTCGCAGCCCGGGTTTGCAAACCGGGTAAAGCTGGGCAACAGATGTTGTAGCCCAGGGTTGCGAAGGTTGTTGCCCCGGGTACAACAAGGTATGCCGCGGGTGGAAGGGGCGGATCTGCTCTGCTTATTAAGGCAAACTGTTTATGAGCGCAAGTGCTTTTAGCTTCGGGCAGACTGGCTCAGGGTGACCCATTGGCGGGTTTCTTCGTTCCAAATGGACGATGCGTTGGGGCGTGGTGGGGCATCATGGGGGATGGGTTGCCCTCCATACGTCCGCTGTCCGTCAATGAGCTGTTCAAACCTGTAGTCCTCTTCCGGGCTGTCCGTCCGTTTGGCATCGAGGCTGAGCAGGTAGGCTTTCAAAGCCTTGGATGTTCGTTGACAAGGAGCTGTGAAGTTGGCAAAGTACTGTTTCACATCCCTGCTTTGGAGTAGTTCTCCTCCTTTGTCGTACAGCTCAATGTGTTTTCTGAAGACTTCTACAGCCTCTTTAAAGTAACGCTTCAACAGGAGCCCGTAGCCGCACTTCATGCAGGCATTTTCTACCCAAGTACTGTCTTCGTGCAGCTCATCCACCAGCTCCTGCCAGGGGCGTATCTCGATTTTTTTGACGCCGGAAGTTGCCAGTTCCAGAATGCTGCCTTGCTGGTCACAAGGTGCATTTGCGTGGTTTTTTTTCTGGTCGTCATAGCTTTGGCAACGCATGCCGTAAGTTTGCCCGTATGTGGCAGCATAGCCTCCCGATCCGCGGTAAGCCATTCTGCTGCTTTGTGCATAAGGCTGTGGTGCGTAGTAGTCTGTCTCTCTTTGCCGGAAATGAAGCGGAGCGGGAGAGGGGATGAAACGTTTTTCACCGTTTGGCTTTAAAATCAAATAGCCGGAAAAACACTGTTTATCACCGGGAGATGTATTGCTTTTGCAAGAAACATCTTGCTCATCGTCAAAGAATGCGCTGCCTTTACCGGAAAAGCACTGTTCATCATCGGGAGATGTCTTGCTTTTGCAAGAAACATCTTGCTCATCGTCAAAGAATGCACTGCCTTTACCGGAAAAAGGAAGTTTGTGAACAGCAGCGGGAACATTTGCTACTCCGGCAGAATGAAGTTTGTCATCGGTTGTAATCACAGCAACAACAGTAGCAGAAGTCATAGCAACAGCAGCAGCATCTTTTCTTTCTTTCTTTTCTGCTGTTGTTATTCTTATCTCATTCTTATCTCTTCTTTTCTTATCTGTCCTCCCTGCGCGTGCACGTACGTAAGGCTTATTTTTCTTTCCGGAAAGACGCAACTTCTTCTTATTTAGTATATTATGCTTGCTTTCCGGTACGTTTGAAATCTGCGGAAAAGACTCATTTTCTGGTTGGTTTTCGTTCAAAACCTGTTCGTTTTTGAGCAGAAAGTTGTTCGGTTTCTGCTCGTTTTTGAGCAAAACATCATCATTATCCGGTTCAGCTTCCGAAGTGTTTTGCACTGTTTTGCCTACCCCTTTTCCGGCATTTTCTGTTTGCTCCGGGACAATACTATCATTTTGCTGTTTGGGGCTTTGACCCGCAACGTCCTGCATGCCGTATGGTATGATGGACGAGAAGTAACCATCTTCTATTTTGAATAATCCGTATTGCGTGATTATTCTTCTCATGTATTGCTGACTGAATCCCGGTCGCTTGATATTTTTCAGATATTCAAAACTGACTTTAGTATGCGGTTGCAGGCAGATCATTTCCACAATGTACCAATAAGCACCGTATCCTTTACTTTTTTCTTTTTCGATGAGTTTCGTCATCCGCTCATCGAACGAAGCACAATTGTTGTGCTTAAACCAGCTGTTAGCTTTCATATGTGATTTATTCTAGGTATATGAGACCTTCTTTTTGAGCTTTTTTCCGAACAAATAGGTGGCCTGTCGCAACCTGTTGGCCAAACAAAGTTGCGGGTACATAAATGCGGAAATATACTTTAAAGATAGTCCCGTTAAATAATAAATATATGTGCGTAAATAATAGGAGAACTGACTCTCTTTTTGTGTTTTCAACCGGAGGATCTTAACGTCCAGAACAGTTTATTATAGAATATTGCATACATTTTATCTCGTTTTTTCCTTCACTAATTATGATTACAAATATATGAATAAATAAAATTACATATAGTGTTAAAATGTACGGTTTTGATTTTTTACATTTCAGAAATCAGGGGCCACAGGTATCTACAATGCCGATTTTATTTTATTGCAAGGGATAAAACCGTACATTTAGCGAATTATACTATTTTAACTTATTAACCGCTATTATAGTGAACAGGCTATGTATTACCCAATATTTTGTCCATTTTTACCTTGAGATGTATCAACATTCTCAGTTCCCTATTGGTTATTTTTTCTTTGTTGGCAAGTAAATCATCGAAAAAATTGCACATAAAATCCAAAATGCTTATTTCGGGTTTATAGTGTTTTATCACTGCGTACTTTTTCACCAATTCGTTTTCTTCATTGAAAACGCTGCTTTCTTCTTTTTTTTGTCATGATACATTTTTATAAATAAATTCATGCAAAATTAAGAGAGATTGTGGAATAAAAGGAGTTGAATGATGTAAATACTAAAGAGAAAAAAGTATTTTTGCATACTTATGAATGCAAAAAAGAATCTTTCGATAGAAACATTACGAGGCATAGCCATTCTGCTGGTAGTGATGGGGCACGTTATAGGTTCGGGCCCAACAGGAGGTATGAAGATAGACTTTCCCCATCCATTACGGTATCTTTACGTATGGATTGATTATATCCAAATGCCTCTATTCACTGCGATAGCCGGGTGGGTCTATGCTTTAAAACCTTTTTCTATTTCAGTTACTTTTAAAAGTTTTTTCCACAAGAAAGTCATGCGTCTACTTATACCTATGGCCGTAGTGGGTACTCTTTATTTTTTTGTGCAATATATCATTCCTGGAACAAATAGAAAAGGCGACTTTGGAGAGATATGGCGTATTTATGTCTTTCCATATACTATTTATTGGTATTTACCCTCTCTCTTTCTTATCTTTATGGTACAGTGGATTATAGACTGTCGTCATTGGATGCAGACAACAAGACAGTGGATCATTTGGTGTATAGTGTCTCTCTTTTTAAGTGTGACAAATGACATGGGCATTATGCATTTAATTCCCAACCTATTTAGTTTCAAAGGGGCATTAGGACAGTTGCCATACTTTTTTGCAGGAGTAGCCGCTTACCGTTTTCATTCTCTTTATCATTTACCAAATGCCCGCTGGTTCGTTGCAGGTGCCATTTTATCAGGTTTTATTTTGATTCAGTTGGTCTGGTATAGTCCAAATCATGAAGCCTCCGTGAGTCATTTACTCTATGGGTTAACATTGATTCCCGTCTTATTTTTGTTATTGAATATAAAATGGAAAAACCGTTTTTGTACATGGATTGGCGGATATGCTTATAGCATTTATTTGTTTCATGGATTTGGAACATCCGGAGGGCGAATCTTATTGAAAGCTATTGGTATAAATTCAACTCCTGTCATCTTTATTTTTGCTACAATTATTGCTGTATGTTGCTCTATAATGGTAGATGCACTTGCAAGCCGATTTAAATGGAGTAGAAAGCTATTGCTAGGAGTCAGGTAAATACCTAAAGGTTTATTTCTGTTTTTTTACTTTTAAATATTCTGTTATACTAAGAGAACGATGTTTATGTAAGATTCGTCTAATTTCATACCTAATAATATAGCACATGGCTGAAATGAGCTTACCTATTTCTTGAATAACTTTCCGACGAGGAAAAAGTTTTTCTGCCATTTCTCTATTCCATGGATGGGTAAAAAATGAACGATAGTATTCATCTGTAGGATTGATAATGTAGTCTATATCATCTTTCCATTCATATCTATTGTTCATCAATGCTCCTTCCGTAAACCATAACAGTTTGTATGTTAATGATTGATAAGGAAGATATTGGATGAAGAGACTTCCATAATCGTTTTCGTAATTTCCTGGCATTTGCGACTTATCATAAAATATAAGTTTATTATCTATGTCTAATATTACCCATCTATGGGATTTTTTAGGAAATAGGTGTTCGCCTAACAAACTGGGAGTTTCAATATAACCTCGTTTGGCTATTCGTACTAATTCTTTTATGAATTTTTCAGGATGCTCTACATGCTCTAATACCTGATTACAAACAGCATAGTCAAACTCTTTATTTTTGAAAGGGAGGTTTTCTCCATCGGCATTTACAAATGTTTGATGAGGATAAATCTTAATATCGCCGCAACGATTTGAATTGTCGTACATGTATTTTTCTACAATTACATTCGATCTGTACATGGGGTTATGTCCTGAACCTATTTCCACTACACGATCTTTCTTATGAATTTTCAAATTATCTCTATCATAAGGTGTTCTTGTTCTCATAGTCTTTTATAGCTTGATATATTTTATTTATACTGAATTCCCAACTGTGCGTATGCGCAAAAGCAATGCGTGATTTCTGCAATTCACTGTTATTCGCTTCACCCACTGCCACATTCAAAGCTTTAACCCATTCGGGTAATGTTGTGGCAAGATGAGTGCAAGTATTGAAAACATCACGCATGGTATGTGTACTAGTGGCAACTACTGGCTTTCCCATTGCCAGATACTCATCTATTTTTAGAGGATAGTTTCCTTCTGTTATTAAATTGAGGATTTGAGGATTAATGCAAACATCAAAGTATTGTATGTATTGTGGTAGTTCTGTTATCTCCTTTCTTCCTAAAAAATAGACATTCTCCAGTTTGTGAAGCGAATGTTTCTGAAAATGCTCATCTTCGGGACCGACAAATGCAAAGTTATATTCTGGCAGCAGTTCTGCTATATGATATATTAGAGAACTATCGAGCCTGCTTTCTATTATGGCACCGGTATATCCAATAATAGGAAAAGGAATACTATGTAGGTCTGTAGGTTTGTTCCATTGTCGGGAAGCATCATAAAGATTTAGATCTACTCCGGTGTTAAGTACATAAATACAGGAATTAAAAGGGCGAAGTTGCTCGACAAAATAAGTAGAATTTGCCAATACAATATCCGATTTTCGAACGAGGTTCTCTTCTAACCGGGGACCATGTTTACGCCAATAAGGAAATCCAATGACGTAATCTCTTCGGTAATATATGGAAATCTGCGGATGAATATATTCTTTTAAATATTGGCTACGGAAGATGTCTGTATCAATTAGATGGACATAGTTCCTAAAATTTAAGTCTGCTGCTTGTTTCAGAATCCATGCTCCGATTTTTTTATTATTTATTCGATTAAAGATGTCGAAAAGAATAATAGGAAACTTATTGATAGATAGCAGTGTGAAAGGACAATCCAATACCCACATATTATCATTGATTTGTCGCAATGGAGATGTTTCATGATGTATAACATCTATTCGATGACGAAAGGAAGAGGGTAGCCCCCCTTTCCGAAATATATTTCGAATCCGTGATGCGATATCTAATGGAGGATTAACATATAGTACCTTGTTCGTTTTGGATATTTCCAAAGCTGTATTTTTAATGGTACTACCAATCTCGATGTCCCATGATTGCAGACTGGTTATAATAAAATCTCTATCTAACATTAAATATCACTTTTATACTCTCGGTTATTTACACAAATTGCTTATATATTTTTATATATCTATCAGCCGTATTTTTCCACGAAAATTGCTTAGCTCGTTCCAATCCATACATGACTTGAGCATTATAATATTCTTCGTCATTTTCTAATTTCAGAAGAGCATTTGCAATAGAATATGAATCTAGTGCATTGACCAATAACCCTCCTTCACCTATAATTTCAGGCATAGCAGATGTATTTCCTGCGATGACTGGTGTACCGCAAGCCATGGCCTCAAGCATCGGAATGCCAAAACTCTCGCGAACTGATGGATAGAGGAAAGCAAATGCAGCATTGTATAAAGCGATGAGATCATAATTATTTATATATCCCGGATAATAAAGATAGGATTTTATTTCCATGATATTTGCTTGACGGAGCAGAGAATCAATATATTCTTCTTTTAAATCGGCTATGAGCAAAGGACGCTTAATTGTAGATTTACTTAAATAGATACTATATGCCTTTAAAGTTCGTGTAGCATTTTTTTTAGGGTCGGTATTTCCTAGAAAAAAGAAAAAGTCATTATTTGGAATATAGTTCCGCAAAACATCTGAATTGATTTCCGGTAATAGACGGAAATGGGTATTATATCCGTTGTAAATAGCAACAATACGCTCTGGAGGAATATGCAAGGTATCCTGTATATGTTTCTTTTCATACTGCGATACTGTAATTATCTTTCTACACTTATTAATGACACGGGGGACAATCAGTCGTCTATAAAGACGCCCCATACGTTGATAGATCGAGGGATTTTGGTTGCTAAGCGGTTCCAGATAAATTGTATCATGAAGAGTAAGTAGGAGAGGAACCGGACACCATAACGGGGCTGTATTGGATGTACAGTGCAGTAAATCAACACCCAATCTCTTCACAGCTAATGGCAGTGCTATTTGCTCCCATAGTGGATAGCTGGGGCATCGCAGTTCTATTATGGAAAGGTTGACACTCTCTTCCAAGCAACGATCTTTGCCGGGAGCAACAAGTACATAGTATTCATTACCATCATTTTGTTGTTGTAATTGGCGTATGACCTCAAGCGCCACAAAGTCCATACCGTGTTTATTTGGTCGAAAAATGCGTTGAGCCTCAATCGCTATTTTCATAGTTGGATAAATGTTTGTGATTTAACTTCGTCCTTGGTTTTGTCTTTCTCTTTTTTCCCTTTTCTTTTTTCGAACAATTTCTTTACATGACTAAAAGCAGATGCAAACACTAATATAGGTAAAGACCAGATGGCTTTTTTGAATTGCTTGCTAATCTTTCCTTCGGGCATAGCTATTAAGAATGTAATCCCGGTAGCAAAAAGTAATAAATACCATTTGAAACATAAAGTCCAATCCATAATAGTAAATAAGATGGTAAAGATCAAGAGGTATGCAATCAATAAGAAACGGGATGGCAACAGCCATTGAAATAATTTATTGGCATAATCCCATTCACCCTTAAGTATTGCCAATGGCATCTTTTTTAATGCATATATAGTACTGCTATACTGTGACCGGATCCAACTTACCCGTTGAGCTTCATATCCGCTGGTGCTTTCTTCTTTTTTACTATAGCACACCACTTCCTCCATATATTCAGTATAAATATTTTCTCTTAAAAGAGCTTTTTCGGTTGTTTTACTTAAATCAGCACCTTCAAGGCTAGGAGCGATCCGATGGAACATTTCGAAGTCAAAAGCCATGGCAGATCCAATCAGTGCAGAGGAAAATCCCATGCGGGTATGTGCCTTACGGAAAAGATTATTGTTTATTTCTTCACCGGTTGCATTGAGTACAGCAATATTGGTAGTGAGATTTTCTGTCATACGGTGTGCCTGTATAGCATCACAGCCTGAATAATAGGCATTATTGAACAAGTTTAGTGCATTGGGTACTATGCGATTGTCCGAGTTAAAAATAACTACCATGTCATACTCGTTAGGAGAATAACGTTCCATGACCTGTTGTATAGCGTAGACTTTAGTACACTGATCGTTATCAGGTACTACAATATTCACTGGCATATTTAGCAAAGTGATAATGTCCTCTTCCGGAAGTTGAGTCGCAGCTATAGTAATGTCAAATTTGTCACGGGGATATAGCTGAGTATCCAGAAAATGATTAATGGATTCTATGACTTCCTTACCATTGCGTAAAACAGTAAAAAGCACCAGAAATTTGTGCTTAATTTTTGCATCCGGATAAGGATTCTTGTATTTTCCCAGAGAAAACAGAGCGCATATAAAAAGATAGATAACGGGAATAGATAGAATTAGAAATAGTACCGCATCTGCTATTTGCAAGGCATTATTGTTTTCGTCCATCCACCAGTCGGGATTAAATATAGAAAAAATATCGTTCATTTTTATAGGTTATGTTTTATGAGTTATCAATTTATCTTCAGTTATTTGTTTATCAATATAGGGTCCATTAAGGACAAATGCCAGTGCAGCAGCAATTAAGAAATTATTAGGAGGCATACTCATGCCTCTTCCTACATATCCATTAAGCCAAATACCAAATACACCACACAATAGAGCTGCGAGTGTATGCTGTAATTCTTTATTTTTTACATGGAACATAATCAAATAACAACCACGCAAGAGTACTATTACATATATGGCAATATATAAAATCAAACCAATAGGACCTGTTTGCATCCAAATGTCAATATAGAAAGAGTCAGGTGGAATAGTGTCTTCTACATATTGTTTATTTACAAGCATGACTCTTGGTATACCTTTTCCCAATCCTGCGCCCCAAGGATGAGTTGCTAAATATGTACTGATTAATTTTTGATTATTCATTCTTACATCGAATGAGGTATCCTCTGTAGGACGAAAAGCAGTTCTCATGCGGCGAATGAATCCATTATCGTCTCCGATGTCTGTAAATGTAAAAAATGAATATGAGATGATTCCAATAATGACAGATAAAAGCATTATTCTTAGATTCTTACTGAGTAAACAATAAAGTGCAAGACCACCAAATGGAATTATTATAGCCCCTCTTGTACCAGACATGAACATACCCGTTATTCCCATTAGGGCAATGGCTAAGTAGTATAAACGGAGTAATCTTTGAGATGTATTGAACGATATAATGGAATATATAATTGTTACCATTCCCATGTTCGCCCCAAAATTCCCAGCATCACTAAATATAGAAAAATATCTAATGCCAGTGCTTATAATATGAGTGACCCAATTTCCTCTCATTAGCCATTCAGTTTCGGCAGCGTCAAACCATCTATACTTTTGGTATAATAGTTTAAGGAAAGCAGTAATTGTAAATATACTTAAAATAAAAAGCCCTTTTTTCAAGACATTAGGTTTATCCGCTAGTATAGATGATAAAATGTATAAAATTGGAGTAGCTAGTACCCATCCTCGCAATCCCATTAATATGTTTTCTCGATGCACTGATGGATTCAAAAATTGGAATAAGATAAAGATTATCCATCCTATATAACCTACCGTAAGATAGTTTATCGCATTTGATAAATGAATATCTGTTTTTTTTGAAGATAAATTGAATATAATGCATATCGTTATAAATACTAATAATATGTCAAGAATAATGCTGAGTCCGTCATGACGGCTATAACGCATTATTGCCGTCAAATAATAGGAATATGTAGCATAAAGCAAGTATGCAAAACGGGGATTTCTTATGCTATATATTAGAATTATAAAAGCAAATGGAATCCCCATTATGGTAAAGGCAATCAATAGCTTTTGCGAAATAATGGCATAAACTATAGCTGCCAGTCCCGAGACTAGAAACGCATATGTAATAACCTTGGGAGGTAACTCTATTGTTGGATAATTGGATGCCATTACTTTCCTATCTATTTAATTTATTTAACTGCAGCCTTTTGTGACGTTAATCCTAACTGTGACAGACGGCTGAAGAGAGAATGAAGCGGCGTTTTAGGAGGCAATGCACCTGTAAACGATTCTACAACTTCGCGATCCGCATTGTTTAAATACAAGAAGAATGGAGTATTACCAATAGCCTCTTTTATAGGGGCAAGAGTCGTTTCATCACTATTCCTCCATAAACGCGCTGCATTGGCTACCAATAAATTTACATCTGCATTTTTCAAGGTTTGCAAAGGGATGGAAGCTCCCTGAATAGCCGGGTATTCTACCAAAATAATATCTGCTTCTTGTTCTGCATCGTTCCGTTGCCAAAAATCGGATAAACGGCGGGCATTAACATATTGAGGATTCTCTATCTCAAAATCAATTCCAGCTCTTACAATACGTACAGATAAACCTTCTGTTGCCCAATAGTTGACAAAATATTTGGCTAGATAGCTCTTACCTTCACGTGGCTCCATACTGAGTAAATTAATAATAGTCGCTCGTTTAGGATCAAGATACTTGTTTAATTGGCGGCAACTATAAGCAGCAGCCAAACGATTGCATGTCTTTAAAAATCCCCTATATTTCAAATTATTGGTTCCATTAAAGGCTGCAATGGCAGGCAGCCCAGTAAGACGTTTACTTCGAAGAGGATCACGCAAAGTGCGGTCAAGCACTTCAATAAGCAAGAAATAGGTAATAATAAATACAATACTACTTACTACGGCAATAAGTACGTACAGCATACGTTTACGACCATTGTCTGTCAACGGAAAATCAGGAGGTGCTACGGTTTGTAAATTACTGGTGCTCATTTCTATATTCTTCAATCGTAAATTGGCATCAGCCAATCCCTTCAATTGAGTACGATAATTATCTTCAGCTATACCAACAGCCCGCTGCTTTCTATTGACTTGAGTACCAATGGGAGACATGTGACTATACTGATCAAAAATATCCGTTTGCCGTTCTTGTAAAACTTTCAGTTCAGCTTTATACTTAGCTTCATTAATACAAGCCAATAGCCATTCGTCCACCATATTTTGGATGCCGACTCCTTCTTTAGAAAAATTATATTGATTTAAGTTATCTGAAATATTACTGATACTTTCTTCCGCCTTTTTTAAATCGGCTTTGCTTTTTTGTATATTCGGGTTCTTCGCCTGTACCCTATCAGATGTAAAGATTTCCTGCTCCATAATATTCTGGTTGAGTGTACTAACCCGATTTAATTCATTGAGCAGATTAGTATTGCTGCGAATTATTTTGGCCCGTATATCCATTTTTCCCTCCAACATTTTCCGCAATGCAATGGCAGCATCGTATTGGCGTTGTGCATATTCCCTACGGTCGTCTACTGCATAACGGGTAATGGCCAATGCTTTGGTTTCTTCCCCATAATTAATGACTCGCTCATCTACACAATAGTGCATCAAATCGTCTTCTTCTTTATTTAATTCTATTTTACTAAGACGGACTTGTTCTTTAAAATAAGCAATAACATCATTAGTTGACTTAAAACGAAGTATTTCATAAGCTTTTATAAGCTCATCAATTAGGATACTAACTGTTTTCTGAGTCATACCAGGATCGGCGGAAGTATAAGTTATATTTAAAATATCACTATTTCCCGCACGCTTTATATCCACACCATCCAGAGCCGTGGCACTATAGAAAGATCCCGGACGATTGAACATAGCATAGACAAAATTATTGGAACTTTCTTTCCGATAAGCTGTTAACTTTTCGTATGTTTTTTTTACATCATTACGGTCGACCAAAGCAAGTACTTCTTTGGGTGCCATTTGTTCTAGTTGCCGATAATGTTTCGCTAAGATGTATTGATTATCCTTCCACTCTTCGCCATAAGTCAGTGCATTAGCCAATAACCGGACAGATACTTTTTCGAGAATACCACGGGATTTGGCAATATTAATAAGATTATCAAATGTACTGTTTACAGCAGTAAAATTTACAGATGACCCATCAATGGATGTGGTGTTGGTAACGCCTGCATAAAGGCTGCTTTCCACTGTGTAACTATATGGGAGAAACTGAGTGAAATAAACCACTAGTCCAGTAACGAACAACACTCCCCAAAACAACCAATAACGGATGCGATAAAAGAATTGTGATATGAATTGTGATATATCCATGAGGTGATTATTCTTCTTTGATAATTTTTACATTTGTAAGCATCTCCAGCAAAACAATTGAATTGTGCAGAGCTACGCGACTTTGTTCGTAATTGGTGACTGCTCCGGTACGTCGAGAACGTTCTAATGACAGTGTGGTAATGTCTATTTTCCCTTGAATGAATCCATTCTCCGCTATTTTCATTTCAGCATTATAGAGTGCCGCAGTTTCAGCCTTGGCTTTGATCGTGGCTAATTGTTCTGTTACGGCATTATAGGCCTCCAAGACTTTTAAACGTCTTTCTTCCATAACTTCCTGTTGGGTATATTCCAATTGTTCAATGTTATAGCGATAGTTTTTTAGTTTTAGCGGTCGGTTCAAGAGATCACCCAATCCTACGGATGCACTTACACCGACATTAAAAGTATGTTGCGTACTAGCCATTGTTGTTTGGTACATTGGCGTATATTCATCACTATTATTGCTCAAAACATTATAGCGCCCGAAAGAATAAGCTCCGTTCAAGCGGAAATAATTCCACCAATTGCGCTTTTCTATACGGTATTCATTTTTTTGTTGTTCTACTTGTGAACGTGCTCTTTTTACCGTAGCATTTTCCGTTACGGCGTCAAGGAAGGTGGAAAGGGGAGGTAATTCCAAGTTTTCAATCTCGGACGGAACATTCTTATTCGCTTGCCCCAATGTTTTATTATCTATCTTTGACTCTTCTTCATTTAAACGTTCCAAAATCTTAATGCGCCCGGCACGCGTCAAAGTATCTTGTTGCGCGGAAAGCGGTTGTACAAAAAGTATTAGTCCCACAACAATAATACTATAAAAGCTAAACATTGGGTAGCTATGTTTCATACCTTTTATCATCAATAAATATTTTATTTTAACTTTATACATCTTCTTTCTGAATAAATGCAGTCAACGTTTTGAATATAATTTTCAGATCCAGCCAAAATGAAAATGTTTTGGCGTATCGTATATCTAATTGCTTACGCTCTTCGGCCGACAGCTTGCCGGAATCCCCCCGTTTTTCCACTTGCCACAGTCCGGTTAAACCGGAAGGCGCCATAAAACGATCAATATAAGCATCGCTCGTCAACAGTTCCGCCTCATAGAGGGGGAGTGGACGATTACCAACGATACTCATATCTCCTTTGAAGATGTTGAATAGTTGGGGAAGTTCGTCAATGCTGTATTTACGGATAAAATGTCCCACACGTGTGATGCGCGGATCATGCTCTATCTTAACAAAGGCATTTTTCTTTTCTCTAGATTTTTGTTTGAGGAAATCTTCTTCAGAAACCACAAAGTCATCAGAAATCAAAATTGTTTCTCCTTCTGAAGGTTGATCTAAATCGTTTTTAATTTCAATAACATCTTCCTGCTCTTCTTCTTTTTCTGTCGTATATTGATTGCGAGCGTTTAACTCCTTCAGCCGTTTATCTGCATTGGTATACATGGAACGGAATTTTAAAAAATTGAAGATCTTGTAATTGCTGCCTACACGCTGTGACTTGTAGATGACCTTCCCTTTACTTTCCATTCGGATAGCAACAGCAGTAATAATGAGCAAAGGTGAAAGGATGAGAATCGCAATACCTGAGAACATGATGTCAAATGTGCGCTTCCACAATGGTAAATGAAACACTCGGAGTGTTTTGCGGTGTGTTTCACTAAATTCTCTTAGTTTATATTCCTGACGTTTTTCGAGGTACTCCATCATACTCTCGATGCTTTCCTCTTTTGCATCGGGTGGGAGAGTATTATTGACTCCTACTTTTAGATATTCTTTTCGTTGCTCATTATGCAATTCTTCCGTAATAAGAATGATGTAAACACGTGGAAACAATTTATGTAAATAAGAGATGTTGGTATAATCGGTATTTGGTACTGTTTGCTCATATAAAATGGTCGTATTATACCGTTCACGGATACCAGCGATTACTTTTATAGCTTTCTTCTGATTAGATACAGCTACAAATAGTCCTTCGGTCACATTATTCAAATGATTGATGACCGCATGGTTGGTTCCGATATAAACGTAGTATAACATGCTTCTTTACACCTTTGTTATTAAAGATATTTTTTAATGCGAACTTTCAACTCCATGGGGTTAAATGGCTTTAAAATATAGTCTGAAGCTCCTTCTTCGAGCAACCGAATACGCTCAGTTGTGCTTTCTTCACTTGATAATACTACAACCGGAATGTTTTTAAATAGTTCATTACTTTTTAAATAATGAATAAACTCTTCGCCACTCATACCTGGCATTCTGATGTCTGTAATAATTAGATCCGGCTCATTACCCTGTAACCAATCAATTGCTTTTAAAGGATCTTCGAAATACACCAAATCGTACTCATCCAGATACATCGACAAAACTTTTCCTATGGAAGCCTTGTCATCTACTAATAATATTCTTTTCATTTAATAATACGTTATTTATCTATTATCTCGAATTACATTTGTTGTTTGTTATTTGTTGTTTGTTATTTGTTATATATCTATCTGCAAACTTTGTCTTCATTTGGAAAAAGGTACCAATCTTGATTTACTTCACGATTACGTGCCCAGTCTAAAAAGTAAGGATATGCCCCTTCCGACGGAGCAGATGTTATCGATATATTTACAGTTTCTTTAGGATAACGGAAGTTAGGAACACAAATAGCCCAAGTATTGTTGCCGGCTATATCAAGATTTTCTTGCTGTACTGTACCTGCTGCTGTTGCCCCATAGCTCCAGAATTCGTACAAATGTACCTCCATACGCTTTTTCATCGTTTTATATTGATAGCAAATGAAGAAATCAAGATTATCCTTTGAAAAGAGAGGCTCTGTTTGAGTTTGATCCGACAATTCTAATATGATTTTATAAGTATAGGCTTGCTGCCCATCTACACTGCCGGATGCGTTACTTTGGGTGTTAACGTGAGTACCATCTTTTACGCCGAAAACCTGATGCGCATTATTAAAGAGTGGTATAACTACATCGTTATCTCCATTTTCCATATAAGAATTGGAGTTATATTTAAAGAAAGTATACGCTCTGTTTCTGGGATTGGTTAGTGTTTCTTGAAAACGGGCATAATCTCCATCGGCCGTAATTTCTTTTATTTCATTGCTTTTTATACCTACTATACGTAAACCAGCCCCTAATGTTTTGCTTGCTCCGGATGCTGTAAGTGTTACATCTAATTCTATCTTTTCTATGGCATTGGTACTTGCATTGCGATGATAGATAGTGGACATATCTAAAACGACATCATTGAAGTCGTAATCTCCTACTAATGGAAAATTATCTTCAAAAACGTAAGTATAAAGCACTGGGTCGGTTGGGGTGTCAGAGCCACTACCATTAGGAGTATTCCCGTCTCCGGTACAATCACCAGCCGGAATTAGGATAGGGGATTCTCCCCATTTGGCAAGAACGCCATCTGAATTTACCAAATATTTCAGAAATGTATTCTTTTCCCAACTACTGTTTATCTCCACATCTTTTACTTCATAATATATATTCCCACCGTAATATTTAAAGCCATTCATGCTAGTCAATTTGTTAATTTTGACTAGAGCATAACCATCTGCAGGCCCTGTAAATGATGTTCCATACGAAAAATATGCTTCATTTTGAATATAAAGCATGGAATTATCGCCCATGATAATATTCTTACCTGAATTTCCTCCTTTACCATAATTATAAACGACAGCACTGCAATCGTCTCCCATTGTTAAATCACCATTCAACTGGTCGGTAACTTCCAAGAAGCATCCATTTTCTATTTTGCTGTTATTATTCGTGGAAGCAATGATGGCATGTCCCATATTGACCAGCTTTCCTCCTACATTGGTGATATTCAAATAACCTATTTGACATGTTGTACTATTATTATATAAGATGCCTGTTCCATTCATCTGAAATTCTTTCACGTTAAGATTGCCACTGTTGTAGTTAGTACGCTGCCCGGAGGCGTTAGTTAATCGAATTGCTGCATTTCGGCCTTCAATGCTCCCTCCACCATAGGAGATAAAACGGGTATTCCCTATTAGAGATAAGGTTGAATTATCGGGAAGAAGGATACTTCCGGTTCCCATGACTATTATATCCACACCGGCATTTATACTTTCATTACCGGAAGGAGCCCAAGCACCTTCTATAATAACAGTAGCGGGTGTGGCATAAATTCTATACGTAGTTATATTTCCATGAAAAATTGTTCCTTGAGAGATTTTATATACGTCACCAGCAAAGAGTACAGTCTGAGCTGTTAATTCTTTAGCATTCCTAGCCAATGCTTCTATTTCTGATTCGCTGCGATCAGGCGATAGTACAGTTACATTACCGGAGCGGGTTATCGCTCTACTCTTAATTTGAGATGATGCTTGAGAAGTAGTGGGAGGTATGCCAAAAGTAGCATTAATACTTTTATTCGTTATAGATACTAATTTAACCACATTACGGTTATTGGGATCAATACGACAAACATAGACTTCTGTTGTTGCAATTGGACAATCCATCACAGTAGTGAATGCCTGATTACTATTAGCTATTCCCTCTGCCAACAGTTTTGCAGAAGTATTACTCGCCAAAGGATCATCATCATATATACGAACGGTATAATCAACCCCTGTATCTTCGTATACGGCTACAGTTACCGTAACAGAATTGGTCATTTTCCAATCCATTTGAGGGTCAATGTCCTTCACCGGGAATCTATCTTCGTAGGTCGCTTTAACTTTTTCCGGATTAAATACGTCTTTTTCACAGCTACCCAAGAAAACTATCATAATGATAAATGCGGCTGGTAATATTTGCTTTATATATAATCTACTCCCCATAACCATTGCATTACTTGGTGTGAAACAAAAATACAGACATTTGCGGCATTTTCAATTTTGTAATCTTAAAAAAAAGAGCTATTAATGTTTTTTAACTTATATGGAACTAATCTTCAAAATCCATCCCTATACAACGTTAAAAAAGCCGATGAACTTAAAAAGTCCATCGGCTTTTTGTATCATGCCATTAGTTATTGATTACTATACACGTTACTATTATGGGTGTTATACCACTCCCCATCTTTTGTTCCACCACTGGATACCCAAGATTTAAATGAACTATATACATCAATGACCTTTTTAGTTTCTAGCGGCCATGCAAAGTCTACAGGGAGTACAATACCCCATGCTAAGTTCTCTGTACTCAGATAATAATGTCCTGCGGAGGAATCATCGTTTCCTGTCTTAAACAGGGAAGTATCAGCTAAATTAGTCGGAGCATAACCGGCAATATGAACTTCCGTACGTTTTGTACTTGCTGTTGCAGCTTTAGTGATAATAAATACATCCAGATTATTAATATTGAATGCAGATTCATCCAGATTATTATCATTGAAAGTTAATGCAACATCGTACGTTTTACTTGCTCTGTTAGTAGAGGCATCTTTTTGCGTATTGATAAATGGTCTCGAATCGGTAAATCCAAATTCAGCATGCGCATCATTGAATAAGATAAATGTAGGCAACTGCTGACCGTTTTCAAAAGAAACAGAGTTCCCATTGACTGTAAATGATTTAAGATTGGTATTTGCTGGCAAACCAAGGAAGCGGATGCCTACGCCAAGCATCTTGCTTGCGCCAACAGCATCAAGAGATATCTGGAATTGCGAACTCTTCAACGAGCCATTTCCATTAGTTTTCACTGATTTATTTTTTAATGTGAGAACGATATCGTTAAGATCAAAATCTCCATACACTGGCCACAGATCTTCAAAAGCATAGGTATAATTGGTTGCATCGACTACTGTAATCGGGAATGTTGGATCGCTGGGAGTCGGATTTCCTGGATTCCCCGGCGCATAATATCCACCGCAAGTTTCAATGGTATATTTGGATTCATCATATCCGGTGTTAGCTATTCCATCACCTTGCTTCATCCACGGTTGCGAAGGATTATCATTATCTACGGCCCACACTAAATTACCACTAATATTAGTGTTTCCCGTATATTTGAATATCTGGGCAGCAATAATTGACGTATCATCTCCCGTAGCTGTGAATGTACAAGGATTTCCTCCATTGAATGTTTCAACTTTAATCATAGATCCGTTTTGCATGGTGAAGGTTGCGTCATTTAATGCAGTAACAGTAGGAACAGGTGCCCATTCATCACTACTTTCCGATACTCGCCCACCGGATATAGAGCCCTTGTCTAAAACAACTTTCCTGAATTTAAATTCGTTTTTCACAACAAGTGTACAGCTGTTGTAAAGAGCATCATTGGAACCGTTATTTTGAAAATTTGTAGTTTCAATAAATCCATCATTGTAGACTGTAAGCCCGTTATATATGTTATAGCTATTAAGAGTGCCTTCGCTATGGTTTACAAAGTAAGTGGTACCACCGTTGCTCCCTAGTGTTGCATTTTTTTCATCTAACATAACTTTTCCATAATTAAAGACGCTTCCAGAATTCAGATATAGTGAATTTTGAATATTTATTGTACCTGTTTTTACATTTAAAATTTTAGCACCTACCAAGTTTAATTTATTGCCTTCTATCAAGCCGTGATTGTAGACTACCGTAGAGTTGGACCCAATGCTTGATGTATTTGTTCCATCAATTTTAATACTGCCTTGATTAAATAGAGTTGTTGCTTCATCAATTATCAGCGTATTCGCATCAATATCACCAAAGTTCTTCACATTCTGACTTTTTAAAGTGAGTGTTCCCCCAGCGCTTATTGTACTCCCTGATTGTATGGATAAGTTAGTTGTATTCCCAAACGTTAAATTGTTATCAGAGGCAATTATACCTCCATTTAAAACATAAATATCAAATGCATAATTAATAGCACTTGGTTTCCATACGCCTTCTACGTATATTGTCATTTTCCCTCCAGCTACTACTTGCAGAGTCTTTGTATAAGGATGTTGCGCAGTGTATTCGCTACCTATAATTAATTTAGCGCCATTACCAAATTCCATAGCATTTCCATTATTCCAGGTACTTATAGGTTGGTCTGATGTAGTCGGTATATTTGAAAAAGTATCAGCTTCTTTATAATTTGGATCCGTAGGATCTGTTACTCCTGCGCTTACAGCTGTATTATATGCAAAGTTACTGCTTCCTACGCTTCTTGTACTCAAAGCTTTTGTTGAAGAACTCCCTGTATAGTATAGCTTGCAATTCAATGCACCACCATTTTCGGGCACAGCGTATTCATAAACTTCTTTCCGTTGTTTAGGGTCAGTCTGACGAATAAATAAACGTTCCACTGTTTTTGGGACGCTAACTTCTGCTGTGTATATGTAACCTGTACTCTTTTGAGCTACACCAGCTGCTATAGGAGTAGCAGAAGCATCAGATAATGGATTAGTAGTAAATACTTCGATAAGGTAATCGTATTGCCCACCGAACTCATCTTTTACTTCCACATTCAAATTAACAGTATTGACCATAGACCAACTAAAATCGCTTGGAGCGGAAAAACCTTCGCCTAACGGATTGTCAGTTGGAGTTGTGTCAGGGGTCTTACTGGAGTCATACACATCCTTTGTACAACCGGACACAACAATCATTCCAATGATAGTTGCTAATGATAATAATCCCTTTATTTGCTTCATAATTAAATAATATTTAATTTCATTTATTTACTTCCAGAATGCTCTACTTGTATATTTTCGCCACAAAGTTAATGTTATTTTTCTGATTATAACTGATAAGCATTGTTTTTTGTTCAAAAAAAAGTGTTTTTTTTCTCTGATATACTTAATTGAGGGATTAAAATGAGGGGTTAAACGATTGAAATGGCTATAATTTAGAAAAGTTGCATATTTCATTCATATTAAAAGGAGCTAGCTAATAGGGAGTATTGCCATAAAAAGATAGACTTCTAGTCTTTAGTAATTTCTCCTGCTAGGTTAGAACTCATTTGCCGGTGGATTTCATGTTGGGAAAGTCCATGTCCAAGAAGAAACATCAGTTTGGTTACTGCACACTCGGGCGTACTGTCATATCCGCTGATAACACCTGCCTGGAGAAGTTTGAGCCCGGTTTCATAGCGTTTCATTTCAACACCTCCCGATTGACATTGAGTGATGTTGACGATAACTATGCCGCGATCAGTGGCGTCTTTAATTTGATTAATAAACCATTCTTTTTGAGGTGCATTACCTATTCCAAATGTTTTGAGGACAACGGCTTTCAGATTTGGAACATGAAGGACGGAATGAATGATGCTTTCTTGAATTCCGGGAAAAAGAGTAAGCATCACAACATTGGTATCGAACAAGTAATGGGGTTTCATAGGTCTCGAAGGATCAGGACTATCTATGAAATGTGCATTATATTTAATGTGAACTCCTGCGTGAGCCAAAGAAGGGTAGTTAAAAGAACGAAAAGCATTAAAGTTCTCTGCATTGATTTTAGTGGTACGGTTACCACGCATAAGCTCATTTTCAAAAAATATGCAGACTTCTGGTACCACTGGGGTACCGTCCGTTTTTTTAGCTGCCGCTATTTCAATAGCTGTAATGAGGTTTTCTTTCCCGTCGGTACGCAGTGTTCCAATAGGAAGCTGTGAACCGGTAAGTATAACCGGTTTCGCCAGGTTTTCGAGCATAAAACTAAGTGCAGAGGCTGTATAAGCCATAGTATCGGTACCATGGAGAATAACAAACCCATCATAATGTTCGTAGTTATAATTGATAATCTTAACAATTTTCGCCCAAAAAAGTGGTTCCATATCAGAAGAGTCAATGGGCGGATCGAACTGATAGGAGGCAATACGATAATTAAAGCGTTTTAATTCAGGGACATATCGGAGAAGATGATCGAAATTGAAATTTTCGAGTGCACCGGTCTCTGCATTCTCTATCATTCCGATAGTCCCTCCGGTATATATCAATAGCACGGAGGGATAGCTTGTCTTCATATACATAATCGGCTTTGTTTCTTGCCGCAAAGGTATAAAAAAACTTTGTACTTTTATCTTGTATATAGAAGACTGTTATAGACTGTTATAAAAATGAGAATTGTGCTTTATTGCGTCAAGTCTTCTTTTAACTGTAGAATTGCTTTTTGAGCGTCACCTTTAAACTCGGTAAGCAATGTAACAAACCGGCTTCCAATGATACCTCCGGACGAATTAGTGCATGCTGCTTCAAAAGTAGCTCGATTGCTTATACCAAAACCGATCATACGGGGATTGCGTAAGTGAAGATTGGCTATCTTTTGAAAATAGGCACGTTTTTGTTCATTAAAATCTTTTTGTGCCCCGGTAGTAGCAGCACTAGACACCATGTAGATAAAGCCATCGGTATGGGCATCTATTTTACGCACACGGGGTTCACTTGTTTCGGGGGTGATAAGCATGATGACGCGAATATCGTAACGATCGGCAATTGGTTTGAATGTCATTTCATAATCCTTAAAGGGAAGATCTGGAATGATGACACCATCTATGCCACAGGCTTTACAAGATTGGCAAAAGTATTCAAAGCCATATTGCATAATAGGGTTGAGATACCCCATGAGAATAAGTGGAATTTTGACGTCGGTGCGAATATCTTTCAATTGTTCAAAAAGGAGGTGCAACGACATTCCATTACGTAGAGCGGTAGTTGCAGCATTTTGAATCACCGGACCATCGGCCATAGGATCGCTGAATGGAATGCCTATTTCAATCATGTTCACACCGTTATGTTCAAGGGTGCGGATTACATTTGCTGTGCCGGCTAATGTAGGACATCCGGCGCAGAAATAAATAGATAGCAAGTTTTTAGGATCACTTGCAAAAAGCTGGTTTATTCTATTTGATGTCATATGAATTATGATTTATTATTTTATTTATCGTTGTGTGATAAGCTTCCTTTTTATTCACGTATCTCTTCAACAAACTTTTTGATACGTTCTACATCCTTAATACCAGGGGAAGTTTCGAATCGGCTATTGAGGTCAACCCCTATCATACGGGAATGGTGGAAATTTTTCAAAGCCCTGATGCTATATGAGTTAATTCCACCACTTAAGAGGAATGGTGTACTACCATTATATCGGTAAAGTATATTCCAATCGAATTGTTTGCCGGAACCGCCGAAACTTGTCGTACGGGTATCGAACAAGAGGTAGTCACAAAATCCCTGATAATCGGAAGCTATCAACAAGTCTTTAGGATTATAAATAGAAAAAGCTTTGATAATACGATGACCTGAATTGCGAAGGGAACGACAGTAGGCTGGCGATTCGTTGCCATGTAGTTGAATGTAATCCAAACCAAAGCGATCAGCATACATATAGATATTTACCTTGCTTTCATTGACAAATACTCCTACACGTTTGGCACGCGTGGGCAGATATTCCGGTAGCTCGTAGATGTAACGGGGAGACTTGGGATAAAAGATAAAACCAAGCATATCCACTCCCAATTTTTCCACTTCACGGATATTTTCCGTATCTACCATTCCACAGACTTTGATAATTGTATTCATTGAGATGATTAGCTTTTAATTTATAATATCAGTTTTAAATTCCGCGAATAAAATTAGCTAATGTTTCTTCCGGATGTTCTGTACACATAAAAGTTTCTCCAATAAGAAATCCCTGAAAGCCTGCAGACCGAAGTTGACGAATCGTTTCCGGATTGGAAATGCCACTCTCTGAAATCAGTAAGGGAGAATTTACATTCTTCTCTTCAGTAAATGAGCCTTTTATGTCAGAGGAATTAGCACGGGATGAGGTATTTATCACTGCAACGGCCCTCTTCAATTCTTCTGCAATGCGGAAGGAATTTTCTACATCAGTAACAAAAGTACCAAGGTTCCGGTTATTTACACCAATCATATCTGTTTCTTTACTAATGTAAGAAAGCTCGGTTGGTTTGTGCACTTCAAGCAAAACTTCCAATTGAAGAGCATGAGCTTGTAGTGTCAATTGATGACACTCTTCCTTAGTAAGACACGAAGCAATAAGCAATATAGCATCAGCTCCAATAATACGTGCCTGAAGTAATTGATATTCGTCTATAATGAAATCCTTGCGTAGAATAGGAATATTGACAAGTGAACGTGCTGTACGGATATCGCGTATGGAACCTCCGAAGAACTTTTCGTCTGTAAGTATAGAAAGAGCCGTTGCTCCAGCAGATTCATAGGCTAGGGGAATAATTTCTGATTGCGCGGCTTCTTTTATCCACCCCTTAGAAGGAGACTTTCGTTTGAATTCGGCTATAATGCCTGTATTTGACGAAGCAAGAGCTTGCTTCATACTTCTTCTATTATTTGAACGATCTGTATCGTCCATAATAGCTTCCACTTGTTCACGGAGATGCTCAATTGATATGGCTTGTTTTTGCCGTTCCATTTCTATACGTTTGTTCGCGACAATATTAGTCAGAATATCCGTGAACACAGTTGTTTGCTCTTTCATGTTTTAATGAGTTAACTATTTATTGTAACAAATTTCTTCAAAGTGTTCAATGCACGCCCGCTTTCCAATGATTCGCGTGCAATACTAATGCACTCTTCAATACTCTTTTTGGGTTCTATGATCTGAATAGCAAAAGCTGCATTCACTATAACACATTGCTTCTGAGCTGCAGTGGCACGGTTATTAAGTACATTATCAAAAATGAGGGCAGCGTCTTCTTTACAGGCTCCACCAAATAAGTCTTCGGGAGCAGCAGCTTTAAATCCCAAGTCCTCAGGGCGGTATATGTGTTCATAATTGCGAGTCATGACTTTGAATTCATCTGTAAGAGAGATTTCATCATAACTATCCAAGCTGTTGACTACGGCAAAATCAATACCCAACTTATAGAAAACATTAGTGTAAAGTCTCATTTGCGCAAGATCGGCTACTCCGAGTAGTTGATATGCAGGTTTGCATGGGTTGACTAATGGACCGAGCAAGTTAAAAAATGTTCGAACCTGTAGGGCTTTACGTACAGGACCAACAAATTTCATAGCCGGATTAAATAATTGTGCGTGTAAATAGGCTATGTTACATTCTTCCATACTTCGTTTCAACGTTTCCATATTATTGGTAAAGTGTACGCCATGCTGCTCAATGACATTACTTGCACCGCTCACCGACGTTGCTCCGTAGTTACCATGTTTCGCTACTTTATACCCTGCACCTGCTACGATAAAACAAGCACATGTGGATATATTAAACGTGTTTTTTCCATCACCTCCAGTACCAACAATATCAATAGGCTTATATGGAGAAAAGTCTATGGGAACTCTGGTTTCCATGAGGGCTTCGCGGAATCCTATCAATTCGTCTACTGTGATACCGCGCATCTGAAAAGCTGTCAACATAGCTGCAATTTGAGCATCTGGATACATTTCCTTGGTAATATTAAGAAGGAGCTGTTTAGTCTCTTCTGAAGTTAGCTCCTCATGATTGAAAAGCCGGGTCAAAATTGCTTTCATCTTAATTTATTTATATAGGTAGTTTGTTCTAAATTTCGATTATTGAAATAATGCTTTTACCATCTGTCTACTACAGGATTGGGATTACCGGAAAGCCAATTTCTCATGATTACCTTCCCATCTGGAGTGAGCACAGACTCTGGGTGAAATTGAATTCCATGAATGTCATAAGTCCGATGCTTTAAAGCCATGATGTGTCCTTCGGCACTGGTAGCTGTTACAGCCAGACAATCTGGAAAACCTTCAGAATCTACCACCCAAGAATGATAACGACCCACAAGTATTTTTGAAGATAGCCCGTCAAAAATATAATCGGGCTCTAAAGCATCTCCAAATGGACCTTTTCCCTTTTGACTTTCTTGAAGAATGCTGTCACGACAATCGCTATTTTCTTGCTGGTAAAATCTATTTTGTGCCAAAAGAACCGGAGTTTGTACACCGTGAAAGACATTACTTAGATTTGTGAGTTTTCCACCAAATGCCTGGCCGATGGCTTGTTCACCTAAACAAACGCCAAGCATTGATTTACGTCCGGCATAAGTTCGAATAACATCTAGTAACAATCCGGCTTCTTCTGGGATACCCGGGCCGGGAGATAGTATAATTTTATCATATATATATAATTCTTCAAGCTTGAATTGATCGTTGCGTAATACTTCAACTTTTACACCTAACTCCTTTACCAGGTGAGCAAGATTATAAGTGAAGGAATCGTAGTTATCTATAATGACTATTTTCATTGTTGTTTCTATTTATATTTCTTCATTTCATTGAACGTTGTTAGCTCTCACATTTTCTCTGCCATGATAATTGCTTTCTTCAACGCTCCAAGTTTATTATTAACTTCCTGTAATTCATACTCGTCGTTACTTTTAGCTACAATGCCACCTCCGGCCTGAAACCAAAGAATGCCATTACGACTGACAAAGGTACGTATAGTAATTGCCTGATTTAGATTGCCATTCAGACCGATAAAGCCAATGCATCCACCATATGCACCACGATTGTGAGGCTCAATTTCGCTGATAAGTTGCATGGCACGCACCTTGGGAGCACCACTAAGTGTACCTGCTGGAAAAGTATCGATAAAAGTTTTGATTGGATCGGCACCGTCATAAAGAGTACCGCTGACACGACTGACTAAATGAATAACATGACTATAATATTGCATTTCTTTGTAGAAATCGACTTTTACATCATGGCAATTGCGAGATAAATCATTGCGTGCCAGATCTACCAACATTACATGTTCCGCATTTTCTTTAGGATCATCATGCAGATATTGAGCATTAGCAGTATCTTCTTCAGGATTTCCAGTACGTCGTGTTGTACCGGCAATGGGATCTATGTATGCACATTTTTCTTCGATACGACAGTGAGTTTCAGGTGAAGAGCCAAAAATACGGAAGCCGCCGAAATCTAAATAAAATAAATAAGGAGAAGGGTTAATACTGCGTAATGCACGATAAAGTTTGAAATCGTCTCCTACATAGTGTTGTTCAAAACGCCGGGAAAGAACAATCTGGAATACATCTCCGCGGAGACAATGAGCAATACCTTGACGAATGTTTTCTTTATGTTGTTCATCGGTTAACGGAGAAGAAGTCTCACCTACGGCATGAAAATCGTAGGCAGTATAGTTACGATTATGAATAGCACGTTGTATTACATCTAATCCACTCATTTGTCCGTCGCCAAGCATTTCAAGAAGTACCATCTCATTTTTAAAATCATTAAAAACAATGATATATCGGTACAGTATGTATAGCATATCTGGTGCGTCGTTTGTTGCTTCACGACTATCTTTTACCGGAATATCTTCGAAATAGCGGACAGCATTGAATGAAGTATAACCATATAATCCACAATAATTAGCATATTCTCCCTCTACTTGAAAATAATCGAGAAAATCATGTAAGGCATTTTCAACCCGGTATTCATGAGTGATAGAGTATTCTTCGCGATTTCCATCTGGCAAGCGAAATATGGTATTACCATGTTCTATACTAATACTCGCTATTGGACAAAGACCTATAAATGAACGATTATTCTCACTGCCATGGTAATCGGAACTCTCCATTAATGCACTTTGTGCAAAAAGATCACGTACCTTTAAATAAGTGCTTACCGGGGTATGGAGATCTCCAAGCACTGTTTTACTAATAGTTTGATAATGATATTGTTTCATGCTTAGTTGATATTTTTTTAGTAATATATTGAGAAAATATAATAGGCTCAATTATTGTATATTTACAGAATATGTAATTTTACCCTTTGATAATTATTCCGTTGATGCAGCAAGATAAGTTTCTATATCTTTATCTCCACGCCCCGAGACAGTGAGAACAACTACATCATTAGATTTAAATTTCAATTTTTCCAATGCGCCTAAAGCATGTGCACTCTCTAAAGCAGGAATGATGCCCTCCATTTTAGTCAATTCATAAGCAGCTCGAATAGCTTCATCATCATTGATCGCCAAAACAATAGCTCGCTTTTGAGCAGCCAGATTGGCATGCATGGGACCAATACCCGGATAGTCCAGCCCAGCGGAAATAGAATAAGGTTCTTCTATTTGTCCATCTTCATCCTGGATGACATATGTCCGTGCTCCATGAATAATACCCATTTTCCCCAAGGCAATTGTAGCAGCGGTCATTCCGGTATTCACACCTTTTCCACCAGCTTCAGCCAGCACAATTTGCACCTCTGGATTGTCAATATAATGATAAATTGTTCCTGCAGCATTACTTCCTCCACCAACACAAGCAATGAGATAATCGGGATAATCACGCCCTTCTTTTTCCATCAGTTGTTTCTGTATCTCCTCACTAATAACAGACTGTAGACGTGCAACCATATCTGGATAGGGGTGAGGGCCTACTGTGGAACCTATTATATAATAGGTATCTGTAGGATGACAACACCAGTCGCGAATCGCTTCATTTGTAGCATCTTTCAATGTCATATTACCAGAAGTTACAGGAACAACAGTAGCACCCAACATTTTCATCTTTTCAACATTAATATGTTGACGTTCCACATCTGTCTTACCCATATACACAATGCATTCCATATTCATTAAAGCACAGACTGTGGCTGTAGCTACTCCATGCTGACCTGCCCCTGTCTCTGCTATAATACGATGTTTACCCATACGACGAGCTAACAGAATTTGACCGATAGTATTATTTATCTTATGCGCACCGGTATGATTCAAATCTTCTCGTTTGAGATAGAGTTTGCAACCATACTTTTCGGACAGTCTATGTGCAAAATAGAGTGGGGAAGGACGCCCTACATAATCATGCAATAATTGATTATACTCTCGTTGGAAATCCTCACTTTGCAGCACATCTAAATAAGTATCTTGCAAATCTGTCACGCAACGATGAAGTATTTCGGGCACATATGCTCCCCCGAATTCTCCGTAATAACCATCCTGATCAACTAAAAAGCTTTTCATATTTCTCTTTTATTTTTATAATTCAATTTTGATTTATAATATCGGTAATATAAAGAAAGAGCCCTGTCGCAGGTGCGACAGGGCTCTTTCTTTATATTATATCTTATACATACGAGCACTGATCCCTTACGACTTTTGAAGTTGTAATAGGCGCCACCACCAACATGTATTAATAAGTATTGTATTCATTTTACTATTCGATCTTTAATGTGCGCAAATATAAGTAATTTTAATAAGGTCCAAAAGTTTTTCCCATTTTTTTATTGGAAAGAACTTTTTTTATAATAAATTTGCTCAATATTTCATATTATAATATTATTAAATATTCAATTTTAAGAATTTAACGACTTATGAAAAGCTATTCATTTCTTCGAGCGATATTCGCTATGATTATTGGTCTTATATTGGTTCTGTTCCCCAATGAAGCTGGTGATTATTTTGTTATAACGATTGGCATTGTTTTTTTAGTTCCTGCATTAATTAGTATCATTACCTATTACTCACAACGTGCAGATGAAAGAATCCCTTTTCCTTTGAGTGGAATAGGGAGCCTTTTATTTGGTTTGTGGTTAGTCATTATGCCTACTTTCTTCGCGGATTTTCTTACTTTTATATTTGGATTTATTATCGTAATAGAAGGGGTACAACAAATCGCATCGTTAATAGCAGCGCGTCATTGGATGTCAGTGAAGAAAAGGTACTATGTTGTACCTATGTTAGTTGCAATTTCTGGATTGATTACTATAATCAATCCTATGGGTGTCAGATCTACCGCCTTTATTATTATTGGCATAACTAATCTTATATATGCCATATCAGAGTTAATACACTGGTTTGTATTTATACGCTGTCGTCCCAAAAATTTTATAAACTCCGATGAAAAAGAAATATTTGAAGATACTAAAGTTATAGATTAAGAATAATAGATCTACAAAACTTAAATAGCACTATTCCTTATTGTTTTGGCTGGTTAACGCTTTCTTAAGCTATTAAAATAAGAGAGAGGAGTGCCTCACGGCAACCCTCCCCCTGCAAACTTAAAACAACCAACAAAAGAAATAGATAATTTCAAATAGTGATTAAGTAGGTCTTAGTAGTGACTGATTAATATTATTAATCAGTCACTTTTCTCTACTAGCCACTATTTTGTTATCTAATGAACAAAAGTTCTCTATATTTAGGCAACGTCCACATCTCATTGTCAACAATTAATTCCAACTTATCGATGTGATAACGAATTTCTTCCATCATCGGTACGATTTTATCATGATATGCAATAGCTTTTTCGCGTTCGCATTCAATCTTATTAGCTACCTTACGTGCCTCAATCATAGCATCTACATGTTCTTGGATAAACGTCGTACGATCAGCAATTTCTTCAATGAGTTCTAAATTCTTAGCAGATAGCTTTGCTGCTTTTTCTGCAGGAAACAAATCTTTCATTTTATAGACATTGTCAATTAGATCTGTTTGATACTGCGTTGCCACAGGTATGATATGGTTCATAGCCAAATCACCTAAGACACGGGCTTCAATTTGGATTTTCTTGGTATAAGTTTCCCACTTAACTTCGTTACGAGCCTCTAGTTCGATCTTACTCATGACACCTGTTTTTTCAAACATATCAATGCTTGATGGAGTAAGATAATTATCGAAGATTACCGGTACACTAGTTTCACAATCCAAACCGCGTTTCATCGCTTCTTCTTTCCATTCATCACTATAACCATTACCATCAAAATGGATAGGTTTGGATATCTTGATATATTTGCGAATAACTTCAAGAATTGCTGATATTTTGGGTTCACCTTTTTCAATAAGGGCATCTACATCTTTCTTAAAATCAACAAGTTGTTCTGCTACTGCTGCGTTCAAAGCAATCATAGCACTTGCACAATTTGCTTCAGAACCTACTGCACGGAATTCAAAACGATTACCGGTGAAAGCAAATGGACTAGTACGATTACGATCAGTGTTATCAATCATCAATTCCGGAATTTGTGGTATGTCTAATTTCATACCTTGCTTTCCACTTAAACTGATTAAATCATCTTTAGTACTTTCTTCAATATGTTGCAGTACTTGTGAAACTTGTTTACCCAAGAAGCTTGAGATAATAGCAGGAGGTGCTTCATTTGCCCCTAAACGATGTGCATTTGTTGCACTGGAAATAGAGGCTTTCAATAATCCATTGTGCTTGTAAACAGCCATCAATGTATTAACTACAAAAGTAATAAAACGAAGATTCTCTTCTGGAAGCTTACCCGGGGCCATTAAAAGAATACCAGTATTAGTGCCAAGTGACCAGTTATTGTGTTTCCCAGAACCATTAATACCTTTAAAAGGTTTTTCATGTAGTAAGACACGGAAACCGTGGTTACGGGCTATATTTCTCATTAGAGCCATAATCAGCATATTATGGTCTACAGCCAAATTACATTCTTCAAAAATTGGAGCTAACTCAAACTGATTCGGGGCGACTTCATTATGACGAGTTTTTACTGGTATTCCAAGCTTTAAAGCTTCTATTTCCAAATCTTTCATAAAAGCAGCTACACGTGGAGGAATAGCACCAAAATAATGATCTTCCAATTGCTGATTTTTAGCGCTTTCATGCCCAGTTAATGTGCGTCCAGTCATTAATAAATCCGGACGAGCAGCATATAGCCCTTCATCTATAAGAAAATATTCCTGCTCCCAACCCAAATATGCATAGACTTTTTTTACATCTGAATTGAAATAATGACAAACATCTAAAGCTGCTTTGTCTACTGCGCGAAGAGCTTTTAACAGTGGAGCTTTATAATCCAAAGATTCACCAGTGTAAGCTACAAATATAGTAGGGATACAGAGTGTATCGTCTATAATAAAAGCTGGAGAAGAAGGGTCCCATGCGGAATAACCGCGAGCTTCGAAAGTATTACGAATACCTCCGTTTGGAAAACTGGAAGCATCTGGTTCTTGCTGAACGAGCAATTTGCCTGAAAATTCTTCCATAACGCCACCTTTACCATTATGTTCAATAAAAGCATCGTGCTTTTCAGCTGTTCCCTCGGTCAATGGATGAAACCAGTGAGTATAGTGGGTTGCTCCCATTTCGATAGCCCACTTTTTCATACCTGTTGCCACCTCATCAGCAATACTACGATCTAGTTGAGCGCCATTATCTATGACGTCAATTAGTTTAGCATACACCTTGCTGGGCAAATACTTGAACATTTTTTCTTTGTTGAACACATTCTTTGCAAAATATTCCGACGGACGTTCCGTAGGAATTACTACTTCAACGGGTTTTTTCTTAAACGCCGTCTCAACTACTCTGAATCTCAATTTTGACATAATACCTTGAGTTGAAATTGTTGGTTTATAAATATGTTAGAGTAAAAAATTTCTTGCTTTTATTGTTCCCGGGAAGGCGGCCAAGCCCGCCCAGGTAGTATTTTTATTGATGATTAGTTGTATGCAGATTCACCATGTTCGTAAATATCAAGTCCCTCTTCTTCAACTCGATGTGGTACGCGAAGTCCGTGTACAATATCAAGCCCTTTGAAGATAATGAAGCCCATAGCAGCTGCCCAGCAACCAATAACGATCGCACCAAACAATTGTGCGAGTAAAAAAGAAGCTCCAGCACCATAGAATAATCCATCACTTGTAGAGAACAGACCTGTAAGTATTGTTCCAAGGAATCCACAAACGCCATGTACAGAGGATGCGCCTACAGGATCATCTATTTTCAATACTCTATCAATGAACTCTACAGAGAAGATCATTACGATACCACAAATAGCACCTATAAATACAGAACCAAGTGCGGATACAGCATCACAACCTGCTGTAATGCCCACTAACCCTGCAAGAATACCATTAAGAGTTAGAGATAATGAAGGTTTGCCATATTTTATCCAGCTTGCGAGGAGGGCAAAGAAACCACCTGCACTAGCTGCTAAATTTGTAGTAAGAAATACATGTGCAATAGCAATTTGATCACTTGCTGTTGCAGCAGCTAATTGAGAACCTGGGTTGAATCCGAACCAGCCAAACCATAAAATGAATACACCTAAAGCAGCAATGGTAAGGCTATGTCCGGGAATAGCTTTCGATTTTCCATCTTTTCCATATTTGCCTATACGGGGACCTAGGATGGCTGCGCCAACTAAAGCAATCCAACCACCAACAGAATGAACAATAGTAGAACCGGCGAAATCATGGAATGTTGTTCCAAAAGTATTCATCATAAATGATCCTTCATCTCCATTCATTAGCCAACCGCCACCCCATGTCCAGTGACCAGAAACAGGATAGATTAATACGCTAATAAATACTGTGTAAATAATGTACATGGAAAACTTTGTGCGCTCTGCCATTGCACCGGAAACAATTGTTGCAGCTGTAGCGCAAAATACTGTTTGGAAAATAAGGAAACCTTCGCTAGGAAGTCCCCCTCCGTCATAGAATGACAGATCCATGAAATGAGGCATTCCGATAAAACCACCAGCTCCAAACATGAATCCAAAACCTATTATCCAATATAGCAAAGAGCCAAGCATAAAATCTACGAAATTCTTCATTAAAATATTGGCAGTATTCTTTGTACGGGTAAAGCCCGCTTCTACCAATGCAAATCCTGGCTGCATGAAAAATACAAGCATAGCTGCTAACAACATCCATACTGTATTCACACCGTTTACTAAATCTCCTATCGTATCTGGAACTCCAGCTTCAACAGGTGAGGTTGTTGCAGCAATGACTTGTGTTGCAGCCGCAATACTATCAGTCGCTACTGAATCTTGCGCAAATGTATTTGTAGTGAAGCAGAATACCATAAGGATAATCCCTGCTATCCATAGTTTGGTACTACTGCATTTTATATATTTATCCATATTCTCTTTACTTTTATTTAGTTGTATTGTATATCTGTTAATTGTGATTTGTACTACTCTTCATAAACTATTTTTCTTGTTCAGCATTATAAAGAGCTATATCACCACGTTCCCCCGTACGAATGCGAATGGCATCCTCCATGGGAATAACAAAAATGCGTCCATCTCCTATTTCTCCTGTCTGAGCAGCCTTAAGGATAGCTTGAACAGTTTTTTCTGCATTCTTGTCACGTACCACAATTGAAATTAGGATACGTTCAATAGAACTAGTGTCATACATCACACCACGATAGATACGGGCTTGCCTAGCTTTCCCGATGCCTCTTACTTCGTAGTAGGAGAACCATTCAATGTCCGCTTCGAGCAATGCATCTTTTACATCTTCGAATTTGGTTTTGCGGATAATTGCTTCAATCTTTTTCATACCTTACATTTATTAAGTGTTTTAGCAAATTATAGTTGTGTGCTATCTAAAAGCTTATGCCATATTTAAAAACTTATACCGAATACTAAATATGTTTTGTCTGCAGCAGGAGATACAGTTGCTTGAACAAAGACCGGTACTGAAAAGCTATCAGTTACTTTAATTGTTTTAGCTGCTTTTAATGATATATCCGTTAATCCACTGATTTTATCTCCCGTATACATATAAGACTTGGTCGATACGCCAATGGAAGGAGTTAATGTAACCTCCCCTGCACATGTTATGTCGTAAGAAGCATTAAAATAAGTGGAATAATTCTGATCTCCATCAAGATTTTTATCTGCTCCTGCAAACATGGTCGCCACAGAAAGAGTTAAAGGTGCTTTCTCCCCAAAAAAGTAACTTACTGCTCCCTCAAAATAGTGACTGTCTTTGTAATAACCATACTTTGCGCTTTCGCCTGCCCACCAATAATCAGTCATTGTTAAACTTAGCCCACCAATACTATAACTCAAAGCAATATCAAATTCTTTAGGATTCAATTCTGTCGTACTTGTGCTTCCCCATGCTGATAAAGAAAGGCCTTTATATGTCAATCCTAGAGATGGCTGGATAGAAGAACCTGAACCTTGGTCAAAACCACGCCAAACATATTTATTTACTACGTCAGCACCTAATGACACTTCCACTTTGTCTTGAGCCTTTACAGTGAAAGGCATTCCCACTGATAATAACGCTAATGCTATTACCCCCAATTTTACGTTTTTTGTTTTCATACTTTTTACCATTTAAGTTTAGAAAAATTGCGGATGATCAGTCCGGCACAACTTATAGTATAGCGCTCAACTATCAATAATAAATCCTTTATTTTGTGGGATAGCACCGGTTTCCTGTCGCCGGTATCATTTTTTTCAATAAGATATGTACTAAGATGGAAAAGGTCTTCTTTATGCCAGCCAACTTTTTATTCGTCTCATGGCTTCCACACAATCTTCTGCTTTGCCAAAAGCTGTCAATCGGAGATATCCTTCTCCACTAGGACCAAAACCAACACCTGGTGTCCCGACCACATTGGCCTCGTACAACATCTGTTCAAAAAACCGCCATGATCCGATGTCACCAGGTGTTTTCAGCCAAATATATGGAGCATTCACGCCACCATATACCTTTATACCTGCTGATTCCAATCCCTTCTTCATCGTTTTGGCGTTGTCCATATAATAATCAATCGTCTCTTTTATTTGTTTTTTACCCTCTGAAGTATAAATAGCTTCGGCACCTCGTTGAGTAATGTAAGAAGTTCCATTGAACTTTGTACATTGACGGCGATTCCATAAACGGTTAAGTGGAACACGTTCTCCTGTTAAAGTAGCAGCAGTGAGTTCTTTAGGTACAATAGTATATCCGCAACGAACTCCTGTAAACCCTGCTGTTTTTGAAAAACTACGAAATTCGATAGCGCATTTCTTCGCTCCTTTAATTTCATAAATAGAATGGGGGACATTCTCTTCTTGTATAAACGCCTCATATGCTGCGTCAAACAAGATAAGAGTATCATTAGCTAGTGCATAATCCACCCATTTTTTTAGTTGGGGTTTAGTCAATGTAGTGCCCGTTGGATTGTTTGGGTAACATAGATAAACAATATCAACTCGTTTATTAGGTATGTCAGGAATGAAATTGTTTTCAGCATTACACGGCATATATGTTACATTACTCCATTGACCATTTGCCTCTAATATCCCAGCACGGCCGCTCATCACATTACTATCAATATAAACAGGATAAATTGGATCCGTCACTCCTACGCTATTATCATGTCGAAGTATATCACCAATATTCCCTGTATCGCTTTTTGCTCCATCGTTCACGAACACTTCCGTAGACGTAAAATGAATACCCCGCGAAACATAATCATGTTTTATAATGGCATCAATTAAAAAGTCATAACCCTGCTCAGGTCCATATCCCCGGAACGTATTTTCGTTTGCCATTTCTTCGACTGCTTTATGCATTGCTTCGATGCATACTGATGGTAAAGGACGTGTAACATCTCCAATACCAAGTGAAATCACATCTTGCTTAGGGTGTGTTATCTTGAATGTATTTACCTTTTTTCCTATATCTGAAAATAAATAACTTCCTGGTAATTTTAAAAAATGTTCATTTACTAAAGCCATAATTTCGGTTGTTTTGTTTTAAGTTATTTTTTTGTTGCTCTGTAAGTCTGTCAAATATCATCCAAATCTATTTCTCCATCAAAAACTTTCGTGGCTCCTCCCGTCATTAATACATGTTTCGTTATTGTATTCCATTCAATCAATAACGAACCTCCATCCATTACAATGATCGATTTATTACCGGCTCTGCCGGTAATAGCAGCAGCTACAGCTGTAGCACATGCCCCTGTTCCGCATGCCTGAGTTATACCTGATCCTCTTTCCCAAACTCGCATCCTTATTTTTTCGTCATTAAGAATCTGTGCAAATTCGACATTTATACGCCCAGGAAATAGAGGATGAGTTTCTAATTTCGGCCCTACATCAGCAATATCTATTTTCTTTATATCATTTACAAAAATCACTAAATGAGGATTTCCCATAGAAACAGTAGTTCCCAAAAATGACTTTCCTTCAATCTCAATACTGTTATCTTTCATCGGTTTTACACCATTTCCATCATAGTCCACAGGCTCTTCACTGGGAATACCCATATCTACTGTTACAGTATCAACTTTTCCGTCCTTTAAATATAAATTTAAGACTTTTATGCCTGATAAAGTTTCTAAAGTAATAGTATTCTTATCGGTTAAACCATATTCATATAAATATTTTCCTATGCAACGGCTTGCATTCCCGCACATCTTAGCTTCTGAGCCATCCGCATTAAAAATACGCATATTAAAATCGGCACAACTGGAATGGCCTATAAGTACTAAACCATCACTGCCAATACCCGTATGCAAAGCACTCCATGCTATCGAAACTTTTTCTGGATTTTCAATGGAGTATTTCATTGCATTTATGTATATGTAATCATTACCCGCACCATGCATTTTGGTAAACTTAATCACTTTTGTCATTTTGTACTTTGTTGGTTGATTAAATTATCCTTTTGTTTATTTACTATGCAAATATACGACATTTTGAATCGTATTTAGTCAAATCGCTTATCTTATTTCCATTTATTTCATAAAAAATATCAATCGCTCTAAATAAAGGCAATCTAAATTTCAATATGAAATTAAAAAAGCTTTTTTTTTGCATAATTGTTATACTTTATATAGATTGCCATCTTCTATTTTTCTTTTATGGTTAAAATATAGATTGAATTTATTGAAAAACAAGACTAAATAAGATAGATATACTATTTAATGATTGTCATTTTGAAATATAAAAATTATATTTTATATCTATATGTATTTTAATTCGAATCTCCTTTTAATATACTTTGAAGTAAAGTAGGTTCATTAGTTGTAATAAAATCTACTTTCTGAGATATGAGCCACTTCATATCACTAGGACTGTCTACTGTCCATACGTTAACTCTCATTCCTAGCATATGGCATTCACTAATCCATTCAGGATGCTTTTTATAAATATTAATGTGATAGTCAGGGCCAGCGCATCCCATCTTTTTTAATTCTTGAGGTGACAGATCTCCTTCGAGATAATAAACAGGGGTACCTTTAGGTGCTAAGCGGATAAATTCTTTCACAGCATGAAGTGAGAAAGATATATACTCTGTTCTGGCTGCTAAACCTGCATCTTTTACTTTTTTAAGGATCTTTCCTACTGCCTTTGTTTCCTTTTCAGGAGTACTATGTGCTTTTAATTCCAGAATAAGATGAGTTTTTAACCGTTTAGCCTTTTTGGCATATTCCTTAAAAGACGGTAGATTCTCTCCATTCTTTAAAATGATAGCAGTACATTCTTTCTTAGTAGAAGTTTCCATTTTGACACCTTTGAACGTTCCGTCATGATTTACCACTAGATGATCATCAGCCGTAAGCCATACATCAAATTCAGAACCATAACAATGAATAGAGTCCGCTTTTACTAAAGAAGCAATGCTATTTTGAGCAGCTCCTTTTGTTTTCCAAAAACCACGATGGGCAATAACTTGAGTCTTTTGTGCCTGAATTGTACTTAATGATACAATACACAGTCCAAAAGAAAGCAAAATGTTTTTTAGTTTCATTTTTCTTATTTTTAGCATTTGCTGCCAAAGATAGAAAAAAAGGAAAGAGCTAGAAAGAGGAACTATTAAATTTAGATTAAATGATTTACAAAAGTCTTTTCTGCATTTCGCAATACAGAATGTGAATAAACAAACTACCCAATAATGATTTCCTCATATTCGCTTCTTAAAACAAACATGAGGAAATATTAATCACTACTACTTCGTATAACCTTCTTCGTGTACATCTGTTACCGCACGTCCACTTGGTTCATTCTTTCCTTGAAATGTTTTATCCCATGCAAGAGCTTCAGCTGTAGAACAAGCTACACTTGGAACGCTTGGAACACTGCGAGCTGCACTTGCACTAGGAAAATGTTCTTCAAAAATACTACGGTAATAATATTCTTCTTTGTTGAGAGGAGTATTGATAGGGAAACGCTCAGAAGCATGAGTCATTTGTTCATCGGTAATGGCACCAGCTGTTATGGATTTTAATGTATCAATCCAATTATATCCCACGCCATCAGAAAATTGCTCCTTTTGACGCCATGCCACACTTTCAGGCAGCATGTCAGCAAAAGCTTCACGAACAATTTTCTTTTCAATTTCTTTACCAGGGCACATTTTTGCTGCAGGATTGAGATTCATAGCAACATCAAGAAATTCTTTATCTAGAAACGGAACTCTTCCCTCAACTCCCCAGGCAGCGAGGCTCTTATTGGCACGTAGACAATCATACATATGCAACTTAGACAGCTTACGAACGGTCTCTTCATGGAAAGCCTGTGGAGTGGGGGCTTTATGAAAATAAAGATACCCTCCAAATACTTCATCTGCACCCTCACCACTAAGTACCATCTTTATTCCCATTGATTTAATAACGCGTGCCAACAAATACATCGGAGTAGATGCACGAACCGTCGTTACATCATAGGTTTCAATAAAATAGATGACATCACGTAAAGCGTCTAACCCTTCTTGAATAGTATAATGTATTTCATGATGTACTGTACCAATATATTGAGCTACTTCACGAGCTTTTAGTAAATCAGGTGAGTCTTTCAGCCCAATAGCAAATGAATGTAATTGCGGCCACCACGCCTCTGACTGGTTATTAGTTTCAATGCGTTTACTAGCATATTTTTTAGCAATAGCAGAAATAACAGAACTATCAAGCCCCCCGGAAAGCAATACACCATAAGGTACATCGCTCATTAATTGACGTTGAACGGCTGCCTCAAGGGCATCATGCACATCGCTTACTTTGGCTTCATTATCCTTCACTTCATCATACGCCATCCAGTCGCGCTTATACCATTTATGCATTTTTCCCTTGCTACCCTGATAGTAATGTCCGGGGAAAAACGGCTCATAGTCGTCACAAAAACCTTCAAGAGCTTTTAATTCACTCGCACAATAAACTTTTCCATCAGCATCATGCCCTATATATAAAGGTATAACTCCTATAGGATCACGAGCTATAAAAAAATCATCTGTTTCTTCATCATATAAGGCAAAAGCGAATATGCCATTTAAATCTTCAAGAAAATCAATGCCTTTATCTTTATAAAGAGCAAGAATTACCTCACAATCACTCCCTGTCTGGAATGAATATTTACCTGCATATCGGGCTCTAATTTCACGATGATTATATATTTCACCATTTACAGCAAGCACTTGCTTACGATCCGGTGAATACAAGGGTTGTCCTCCACTTTGAGGATCAACAATAGAAAGACGTTCATGAGCCAAAATAGTCGATCCTCCTACGTAGATACCACTCCAATCCGGTCCACGGTGACGAATTTTTTGCGCCATTTTCAGGGCTTTACAACGTAATTCGGGAGTCTGTTTTTTTATGTTGAAAATGCCTGCTATTCCACACATAATAGTTTATTTCTTTGGGGGTTATTAGAATGTTTTATTTATGATAGTAAACGCAGCCTTAGCTTTACAACTTTGCTGCGTTTTTTTAGTAAATGCTCTATTTATTCAAATAATTATCAATATCTTCTACAATATTACGTCCACTAGCCATAGCACGTACTACAAGACTAGAACCACTGGCTGCATCACCTGCCACAAATACATTCTCCGAAAACTTAGGATGTTCGGGCTTTAAGTATCCCATAGCAAGTAAAACCATATCAGCATCAATAATTTCTTTTTTCCCAGTAGGTTTCATAATTGGACGTTCCCCTTCTTTTGGAGAAACCCATTCAACTTCTTCTACTTCTACGCCACATACTTTCCCATTCTTACCCATGAACTGGTTTGATGCTAAACTCCAGCGACGGAGACATCCTTCTTCATGACTAGAAGTTGTTTTTAATACAACCGGCCATTGTGGCCATGGAGTTGTAGGATTATGGCCTATTGGGGGCTCGGGCATGATTTCTATCTGAGTAACGTTGACAGCTCCATGGCGAATACTTGTTCCGATACAATCGGATCCGGTATCTCCACCTCCAATGACAAGGACTTTTTTACCTTTTGCATTTACTAATTGATCTTTAGGAAACACTTCACCATCCAAAATCCGATTTTGTTGTGCCAACATATCCAATGCAAAATATATACCTTTTAATTCTCTTCCGGGTATATTCAAATCACGGGCAGTAGGGGTCCCTGTGCAGATACAATAAGCATCAAATCCTGCTGGAAGATTTTTCGCATCTACAGTAACCCCCATCTCAAATATAATTCCTTCAGCCTGAAGTATTGCCATGCGACGGTCTATTACTCCCTTGTCCAATTTAAAGTTAGGAATACCATACCGAAGAAGTCCTCCAGGCATTGGCTTACTATCAAAGATTGTTATTTCATAGCCTTTTTTATTAAGGCGAGTTGCAGCCGTCAAACCTGCAGGACCAGCACCGATTATAGCCACCTTCTTTCCATTCCTTTTAGGAATAATCGGTTGAATATATCCTTCACGAAAAGCTGCTTCAGAAATAGCAGCCTCATTTTCTCGAATAGTGACAGGTTCATCGCATGACAACTTTAAGACACACGATTTTTCACATGGGGCAGGACAAATACGCCCCGTAAATTCAGGAAAATCATCTGTTGACGTTAATATTTCATAAGCTTCACGCCACTTCCCTTTATATAGAGAATCTTGGTATTCAGGCTGTTTATTACCTAACGGGCATGCCCAATGACAAAAGGGTATACCACAATCCATACAGCGAGATGCTTGTAATCTGCGATCGTGGCTGTTTAATGTTTGCTCCACCTGACTAAAGTCGGTAATGCGTTCGTGAACAGGGCGGTATCCCGCCTCCTGTCGCGGTATATTTAAAAAAGCTTTAGGATCTCCCATTGTAGTTGATTTTTAAGTTTCGAATGATGTACTTTTATTTAATATACATTCAATTCAAAATAATTAATAGTCTCTCTGCATATCTGCAATTTTTTGTTGGAGCTTTTTCATCTGCTCTTCTTGAAGAACCTTCTTATATTCGATAGGTATTACCTGTATAAACTGATCAACATAATGCCCCCAATCATCAAGCATAGTGCGCGCCAACTTTGATCCTGTATAAAGGTAATGTTGACGAATAAGTTCATGCAGTTCTTTACGATAAGAAGCTTCTTCGATGAGAGAAAGTTCCACCATATCCATATTACAGAAGAAATCAAAATTTCCATCTTTGTTCCAGACATAAGCTACACCACCACTCATCCCTGCAGCAAAGTTACGTCCAGTTTTACCAAGCACAACAACACGTCCACCGGTCATGTATTCACAGCAGTGATCGCCCACACCTTCCACTACAGCTATAGCACCAGAATTACGTACTGCAAAACGTTCACCAACACGACCATTAATATATACTTCACCGCTAGTGGCACCATAAAGTATGGTATTTCCAGCTATTGTATTTTTTTCTGCTTCAAAATTACTACGTACCGGCGGTAACACAGCAATTCTTCCTCCACTTAATCCTTTACCCAGATAGTCATTGGCTTCTCCTTCGAGTTTGAAGTTAACTCCTGATACGAGGAATGCTCCAAAAGACTGCCCTGCCGATCCCTTGAACCTCACACTGAGTGTATTATCGGCTAATCCAGCCTCACCGTATTTAGTAGCAATAGTTCCTGAGAGCATTGCACCAACAGCACGATCAGTATTGGCAATTGTATATTCTAATGAAACTTCTTTTTGTTTTTCAATAGCATCTGCAGCGGCATGAATCATCTCTACATCTTTTACATGTTCTATGCCATGTTGTTGATTAATAACATGATGAATAGCAGCACCATTATCAATGCGAGTCAATACTTTATCAAAATTGATTAATTGATGTTTCTTTATTCCATCATCAGGTTTACGAACAATCAAATCAGTACGACCGATGATGTCATCTAATTTTTCAACTCCGATTTCGGCAAGCAACTCACGTACTTCCTGAGCCAAGAAAGTGAAGAAGTTCACCAAATATTCGCTCCGTCCCCGGAAGCGTTTACGAAGTTCTGCATTTTGAGTAGCCACTCCTACAGGACACGTATTTTGATGACATTTACGCATCATAACGCAGCCTAGAACAATCAATGCAGAAGTAGCAAATCCAAACTCTTCAGCTCCTAACATAGCCATGAGTACAATATCCCGTCCTGTTTTCAGTTGTCCATCAGTCTGTAACATCACCTGGCCACGTAATCCATTTAAGACTAAAGTTTGTTGAGTTTCACTCAAGCCCAACTCAGGAGAAATGCCAGCATAACGGATAGAAGAAGCAGGAGAAGCACCTGTACCTCCCTCTGCACCTGAAATAACAATGAGATCAGCCTTAGCTTTTGCTACACCAGCTGCAATAGTTCCTACACCACTCTCTGCTACCAATTTTACACTAATCTTCGCTTTCGGATTGGCATTCTTCAAATCAAAAATAAGCTGTGCCAAATCTTCGATAGAATATATATCATGATGAGGGGGAGGAGATATGAGCGAGATACCAGGAATTGAGTGACGTGTCTTAGCAATTATATTGTCAACCTTGAAGCCTGGAAGTTGTCCACCTTCACCGGGCTTTGCCCCTTGTGCTATTTTTATTTGTATTTCGTCAGCATTAACCAAATATTCAGCTGTTACACCAAAACGTCCAGAAGCTACTTGTTTAATAGCACTGCGCATACTAGTACCATCTGCAAGCGGAGTAAAGCGTGCGCTATCTTCTCCACCTTCACCTGTATTACTTCGGCCATGTATTTTATTCATAGCAATAGCCATTGCCTCATGAGCTTCTTTACTAATGGACCCATAGCTCATAGCTCCTGTTACAAAGCGATGCATGATGTTTTCCACTGGCTCCACTTTATCAATGGAAATAGGCTTACGACGAAAGTCCCAAAAATCACGTAGAAAGATAGGTACTTCTTTGTTATTGACTAACGAAGTAAATTCTTTAAATTTCTTATAACTACCTAAACGTGTAGCTAACTGTAGAGCACTGATTGTTTCAGGATTCCAGGCATGTTTTTCACCATCTTTGCGGTATGCATATAGACCATTATTGGGTAATAAATCATGTTCGATGTCTTCAACAAAACCAGCATCATGGAAAGCAATAGCATCACGCGCGATTTCCTCCAGTCGAATACCTCCAATTGTTGATTGCATACCACCGAAATAAGCATTGCTCAATTCTTCGCTTAAACCAATGGCCTCAAATATTTTAGCGCCACGATAAGAACGAATTGTACTAATGCCCATTTTACTTATTATTTTAAGTAAGCCTTTGCAGATAGCCTTAACATATTTCTTTTCGGCAGTAGCATAATCCAATTGGATTTCTTTCTTTTCCACCAATTGATTGATAATGGCAAATGCCATGTATGGGTTTAGGGCGCTAGCTCCAAAACCAAGTAAAAGAGCTGCATGCATTACTTCACGGATCTCACCACTTTCCACAATCAATGCGGTTTGTACGCGTTTACCAACGGAAATAAGATGGTGATGTACTGCACTTACAGCCAATAAAGAAGGTATAGCGGCATGAGTTTCATCTATATCACGATCAGATAATACGATATAATTAACTCCTTCTGTGACTGATTCCTCTGCTTGTTTACAAAGATTTACTATGGCTTCTTGCAATCCAGCACGTCCCTTAGCCACCTCAAATATCATAGGAAGTTTTACAGTTTGAAATCCTTTATAACGAATATTACAAAGAATATCTAATTGCGTGTTACTTAGAATAGGATGATTCAGGCTCACCATCTTACAATGATTGGAACTTGGTGTTAAGATATTCATCCCCACAGCTCCAATATATTCGGTCAACGACATCACTAACTCCTCTCGTAATGGGTCAATAGGAGGATTAGTTACTTGCGCAAATTGTTGACGGAAATAATTAAAAAAGAGTTGAGGGCGATCTGTCAAAACAGCCAAAGGAGTATCATTACCCATCGAATTGATAGGTTCAGCTCCATTTAATGTCATCGGAGTGATTATACGTTCAACATCCTCTTTTGAATAACCAAACGTGCGCAACAAACGATCATAGTCTTTCACTTTATTATCGACTTTACGCCCGCTCTTTAACTCATCAAGTTCAATTCGGTTATTATTTAACCATGTACGATATGGTTTAGCTTCCGCCAATTGCTTTTTCAATTCACCATCATAATAGATCTGCCCTTTTTCGGTATCTACCATTAATATTTTTCCAGGTTGTAAGCGACCTTTTTCTTTTATTTCAGTGGGCTCAAAATCCATAACACCCACTTCACTTGCAACAACCATCATATCATTATGGGTAATCAAGTAGCGTGCCGGCCTTAAACCATTACGATCAAGCATACCGCCAGCATAACGTCCATCGCTAAAAAGCAGAGCAGCCGGTCCGTCCCAAGGCTCCATTAAAATAGAATGATATTCATAGAATGCTTTTAAATCTTCACTAATCGGATTTTTCTCGTTAAAAGATTCAGGTATAAGCATAGCCATAGCATGCGGTAAACTAAGCCCACTCATAACAAGAAATTCCAGCACATTATCCAAAGATGCACTATCACTCATACCTGGCTGAATAATAGGGCGTAAATCTTTGATATCTCCTAATGCTGGTGAAGAAAGAACACTCTCACGGGCTTCCATCCATCCACGATTACCGCGAATAGTATTAATCTCCCCATTGTGGGCGAGAAGGCGGAAAGGTTGTGCCAATCCCCATGTAGGAAAAGTATTAGTACTGAAACGTGAATGAACTAGTGCTAATCCACTAGTAAAATAATTATTGGTTAAATCAGGAAAGTAATTACGCAATTGCAATGAGGAAAGCATCCCTTTATAGACTATATTTTTAGTTGATAAAGAGACAATATAAAAATCTTTTCGAGTCGCTATTTCCGATTTCTGTACTTTATTCTCTATTTTCTTTCTTATAATGTAAAGTTGACGATCGGCAGTCATGCTGTCTGCAAACCCTGTAATAAAAATCTGTTTAATATCTGGTTCAGCTGCTAATGCAGATTCTCCCAAGATTTCCGGACACGTAGGAACATTACGCAAATGCATTAATGTTAATCCCTCTTTTTCTATTTCCTCAATAATAATACTTAAGATTGCAGCTTGATCTTTTTCATCTTTAGGAAAAAATAAAAGCCCTGTTCCATATTTTCCCTTTTCAGGGACTGGTATTCCTTGTAAAAGAATAAATTCATGGGGAATTTGTAGCATAATTCCTGCTCCATCCCCTGTTTTATTATCTGCACCTTCTGCTCCTCGGTGGCGCATATTCTCCAGCACTTTCAATGCTGATTCTACTAATTCATGAGATTTTCCTCCGTGAATGTTAACTAACATACCTACACCGCAGGCATCATGTTCATTGGTTGCATTGTACAAGCCCAGCAGATTGGGCTGTCGCTGGTAGGGTTTTGCTTTTGTTTCGTTGTTAAAAAGTTCTTTTTCCATCATTCTAAGTTTACTTAAATGCTTGATAATACCTATTGGATGTGTCAAAATGTCCTGCAAATATAATAATTTAATTGCAAAGTGATTTGATTTTATAGATACTTCCGACCGATTAAATCAGAATCAAAAAGAAATTGGTTACAAATATAATGTTTTTAACCATAAAAAAATTCAAATTGAAACAAAAACAGCTCAATATAATTATAAATAGTAATATTCTTATTATATAATAAGGAGCATTCTCATTTGTAGCATTTATAGATAAAGACGCATTCTTTTCTAATCTTTTGATAAATAAATGAGGAAAACATTAACTTTATGTTCACAAGATTATATATCTTTGCATCGCAAAATCAAAACTAAAATATTATGTGTGGAATCGTAGGCTATATTGGTAAAAGAGAAGCCTATCCCATTCTTATCAAAGGTTTGAAGCGGTTGGAGTATCGCGGATACGATAGTGCAGGGGTAGCATTAATCAGTGATAACCGACAATTGAATGTGTATAAAACAAAAGGGAAGGTTTCTGATTTAGTTAATTTCGTTGCTCAAAAGGATATTTCCGGTAATATAGGTATTGCCCATACTCGTTGGGCTACACATGGAGAACCAAGTCCAGCCAATGCACATCCCCATTACTCTTCCTCTGAAAAACTCGCTCTCATTCATAATGGCATTATCGAAAATTATGCCGTCCTTAAAGAAAAGCTTCAAGCTAAAGGTTATAAATTTAGAAGCACTACTGATACCGAGGTTTTAGTGCAGCTTATTGAATATATTCAGGTTACAAACGATCTTGATTTACTTACTGCCGTACAATTAGCTTTAGGAGAAGTAGTTGGGGCATATGCCATCGCTGTTCTCAATAAAAATAATCCGGACGAAATTATAGCAGCGCGCAAAAGTAGTCCATTAGTAGTGGGCATTGGCAAAGATGAATTCTTTTTAGCTTCAGATGCTACACCTATTGTGGAATACACAGATAAGGTGGTATATCTGGAAGATGAAGAAATTGCAGTGATCCGCAAAGGAGAAAAACTAAAAGTAGTTAATCTGCATAATGTGGAATGTCCGCATAAAATAAAGACTGTGGCCCTTAAAATCGGTCAACTGGAGAAGGGAGGATACCCTCATTTTATGCTAAAGGAGATCTTTGAACAACCAGCCTGTATTCATGATTGTATGCGAGGACGCATAAATGTAGAGGGAACTAACGTGGTACTCTCTGCCGTAATTGATTATAAAGAACGGTTGCTTGCTGCTAAGCGTTTTGTAATTATAGCATGTGGTACATCCTGGCATGCAGCTCTCATTGGAAAACATTTAATTGAAAGTTTCTGTCGTATACCTGTAGAAGTGGAATATGCTTCAGAGTTTCGTTATTGTGACCCGGTAATTGATAGTAATGATGTAGTAATTGCTATCTCACAGAGTGGAGAAACGGCTGATACCCTTGCAGCTGTAGAATTAGCTAAAAGTCGCGGTGCCTTTATTTACGGCATTTGTAATGCTATTGGCTCGTCCATTCCAAGAGCTACACACACAGGATCATATATTCATGTAGGTCCTGAAATTGGCGTTGCTTCTACAAAAGCCTTTACCGGACAAGTAACGGTACTTACAATGTTGGCTTTAACTCTCGGACGTCAAAAAGGAACAATTGATGAAAACCTATTCCTAAAAGTGGTACAGGAGTTGAATCACATCCCTGAAAAAATGGAAGAGGTTTTGAATTTAGACGATCGCATTGCCGAACTATCTAAGATATTTACTTATGCAAGCAATTTCATTTATTTAGGGCGCGGTTACAGTTATCCTGTAGCATTAGAGGGAGCACTGAAGCTGAAAGAGATTTCATATATTCATGCCGAAGGCTATCCCGCGGCAGAAATGAAGCATGGTCCCATTGCATTGGTAGATGCGGAGATGCCGGTAGTAGTGATTGCCACTCAAAATGGATTATATGAAAAAGTATTAAGTAATATCCAAGAAATAAAGGCCCGTAAAGGCAAAGTTATAGCTCTTGTAACTAAAGGAGATACTGTGATAAGCAAGATAGCCGATACTTGCATTGAATTGCCAGAAACGCTGGAATGTCTTGATCCGCTAATAACAACGGTTCCCTTGCAATTATTGGCATATCATATCGCTGTATGTAAGGGAATGGATGTAGATCAGCCAAGAAACTTAGCAAAATCGGTGACAGTAGAGTAGTTTTTAAAACATGTATGTCCGTTAATTAAATACCCGTTAAGTACGAAATATAAAATAAAAAATATAGTCTAATATAAAGATATCGATGGAACAACTGAAGCATGAATGTGGTGTGGCTATGATACGCTTGTTGAAACCGCTTTCGTATTATGAAGAAAAATATGGTACATGGATGTACGGTTTAAACAAACTCTATTTATTAATGGAGAAGCAACATAACCGCGGACAAGAAGGCGCGGGATTGGCATGTGTAAAACTAGAAGCGCATCCGGGTGAGGAATATATGTTCCGGGAACGTGCTTTAGGATCTGGAGCTATTACGGAAATATTTGGTACAGTACAAAACTATTTCAAAAATCTAACGAAAGAACAGTTACATGACGTAGAATATGCGAAACGTGCCCTACCATTTGTAGGAGAGGTGTATATGGGACATTTGCGTTATTCAACAACTGGAAACTCAGGTATTTCATATGTGCATCCTTTTCTTCGCAGAAACAACTGGAGAGCTAAAAACCTAGCTCTTTGCGGTAATTTCAATCTGACGAATGTAGATGAAATCTTTGCTCGTATTACAGCCATAGGACAGCATCCACGCAAATATGCCGACACATATATTATGTTGGAACAGGTGGGGCATCGTCTGGATAGAGAGGTAGAGCGCCTTTTTAATCTTGCCGAAGCTGAAGGGCTGACAGGCATGGAAGTCACTCATTATATAGAAGAATACATTGATTTGGCAAATGTATTGCGTACATCTAGTAAAGAATGGGATGGGGGATACGTGATGTGCGGATTAACAGGTAGCGGAGAATCATTCACATTACGTGATCCTTGGGGCATTCGCCCGGCATTCTGGTATCAAGATGATGAGATTGTAGTAGTAGCCTCGGAACGTCCTGTCATTCAAACAGCCTTTAATGTTTCGGTAGATTCTATTCAGGAGCTTAAACCGGGACAAGCAATGCTTGTGAATAAAGCCGGAAAAGTACGCACGGTTCAGGTAAATAAAGTGCGGGAAGTGAAACCTTGCTCTTTTGAACGAATTTATTTCTCTCGTGGAAGCGATGTTGATATATATAAGGAACGCAAACAATTAGGAAGAAAATTGGTCCCAAATATTCTGAAAGCTATTAATTCAGATGTGGACCATACCGTTTTTTCTTTTATACCCAATACGGCAGAAGTTGCTTTTTACGGAATGCTGCAAGGATTAGACGAATTTCTGAATGAAGAGAAAGTGCAGCAAATAGCAGCATTAGGACACAATCCAGATCATGATGAACTGGAGAATATTCTTTCTCGTCGTATTCGGAGTGAAAAGGTGGCAATTAAAGACATTAAGTTACGTACCTTTATTGCAGAAGGTAATAGTCGTAATGATTTGGCTGCGCATGTTTATGATATAACATATGGAAGTTTAGTCCCTGGAGTAGATAATTTAGTGATTATTGATGACAGCATTGTGAGAGGAACTACACTGAAGCAAAGCATTATTGGTATTCTTGATCGCCTTGGACCTAAAAAGATTGTGATAGTTTCATCTTCACCTCAGGTGCGCTACCCTGATTATTATGGCATTGATATGGCTAAGATGAGTGAGTTTATAGCTTTTAAAGCAGCCATAGAATTGCTGAAAGAGCGAGATATGAAGGACATTATTGAAGCTGCATACCGTAGATCAAAAGAACAGGTGGAATTACCTAAAGAGCAGATGGTAAACTATGTGAAGGATATTTATGCACCTTTTACAGATGAAGAAATCTCTGCTAAAATGGTGGAACTACTCACGCCTAAAGGAATAGAAGCTAAAGTACAGATCGTATACCAACCTTTACAAGGCCTGCACGAGGCTTGCCCCAATCACAAGGGCGATTGGTATTTTAGTGGAGATTATCCTACTCCGGGTGGAGTGAAAATGCTTAATAATGCATTTATAAACTATGTAGAGCAGGTCTATCAATTCTAAGTAATATTGATTTTGAGGCAGGAATGATTTATACAGTACATTATAAAGGGAAATGGTAAATATACAGATGAGAAATGTAACTCTTATCCTTGACGACGGGAGCCGTTTTCACGGCAAGTCGTTTGGTTATGAAAAGCCGGTGGCGGGAGAGGTTGTTTTCAATACTGCTATGATGGGGTATCCTGAAAGCTTGACGGACCCTTCTTATGCCGGACAGTTGATGACGCTCACTTATCCTCTTGTGGGCAATTACGGTGTGCCACCTTTCACTATTGAGCAAAATGGGTTACCCACGTTTATGGAAAGTGAGCGAATTTACGCTGAAGCTATAATAGTTAGTGATTATAGTGGAAACTACAGTCATTGGAATGCAGTGGAAAGTCTTGGTGAATGGTTGAAACGTGAGCAAGTACCTGGAATCACAGGGATTGACACCCGTGAATTGACGAAAATATTGCGTGAGCACGGTGTGATGATGGGAAAAATCGTATTTGACGATGAGCCAGATAATGTACCGGAAGCCATTTATGCAGGTGTAAACTATGTGGATAAGGTAAGTTGTAAAGAGGTGATTCGCTACAATGAAGGAGCTGACAAAAAGAGAGTCGTTTTAGTAGATTGTGGAGTAAAGAGTAACATCATCCGGTGTTTGATAAAAAGAAATGTGGAGGTGATCCGTGTACCATGGGATTATGATTATAATGAGTTAAAGTTTGACGGTTTGTTTATCTCTAATGGGCCTGGCGACCCTGATACTTGTGATGCTGCTGTGCAGAATATCCGTAAGGCAATGACAAATGAAACATTGCCTATTTTTGGAATTTGTATGGGGAATCAATTGTTAGGTAAAGCTGGTGGAGCTAAAATCTATAAATTGAAGTATGGACATCGCAGTCACAATCAACCGGTGCGCATGGTGGGCACTGAACGTTGCTTTATCACTTCTCAAAACCACGGTTATGCAGTAGATAATAATACGTTAACAGCAGATTGGAAACCTCTCTTTATTAATATGAATGATGGTTCCAATGAAGGCGTCAAACATGAAAGAAATCCGTGGTTTTCGGCTCAGTTCCATCCGGAAGCTGCCAGTGGACCTACGGACACAGAATTTCTTTTTGACGAGTTTGTAAAACTACTTTAAATCCCCATTCACTATTAACTTGAGAATGATAATGAAAGAAAACAATATAAAGAAAGTCCTGCTACTCGGTTCCGGTGCACTAAAAATTGGTGAAGCCGGTGAATTTGATTATTCTGGTTCGCAGGCCTTGAAAGCATTAAAAGAGGAAGGTATTTATACTGTTCTTATTAACCCTAATATTGCAACCGTACAAACGTCAGAGGGTGTTGCCGATCAAATTTATTTTCTTCCTGTAACCCCGTATTTTGTGGAGAAAGTAATCGAGAAGGAACGCCCTGAGGGCATTATGCTTGCATTTGGCGGACAAACTGCGTTGAACTGCGGCGTGGCACTTTATAAAGAAGGTATCCTGGAAAAGTATGGAGTGAAAGTACTGGGCACCCCCGTACAAGCGATTATTGACACGGAAGATCGTGAACTCTTTGTACAAAAGTTGCGTCAGATTGATGTCAAAACCATTAAAAGTGAAGCCGTAGAGAATGTAGTGGATGCACGACGTGCAGCGTCAGAGCTGGGCTATCCGGTGATTGTCCGTGCTGCATACGCTTTAGGTGGCTTAGGTTCAGGCTTTTGTGATAATGAAGAAGAATTAAATGTATTAGTGGAAAAAGCATTTGCCTTTTCTCCACAAGTATTAGTGGAAAAGTCTTTGCGTGGCTGGAAAGAAGTAGAGTACGAAGTTGTACGTGACCGTTTTGGCAACTGCATTACAGTTTGTAACATGGAAAACTTCGACCCACTGGGCATTCATACGGGAGAATCCATAGTGATTGCTCCCTCACAAACTCTATCCAATAGAGACTATCATAAACTTCGCGAATTGTCCATACGCATTATCCGCCACATCGGTATCGTCGGAGAATGTAATGTTCAGTATGCGTACGATCCTGAAAGTGAAGATTATAGAGTTATTGAAGTAAATGCCCGTTTAAGCCGTTCATCAGCTTTGGCCTCTAAAGCTACGGGATATCCATTGGCTTTCGTCGCCGCTAAACTAGGATTAGGCTATGGACTATTTGACTTAAAGAATTCTGTAACAAAAACAACTAGTGCATTCTTTGAGCCGGCATTGGACTATGTGGTTTGCAAAATTCCACGTTGGGATTTGGGTAAATTCCATGGTGTTGATAAAGAACTGGGGTCTTCAATGAAATCCGTTGGAGAAGTAATGGCTATAGGTCGCACCTTTGAAGAAGCAATTCAAAAGGGATTACGGATGATCGGGCAAGGTATGCATGGTTTTGTGGAAAACAGAGAACTTGTGATTCCTGACATTGATAAAGCTCTGCATGAACCTACAGATAAGCGTATATTTGTCATTTCCAAGGCTTTTTGTGCCGGATATACTGTTGACCAGGTACATGAGCTGACCAAGATTGATAAGTGGTTTTTGGAAAAGCTGATGAATATTACAACGACTTCCAAAGAGTTGGAAAAATGGGGCAATAATCATAAGCAGATTGCTGATATGCCTGAAGAACTGCTTCGTAAGGCAAAAATTCAAGGATTTTCAGACTTTCAGATTGCCCGTGCTATAGGTTTTGACGGAGAGATAGAAGATGGCATTCTCTATGTCCGTAATCATCGTAAGAATGTAGGCATAACTCCCGTTGTGAAACAAATTGATACATTGGCTGCTGAATATCCGGCACAAACTAATTACTTGTACCTGACATATAGCGGAGTGGCCAATGATGTACATTATTTGGGCGACCATAGATCCATTGTGGTACTTGGTTCCGGTGCCTACCGTATCGGATCGTCTGTAGAATTTGACTGGTGCGGAGTGCAAGCTTTAAATACAATCCGTAAAGAAGGCTACCGTAGCGTAATGATCAATTATAATCCAGAAACCGTATCTACTGATTATGATATGTGCGACCGCCTTTATTTCGATGAGCTGACATTTGAACGAGTGATGGATATTCTGGAACTGGAAAATCCCTATGGTGTCATTGTATCCACTGGTGGTCAGATACCAAATAACCTGGCAATGCGGCTTGATGAGCAACAAGTTCCTATTCTTGGAACAACAGCTAAAAACATTGACAATGCCGAGGATCGTGAGAAATTCTCTGCCATGCTCGACCGTATTGGGGTAGACCAACCGCGCTGGCGTGAATTGACATCCATGGATGATATTAATGAGTTTGTTGCGGAAGTTGGTTTTCCAGTATTGGTACGTCCTTCATACGTATTGTCCGGAGCTGCCATGAATGTATGTTCCAATCAGGAAGAATTGGAACGTTTCCTCAAATTGGCAGCCAATGTGTCAAAGAAACATCCGGTAGTTGTAAGTCAGTTCATTGAGCATGCCAAGGAAGTCGAAATGGATGCTGTGGCACAAAATGGTGAAATTGTTGCTTATGCAATTTCCGAACATATAGAGTTTGCCGGGGTACACTCTGGTGATGCAACGATACAGTTCCCACCGCAAAAGCTTTATGTAGAAACAGTGCGCCGCATCAAACGAATCAGCCGCGAGATAGCTCGCGAACTGAACATTTCCGGTCCGTTCAACATTCAATATCTGGCACGTGAAAACGACATTAAGGTTATTGAATGTAATCTGCGTGCCAGCCGTTCTTTCCCATTCGTAAGCAAAGTATTAAAAATCAATTTTATAGAGCTAGCCACAAAAGTAATGCTGGGACTACCGGTAGAAAAGCCAAGTAAGAACCTGTTTGAGTTGGACTATGTTGGTATTAAAGCCAGTCAGTTCTCTTTCAACCGCTTACAAAAAGCTGACCCTGTATTGGGAGTAGATATGGCTTCAACAGGTGAAGTTGGATGCATCGCTTCCGACACCTCCGGTGCAGTGCTTAAAGCAATGCTCTCTGTTGGCTACCGCATACCTAAAAAGAATATCTTGTTGTCTACGGGAACGCCAAAGCAGAAAGCTGATATGCTTGATGCAGCCCGGATGTTAGCGGATAAAGGCTATAAAATTTATGCTACTGCCGGAACACACAATTATCTTATGGATAATAACATAGATAATACGCTGGTTTATTGGCCAAGTGATAAAGATAAACATCCTCAAGCTCTCGAAATGCTTCATAACAAGGAGATTGATATGGTGGTAAATGTTCCAAAGAACCTAACTGCCGGAGAGTTGAGCAATGGTTACAAGATTCGTCGTGCAGCAATTGACTTGAATATACCGTTAATTACAAACGCGCGCTTAGCCAGTGCATTTATCAATGCATTTTGCACTATGACATTAGATGATCTAGCTATCCAAAGCTGGTCTGAATATAAATAGCAAAAACAGATGGTCTGTTGAACCTCAACAGATCATCTGTTAGGTGCTAATAGATAATGTATTGAAGGTCAACAGACGGTTTATCGCAATGAGATAGACCGTCTGTTTTTTATCACCCAACACAGGTATTGTGATTTATACTCCATTAGTATAGGAGTTATTTGTTTCCTTTTGATACTCTTGTGGAGTCATGCCAGTCATCCTTTTAAAGAATTTAGAAAAGAAAGAAGGATTAGGAAAACGTAACTCATCGGATATTTGATAAACTAACAGATCACTATGTTTAAGAAGAACCTTTGCTTCTAGAGTCACGGCTTGATTGATCCATTCTGTCACCGTACGCTGGCTGACTTGGCGAATAACAGTACTCAGATAGCGGGGAGTGAGGCAAAGTTTATCCGCATAAAAGCCAACACTTCGCTCATTTTTCCCATATTCATTGACTAAAGCAACAAATCGACGAAACAATTTCTCTTGATGGGAAGCCTGAAGAAGAAAAGTATCTTGATTTCGTTTGTCAATATACATAATGTAATAGAGTAGTGCAGTGATGAGATGTTGCACTATTTCTTTGCGGAAGGGCTTTTCTTGTACCGTTTCCCATATTAACTTAATATATTCACCAGCCTGCTCCCATTCCTTTTTAGTTAAATGCACGACAATGCCGTGCATTTGATATGAATCCGTCAGACTTTCCCGATGTATGGTAGGAAGAAAATCATTGTCCACAGCTATCATTTGGGCATCATAATCAGGAGTCATTGTTGAAATTTGAACTAGCGATCCAGGAGGGGCAATCGCCATATCATTGTCTTTCAATGTATATTCCATTGAGTTGACACTAAATTTGGCTTGACCTCTTAATACCCTCATGACTCTTCCTTCTTTTATACGGTATGGCTGTCCTATATGGAAAACTTTGCTTTTCATTTTAATGAAACTGGTTACGATACCGACTTCCTGATTAATGAAACGATAGTCTGTATTTTCTATTATACCCAGCTGATTTAGCATATTAAGAGCCAGATTCACCGGCTTTTCTTTCTTCATATTCACCTCCCTTCTACTCCTACAAAGATAAGTAATAATCTCATTTTTGGCCTTTTTTTCTTCAATAATCGAACAAATAGAACACATCTGCAAACAAATGGATACAGTTGGCATGTTTATATACTATACCTTTGCGCTCAAATAAAAAAAGAAACATCAATTGAATATGAAACGAACGATTATCCTTTTGCTTATCCCTTTAACGGCTGCTTTTGCATTTGGCCAGTCGTATACGAACCAACGCACACTGCCTGAAACACAGCTTACGCTACAGGAGTGTCAAAAGAAGACACAGGATAACTATCCGCTGGTGAGACAGTACGATCTTATAGAAAAGAGCAAAGATTATAATATGACAAATGCTTCGAAGGGATATTTGCCTCAATTTTCTTTATCAGGTAAAGCTACATACCAAAGTGCGGTGACCAAACTACCGGTACATTTACCTAATATTACCATCAAGGAAATGCCTAAAGATCAGTATCAAATGCTACTTGAGGTAAAACAGAACATCTGGGACGGTGGAGAGATCCATTCCCAAAAGGAACTGTTGAAAGCTACGGCAAGTGTAGATCGTGAGAAGCTCAATGTTGATATGTACGCCCTGATAGACCGTGTAAATCAGTTGTATTTCGGCATATTATTACTGGACAGGCAATTAACTCAAAATCAATTACTACAGGATGACTTAGGACGTACTTATCAGAAAATTGCAGCATATCTGGAGAATGGACTGGCCAATCAGGCTGATTTAGATGCCGTGAGTGTAGAACAGTTAAATACGCGACAACAACGTGTCCAGCTAGAGAGTTCGCGGATAGCATATCTGAATATGCTCTCTTTATTTTTAGGAGAGAAAATTGCTCCTGAGGTAGTTTTGGAACAACCTCTGACTGATACTTCCGGTAAATTGGATAGTGGTACAAACGATGGAAGCTTCATTTCCAATTATCTATCCGAACCCAATAAATGGAAAGAATCCTTATCGCCTGCAATGAATGACAGGCCTGAATTAGCGTGGTATGATGCCCAAAGCAAACGCTTAAAAGTGCAAGAGCAGGCACTGAACACCCGGTTGATGCCTCACTTGGGATTATTTGTACAAGGAGCATACGGTAATCCCGGATTGAATATGCTTAAAAACGAATTTACTCCGTATTATGTAGCCGGTATGCACTTATCCTGGAACTTTGGCAGCCTATATACCATACATAATGACCGCAGATTGATTGATAATAACCGTCGTCAGTTAGAAACCAACCGTGACGTTTTTCTTTTCAATACCAGTTTACAGTCAACACAACAGGATGAAACTATTCGCGCTATGCGTAAGCAAATGGTAGATGATGATGAAATTATCCGTTTACGCTCTAACATTCGCAGGGCGGCCGAAGCTAAAGTAGCCAATGGCACGATGACCGTGACCGATATGCTTCGCGAAATTACATCCGAAAGCATTGCTAAACAGACTAAAGCAATGCACGAAGTGCAATTACTAATGGATATCTGGCAATTGAAATACACATTGAATAAATAGTATGTATCTAATTAAATATTAGCTAATTATGAATTTAAGGAATTTGATAGTAATAGCTTTTCCACTGACAATACTCACGGCTTGTGGAAACGGAACAACAAAGTATGATGCTACGGGAACTTTTGAAACAACCGAGGTTGTGGTCTCTGCAGAGGCTTCCGGCAAACTCTTGAGTTTTAAAGTGAATGAAGGTACACAGTTGAAAGCAGGAGAAGAAGTAGGAATTGTAGATACCCTCCAGTTATATTTAAAGAAGATGCAGCTGGAAGCCAGTGTAAAGTCGGTTGAGCAACAGCGCCCTGATATTTTAAAACAAGTGGCAGCTATTAAAGAGCAAATTACTACCGCTGAGAAAGATAGAAACCGTATGAGGAATTTAGTTAAAGCAGGGGCTGCAAACCAAAAACAACTGGATGATGCCGAGATGCACCTCGAAGTATTACGTAAAGAACTTGCTGCACAAGGTTCTACCTTGAATAACAGTCGTCAGAGTTTGACGTGGCAAAGCTCTTCGGTTGGCATACAAGTGGCACAAGTAAATGATCAGTTAAACAAATGCCATATCACTTCTCCTATAACGGGAACGGTGTTGGCTAGATATGCGGAGGTCGGTGAATTTACCACTCCCGGTAAACCTCTTTTCAAAGTAGCCAATGTCAATGAGATGTATTTACGTGCCTATATCACTTCCGAACAGTTGGCCAAAGTGAAATTGGGACAAAAGGTGACAGTTTATGCTGATTATGGCAATGAGGAGCGGAAAACGTATCCCGGCGTAGTGACATGGATCTCAGACAGTTCGGAGTTTACACCCAAAACCATTTTAACCGACGACGAAAGAGCCAATCTTGTTTATGCCGTAAAAATAGCAGTAAAGAACGATGGTTACCTGAAAATTGGCATGTATGGAGGAGTGGATTTGCAAAATGAAGAGCGGTAAATGAATACATTAAATGTCGGAAGAATGACAGAACAGGCAATTACGGTAAATGAGATAACCAAGCATTACGGACAAGTGGAAGCATTAAAGAGTATTTCCTTTTCGGTAAATCCCGGCGAACTTTTCGGACTGATTGGGCCGGATGGAGCAGGAAAGACTACGATGTTCCGAATACTCACCACATTGCTTTTGGCTGATAGTGGGAATGCTTCCGTTGTGGGACTTGATGTCGTAAAAAGCTACAAGACCATTCGTAAGCGGGTGGGGTATATGCCCGGGCACTTTTCGCTTTATCAGGACTTAACCGTCGAAGAGAATCTGAATTTCTTTGCTACCGTTTTTAATACGACCATTGAAGAGAACTACGATTTGGTGAAAGACATTTATCAGCAGATAGAACCCTTCAAAAAGCGACGTGCAGGAGCATTATCAGGTGGAATGAAACAAAAACTGGCTTTGAGTTGCGCATTAATTCATAAACCGGATATTCTTTTTCTGGACGAGCCCACCACGGGAGTAGATCCTGTATCGCGGAAGGAATTTTGGGAAATGCTCCGTCATCTAAAAGAACAAGGCATCACAATTTTGGCATCAACCCCAATCATGGATGAAGCCCGGCAATGCGATCGCATTGCGTTTATCAATGAAGGACAAATTCATGGCATTGACACACCGGAGAGAATATTGACGCAATTTGCCGATATACTTTGTCCCATGGGATTGAATCACGGGAAGGGTCATCAAGATGGAGAAACGGCAATCAAAGTAGAGAAACTGACCAAACGCTTTGGTAGCTTCACTGCCGTGGATCATATTTCATTTGAAGTGAAAAAAGGGGAAATCTTTGGCTTTCTAGGAGCCAACGGAGCTGGAAAAACCACTGCCATGCGTATGCTTACGGGATTGAGTAAACCTACATCCGGTATGGGAATGGTGGCTGGATGTGACATTGCTACTCAGTCGGAAGGCGTAAAAAAGAACATCGGTTATATGAGCCAGAAATTCTCATTGTACGAAGATCTGAAAGTATGGGAGAATATTCGTCTATTCGGGGGTATTTACGGAATGAGCGAAGATGTCATTGCACAGAAAACGGAAGAATTGCTCGACCGTCTTGGATTAAGGCCGGAAAAAGATGCATTGGTAAAAAGCCTTCCACTTGGATGGAAGCAAAAACTGGCCTTTTCCATTTCCATTTTCCATCGGCCCAAGATTGTTTTTCTGGACGAACCAACAGGTGGAGTTGATCCTGCAACCCGGCGTCAGTTCTGGGAACTGATTTATCAAGCGGCTGACCGTGGCATCACCATATTTGTAACTACGCACTATATGGATGAAGCCGAATATTGTGATCGTATTTCCATTATGGTGGATGGGCAGATTAAGGCACTTGATACGCCTGATGCCTTAAAGAAACAATTCAATGCCGGGACAATGGACGAAGTATTTCAGCAACTAGCCCGTAAAGCCGTTCGAAAAGCAGATTAAGATATGAAACAGTTTATAGAATTTGTCCGTAAGGAGTTTTTCCATATATTTCGAGACAGGCGTACAATGTTGATTCTTTTGGGAATGCCGGTCATACAAATCATTTTGTTTGGTTTTGCCATCACTACCGAAGTGAAAAATGTAAGGGTTGCTGTACTTGATCCCGTCAACAATGTAGTGACCCGGAAAATTATAGAGCACCTAAATGCCAGTGAATATTTCTCGATCACCGCATATACTCATTCTTCAAAAGAAGTAATGGAACACTTTCGCAAGGGAAATATTGATATGGCAATGGTTTTCGATGAACAGTTTTCGAATCACCTCTACTCGGGAGATGCCCATATTCAACTGATTTCGGATGCAACCGATCCCAATATGGCTACCACACAGGCTAATTATGCCATAAATGTCATAGCTTCAGCCCGGAAAGAACTACTGGCCAAATCGGGGATTGGCATATCCGGAAGTCCGGGCAATATATCAACTGCCGGTGTATCAGGGTCGGCATCCATTATTCCTGATATTAAGCTGTTATATAATCCCCAAATGAAGAGCGCTTATAACTTTGTACCGGGAGTGATGGGATTGATTCTGATGTTGATCTGCGCCATGATGACCTCTATTTCTATTGTTCGTGAAAAAGAAACGGGCACGATGGAAATCCTGCTGGTGTCACCTATGAAACCCCTGTGGATCATTCTGGCTAAGGCGGTGCCTTATTTTGTACTGTCATTTTGCAATTTAATCACCATTTTGCTTTTGTCCGTTTTCGTGCTTCATGTACCGGTGGCCGGTAGTCTGTTCTGGTTATTGGCAGTCTCCTGTCTCTTTATTTTTGTTGCTTTGGCTTTGGGGTTACTTATTTCTTCGTTGACGCATACCCAGGTGGCGGCCATGCTCGCCTCCGGATTAGTACTGATGATGCCCACCATGTTTCTTTCCGGCATGATTTTTCCTATTGAAAGTATGCCGCTTGTGTTACAGTTAATTGCCGATATTTTGCCTGTACGTTGGTATATACAGGCGGTACGCAAATTAATGATAGAAGGAGCCGACATTTCGATGGTATTGACGGAAGTATCTATTTTGGCTGTTATGGCTGTAGTTCTGATAACCGTTAGTTTTAAGAAGTTCAAGACACGTTTGGAATAAGTTTAAACGTTGCGAACCCGGTGAAATAATAGTATATGTTATATTTTTGATGGAGTGTAGCAGTTATGATAAAGTTTTTAATAGAAAAGGAGTTTAAGCAATTACTTCGTAATCCGTTCCTGCCACGGATGATTTTGGTTTTCCCTTGTATGATCATGATTCTAATGCCGTGGGCAGCCGATTTGGAGATAAAAAATATCAATCTGAATATTGTAGACAATGACCACTCTGTTATTTCACGAAGGTTGGTCGACAAGATAGAAGCATCCACATATTTTCAGATGAAGGGACTTCCCAAATCTTACAATGAAGGTCTGAAAGCCATCGAAGAAGGAGATGCGGATATTGTATTAGAAATTCCCCGTAATTTTGAAAAAGACTGGATGAAGGGCAATTCTCCACGGGTGCTTATTGCAGCAAATGCCGTCAATGGAACAAAAGGAGGTCTTGGCAGTTCGTATTTGGCTTCTATCATCAGTCGTTTTAGTGAGGAGCTACAAGCTGATAGAGCAGATGTCAAGAATGGAACAGCAGGCACTACGATAAAAATTTCAACGGAGTCAACAGCTAATAGTGAGGTTAGCAGTGCATCCGTCGGTACGGGTTCTCAACAATCTGCTGCTAATCAAGCAAGCATTCAGAAGATAGAAGCTAGCCCAACTGCAGCAGAGATCGCTGTTCCGCAAGTGAAGGTGATGACCCAGAATTTATTTAATCCTAACCTGGATTATAAAAGATTCATGATTCCGGCTTTGATGGTGCAACTGCTGACATTACTTTGCGGCTTTCTTCCCGCTCTCAATGTAGTGAGTGAAAAAGAAGCCGGTACCATTGAGCAGATAAATGTTACTCCGGTAGGAAAGTTCTCCTTTATTCTGGCTAAATTGATTCCTTATTGGACGGTAGGTTTCATTGTTCTGACCCTTTGTTTTGGCTTAGCTGCATTTTTATATGGCATCTTACCTGCCGGGCATTTTCTTATTATCTATTTTTACTGTGTTATATTTGTACTGGCTATTTCCGGCTTCGGTCTGGTTATATCCAATAATTCGTCCACCATGCAACAAGCCATGTTCGTGATGTGGTTTTTTATGTTGGTTCTTATCCTGATGAGTGGTTTGTTTACCCCTATTCACAGTATGCCGCAATGGGCACAAGGCATTGCAATGTTCAATCCGATGAAATATTTAATGGAAGCGATGCGTGCCATATATCTGCGTGGAAGTGGCATTTCAGACTTGTGGATACAGTTAGCCGCACTTTCAGGATTTGCTTTGCTGTTTAATGTATGGGCGGTTAGGAGCTATAAAAAAACAAATTGATAAACTCATGGAAATTTCAGGAACGTGCAACTTGCATAGCCTAAATATATCACCATTCAAGAACTGAAATAATGTATCCCTGGAGACTAACCGTCGTAGCCCTAGGGTACAAACGTCACAAACCTGGGCTACACGGCAAGTATCCCTAAGCTGCAAAGCCTAAAGCCCAGGGATGGGAGAGAAGTAAACCTAAGTTATGAAAGAAGTAAACTTGTGCCTACAATAGAACATGATGTTTTTATCTAATTTATTGCAAAAGCGAGTTATTAGAGTAAGGTATATTTCAAAAAGTACTTCACAGGTCTATTTTGTTTTATTAAGAGAAAATCAGGGAAATAAACTAGGCGGAATATATAAATATTTTATCTTTGTGTGCAAAATTTAATACCTGATACTTTTATGGATACGCAGACTACTTATCTAGCCTCTAAGCCCCATTATGAAATTTTGGATGGATTACGCGGTGTAGCAGCCATGATGGTGATTGTTTTTCATCTTTTTGAAGCACATTCCGGAGGCAATCATCTCATTCAACTCATCAACCATGGCTATTTGGCCGTTGATTTCTTCTTTATGCTTTCCGGCTTTGTCATTGGTTATGCCTACGATGACCGTTGGAAGAAGATGACATTAGGCACTTTTTTTAAACGCCGTATTATTCGTCTACATCCTATGGTGATCATGGGTAGCATAATTGGCGCAGCTCTTTTCTTCTTTCAAAGCTCTCCCTGCTACCCGGCTATGCATGATGTTAAAGTATCTACGGTATTATGGGTTATGCTTTTAGGAGCCACTTTACTACCGCTGCCAGTGAACATGGACATTCGGGGCTGGACAGAAATGCACCCGTTGAACGGTCCCGCATGGTCTCTTTACTATGAGTATATTGCAAATATTCTTTATGGATTATTTATCCGCCGTTTCTCCAAAACAATGCTGTCCATCCTGGTCTTTTTGGCAGCATGCGCTACGCTACATTTGTGTCTGACTGCTCCATCAGGAGATATTGTAGGTGGCTGGTCCTTAACCTGGGAGCAGCAATACGTGGGTTTTGTACGCCTAACCTATCCCTTCTTTGCCGGTTTGCTATTATCCCGGTTCGGTAAACTGATACACATTAAGAGGGGAGCATTTTGGGTATGCAGTTTATTCATTGTGGTTATCCTTATAGTTCCCCGCATAGGTGGAGCAGATGCTTATTGGACGAATGGACTATATGAAGCCTTTTGCATTATTTGCCTGTTCCCCTTGATTGTCTCCATGGGAGCTGGTGGAAATGTTACCGGTAAATCCGCTCGCGTATGCAAATTTCTGGGAGATTTATCCTATCCAATTTATATCACCCATTACCCACTGATTTATGTCTACACAGCTTATGTCTGCAATCATCATCTTTCCATAACAGATGCCATACCTTATATGGTATTGACTGTTATTGGAGCAATTGTATTGGCTTATGCCTGTTTGAAACTATACGACGAGCCTGTACGGGAATGGTTGAAAAAACGATTTCTGATGAAAAAGAAAGCGTTGTGATTCCTCTACCACAAACAAAGAGTATCATTAAAAAAGGGAGGCACTACCGTTTGGTAGGTCTCCCTTTCGTGGTTAAGTAATCTAACAATAAGAAATCTTAAAGAGGTCAGGTTTCTCTTATTTCACTTCAATCATCTTTTTAGCTTTCTGTTTTTCCGCGTCACTCAACTTAGGCAATGATATGTTCAATACCCCGTTTTCTACTTGCGCAGAAATCTTCTCTTTATCCACATCATCCGGTAAAATCATGGTTTGTTGGAATTTAGAATAGGAAAATTCACGACGCAAATAACGGCTTTCCTTCTTCTCTTCTTTTTTCTCTTCCTTCTTCTCCATGCTTATGACTAAGTTATTGTCTTCGTCAATATTAACATTGAAGTCTTCTTTCCTCATACCGGGAGCAGCTAATTCTACTTTATATTCTTTTTCATTTTCAATCACGTTGATTGCAGGAGCAGTTGCATTAGCTTTATCCATCCACTCAGTATCAAAGAAATCATTAAAAATACTTGGCAACCAATTTTGAGTTCTTCTAACAGGCATCATAATCATAGTCTCCTATCTTTTAAGTTAAACATTTAGTTAATTTAAATTTAATCATCAGTCCATATCCCATCCGCAATTAAATTGATGAATTTTCCGGTCGGATTTAATTAGGATCTCTTCCTTATACCTTCTTATAGCTTCATCTAATTATCATTGCTACTGGTTTCTGAACCGCTGTTCAGTTATCATATTGCAAAGGATATGCCAACCTATATTTAACTCTATATTTGACTATTTGTCAGATTACCACTGTCTTTTTTACTTGTTATCTGTCATTATTACTTGATTACAAGTTTCGATCGTTCACTTTCATATCAATTTAAAACGGATACGCCATTGTTTGGTGTTCTCATCCCAATCGTGACTGATAATCTTAAATTGCCCTATTTTCGAAGTATTGTTCACATGTATACCTACACAAAGGCATTCATCATAATCTCCCACCTTTACGATGCGTACCGCATCCGAAGCACCTTCCGGTAAACGCTCCAAATCAAAGCGTCCCTTAGCCTCTTCCTGAGTGATATACTCCATAGTCACCGGTAATGCCCGGGCTATGACAGAATTGACGGCATCTTCCAATTTTTTCACATCTGTTTCGGACGGACAAGCTTCCAATAAATAGTTCAGTTTACTCTTTTTACGTTCTATATGGGCCGATACGGACCGCCCACAACCGAAAAGATTAATCATTGTCCGGTTCACAATATGCTCGCAAGTATGCATAGGCGGGTATTCCTGCTTGTTATGCTCATTAAGTTGAGGTTGAATCATTATTCGAATATGTTTTTTATTTACTTGTTTCTTTATGTATGATAATAACTATCACTTGATATACAAAGAAACTATTTTTGCAGAAAGCAACCAAATAGAAAGGCATAAAAAAAGGAGTACCGCTGTACTCCAACCTTTGTTTATCTTAAAATATAATACTATGAAAAACACGGTACAAAGATACGGATATTAGGGACAATAGCAAACTTAAGCCTATCTACAACTTAAATTATAACATGCTTTATTACGAAACGCATATTTGTTAACTGATTAGCATACCGGCATCAATAAAATGTTAAGTTTCACTACAATTCCTGCCAGCATATACCGGCGAAAACAATTCATTGTATCCACCGATATATACTGACAGGGGATAATAATTATCACTTAGTTTGCATCAAACCAGAGCTTAGTCGTCAATAGATCTGCTCCCTGATTCTTTACCGCCGCCTGATAGTTCGTACCGTTAAGTGATTGCTCCGTACCCGGATAAAAGAATCGATAAGGTATTTCACCATCCAATACAGTAGCCGGACCGGCAGTTAACTGCGGATAATCCAGACGTCTCCATTCGGCAAATGCGTCTAAACCTTGCATATAAAAGGCTATCCATTTCTGGATGCCAATCGATTTCCTATAATTTGAGGCATCATATATGATAAGAGGCTGAGCCTGATAGTTGGAAATCGCAGTTGCATCCGTTATCCCGAATTGATTGAATGAAGCCGTTATGCCTTCCTTATATAACGCCTCTGCATCCCCGGAAATATATCCACGGGCCACAGCTTCAGCTAAAGCGAATTTTACTTCCGCAACACTGAAAATGACAGCAGGAGATTCTTCTTTCAAGAAATAGCTTCCAGGCTTTGATGTCTTGGCAAACCCCTGATTGTTAGCATCACTATTGGACAAACCGTTGGCGGCTCCCGTATATTGCAGCACGCTCTCTTCTTCAGGTAATTGGGCATAGACCGGCAAACGAGGATCTTGCAATTCGGTCAACAAATCAACCAGTGTTTTTGAAACACGATAATCATCGCGCGTCTCAAACCAGGCGGCAGCAGGGTTCTGCTGCGGAGAAGTCAGGTAAGTAAGCTGGAATATTGAAGCATTGCTGTCAATCAATCCGGCAGCATCCGCCGTAACCTCCTCTATGGTAGCTTTAGCCAGTTCCGGTTCCCGGTCAGCTATGCGCAAAGCTATCCGCAAGCGTAGTGAATTTACAAACTTTTTCCACTTGGCAATGTCACCGTCATATACAACATCTCCTTCAATAGCATCACCAGAGGTACTCAAGAGGGATTGAGCCTGCTTCAGATCATTCAATAATCCCAGATAGACATCACGCTGCGTATCATAGGATGTAGTGGTCTGTCCCTCTTCTGAATAAGGAATGTCACCATAAGCGTCCGTCAACAATTGAAAGACCCATGAACGCAGAGCTAGTGCCACTCCCTTATAATTAGCATTAGCTTCCTCATCACTAAAATTTAAAATGGTATTCAAATTAGTGATTAGTGTAGCATAACCCGTATCCCAAAGTGAAGTGAAAGAGGTATTGGATACATCGTATCTGTCCGGCTCGGTATACTGGATTTTAGCCCACTGCTGTATAAATAGCAATGACGAATTAAAATTATTATCCTCTCCCCAATAAAGATCCGCTCCTTGTTTCAAAGTACCGGTAAGCAAATAAGCAGGCAACGGATCCTCGGTTGCATTGGGATTCTTGTTAATCTTATCCAGCTCATCGTTGCAGGCCGACAAAACCACACCTGCAAACACAATAGAAAGTATATATTTCAACATAATGATTACTTTTAAAATTTAAGATTCAGGTTAAAGCCAATAGTACGGGTGGTAGGCAATGACAAGCTCTCCAGTCCCTGCGCATTACCCGTATTGAATGCTGTTTCCGGGTCGATATTAGGTGCATCTTTATAGATAAAGAACAAGTTACGTCCCACTGCTGAAACGGTAGCACTCCGTATTCCTACTTTTCTGAACAATTCAGCCGGAATGGTATAAGAAAGTTTAATCTCTCTGAATTTCACGTATGTGGCACTGTAAACATAAGCCTCACTTACATTGTAAGACGCTTTATAGTACTCTTGTGCACTAATCACAGTTGTATTCGGGGTACCATCGGAGTATACGCCCTTAACTATCATTCCATCGTCATACACATCACTTCCCGCAGGAGCGCCACCATTACCAAGCAATACTTTATCATTGCCGGAATAATAGTACTGCAAACCTCCATGTGCGGCATCCCTTCCGTGGAGCGTCTGTTTGAGCACTCCTGTATAATTACCCGTGCGGTTTGTTCCCGAATAAATCTTACCACCGACATTGGCGTCAATCAGAAAAGAGAGACTTACGTTCTTATATGCCAGAGTATTGGATATTCCACCTAACCAATTGGGAGTAAAGTGTCCCAATGTCTGTTTCTGAGGATCGACTTTAGGCAGACCGTTAGCACCAACCACTATATTGCCGTTATCATCCCTTGAATACACTGTTCCGTAAAGTGTGCCATAAGTCCGGCCTACCGAAGCCAATACATCCACTGTACCGGAAGAGCCTAACGTGTAATTTGTGATCTGTCCCTCCTTGTCCAAGGTTTCAATCTTGCTCTTGTTCATGGAATAGTTTAAATCCACATTCCATTTAAAGGCGGGGAGTTGTACAAGCACCAATCCCAACTGGATTTCAATACCATTATTATTAATTTTACCGGCATTGATCAGCTGTGAGGTGTATCCACTGGAAGCCGAAGTTTTGATTTCCAGAATTTGGTTGATACTGTTTGTGTTATAATATCCCAGATCCAGGTGTACCCTGTTCTTCCAAAAGCTCAGTTCCAGTCCCAGTTCCGTAGACCGCGTGGTTTCCGGCTTCAAATCGGGATTCAGTTTCTTTTTTGAGGATGTCTGAATAGGATTTCCGTCATAGGCCGTTTGAAAATCATACACCGTAGCAAGTTGATACGGGTCGGCATCGCTACCAACTTCCGACCATCCTCCACGTAGTTTCAGAAAATCGAGTACATCACTCTTCCAGTTGAAAGCTTCGGACAGCACCAGACTGGCATTGACAGAAGGGTAGAAGTACGACCGGTTATTGCGGGGCAACGTGGAAGACCAGTCATTGCGCACCGTCAGATTAAGGTATGCATAATTCTTATATCCAAGCTGTGCCGAAGCAAACGTACTATAGACCCTCAATCGGGAGTAATCGTTGGACGATGTCAACGCATCCCTTGAATTAGTCAGCGTATAAAGGTCGGGCACCGCTAATCTCGGCGCTTTTTGGTAATTGTTCTCATAAGAACGGTTACGTACATTGAATCCGGCCAATGCGTCCAAACTAAAATCAGCATTCAAATCACGGACATAATGCAAAATACCCTCCGTATTATTTTCATTGACCGTATAAGCATCTTCTGCATATGATCCGTAAGGAGTACCGTTCGTACCGTATTTAATCTTGTATTTCCTCCGGTCATTGTAATAATCAGTACCCGAACGGAACCGAAAATCAAGTCCCGGAGCCAATTGTGCATCAAAATGTACATCTCCTATCAAGCGATTGCGCTTCTGACTGGTCGTATTGTAATACGCATTCCAATACATATTACTATAATAGCTGTTATTCCAGTTATTTTCACGATCTTTCTTTAACTCATTTACGTCCACCTGACGCCCGAACCATAAGAACTGTAACATCACTCCGGCGGCACGTCCACCTGAAGGACCACCAGGCAAATTAGGAACATCCGTCACAATATAATTTGCCGTAGCACCTACCTTTAACCATTTAGCCACTTGATAATTCACATTCAAATTGAAGTTATTCTTCCGTATCTCTGTATTAGGCACCGTTCCTTTCTGAATCTGGCTGTTAACCCCAAGACGAAAATCATAGTCTTCAGTTGAATTTGCTACTGAAATGCCATTCTCGTAAGTAATTCCCGTTTTGAAATAGTCCTTTACGTTGTTGGGATGAGCCACAAACGGTACTGCCGCACCATTGGAAAAGAATTGAGGAATTAAACGACCATCCATTTTAGGTCCCCAGCTTTCATCCACTCCGTCGTTTACGCCGCCGCCTTTTCCATCCACATAACTGAACTTTCCGTCAGATCCCTGCCCAAACACATTCTGAAAGTCTGGTAAAGAAGTCACTGTAGCAAGACTGATACCCGTATTCACACTGATACCCAATCCCTTTTGTCCTTTACCGCTCTTTGTCTTAATCAGTACCACACCATGCGCAGCACGCGAACCATACAAAGCCGCCGCATTGGGTCCCTTTAGAATACTCATCGACTCAATATCCTCCGGATTCAAATCGGCTATGGCATTTCTAAAGTCTCTTGTAGCTCCACCTGAATTCAACTGGGAATTATCCACAGGAATGCCGTCAACAATAAACAACGGCTGATTATTGCCTGCAATGGAGGTTTCTCCACGAATTACGATACGTGAGGACCCCATATCTCCTTGTGAATTAGTGATCCTTACTCCTGCCACCTTACCCGACAAGCTATTCAGGAAGTTTCCCTCCTTGGAGTTTTCCAAGTTTTTACTCTTCAGTTCCTGAGTGGTATAACCCAACGATTTTTTCGCTTTTGAAATGCCAAGAGAAGTAATCACCACCTCATTCAGCTGGTTCACGTTCTCTTCTAAAGTCACCTCCAATGGCTTGTTAGCCTGTCGAACAACGACTTCACGACTGGTATACCCAATCATTGTAATGATCACCTTTACCGGTAAATCATGATTTACATTGACCGAAAACTTTCCGTCCACATCCGTCACCGTTCCGCCCAACATTGCGTCAGACAGCTTCACAACCACATTAGCACCCGGAATACCTATCTCTTCCTTATCCTTCACCTCGCCACGAATCACCGTTTGCCCATAAGCAAAAGAAGATGCTAGCAGAAATGAAGCGAAAAACAATATCTTGAAACTATAAATCCGCATAATAGTATACATTTTTAGATGATGTACTTAATAATTAATTTAGTTTAAAACACCCTCGAAAAGGATATGAGAATGGCTCTTGCATCTCTTATGCAAGTTCCTGAAACCACTCACAAAAGTCGTTTAATAACTAGAAATAAATAATTGAGTTATTGACACTGACAAGTGCACATTCGCATAGACATGCGTGAAAGGAGAAATTTCTTTTTGCTCATCACTATAGGTTTTATTTGGTATTTAAATACATGACAAAGGTAGGATTACAGGTGACCAGTAGAAATACCCTTTTTATGGTATATTAATCCCATATGATAGCTATAGGGTAAATAGCTACTTATTTATCTATATAAGCATTAAAATTGCATATAAACAAAAAAGGCTACTCATCACGAGCAGCCTATCTTGTTTGTTAACCTTAAATTAATAACCTATGAAAAGCACTACAAATATACTGATAAGTAGATATGTAGCAAATTTACAGTGCTTTTCAGCTCTATTTATAACATTGTTTATTATGACGTCATATATGTTAATATATTAACGTAAATAATACACTATATTTAACTATATAGTTAAGTTTGGATATACCAAGCTACCGATAAATGAGAGTGCACTATGCTCAAGCGGATAAGTGAATAATGAGAAAAGAGCAAAAGACAGTGCAAAAATCCGGCATTAGCTATTGTTTTTTATCTCGTGGCCAAAAGGAATACGATGTTCAAGACGTATATGCCCCAAATTACTAATCAGAATATAATCATAAAGAGACTAGCACATCGTTTTTAGTATGCTTGAAAAAGTGAATTCAAATTATAAAAAGACGCTTGCCAAAATGATTTATATATAAAGTCAAACAAGAATGAATAAAAAACATATTATCTATGGAAGTCACTTATATCTTAAAAACTTCAGACTAAGAGAATTTATTTGATAATAACCTAAATTACCACATCATTCTATTATACTGAGATATAAGTATATCATCTATCATAATACTAAACTATATTTAAGATATAGCGATATAAATGCACTAACCGGCCCAAAGGATGCACACGATAATAACTTGAAGTATTCACTGCTTCTATTATATTTAATATTTGCCATTCGCTTCCACGGACCCAATTTTTAAAACTCAATAGTGGTTTATATTTTTTAGTTTCAAAATCCGACAAACGACTTAAATCAAAATGGTCTGAAACAATCCCGGCACCGGCACGTTCTGCATCGTAAGCATTACAATCCTGTTCTATATGTGCTGGCACCATTAGTATAGGTTTTCCTAAATACATTGCTTCGCAAACAGATTCAAATCCAGCTGTAGTAGCATATGACTTACATCCAGCCATATAACGTAGAAATTCGGTATCGTTCAGTTGATGAAATGTTAACGTCTCATCTATTTTACTTGTGTCTTCTTCTTCTGGTTTATCCCAAAAGAAATGTAACGGTATATCCGGATTTTTTCTATGCCAGTCAATAATACATTGTCCGAAGCCTGCATTTACTATATACCCATGTAAGTAATCTCCTGCTGTTGCCTCGCAACATAGCACTTCTTGGCGAAGTAATGGCGGGACGACCCGTATGCGTGCTTTATTATCAACCTTCATCGGAACAAATGAGAGTGCTAACTTTTCAACAGCTCCAATACAAGTTAAACGAGTAAAAAAACGAAGCATTAATAAACTAAAAGAATTCTTTGGAGGAAACTCAAACTCATGATGCAAAAAGAGGTATTGATGTCCTATACTAATTTGAGGGACAGAAGGGCGAAACAAAAAATAAGTCATTCCCGTCAATATTTCATAAAAGTTTACTACTAAATCAGCCTCAGAATTTTCAATGCGATTATAAATATAACATACACTACGTAAATAAACAGGTATCTTAATTATATTATATAAAACACTTCTCCATACACTAACTCGCTGATTAGCAGGTGTAGGTAGAAAATTAGGACTAAGAAAACGCTTGATTGGAGATTGTATATTACAATTAAAGAAACCTGGTAAATGGCGATAATTGCTTTTACCAACCAATACTTCTACAACTTCGTGACCATTGCGTCTCAATATTTCTTCCAAACTAATAGATTGAGTTAAATGTCCTCTTCCTTCTCCCTGAACTATAAAAAGTATTTTCATTAGCTTTACCATTTAATAGAATCAAGATACAATAAAAAAACTACTATTACGATGCAACATTAATAGTTGAACCATCAACCAGACTATTTATCACATCTTCATAACGAACAATCTCCCACTTACCATCTTCGTCTTCCGTCAAAGCAGAAAGAGTCTCAACCCAATCACCAGAATTAAGGTAATGAATATCATCATAATACGTATTCTCAGGATGATGAATATGCCCACATATTACCCCATTGCATTTTCTTGCATGCGCAAATCTTACCAGTTCATGTTCAAAATCAGAAATATAAGATACTGCAGATTTCACCTTCTGCTTAATGGCTTGTGACAAAGAATAATAAGACATACCCCGCTTTATTCGATATTTATTATAAGCACTATTTAGCCATAACAAAAAAGTATAACCTACATCTCCCAACCTAGCCAACCACTTAGCCCTAGTTGTAACAGTATCAAAAATATCACCATGTGTCACATAATACCGACGTCCATGGCTTTCATGAATAAATTCTCTAACTATTTTTATATTATAGAAACTCATAGGTACCAATCCATCAAGAAAATCATCATGATTTCCACGAACATATATAACTTCTGTTCCTTGTTTTTCCATCATTTTCATAATAATTTTAAAGAAATCGGTATGTTTCTTTTGCCATTTACGAGTGCTACCTTTTCGTAAAGCCCATCCATCTATTATGTCACCATTCAATATTAAACGGCGACAATTAACTGATTTCAAAAAGTTACTCACTTCTATAGTCTTCGAATTAGAAGTTCCTAGATGAATATCTGATAAAACTATTGTAGAATAAAAAATACGTAGTCGCATAATATATTATATAATTAGTTGCAACAAAAGTCGTTTTTTTATATTACAAATAAATGTAGTAAGGGTGACAATCTTCTTTCAAATTTTGAATCAAACAAAAATAGCAATTGGCGCAACCCTTATTCTGTATTTGCCATATAATCGCTCTATTGGGAGTATCAAACAGATATTTATACACTTTTCTATCTTCCAGTTAGTAATCTCTCGAGCAACAATAGTGCTTTTACCAAAGAATTTAATAAAAGACTTCAAAGCAATCAATTTGAAAAAAGAGGAGCAATATTACGTGGTTTTTTCAGGCGTACCCCATATACAAAATGACAAATGACTTTATAAGCTGCCTACTGCAAGATAAGTGGCACTTTGATTCAAATGGGAATTGGTATAAAATGCAATGATGAATAGCGTTATTATATATAGTATAAAAGCTATGATTAAATATAGGTCATACGCGCACGTGAAAGAATATTCCTCTTTTTCGAGTACTCTCCGATAATGTCCAAAGCCTATATAGGGAGCAACTTCATCTTATTCTTTTCACCTTTATACGAAACAAAAAAGGAACAAAAAAGGCCTAACTTTTTGAAAGTCAGGCCTTTTTTGTCGGGGTAGCGGGATTCGAACCCACGACCCCCTGCTCCCAAAGCAGGTGCGCTAACCGGACTGCGCTACACCCCGATAACTTTTTCTCAAAAGCGAGTGCAAAAATAGAAACTATTTCAATATAAACAAAGAACTTTTTAAAAAATCTATTTCAATATTTTACATTTTTAAATAATAACTTCTAGTCAATGCAATATATTCAGGACTAAATTGATTGTTATTCAGATACATATATAAATATTCATTCAGATATTTTTTTTCTTGAGAACTAAATGATAATAGAACTCTTCGACATGCCTTACCTTTTTTAGTATATATTTTCAATTTTCTGAAGAGATATAGTTTATATTTCCAAGCAGTATCAACAACCTTTTGTTCTACTTCTGCAGGCACAATTATCTCCACATTACCATTTTCTCTAAGAAGATCTTTAGAATGTTGAAAAAGTAACTCATAATTTAATAGATCAGTATGACGAGCCATATTACGCTGCTTATCAAGGCATTTTAAAGCATTAACAAAATACGGAGGATTAGAAACTATTAGATCATACTTAAGATCATCATGAAAATAGCGAAAATCGCAATTAAAAAGTGTAATCCTATTTTTCCACGGAGAATGAGCAATATTTTCGCGTGCCTGAATTGCAGCCATTGAGTCTATTTCTATTGCAGTTACATCTGCTTGCACTGTTCTTTGGGCCAACATCAATGCTATTAACCCCGTACCTGTACCCACATCAAGAATATGTTTTGCAGATTCTACATTGGCCCAAGCACCTAATAAAACTCCATCTGTACCGACTTTCATTGCACATTTATCATGCCATACGGTAAATTGTTTAAACTCAAAACAAAGATTTGACATAAAATAAATTTTGATTGAGATCAAAAGTAGTCAAAGCAAATTATATTGTTGCAAATTTGGCACTGTTTTTGTCTTTTTAAACCAAAGGTACTTCATATTCATGAATAATACTTTAACTTTGCAGGCGCTTTAAGCCCCTGTCATTATGACATAAACTTAATAAAGAAAGAAATGAAGAGAACACTTTATCTAAGAGATACAGAAGAGAGAGACGAAAATGCTTTTTCAGTAATAGCAGATTTCGAAGGAAACGAAGAGCAATTGATGGATATTAAGTTAGATGAAATGCTTCCAATATTGCCATTGCGAAATATGGTTTTATTTCCAGGAGTATTTATGCCAGTATCTGTTGGGAGAGCATCTTCCATGAAACTAATACGTGAAGCAGAAAAGAAGAATGCATATATTGGAGTATTATGTCAAAAAACAGCAGAAACAGAATCGCCTCTATTTGAAGATTTACATTCTATTGGTACAGCAGGTAAAATCATACGCGTATTAGAAATGCCAGATCAAACAACAACTGTCATTATTCAAGGAGTCAGGCGTTTTGAATTAAAAGATATCGTAGATATTTATCCCTATTTGAAAGGGCATATATTTTCTTTAGAAGATGCCGTTCCAGAAAAAGGAGATAAGGAGTTTTTAGCTTTAGTAGAAGCATGTAAAGACTTAACCATTCGTTACATAAAATCATCTGACACATTTCCTCAAGATTCGGCCTTCGCCATTAGAAATATAACGAACCCAATGTTTTTGATAAATTTTATATGTACGAATCTACCTCTTAAAAAAGACGAAAAAATAGAATTATTGCGTATTGATTCTTTACGAGCACGAACTTATCGTTTATTAGAAATATTAAATAGAGAAGTCCAATTAGCTGAAATTAAAGAATCTATCCAAATGCGGGCTAGGGAAGATATTGATCAACAGCAACGAGAATATTTTCTTCAACAGCAGATCAAAACCATACAGGATGAGTTAGGAGGAAGTGGGCAGGAACAAGAAATAGAAGACATGCGTAATAAAGCAGAGAAAATGAAATGGAACTCTGGCGTAAAGGACGTTTTTCTAAAAGAAGTGGATAAATTGGAACGTATGCACCCTCAATCTCCTGATTACAGTATACAACTGAATTATCTGCAAACTATGCTTAGTTTGCCATGGGGAGTTTATACTTCGGATAATCTTAATCTAAAAAACGCTGAAAAAGCATTAAATAAAGACCATTATGGTCTAGAAAAGGTAAAAGAACGCATATTGGAGCATTTAGCCGTATTTTCTTTAAAAGGAGATATGAAATCACCTATTATTTGCCTTTATGGCCCTCCTGGAGTTGGGAAAACATCATTAGGTCGTTCTATAGCTTCTGCTTTAAAACGTAAATATATCCGTATGTCTTTAGGAGGCGTTCACGATGAGGCAGAAATACGTGGTCACCGAAAAACATATATTGGAGCAATGCCCGGGCGCATTATTAAAGGATTGATTAAAGCAGGATCTTCTAATCCAGTTTTTATTCTTGACGAAATAGATAAAATAACTACAGATCGCCAGGGAGATCCATCTTCTGCTTTACTTGAAGTTTTAGATCCCGAACAAAACTCAGCATTTCATGATAATTTTTTGGACGTGGACTACGACTTGTCAAAGGTAATGTTTATAGCCACAGCTAATAATTTGAATGCCATACCAGAGCCATTGCTTGATCGTATGGAATTAATTGAAGTAAGCGGCTATATTACAGAAGAGAAAGTTGAAATAGCCCGTAAACATTTACTCCCAAAAGAACTAGAAGCAACAGGCTTGAAAAAGAATGATGTTAAAATATCAAAGAAAACTTTAGAGGTCATTATAGAATCATATACTCGCGAAAGCGGAGTACGTGAATTAGAAAAAAAAATTAGTAAGATTTTACGTAAATTAGCACGTCAGTATGCAGATGAAGGTCATTTATTAAAACAAGAAATAAAGCCTGATAATTTACATGATTATCTTGGTTCTCCTGAATATACTCGTGATAAGTATCAAGGAAATGAATTCGCCGGGGTAGTAACAGGTTTGGCATGGACAGCTGTCGGAGGAGAAATCCTTTTTGTAGAAACGAGTTTAAGCAGAGGAAAAGGTGGACGACTTACATTAACAGGAAATTTAGGAGATGTAATGAAAGAATCAGCTATGCTTGCATTAGAATACATAAAGGCGCACTCTTCATTATTAAATTTGGACGAAGATATTTTTGAAAGTTGGAATATTCATATTCATGTCCCAGAAGGAGCCATTCCCAAAGATGGACCATCGGCAGGAATTACCATGGCAACTTCTCTTGCTTCTGCTTTTACCCAAAGAAAGGTAAAAGCCAATTTAGCAATGACTGGCGAAATTACACTTCGTGGTAAAGTGTTACCAGTAGGAGGTATTAAAGAAAAGATATTAGCTGCTAAGCGTGCTGGTATTAAGGAAATCATAATGAGTAAGGAGAACCAAAGAAATATTGAAGAAATTCAAGATATCTATCTTAAGGGATTAACTTTCCATTACGTAGATACAATAAAAGAAGTATTTGCTATAGCTTTAACAAAGGAAAAAGTTGTTGATGCCATTGATTTTTCTGTAAAGAAAGAACTCACTGAAAAAAACACAAATGACATTTGAATTACAATATACAGATAATAAGAGTGATGCACGTGCTGGACTCATTACTACTGATCACGGACAAATACAGACCCCCATCTTTATGCCAGTCGGAACTGTTGGATCCGTAAAAGGAGTGCATGTAACAGAATTAAAGGAAGATATCAAAGCTCAAATTATATTAGGGAATACATATCATTTATATCTACGTCCTGGATTGGATGTCTTAGAAAAAGCAGGTGGCTTACACCAGTTTAATAGCTTTGATCGACCAATACTGACAGACAGTGGAGGATTTCAAGTATTTTCATTATCGAGCATTAGAAAACTGCGGGAGGAAGGAGCCGAATTTCGGTCACATATAGATGGTAGTAAGCATGTATTTACTCCTGAAAAAGTAATGGATATTGAGCGTATAATTGGTGCTGATATTATGATGGCGTTTGATGAATGCCCCCCGGGAAATTCTGATTATGCATATGCAAAGAGATCATTAGGGTTAACCCACCGTTGGCTAGACCGCTGCATTCAACGCTTCAATGAAACTGAGCCTAAATACGGATACAATCAAACTCTTTTCCCAATAGTACAAGGATGTATATATCCTGACCTACGAAGGCAATCAGCTGAGTTCATCGCATCGAAGGAAGCTGATGGTAACGCCATTGGAGGATTAGCCGTAGGGGAGCCTGTAGAAAAGATGTATGAAATGATTGAATTAGTCAATAAAATACTACCTAAGAACAAGCCACGTTACTTAATGGGAGTTGGTACTCCTGCTAATATTTTAGAAGGCATAGAGCGTGGAGTAGATATGTTTGATTGTGTAATGCCAACCCGTAATGGACGAAATGGGATGCTTTTTACTAAAGATGGTATATTAAATATGCACAATAAGAAATGGGAAATGGATTTCTCCCCTATTGATACTGAAGGGGCTTCCTTTGTGGATACTATATACACGAAAGCTTATTTGCGTCATTTGTTTCATGCACAAGAATTATTGGCAATGCAGATTGCTTCCATCCATAATTTGGCTTTTTATTTATGGCTGGTAGGTGAAGCACGTAAACATATTATCATAGGTGACTTTTCTACCTGGAAACCAATGATGGTAAAACGCGTATCAACAAGATTATGAGAAAAGTAAATTGGGACATATTAAAAGCCAAACGATTACTTAACATTAATCGGTATCTTAAAAAACTTGATTGGTATATTATTAAAAAGTTTTTAGGAACTTACTTATTTGCGATTGCATTAATCATCTCTATTGCTGTTGTATTTGATTTCAACGAGAGAATGGATCGCTTTATGTCTCATAATGCACCTTGGAAAGCCATTATTTTCGACTATTACTTAAATTTTATACCCTATTTTGCCAATCTATTTAGCCCTTTATTTGTATTTATAGCAGTCATCTTTTTCACTTCCAAGTTAGCCGAAAACTCAGAAATAATTGCAATGTTCTCTACAGGAATGAGCTTTAAACGTATGCTTCGTCCTTATATGGTATCAGCTGCCGTAATAGCAATAGCAACCTTTGTGTTAGGAGGATATGTCATCCCCAAAGGGAGTGTAATACGGATCAATTTTGAAGATAAATATTATAAACCTCGTAAAATAAATACCGCACGAAATATACAGTTAGAAGTTGATTCTGGCGTAATTGCTTATATTGAACGCTTTGAAGACTACTCAAAAACAGGTTATCATTTTTCATTGGATAAATTCCGAGACAAACAACTCATATCCCATCTAACAGCACGTTCTATAACTTATGATACCACAGCAGTTCACAGGTGGATTGTTAAGGATTACATAATACGCAAGATGGATGGAATGAAGGAAACTATTGAGAAAGGAGAGCGAATAGACACAACTCTTTTCATGGAACCTGCAGATTTTCTTATTATGAAGAATCAGCAAGAAATGTTAACGAGCCCTCAATTAAGCAGTTACATTGACCGACAGCGCCAACGCGGATTTGCAAACATTAAAGAATTTGAGATAGAATATCATAAGCGCATTGCAATGTCTTTTGCTTCATTTATATTGACATTAATAGGAGTTTCATTATCTTCCAAGAAAACTAAAGGAGGAATGGGATTACATTTAGGCATTGGGCTAGCTTTAAGCTTTTCATATATACTTTTCCAGACGATTGCTTCAACATTTGCTGTAAATGGTAATGTCCCACCTGTTATTGCTGTATGGATACCAAACCTATTATATAGTCTTATAGCCTTATATTTATATCGTAAAGCACCTAAATAAAATTATTGCTGTCCGATAAAACTCAGTACCGTCAAAGAAGTATAACTCGGCTACTGATTTGCAGTGGTCGAGTTTTTATATTTGTTTTCCAAGCCCCCCTAATCAAAAAGTGACATTTGACACGGAGTCTCTGACGTGGCTTCCAGCATGCTTTCCCATTCCTTTTCCGGATGGTTGAACAGGCTGTAAAAGTCAACATAGTACATCAGGGTAATTCTGACCATGGTTGCCAAGCCCGAGAAACTCCATGAACGCGTCAACCCTTTCTGGTGGTGGAATCTATAATCTGCAACCGTTTCATCCATTGTGCTTCTTTTTGGTTTCGGCTGTCCGAAGAAAGACGTTTGCGGTAAGTTGCGTACAAATCACGGTATATGGACTCGAAGACAGATTCAGGACGTCTCTTGTTGGCGTCCGCTAAAGTGCTGCGGGATGGCATAACGGATATACCTAGATGGCATAACTTGCGAGCCTCTGCTTGTAAAGACGCTGTTATCTCACGCAATGAGTCGAAACGTAGTATTATACTGCATAGAGCATCACAATCAGATGCGTCCATCCGTCGAAGCGTTTCACATAGCGCTCACCACCATTTTTGCGGCTTTCTTGAAGGACTTTTGACTTATCAAGCAATTTTATTACCTGACAATAGAGCGGCTGTCCGCTAAAATGTGTACTTTCACCCATGGTTATTTTATTTTGTATTGCAACAACTAAATAACCACAAAGGGCTGAATCCTGCAAATGGAATCAGCCCTAATTTCATCTTACGCCAAAAGTTTTATCGGACAGCAATAATTCTTAATACACTGTTTGTTAGTATGCAGAGTGACGAAGTGACGACAAATGGTGTAAAAACTCCAGGAAGAGTTTCTGCTATTCTTTCAGTAACTGATCTATCAATTCATTAAACTCTGCTTTAAACTCATCGTAGAACAATCCGGTTGCAGGACCGTTAAAACCGGTATGTATTTTGCGTACAATCCCCTTTTTATCAATAAAGATAGTAGTAGGATACCCTTTTATTCCTTTAATCTCAGGAAGTACTTTATTGCCGTCACCGATTTTTCCACCAATAAGGATGTCGTATCCAGGATGATGTTTCTCGATAAGATGAGTCAGCGTCCGACGGACATATGCCGGATCACTCTTGCGCTCAAACGCCATGCCGATAACTTCCACACCACGTGATTGATTAGCATTATACCAAGGTACAAGGAACGACATTTCGTCAAGACAGTTAGGACACCAGCTTCCCAAAATAGAAATAACGACTACCTTATTACGGTATTTCGCATCGGACAAGGACACCATATTCCCTGCTAAATCGGGTAACCGAAAGCTAAGCGTTTTGGCGCCTGCTTTCATCTGTGTCAAACTGTAAGGATCGGCCAAACGAGCATTCTGATTACGCGTTCCTTCAATGGACTGTGAACCGCGCGAGGTGATAAACTGTCCCTTGAAATGATCTTTATCAACGAACTTACCCTCAACGAGATAAGGACTTAATCCGGCAAACGCAGACAAGCGAAAACCCGCACCATCCGCTACTCCTTCAAGGAAACGTAAATCGCCTGTGTTGGTAAGGATAGAACCGGCAAGTTTACCATCTTGCGTACTGAAAATACCGACATTTTTTTCGGGAGCTTTTCCACCTTTAAAAATAACATCCCATTTCCCGTCCAATGAATAAGGAGAAACCCCTGCCGTTACAAATCTCGGACGGTCAGAGGCATACGCCTTAAAAGCTACGCCTTTATCTGTGTCGGAATAAAGGCGTTTTAGCTCACCTTTCAAAGTATCGCCTTGCAACACGGCGTTCAGCTGGGTATCGTAATCTTGTATGGGAATAAATACGCTATCACCTCTATAATTAATAGTCCCTAACTGCACCCGTTCTTTTCCATTTATCAAGGTCAGTTCTGCTCCTTTACCCAAAGCATTGGGATGGACAACTTCAAACTTAAATGGGATATAGACTTCCCGTGCAGAAAATTCTCCGTACCATTCTCCCACCTGCAAAGCGGGCTTATTTTGTGCACCAGCTATAACAGGTAATGCCAGCAACAATACTATCAGTTTCTTCTTCATTTGATTTGAATATTATTTTAATTGCAAAAATACATGTTCCCAATCTAATAAACTATAACACAAATATGGTATTTCACTCAACTTTAGTACATTTGTTTTGTTTTTTAATCAAAAGAGTTATTGACTGAATAGAAGTATGAAAAAGCTAATTACATCAGTTCTACTCATTCCTCTATTACTACTGGGAGGATGCGCAACAAGTCAGATGGGTGACCCTTCGGCAACGCTTGCCGGTGCCTATATTGGAGGCTCTTTAGGTAGTGCAGTAGGTGGAATTATTGGAGATAACGGACACGATTGGAGGGGAGGATACCGTGGTTCAGCCATTGGTACGATTGTTGGCACCATTGCCGGAGCAGCAATTGGCAATGCGATGACAGCTCCAAAAGACGAATCATCGGTCAATGCTTATTATCCACCTTCCAACGGAAACAGAGAAGTCTATTCTGACAATATACTGAGATTGCATAAGATTCGCTTTATTGATGATAGCCGTAATCAGGCTATTGATCCCGGAGAAAATAGCAAAGTAATTTTTGAAGTGATGAACGAAGGAGACAGAACTGCTTATAATTGCGTTGCTTTCGTTGAAACAGTTGGTAAAGTGAAATATATTGGTATCTCTCCATCAGTGACAATAGACGAAATAGCTCCGGGAGATGGCATCAAATATACAGCTACAGTGCATGCGGGAGATAAACTGAGAGAGGGAAGAATCACGCTACGTGTTGGCATTCGTGATGAAAATGGTATAATATGTGATGCCCAAGAATTTACTCTACCTACACACGGAAATTACTAATAATTCCTAATAACGAAACAGGCTGTTCGGTGTAAGCATCGAACAGCCTGCTTCGTTATAGTTCTATATATCTTTTATTTATTTCCTGATTCGGAAGTCTTATCCAGTTCGATATTGACAATCGGATTATCCCACTTGTTTATTTTTTGTGTTCCAAGGTCAATTAAGAATCCCGGCCAGAATAGCAAATTCCACAAAGCCGCACTATTAAACGACGATTCTAATATAAATGGAGAGTTTTCATAGCCTTCCTTCTTAGCTATCAATTGTTTGTCTTCAAGTCTCTTTTTTACCTTTACCGTAACCGTATTGTCCGATTTGATCTCTGCAATTCTCAAATTAGTTGCAGCCTCATAAATTTTAGTCCCGTTCGGTCCCATAAAAGTAACATCTTGCCGTGAACTGGTAAAAAGAGTACAACATGAAGATAAACTCATGCCTATCAGTACCGTTAAAATAACTTTTTTCATAAACACTAAGTATTTAAATAATAATATATTAAGTTCCATTTCTATAGAATGCATCTATATGGTATGCCCATATTTTTACAAAGGTAGTTGTATTCATTAATATAATCATCAAACAATAGAGTCTATTCTATAAAGATTAACACTTTATCCGCATCCTTTTTCCTGGGATATTGTTAAATTTGTAATTAGAATAAAAGAAATGAGACGAATCGTATCCATATTTTTTCTGACAATTATGCTGGTAGTGAGCATCCACCCACTACTATCCATGCATTTCTGTCAGGGCAAACTGTCTTCTTTCAGCTTAATGAAAGAAGCAGGTACATGTTGCGCCACTATGGATATGAAAAAAGCAACAGCAAAGGCGTCAGTAAATTCCAAGTCCACGGACTATAGCCATTACTATTTTACGAATCACGAGGAAAGTTGCTGCAACACACACAATATGATGTTGTCAACGGATAACTATAATTATCAGAATGAACATCTATCACTTGAAAATATGATGCCTGTTTTTACAAGCGTCTGGATTGCATTACATACTCTTATCAATTATGTTGAACCTGATACTTCTGTCGGATTCAACCATTTATACCCACCAAACGGTCAGAACAAATTAAATATCGATTGGCTGACCTATATTTGTACATTCCTGATTTAAACAATATCGGGGACGTTATTTGAATATAGTATAATAGGAGGGATAGGTCAATTTACTTTCTTATAACTATTATTTTTAGATATCAATCCTCGTACTTCACTTTAAAGGACAATTACCATTCGTTTATTGTCCGAAACTTTTTCTTTTTAACAGATGTTTTATATTTAGTATTACAATCATTGAAGATGTATGTAGAGATATACTATTATCTCCACTAAATGCTCTTCTCATAACATATTTATTATGCTTAATAGGATTATAAAGTATTTCCTGAACAACAGACTGATAAGCGTCTTACTGCTTATCTTACTCATTGTTTGGGGACTGTCTACTGCTCCATTCAATTGGCATGGTGGACTATTGCCTCGTGATCCGGTTCCGGTAGATGCTATTCCAGACATTGGTGAAAATCAGCAAATTGTGGCAACTTCATGGATGGGGCGCTCTCCTAAAGACATTCAGGAGCAAGTGACTTATCCGCTAACCACTTCTTTATTAGGTATTCCGGGAGTGAAAACAATCCGAAGCACTTCCATGTTTGGCATGTCATTTATCTATGTCATTTTTAATGACAATATAGATTTCTATTGGAGTCGTTCCAGAATATTGGAGAAGCTGAATTCATTGCCTTCAGGCACACTTCCGGATGGAGTAAACCCTACACTTGGACCGGATGCTACAGCTTTAGGACAGATTTATTGGTATACACTCGAAGGCCGTAATCCCAAAAACGGGAAACCGACGGGTGGATGGGACCCTAATGAACTTCGAAGTATTCAGGACTTTTATGTAAAGTATGCATTATCAACTGCCGAAGGGGTGTCTGAAGTAGCATCAGTAGGTGGATTCGTAAAAGAATATCAGGTAGAACTGAATTCGGACGCCATGCGCTCACATAAAGTGAATATTATGGAGGTGATGAAGGCCGTACAGAAAAGTAATCTTGACATTGGAGCACAGACTATAGAGATGAACAAAGCGGAATATCTGGTTCGCGGCATTGGATACATTAAGAAAGTTTCTGATCTGGAAGATGCGGTGGTTGCAGTGCATGACGGCATACCGGTTAAGATTAAAGATGTGGCGTTTGTCAATATCGGCCCGGCTACAAGAAGAGGCGGACTGGACAAGGAAGGGGTGGAAGCCGTTGGCGGGGTAGTAGTGGCCCGTTACGGTTCCAATCCGATGCAAGTGATTAATAATGTCAAGGGAAAGATCAAAGAGGTGGAAGCCGGACTTCCACAAAAGACCCTGGCTGATGGTACGGTATCTAAAGTAACGGTAGTGCCGTTTTACGATCGTTCGGGATTGATAAAGGAAACAGTTGGTACGCTGGAAACAGCATTATCACACGAAGTATTGATTTGTATCATTGTAGTCATTGTGCTGGTATTCAATCTGCGGGCTTCTGTAATTATTTCAAGTATTTTACCGGTAGCCGTGCTCACCACTTTCATTGTCATGCGTTACGTCGGGGTTCAGGCTAATATTGTGGCATTGTCCGGTATTGCCATTGCCATCGGAGTGATGGTGGACATTGGAGTGGTGTTTGTGGAAAATATCATCCGGCATATGGAAGAGGAGCAGAATAAAGGCATCCGTAAAGGACAAGCTTTTGCCAATCTGATTTATAAGAGTGTCAGTGAAGTATCCGGTGCTTTATCTACGGCTACATTGACCACTGTGATCAGCTTTCTTCCCGTATTTGCCATGCAGGCACAAGAAGGAAAACTCTTCAAACCATTGGCTTACACCAAGACTTTTGCGCTGTTATCAGCCTTCTTATTAGGTATAGCCTTGCTACCAACAATTGCTTATTACGTGTTCTCCATTCGTATTGACAGTAAAAAGATGAGGAAAGCCGGAAATATAGTTTTGATAGTGACAGGTATCCTGCTCTATATATTTACCGGAGTATTTGCATCCATTGGTTTGACCTTGATAGGAGCTAATAATTATTTCGCCTCACGCTGGCGCAACGCGAAAATGCCGACTTACATCAATGTAGGCATTGCCATTTTTATTGCTATTTACTATTTAACAGTAGAATGGTTACCGGTAGGTACGGAAACTAGTATAATCACAAACTTCGTGTTTGTTATTATGGCCATAGCGTTGATAATAGGCTTATTATGGTCGCTGGTTATTTATTATGAACGGATACTACGCTGGTGTCTGGCCCATCGTTGGAAGTTTATGATGCTACCAATTTTCACCTTGTTGTTTGGTCTTACAATCTGGCTTGGATTTGACAAGACGTTCGGGTTTATAGCCAATGGATTCGAAGGTGTGGGTTGGTATTCTTTCCGTCAGACTACTTTCTGGCAAGCCTCGAGCAAGCGTTTTCCTGGAATTGGAGAAGAATTTATGCCAAGTCTGGACGAAGGTTCGTTTCTATTGATGCCCACAAGTATGCCTCACACGGGTATTGAACAGAATTTAAGCTATATAGAGACGCTGGACAGGCGAATATCAAACATACCCGAAGTAGAAAATACCGTTGGTAAATGGGGTAGAGTAAACTCGGCACTCGATCCTGCTCCCGTACAAATGTTCGAAAATACCATCAGTTACCGTCCTGAATATATTTTGGATGAAGATGGAAGTCGTGAACGATTTAAAGTAAACAGTGCAGGCGCCTTTATCCTGAAGAATCATTCAACTTATAATCCTAAAGACGGATTCAGAATAATTCCGACGGATAGTTTGATTGTCGATCCACACGGCCATTATTTCAGGCAGTGGCGACCGGAAATTAAAAAACCGGAAGACATCTGGAAGTTAATTGTAGATGCGGCACATATTCCGGGACTGACTTCTGCTCCTAAATTGCAACCCATTGAAGCCCGTTTAGTAATGCTTTCCACAGGAATGCGTGCTCCTATGGGACTAAAGGTAACCGGTCCGGATCTGGAGGCAATAGAAGAAGGCGGAAAAGCATTAGAAACTGCATTAAAGAAAGTACCTTCCATTTTAGCACCTACCGTTTATTATAATCGCTCGGTGGGAGCACCATACATTGAAATCAACCTGAAACGCCGGGATATGGCAAGGTATGGCATTACGGTGGCCGATCTGCAAAGTGTGATTAGTGCTGCTATTGGTGGAGTGCCACTGACAACTACGGTGGAAGGACGGGAACGGTATCCGGTGCGTTTGCGCTATCCGAGGGAATTAAGAGATAATCCTGAAGAATTGGGCAAATTAATTATACCAACTGCCACAGGTGCACAAATACCATTAAACGAGGTAGCAGACATTACTTATACTCGCGGAGCGCAAATGATAAAGAGTGAAAATACATTCCTTATCGGCTATGTCACTTTTGATAAAGTAGCCGGAAAGGCCGAGGTTGATGTGGTAAATGAAGCCAAAGAGGCATTGAAAGCTCAAATTGATAACGGTACGTTGGTGTTACCCAAAGGAGTCGCTTATACGTTCGCCGGTAACTACGAGCAGCAGGCAAGGGCGGCTCACCGGTTATTACTTGTCATCCCACTGAGTTTACTGATGATTTTGCTCATTCTGTATTTCCAGTTTAAAACAGTGACAGCCTCTTTAATCCACTTCTCGGGAGTCTTTGTAGCTTTTGCAGGTGGATTCATCCTGCTATGGTTATACGGACAGCCATGGTTTATGAATTTCTCGGTTGGCGGACTGAATCTGCGGGATATGTTCCAGATGCATACCATTAATTTAAGCATTGCCGTGTGGGTAGGGTTTATCGCTTTATTCGGCATCTCAACTAACGACGGGGTGCTAATGGGAACTTATATTCATGATACGTTCCTGACCCTGAAGCCACATACAAAAGATGAAATCAGGGAAGCTGTGGTACATGCCGGTTTGAAACGGGTACGTCCCGCTGCCATGACTACCGCTACCACGCTGATCGCTTTATTGCCGGTACTGACTTCCACTGGAAAGGGGGCGGATATTATGGTGCCAATGGCAATACCAACCTTCGGAGGTATGCTTATTCAGTCGATGACCATGTTCGTTGTCCCGGTATTCCAATGCTGGTGGCGTGAAAGAGCAATAAAGAAACATGGAAGTGTAAAAGAATAATTATAGAGTAGAATTATGGAAACAAAAATAGTAAAGTTTAAGATAGGAGTGATGATACTACTCGGAAGCTGGCTGGTTAGCAGCAATAAGGCTTATGCAGAGACTATCGGGCAGGATTCACTTAATCACTACTTACAGGTTGCGGCAAGAAGCAACCCCGGACTTAAGGCTGATTTCCTGACTTATAAGGCGGCTATACAGCGTATACCGCAGGCAGGGGCTTATCCTGACCCTGAATTGGACATGGGCTTCTTTCTCGAGCCAATGGATATTCTTGGTGGTAAACAAGTGGCGGAGTTCAAAATAATGCAAATGTTTCCCTGGTTTGGAACCAAGAAGTCCGCTCACAACGAAGCGGCACATCGTGCTCAAATGGCTTTCGAACGCTTCAGGGAAAATAGAAACAGCTTATATCTGGACATATATGCGCAATGGTATCGTTTATGCGACTTACAAGAGCGTCTGGTAAACAATAAGGCAAATAAAGAATTGCTAAAACAACTGGAAAGTCTAGCCTTGCAGAAATATGGTTCAGGGGATGGTCAGATAAAAGCCTCCCAAGGTAAGATGAACACGGCAATGGGAAAAGGAAGTTCCAAAATGTCGGATGTGCTTCGTATACAAATTGAACTTGCAGGCATTGACAATAATATAGAAAGTGTCTTGTCCCAACTGGCTGCAGAAAAGGTAAAGTTCAATGCTTTACTGGGCCGTCCATCAGAAGCTGGCATATCTTTACCTGATTCCTTAAAGCAGGTCTCTTTTCTATTGAATGAAAGCTCGGTTCTGGCAAATATAGAACACCAAAACCCCATGTTGAAAATGTTGCTGGAAGAGGGTTTAAGTTACAAGGCTCAGGCTGAAACCGAAAAGAAGAAGAGTTACCCGATGATGGGAGTGGGGTTGCAATATATGCTGAATAAGAAGACTGACAATCAGGCATTTGCCATGGGAAGCATGAATGGAAAGGATATGTGGATGCCTATGGTATCGATGAGTATTCCTATTTTTCGTAATAAATACAAAGCCGAGCAACGGGAAATCCGGTTCAGGCAGGAAGCAAGCAAAGAAAATTATGAGAATACACTGAATAATCTGGAGGCTGATTACTTTCGCATTAGGCAACAATTGGATGATGCTAATAGAAAAATAGGACTTTACCAGAGACAGTCACAATTGGCTGAAAGTGCTTACCGTCTGGTGGTGGAGGAATTCACTTCCGGACAAAGTGACTTGACGAATGTCATTGACGTACAACGTCAGTTACTGGATTATCAACTTAAAACGGCAGATGCCATAGCAGACTATAACACAAAGGCAGCCGCCATTCAAAAACTTATTTCTTTCAAAGATACCGAATTTTAAAAACAGACGATTATGAATACAGATAAATTAAAACAGTTCCTGAACAAGCGTTATACCAAATACGGTCTGATATTGGTGGCCGGTATATTTCTGGGCTGGTTATTCTTTTCACAAGGATCAAAGAACAATGCTCCGGAAACAACTCCCGTGCACTCCCATGAAGAACATACGGATAAAGATGGGGTGAAATATTGGACTTGCTCCATGCATCCTCAAATCAAAATGGATAAACCGGGTAAATGCCCTATATGCGGTATGGACCTGATTCCGGTGAAAGCAGACAGTGAAGTAAGTGAACAAGCCAATCCCAATGATATTGTAATGTCCGACGAAGCTGTTGCTTTGGCTAACATACAGACTACGACAGTAAGCAGACAACATCCTGAAAAGGAGGTTCATTTATATGGTACGGTTCAAGCTAATGAGCGATTGCTTCAATCGCAAGTGGCACATGTAAGCGGACGGATAGAGAAGTTATTTGTCGATTTTACCGGAGAAACCGTTCACCGCGGTCAAACATTGGCTACGATATATTCTCCCGAACTGCTTAATGCACAAAAGGAATTACAGGAAGCTTTGAAAATGCAACCCCGACAACCGGCTTTAATTCAGGCGGCAAAAGAGAAACTGCATTTATGGAAACTCACAGATGCACAAATAGCAAGTATTGAGCAATCGGGTAGTGTTTCACCGTTGCTGCAAATAAAGGCTAACACCAATGGCGTAGTGATTAATAAACAGGTTAATGTAGGTGATTATATCAATCGGGGGAGTACTTTATTTGATATTGCCGATTTGTCACGCATATGGGTGGTATTTGATGCTTATGAACCGGATCTGCCTTTCCTTAAAGTTGGAGACCAATTGAACTATACCTTGAAAGCTATTCCAGGGAAAACATTTTCAGGAAAGATCTCGTTTGTAATGCCTTATCTGGACCAGGCAACACGTACGGCAAAAGTACGTGTGGAAACAGCTAATCCCGGTTTGCAACTCAAACCGGAAATGTATGCAGACGGTACGATCAAGGGAACCTTACAACAGTATAAAGATGAAATTATCATTCCCAAGTCGGCTGTACTATGGACCGGGAAACGTTCGGTGGTTTATACCAAAATACCGGGTACTGCAAAACCAACGTTCCGGTTCCGTGAGATTACGCTTGGTCCTTCACTTGGAGAATCTTATGTAGTAACCTCCGGTTTGGAAGCAGGAGAGAAAGTGGTAACAAACGGAGTATTCAGCATTGATGCCAGTGCACAACTTGATGGCAAACGGAGTATGATGAATGAAAGCGAGGGAGGTAGTGCTGCCAACGGTCATGCCAATAGTATGCCGGGAATGGATATGGGCGATACGAAGACGGAAAAAACAGCCGCTCCTGCATCGAATATGCAAATGACAATGCCGGCGAAAAAGGAAGAGAACAAGCATGCAATGATCAATGTAAGCGGAAATTGCGATACTTGCAAAGCGCGAATTGAAAAAGCGGCTAAAGAAGTGAATGGAGTTGCAGTAGCTGACTGGAACGTAAAAACAAAAATGCTGCATCTATCTTACGATCCGGCTAAGACTTCCATTGATGCTATCAGCAAGACCATAGCCAAGGCAGGACATGATACCGATCTTTACAAGGCTGATCAAAAAACATACGATGCCTTACCGGCATGCTGCAAATACAGGAAATAAAGAACTGACCAGTTAACAGAAACAGATTCCCGTTTCTCTAAAAAGACAGAGCGTAACAAACATTCAACAAGGAATGTATTGTTACGCTCTGCTGTCGTATCACCCCTATATCTGGTTTCTGATAATACTTCTCTATAAGAAATATCAATCAGATTTTATCATCCTATTTACCTTGGGCGTATTTCCCGTCGCATAAATAAAGTATAGGAGATAGAAAAACAAAGAACTGTAACCGCTATCAATCCTGTCAGTTGCGGCCATATAACCAGCAGACTTTGCCCCAATGGAAGCGGACTGGGGATAGCTCCCTGTACCTGTTCCATCGTCATCGGACCAAGACTTCTGATAGATGGCATTAGCAACACAGAAGTTGCCTGATTAAATAATTCACATGGATTCAGCGACATTAAGCCATAAATAAATCGTTGGTATCCAATGGGATTATAATAAGGAGACATCATCTCATGCGGCATAAATGCTTTGGCAAGCAAATTGACTATCATCGTATAGAAGATACTAAAAAACAGCCATATTGCTAAAGACGCCAGTGCCGAAGTTGCCATCTGCCGGAAACAAAGTGAAAATAATATAGCCAGATTCAACCAGAGACTGACATAGAAAACACTCACAACAAGAAATCCAACGATACGGCCAAATTCTTGGGGAGTAGGCGGAATGCCAATGGCAATCAGTCCACAGCCCATCACCACAAAGCCCAATACGAAAAGCATTGCGGTGATTACAATCATGGCTGCTACGTATTTGGCATTAATCATACAGTCACGATGAATAGGCTGTGACAAAATACGGCATAATGTACCTTTGCTCTGTTCAGAACTCATTGCATCAAAACCTAAGGCAATACCCAACAGGGGTCCAAGGAAATTAATAAAAGAAACAAAAGAGGGTAGTGTTCCATCTGAAATAGTGAACAGCTTCAAAAAGAAGAATGTGTTATCCGCATTACCCGATTTGATTGCCGTGCTCATATTGGTCAGTGAGGTGTATAAAGCCCCCATACAAGTCAGCGTTATAATGGCAATCAGAATAATAAACCGCCAGCTATGTACATGATCTGCTATCTCTTTATGAACAATAACGTTAAAAGGATGATCTGTCTTATCCATTTTCATCGCCTCCTTCCTTCACCCATTTATTATAAACATCAATAAGTTCCACTTTCTCGTTCTGCATTTCCTTAAGATCAACTTTCGCCAAGAGTTTGCCGTGGTTAAAGACTCCTACACGATCGCATGCTTTCTGCACCTGATCCAGATTATGAGAAGAAAACAGTACCGTCAGTGATTGCTTTCTACTCAAGTCGTGAATAAGCTCAATGAAGTCCTGGATACCTGCCGGATCTATTCCGGACGTAGGTTCATCGAGAATGATAATTTCAGGATCTTTAATCAAGACATCGGCCAAGCCCAAGCGCTGTCTCATTCCACGCGAGTATTTACCCGTCTTTTTCTCCATTTGTTCGGCAAGTCCCACTTGCTCCATCAATTTCTCAGCTTTCTCTATTGCCTCCTTTTTCGGAATTCCATTCAGAAGCGCCGTATAAACCAAATTATTAAGTCCGGTCATATCATCATAAAAGCCTAAGTCTTCGGGGAGATAACCTATTTTTCGCTTTACTTCTATCGGATGAGTCGTAGAGTTGATTCCACAGATATCCACTTCCCCGGAAGTTGGTTCCGTCAATCCCAGCATCATCAAAATAGTTGTTGATTTTCCCGCTCCATTAGGGCCCAGCAGGCCGAATATTTCTCCTTTATTGATAGATAGGCAGATATGGTCTACAGCAGTGAATTTACCGTATTTCTTTGTTAAGTCGGTAAGTATAATCACTTGTTCGCCCATAACTTACCTCCTTCCGTATTTGTGGAATAAGTAATATACGCCTCCCACGGCAATGACAATGATAAAGATTCCAACCCATCCCCATATCACGGATGTTTTTACAGTAATCCTAAATTGCGCAGTTGCATTTACTTCGGGAGTTTGGGATTTCAAAGTGGTGACATAATCACCCGGCAATGCTTTTTTAGGAGCTTTAAGAGTGGCGGTAACCGGTTGAACCTGTCCGGCTTTTAGCATATCTATTTTGGTCGGTTCAAAAGATATTTCCCAACCATTAGGTTTATTTGCTGATAGTTGGATATCTTTTAACAAAGAAGAACCAGTATTCCGTATTTCCAATTCCAACTTCTTCGTTTCCCCTGCTGTGACTTCGGTACTTAACAGCCCTTCAGGAGTCGTTAATTCCATTTCATACGAACCGGTCACAACTACTTCCAACTCTAAATCAGCAGAAGTATTTCCGGCAACTGCCCGGGTGGGAATTGTATAATTGCCTGCTTCCACATTGGCCGGTGGTGTTATCTCAATAGATACATTTTGGCTGGCGTTGGCTTCCACCTGCGCTGAAGTTGCCTGCTTATAATTAGGTTTGAAAATAACATTCCAACCTCTGGGAGCATTTGCCATTAAAGCATAAAGTTGCTTATCTGCCGTCTGGTTCTTCAGTATTGCACTAAAAGTAAATGTAGATTTCGAATTACCTTGCATATTTGGCTGATCGGTTGTAAATTCAGTCTGATAAGTACCTTGCTTAGCAACTGTTACCGTCAGTGGGAGTCTATGTGCCCCGGCAGAGACAATAAAATTATAGCTGCCCCGGTTTACTTTTAATGGAACGTCCACTTTTAAATCAAATTCTTGTTTGTCCTTTGGCAAAACAGCCAGTTTACTAATGCTCCATCCTCCTGACTTTAATTCACTCTTCCAGCTTCTTGGAATACCTACTACACTGAGTCCGTTATTTATAGGATTCTCAGAATTGTTGATCAAATCGATTTTGTAATCAATAGTAGCTCCCGGAGAAACGGCTATCTTAGTGTAAGGAGAATACAGAAACACGCTTTGTTTCACAGTGTCAGAAGCGTGTGTTTGGTTACAGGGAGTTACACCCAATACAATTGCTAACAGCAGTAAATAATTTGTTCGCATAAGTCATATGAAATTTTATAGTTAATTAAATATGAATGACCGTATTTGCCGGCGACAAAAATAAATAATGCAAAAAAGAACTGCTGTTAAAAGTGATAAAATATTATCTAGTTAGTTTACGTTTATATAATATTGATATTTTTTAATGAACAAATAACAGTTATAGATCCCCAAAAGACAGAAATATGACAATTTGGGCTAATGCAGGAAAGAGGATAAATATTATTCTCCTTGCTGCATTCTTTGCTGAACATCAATCTCTATAAATTCTTCGGGACGAGTAATAGCCACCTTTACTTTGATATTCATAACTCCCTTTCGGATATCTTCAGGAACCATTGTTTCCCCAACTCCGATATATACATTATAAGCCTCTTCTGGTGTACATCCCGATAATCCACCTTTTTTCCAAATGGCTCTTAAGAAATGGCAAATAGTGCTTCTCAGGTTTTTCCAAGTACTTATATGATTAGGATCAAGCTCGTATGTCTTTGCAACATTCTTTATTGACTCTTCCAACATAATAATTGTCCTTCTGACATTGATATAACGAAAACGAGGAGAATTGCCATCCAATGTACACGCTCCCCAAACTAATGTATCTTCTCCGCCATGCGTACAAACCGTATTAATGCACTTGCCATTTAAAGGGAGTCTTATGTCTCCCCAATCGTCGCATGACAGGCATACAGTAGAACCCATAACATCAACAATCTTTTTATTAACCGGAGCTTTCCATACCCCGTGCGAGTTATCCGTCATGACGTATACTCCCGCTATTGCGGCAGACATAGGCAAACAAATGGTTTTTCTTTCTGTTATGCCTACCTTGCCCCAAGGATAATATGCAGCACCATAGCTCAGATAATCATTCCCTATTCCTGCCCAAAATCGCTGAATAATATCGCTAACTTCTTTTTTACCTTTACAACATTTATCTCCATCATATACATCCAATATAGCCACTCTTCTTTTTGTGTCATTGCCACAATGTTTCAGCATGGCTCTTTGGACCTTATAACAATCATCGGAATTCAAGTTCACAGCTTCCGGTATGACCAATATTGCAGGCTCCGAAACTTTAAGCAATGCATCAATGCCCGCTATAAATAGATTGGCGCTCAATTTCTCACTATAATCACCTACGGAAACGATGTAACAGATATTTCCTCCATTTGCATAAAAAAGTAGCATATGGTAGTATAACGTATATCTTACATTAGACTCGATACCTTCAACGCTCTCTTCCGAATCGTTCGAAAGTCCTCCGAAATAAGTTTGAAATTCTTTCAAAGATGTTATTCTATATGGAACGTTTTTCAAGGACACATTACCATCAATTGCCTTTTCTGTATACCCAACGAATGCCGGTATAGCCGTGGCTACCTCCATCATAGAATTTGGAAATGTGTTTTTTCTCGCTATATTTATTCCTGACGTTTGCATGATAAGTAGAATTAGATTATTGGAAAACAAATAAGTATACGCAATATTAGCAAAAGGGAATGAAATAAGCAAAAGATTTAAGAAAAACTTGCCTAGTTCAACAAGACAGATTTAAGAAAAAAGTATTTTTCAGCTGATGAGGTAAACGTTGTACTGCTTAATCATCAATATCAAGACTATACTTTAGTTATATTTATTTCAATAATTAATTATAATTATATATATCATTTGATTAATTTTAATTGATCTTCTAAGATGAGGATAACTCAGTCGTAAACAGACCCTACCTCAGTCGTATACTGAGGGTCATTCACTCCTATACTGAGGCAGACTCAGTCCCATACTGTGCATACCCCTCTCAGGACAGCTTCTGAAGGGGGTTAAAGCTATTTCTAGAATTCTTCCTAATAAAGGAATCGAAACGGTAAAAAATATTACAGCAGATAAGAAAACGCTGAATGACTAAACAGGTAAGTAGGTGAGGAGTGCAACGAATAATAACTTTGGGCATAGAATAAAAAAAAGAGCTATCTGTTTTTCCAGATAACCCCTTCTATAAAGAATTTATAAAGTCAGTCAATAAACTTATTTAATGACATCAATTTCTTTAAAACATTTGATTAACTTCTTAACGGCATAATCTACTTGTTGCTTAGTATGAGTTGCCATCAAAGCAACCCGCACCAACGTATCTTGCGGAGCACATGCCGGTGGAATAACTGGATTAATAAAAATACCCTCATCAAATGCCAATTTAGTAACAGCAAATGTTTTTTCCGTATCGCGTACATATAAAGGTATAATCGGAGATTCTGTCTCACCTATTTCAAATCCTGCATCACGAAAACTCTTCAATGCATAATTGGTAATATCCCACAAACGTTGCTGACGTTCGGGTTCACTTTTAATGATATGCAATGCCGCTTGTGCAGCCGCCGTAGCAGCCGGAGTATTACTTGCACTAAATATATAGGTACGGGAATTATGGCGCAACCAGTTAATCGTAGCTTTATCTGCAGCTATAAAACCACCGATAGAAGCAAGTGATTTACTGAACGTTCCCATAATTAAATCAACGTCATCAGCCAATCCGAAATGATCGCAAACACCACGTCCTTGTTTCCCAAAAACGCCAATGCCATGAGCTTCGTCCACCATTACGGTTGCATTATACTTTTTCTTCAAGCGGATGATTTCAGGTAAATTGGCCAAATCACCTTCCATAGAGAAAACGCCATCAACAACAATTAATTTTACGGCTTCCGGCCTACACTTTTGCAGCTCCTTTTCAAGAGCTTCCATATCATTATGCTTATATTTCAAACAAGTAGAGAAGGAGAGACGTCGCCCATCTACAATAGATGCATGATCGCGATCGTCGCAAATGATGTAATCATTACGATCTGTCAGGCATGAAACGACTCCTGCATTTACGCTAAAGCCGGTAGAGTAGACTAAAGCATCTTCCTTACCAACAAATTCAGCCAATTCTTTTTCCAATTCTACATGTATGTCCAACGTTCCGTTTAAAAAGCGGGACCCTGCACAACCTGTACCATACTTATCTGTCGCAGCTTTTGCTGCCTCAATAATCCGTTTGTCGTAAGTTAATCCTGTATAAGCATTGGAGCCGAACATCAAAACTTTTCTACCATCCATTAGCACCTCTGTATCTTGATGGCTGTCAATTGTGCGGAAATAGGGATATACGCCTTTTGCCATAAATTGCTGGGGTAAGTCGTATTTCGCCAATTTGTCTTGTAATAGTCCCATGAAATGTCTTTTATATTATGAATTTGATCTCTGTGTAATCCACATTCTTAAAACAGGGGGCAAAGATAACAAAATATGTGGTTACCTATTCTATTTCATCCCAAAAATATGCCATCGTATATAATTATAACTCTTTCCATAATTCAAATTTCAAGTATTTATATTACTTTTGCCAATTAAACGATATACAGAATCTTCTTAGATGAACGAAGAAAAAAAGAAAATATCATTTATAATTAACCCTATATCCGGTACGCAAGATAAAGAACAAATTCTTAATTTGATCGACGAAAGACTGGATAGGGAGAAGTATAAAAAGGAAGTAGTTTACACAGAACACGCCGGAGATGCAACAAATATAGCTACCCGAAAAGCCAAAGAAGGTACCGATGCAATTATTGCTATCGGCGGAGATGGAACAGTTAATGAAATAGCCCGTGCATTAGTACATACAGAAACAACTTTAGGTATTATACCTTGTGGCTCAGGCAATGGATTGGCACGACATCTTCAAATCCCAATGGATTCCAAAAGAGCTATAAAAATTATTAATGAAGGGATAACCGATTTAATTGATTACGGGAAAATAAATGATGTTCCTTTCTTCTGTACATGTGGAGTGGGGTTCGATGCATTTGTGAGCCTTAAATTTGCAAAAGCCGGGAAAAGAGGTCCTCTTACATATTTAGAGAAAACGCTATTGGAAGGTCTAAAATATCAACCGGAGACTTATGAATTGGAAACAGAAAATAGTACTACAAAATATAAAGCATTTTTAATAGCCTGTGGCAATGCTTCACAATATGGAAATAACGCTTATATTACACCACAGGCCACATTGACGGATGGACTATTAGATGTTACTATTTTAGAACCTTTTACCGTACTAGATGTCCCTTCACTTGCATTCCAGTTATTTAATAAAACAATCAACCAGAATAGCCGGATTAAGACATTTCAATGTCAAACCCTACGTATTCATCGGGCAAAACCGGGGGTAGTACATTATGATGGTGATCCTATGATGACGGGAGAGGATATTGAAATCAAAATAATAGAGAAAGGACTTCGGGTGATAGTTCCTAGTAATGTGGAAAAGTCTTCCAATATGTTTCAAAAAGCCCATGTTTATATCAATGACCTGAAATTGTTTAACGAAGCCATAGTAGACGATATAAGTCAAAAAAATAAATTGATACTGAATAAAGGGAAAGAACAAATTAAAAAGCTGACTAAAAGCTAAAACTAAGAATATATGTATTCATAAACCAAGGCAGGGTTATTTTTTAATTCATAGGAACATATCTTAAATATTATCTGTATTTTTGCGCTTTTATTATATAGTAAACTATATCGTAATCAGCTATAATATATTAAATAATGTATAGAACACATACCTGCGGAGAATTACGAATCTCCGATATAGACAAACTAGTAACGTTGGCAGGCTGGGTACAGCGTAGCCGAAAAATGGGTGGAATGACATTTGTTGATCTTCGTGATCGTTATGGCATTACTCAACTCGTCTTTAATGAAGAGGTAAATGCTGCTCTTTGTGAACAAGCCAACCACTTAGGACGTGAATACGTGATTCAAATTAAAGGTAAAGTTAACGAGCGTTTTAGCAAAAACGCCAATATTCCAACAGGGGATATCGAAATTATAGTTTCAGAACTAAATGTTTTGAACACTTCCCTTACTCCGCCCTTCACCATTGAAGATAATACAGACGGGGGAGATGATATTCGCATGAAATACCGTTATCTGGATTTACGTCGTAATGCTGTTCGTTCAAATCTGGAATTACGCCATAAAATGACAATTGAGGTACGTAAATACCTTGATGAACAGGGCTTTTTAGAAGTTGAAACACCTGTACTTATCGGTTCAACGCCCGAAGGAGCACGAGACTTTGTAGTGCCTTCACGAATGAATCCCGGACAATTCTATGCTTTACCACAGTCTCCTCAAACCTTGAAACAACTACTAATGGTATCTGGTTTTGACCGTTATTTCCAAATAGCTAAATGTTTTCGTGACGAAGATTTAAGAGCTGACCGACAACCGGAATTTACCCAGATAGACTGTGAGATGAGCTTTGTAGAACAAGAAGACATTATCAATACTTTCGAAGGAATGGCTAAACACTTATTTAAAGCTATTCGAAACATTGAATTAACGGAACCTTTTCTACGAATGCCATGGAACGATGCCATGAAATATTATGGTAGTGATAAACCTGATCTTCGCTTTGGGATGAAATTTGTAGAATTGATGGATGTCTTGAAAGGGCACGGATTTTCGGTTTTCGACGATGCAGTATACATAGGAGGTATTTGTGCAGAGGGTGCTGCCCATTACACTCGCAAACAACTTGATTCATTGACCGAATTTATAAAAAAGCCACAAATAGGGGCCAAAGGTTTGGTTTATGCCCGTGTAGAAGCAGACGGAAATGTAAAATCAAGTGTGGACAAATTCTACACACAAGAAATATTACAAAAACTGAAAGAAGCATTCAATGCAAAACCAGGCGATTTAATTTTGATCCTGAGCGGAAATGACGCGATGAAAACGCGTAAACAGTTATGTGAACTCCGTTTGGAAATGGGTAATCAATTAGGATTGCGAGATAAAAACAAGTTCGCTTGTCTGTGGGTAATAGACTTCCCATTATTTGAATGGAGTGAAGAGGAAGGACGCTTAATGGCTATGCACCATCCGTTTACTTCACCCAAACCTGAGGATATTCCTTTGCTGGATACAGATCCTGCAGCCGTCCGCGCCAATGCATACGATATGGTAATTAACGGCGTAGAAGTAGGAGGTGGCTCTATCCGTATTCATGAGCCTAAACTTCAGGCGAAAATGTTTGAGATACTTGGATTTACTCCCGAGAAAGCTCAGGCACAATTTGGCTTCCTGATGAATGCCTTTAAATATGGTGCTCCTCCCCATGGAGGCTTGGCTTATGGTCTCGACCGTTGGGTATCATTATTTGCCGGTTTAGACAGTATTCGCGACTGCATTGCATTTCCTAAAAACAATAGTGGACGAGATGTTATGCTCGATGCTCCTGCAGAACTTGACCAATCACAATTGGATGAATTAAATTTAATTGTTGATGTGAAAGAATAACATACCATAGAGAAAAGAAGAATACGGATGTAACCCTTATTATAAAAACATGAGAGTGTATCAAAACTAAAATGGCCACTCTAAAAGGTTACAGATTGTACCACCTATAAAAAAAGTCCTATCAAACTCTATTTCTGAGCCATGGTAGGACTTTTTTCTTTCCTGATAAAGAATGCAACTTTATTTGTTCATCTTTTCACTTATTGCAGAAGAGGTGGGGGAGATATAAAAAGGGGTAAACATACTTTAGTCTGAAAACACCAAATCTGTTACTATTATACTATTCTTAGTCAATGAATCGCTTTGTTATTTCTTCATAAGCGTCAATACGCCGGTCACGAAGAAAAGGCCACCAACGGCGTACATTTTCTGAACGTTCCAAATCAACTTCTACAATAAGATTTTCCGGCTTATCATTACCCGCCTGCACTAAAAATTCTCCTTGCGGACCAACAACAAAACTGTTTCCCCAAAACTGAATGCCATTAGTTTGTCCCGACGGATCAGGCTCGTGACCAACACGATTGACAGAAATCACAGGCAAGCCATTTGCAACAGCATGCCCTCGTTGTGAAATGATCCATGCATCAAGTTGGCGGGACTTTTCCTCATCAGTATCTGAACTTTCCCAACCAATAGCTGTAGGATAAACTAAAAAATTAGCTCCTTTTAACGCCATCAGACGCGCAGCCTCAGGGTACCACTGATCCCAACATACCAATAATCCGATTTTACCTATTGACGTTTCAATCGGTTCAAAGCCCAAATCACCAGGAGTAAAGTAGAATTTTTCGTAATAAGCCGGATCATCCGGTATATGCATCTTACGATATTTGCCTGCTATACTTCCGTCTGCATCAAATACAACTGCGGTGTTGTGATACACTCCAGGAGCACGCTTCTCAAAAAGAGAAGTCACTAGTACAATCTGGTATTTCACAGCTAACCGGGAATAATAATCCGTGGAAGAACCTGGAATAGATTCAGCCAAATCAAATAAAGCTGTATTTTCCGTCTGACAAAAATATAATGAATTATGAAGTTCCTGCAATACAACTAACTGTGCCCCTTGAGAAGCACAGTAAGAAATACTTTCTGATAAGTGCTCCATGTTAGATTGAATATCAGCGGTATTAGCCTGCTGTACAAGTCCTACTTTTATTTTTCTCATTCTAGTTTTTATTCAATTGTTGTTATCCACTCTATTTATTCCGTCTTTACTAACTATGTACGTAAAATATCTAATAGGAATGTCACTAAAGTTCTTGAACACGAATATACCTTATATGCCTATCTTAATACTCCAACAGGATATTGCATTGTTACACAGTGCAATGAACCATGTTGACGAATTAAAGCCCGACAATCTATACCTAAAATCTCAAGCTTAGGGAAAGCTTTTTGTAAAACATCTTTCGCAAGAGCATCGTTTTTAGCTTGATTGTAAGTAGGATAAAGTATGGCCCCATTCATAATCAAAAAATTAGCATACGTTGCGGGAAGTCGTTCACGCTCTTCCTCTATTCTGTCAGCCATCGGTAATGGCAATAAATAATAAGGATCTCCACTGGAAGTACGAAAACTTTTCAGCTGCTCCTCCATGAGATGCAACTCTTCATAATGTTCATCAGCTGTATCAGTACACTGTACATAGGCAATGGTATCAGGTGAACAAAAACGCGCAAGCGTATCAACATGACTGTCCGTGTCATCTCCGGCCAAATATCCATGATCTAACCATAAGACACGATTTACATGAAAAACAGAACGAAAATATTCTTCAATTTCAATTCTATTCATCTGCCCGTTGCGGTTGGGCGAGAGCATACACGCGGAAGTAGTCAACAGTGTACCTACACCATCACTCTCAATAGCTCCTCCCTCAAGTACAAAACCAAGCTTATTGATGTATTGTCCATGAAGCACACCGGATTTTACGGCTTCTCTTGTAATTAGATTGTCTTTGTCAGCCGCAAATTTTAATCCCCAACCATCAAATTTGAAATCGAGTAGGGAAGTTCCCTGTTCATCCAACATTGTAATGGCCCCATGATCACGCGCCCAAGTATCATTTGTCTCACACTCCAAGAAACGTACATTTTTCATGTTTACCGTAGAAGATATTTGTTTCTTCACCTCTTCTGGTTCTGGAGTCACAATGAACAAAATTTCCCGCTTAGCTATTTCGCGGGCTATAGCGGAAAAACATTCCTGAACCTCCTTTAACATATGCGCCCAATCTGTCCCGGCATGAGGCCAGGTAAGTTGTATTCCACTCTGATGAGCCCATTCTGCAGGCAAATATGGAGCACGTACTTCCACACGATCCATAATTATCTCTCCAAAATTCAATTGCAAATCCTTTTCTGTCCCACCCACGCGAGGTAGTCCAACAAGTATTCCCATTTTATACAGTTTTTCATTAAAAATAGAAGATGCATATCATTATAGCATCGTATAATCATTATTGATAACTCGCCAATTAGCTTACTTCTTCTTTCTTTTCTTTAGGCCTGCGATCGAAAAAAGGATTTTTGGATGAAGCACTGACAGGAATAGCAAATACTGTTTTACAGTCTTTCAACCATTCCATCTGTTGGGCAGCTAATCCAGCGGAAAACATCACACGCGTATCAACACGAAAATCAGCAGCAGTAGCACATGCCGACCCAATAGCAATACCAACATCAACCGTATTTAAAGCACAAGGCACCCCAAAAGGACGGTCCACACAAGTAGGAAATCCACAATATCCGCAATTCAAACCTTGCGCCTTTTCACGCGTACCTATAATAACAACACATTCAGCCTGCAAAATATTCTCTGCATCTCGCAAAAAGAATTTCATTCCGTGCTCCGATACCATTGAGACCATTTTTTCAGACAACCTTTTTAAATCTTCACCAGTAACTAATGCTACTTCTATAATATCAATGCCCTTTCCTTTAGGAGCGGTACGGGCAGCTGTCATCATCTGCCTCGCCACATTAAGCACATGCTCATGGCGACTAGCACGTTCATTTTGTATCATAATAACTTCGCTTTTATCTAAAACAGACAGCAAAGATACTGATTTCAATGAATAATACATTTATTTTGTTCTGATATAAAGTCAGTCCATTGTGCTTATGTTTTTTTTTATTATATTTGCACCGAAATTTTCTATTCACATAATGAGAATTAAGGAAATAGTAAGCGCCCTTGAACGATTCGCGCCTCTGCCATTGCAGGATGGATTTGATAATGCCGGCTTGCAAATAGGATTGACAGATGTGGAAGCTACAGGGGCTTTGTTGTGTCTTGACGTTACCGAAGCCGTATTGGACGAAGCGATAATGTTGGGATGCAATCTTGTTATATCCCATCATCCTCTCATATTCAAAGGATATAAATCAATCACTGGTAAAAACTATATTGAGCGGTGTATCATAAAGGCAATCAAAAATGATATTACGGTTTACTCGGCACACACCAATTTGGACAATACCCTCAAAGGAGTAAATTACAAAATAGCTGAAAAAATAGGGCTAAGCAATGTCCGCATTCTTGAAACAAAAGAAAATGCTTTGCTGAAATTAGTAACTTTTGTTCCGCTTATGCAAGCAGAAAAAGTGAGGCAAGCCCTGTTCAATGTGGGGTGCGGTAATATAGGAAACTATGATTCATGTAGTTATAACACAGAAGGAGAAGGTACGTTCAGAGCACAAACAGGAACACATCCTTACTGTGGAAACATAGGAGAGCTACATTCAGAAAAAGAGGTGCGCATAGAAACGATATTACCGGAATATAAAAAGACGGAAGTTATTAATGCTTTATTAGCAGCACATCCGTATGAAGAGCCGGCATTCGATTTATATCTGTTGCAGAATAACTGGCAGCAGGTGGGAGCTGGTATTATTGGCGATTTAAACGCCCCAGAAACAGAACTAGACTTCCTCAAACGTATAAAGAACGTTTTTGAGGTTGGATGTCTAAGGCATAACAAACTCCCGGGAAAAGAGATTAAGTCCGTTGCACTTTGTGGAGGTTCAGGAGCTTTCCTTATTCCACTTGCCGTACAAAATAAGGCAGATGTTTTTATTACGGGAGAAATAAAATATCATGAATATTTTGGATATGAAGATGAAATCCTATTAGTCGAAATAGGGCATTATGAAAGTGAACAATATACAAAGGAATTATTATATTCTATAATTAGAAATCTATTCCCTAATTTTACTCTTCAAATAAGTAAAGTGAATACAAATCCTATAAAATATATTTAGAAAATGGCTAGAGAAGCAAAAAAAGAACAGCAGGAATTAACTGTGGAACAAAAGCTAAAGGCTTTATTCCAATTACAGACTATGTTGTCTAAAATTGACGAGATAAAGACTCTAAGAGGAGAGCTTCCATTGGAAGTACAAGACTTGGAAGATGAAATCGCAGGCTTGAGTACTCGTAGAGAAAGAATTAAGACAGAAATAGCAGAACTAAAATCGGCCATTGCCGGGAAAAAAGTAGAAATAGAAGCTGCAAAAGCCTCTGTTGCAAAATACAAAGAACAACAAGATAATGTACGCAATAATCGTGAGTACGATTTTTTGAGTAAGGAAATTGAGTTCCAAACATTGGAAATTGAACTTTGTGAAAAAAGGATTAAAGAGTTCTCGGAACAGGAACAAGAAAAGAGCGAAGAAATAGAGAAAAGTGAAGCCGGTCTTGATGAAAGACAAAAAGATCTTGATGTTAAGAAAAGTGAGCTTGATGAAATTATTTCTGAAACGAAGCAAGAAGAGGAAAAACTTAGGGATAAAGCTAAAGATCTTGAAACTAAAATAGAACCACGTTTACTCCAATCATTTAAACGCATCCGTAAAAACTCTCGTAACGGCTTGGGTATAGTATATGTACAACGGGATGCTTGTGGTGGTTGCTTTAATAAAATTCCCCCTCAACGACAATTAGATATACGCTCTCGTAAAAAAATCATTGTTTGCGAATATTGTGGACGTATTATGATTGACCCTGAATTGGCAGGTATAACTTCTGACCAAAAAGAAGACGTAAAAGAGAAGCCAACTAGAAAAAGAAAAGCAACAACTGCATCAGCCAAAACTGACAAATAATTTACAAGACAAACGTCCTCTTTCATTTAGGTATTACCCATTGAGAGAGGAAGTTTGTAATTCATAAGAGTTCTTTATAATCAGGGATATTTTTTAGGAAGGAATATTGATTATTGGCATAATCAATATGACAGCAATAGTGTTGCATTCCGTTACTTACTATTAAATACTCTACTTTCAATACCATATTATAACGGGTTATCTGGTCAAAAACAGTTTGGTTAATTTCTATATCGGGAGCCTTATATTCCACGACCATTTGAGCAGTTAAATCACGTCTATAAAGCACAGTATCACAACGCTTTTTTGTTCCATTCAGATTTATTTGCACTTCATTGGCCATCAGCATTTGAGGATAACCTTTGTGCTTTAATAAAAAATTAACAAAATGTTGGCGGACCCACTCTTCGGGAGTTAACGCAACATAGCGTCCTCGTAAAGCATCAAAAATAACTCGTTTCTGATTCTGAGTAGCTATTTTCACATTAAATACCGGTAAATTTAATGATAACATAATTCTTATTTGTGATGTTTCTTTTGACTTTATTTTTCCCGTTTTATTTTTTATTGTATTTTTGTAAACTAAGAAGTAGTCTTCTAACGCTTTCAGAACAAAATTAATGAAATCTTATGAAAACAAAGCAGGAAATTGTGGCAAATTGGCTGCCTCGATATACAAAACGTAAATTGGAAGAATTTGGTGAATATATTCTATTGACTAATTTCAATAAGTATGTTGAAATATTTGCAGATAAATTTAATGTTCCTATCCTTGGAAAAGATGCCAATATGATATCAGCTTCAGCGGAAGGAATCACCATTATCAATTTCGGAATGGGAAGCCCCAACGCTGCTATTATAATGGACTTATTAAGTTCTATCCAACCTAAAGCATGTCTTTTTCTAGGAAAATGTGGTGGAATCGATAAAAAAAATAGAATAGGGGATCTCATCTTACCTATAGCAGCTATACGAGGAGAAGGAACATCTAATGATTATTTTCCTCCTGAAGTTCCCTCACTTCCTGCATTTATGATGCAACGGGCTGTCTCTTCGGCCATTCGAGATCACGCTCGTGACTATTGGACAGGAACTGTTTATACGACCAATCGCCGCATTTGGGAACATGATGATAAATTTAAAGAATATCTTACAACGACTCGTGCTATGGCTGTTGACATGGAAACAGCAACTTTATTTAGTTGCGGATTTGCCAATCATATTCCTACCGGAGCATTATTGCTCGTATCGGACCAACCAATGATTCCAGAAGGAGTGAAAACAGATAAAAGCGATACAATGGTAACCCAAAATTATGTAACGGAGCATGTAGAAATAGGCATTGAATCATTGCGAATGATTATTGATGAAAAGAAAACAGTAAAACACTTAAAATTTGATTGGTAAAGAAACGCCATGGCCAGACAGGAATTATCATACGAAAGTATATTAAAGGAACTGAGAGCAAAACATTATTACCCTATATATTATCTTATGGGGGAAGAATCATATTATATCGACCTTATTGCAAATTATATAATAGACAATATACTGACTGAAACTGAAAAAGAATTTAATTTATCAGTTGTTTACGGAGCTGATGTAGATATTGCAGGCATAATTAATGCAGCTAAACGATATCCTATGATGTCCGAACATCAAGTTGTGGTAGTAAAAGAAGCCCAAAACATACGTAACATGGAAGAACTTTCTTACTACCTTCAAAAACCTCTGCTTTCTACAATACTTGTTATATGCCATAAACACGGTGTACTTGATAGAAGAAAAAAGTTAGCAGCAGAAATAGAGAAAGCAGGAGTCCTTTTCGAATCTAAAAGAATAAAGGAGGTACAGTTACCTATTTTTATTAATTCCTATATGAAACGCAAAGGGATAGATATGGAAAGCAAAGCTACTGCAATGTTATCCGATTTTGTAGGTACTGATCTTAATCGTTTAGCCGGAGAACTAGAAAAATTAACTATTACTCTTCCCAAAGGAGAAACACGTATCACTCCAGAACAAATAGAAAAGAATATAGGAATTAGCAAAGACTATAACAACTTCGAATTGCGAAGTGCCCTCATACAAAAAGATGTATTACGAGCCAATCAGATCATAAAATACTTTGAAGAGAATCCTAAAACAAATCCCATCCAAATGACTTTATCCCTGCTTTTTAGTTTTTTTTCCAATCTAATGATGGCTTACTATGCACCTGAAAAATCAGAGCAAGGAATTGCTAATATGTTGAGTTTAAGAACTCCTTGGCAGGCTAAAGACTATATTTCTGCAATGCATAAGTACAGTGGCATAAAAACAATGCAAATTATAGGAGAAATACGATATGCCGATGCAAAATCTAAAGGTGTAAAAAACTCATCTATGACTAGCGGAGATATTTTACGTGAACTAGTATTTAATATAATGCATTAATCCAGTTGAATTATAATTCCTATCCTAAATAAGGCTCTATCTTCTATAATTAATGAAAACATTTACTCTATTTTAGGTCATAAAAATCTATATTTCAATATATTAGTTAAATAATAAGAGCCTGAGAATCGTTTTTTTTCATATTAAAGTATCCTTATCCTTAAATAAAGCAAAGATTTCAAATTTGAATAATAGAAAAGAAAGATTCATCTGATCTTTTGGGCACTGTATACATGTATTTTTCAATTTCATGATCTTATTTTAAATAATGCTTCTAAATATATGCCGTTAATAGTTGCATATATAACAATCGTTATATCCATATGTAATATGAATAATTCACAATTGTTATTAATATATATGTATAATATAACTTTTATACTAATAAATAAAGCATTACAATAGTGAATACGCTAAATTACATTAGAAAATGAAAATTTATTATTATATAAATAATCCTATTAATAATAAGAAATATGATAATATAATATCATAATATTCAGCAATATATGGCCATTTATATACTTTTTTAATATATATAAATCTTTTAAAATGCAAATACGTATGTAATATCCCTTCAAAGCCTAATATATATAAGAGATATATTGCTTATAATTAATAAATTATATAATTTATATAAACCTAATTAAACGTTATATATTAAGGATATTCTTCATTCTGTACTTAATTAGTTTACAATAATACAACTATGATAATAATTGTATTATTTGTATATTCACATATATAATTTGCAAACGTAAATCTATTTGTTTATCTTTGTAATGTATAACAATGGTTATAATATATTAGAAGTTTCTTAAGTTAATGTATTTATATGAATATAAAAGACAGGTTCAAAATAATAATGGATCGTGAAAAGTTAACCGCAGGTGCTTTTGCTGAAAGTATAGGGGTGGCTCAAGCTACGATATCCCACATCTTAGGGGCACGTAACAAATATCCAAGCACAGAAGTAATATTAAGATTACATCAGAGATATGAAGACATCAATCTCGAATGGTTACTTACTGGAGAGGGAGAAATGACAAATGGAACATCGTCAATAAAGACACTTTCGGATGAAATAGATTACCCGTTATTTAACGAGAATGTGATAAACACAGACAAGGGAGCAAATGATTCAGAAAATCGCAAGGAAATTGCATCAAAAACACATATACAGAGTAATAAAGAACCTGTAAAACAGGAAATTATATATAGAGAAAGACCTCCAAGGAAAATAACAGAAATACGTATTTTCTTTGATGACAATACTTATGAAACTTTCAAACCTGAAAATTAGCCCCTAAAAGCCAGCTCTTTGAACAAAATCCAGTATCTTTGCCTCTCAAAGATAAAATCTCCATATATGAAAAAATTTATATTAGATTTAACAGTGACCGAAAATATTCGGCTACATACTAAATATGTCCTGTTAAAATTGACACATGCACACGCTCTACCTCAGATGTTACCAGGCCAATTCGCCGAAATTCGAATAGATGGTTCACCTACAACATTTTTACGTCGTCCTATTTCCATTAATTACATAGATAAAGCTAAAAACGAAATTTGGTTTTTGATTCAATTAGTTGGTGATGGTACAAAATGCCTGTCAGAAGCAAAAATTGGTGATGTCATAAATGTGATCTTACCTCTTGGTAATAGTTTCACCATTCCTGAACAATCTACCGATAAACTGTTATTAGTAGGCGGAGGCGTAGGAACTGCTCCTATGCTTTATTTGGGTGAACAATTAGCCAAACAAGGTAATAAACCATCTTTTTTGTTAGGAGCTAGAACCAGCAAAGATCTTTTGCAGTTAAACGAATTTTCTAAATATGGAAACGTTTATACCACTACAGAGGATGGAAGTTTTGGAGAAAAAGGATATGTGACGAACCATTCTATATTGGAACAAATTTCTTTTGAACTGATATACGCATGTGGGCCAAAACCTATGATGGTGTCAGTAGCAAGATATGCAAAAGCTAAAGATATTCCATGCGAAGTCTCTTTGGAAAATTCAATGGCATGTGGCATTGGAGCATGTCTTTGTTGCGTCGAAAACACAACAGAAGGAAACTTATGCGTGTGTAAGGAAGGACCGATTTTTAATATAAACAAGTTATTATGGCAGATTTAAATGTAAATATTGGTGGATTACAAATGAAAAACCCGGTAATGACAGCATCCGGTACATTTGGATATGGTGAAGAATTTGCAGATTTTATAAATATAGCGCGAATAGGAGGTATAATTGTAAAGGGTACTACTCTTCACAAACGTGAAGGCAATCCATATCCACGTATGGCAGAGACTCCTTCAGGTATGCTAAACGCTGTTGGACTGCAAAATAAAGGGGTACATTACTTTGCGGATCATATTTATCCCCACATAAAAGAAGTCCAAACCAATATAGTTGTAAATGTGTCCGGTTCTGCGATAGATGACTATGTGGAAACCGCAAGAATTATAAACGAACTTGACAAAATTTCTGCTATTGAACTGAATATCTCATGTCCCAATGTAAAAGAAGGAGGAATGGCTTTTGGTGTCACAGCAAAAGGCGCAGAAGAAGTAGTGAAAGCTGTCCGTGCTGTTTACAAAAAGATACTCATCGTTAAGCTTTCACCTAACGTAACAGACATAACTGAAATAGCCTGTGCAGCAGAGAACGGAGGTGCAGACAGTGTATCTTTAATTAATACATTGCTGGGAATGGCAATAGATACTGAACGTCGACGCCCTTTACTATCAACTATAACAGGAGGTTTATCTGGTCCTGCAGTGAAACCTATTGCATTACGTATGGTTTGGCAGGTAGCACAAGCAATTAAAATACCTGTTATCGGCATGGGGGGAATCATGAGCTGGAAAGATGCCGTTGAATTTTTATTAGCAGGAGCAACTGCCATACAAATAGGTACAGCTAACTTTATAGATCCAACAGTAACTATTAAAGTCATAGATGGTATCAATGACTATTTAGACAGGCATGGATATAAATCGGTTAATGACATTATAGGAGCCCTTGAGATATAAAGTTCTCTACAATAATATCCAATATCTTCTATTATTATCAAAAGTAAAACCGGAAATCAAGAATAGAATAATATTGTAGAAAATCTGACTTCAAGATAATTTAAACTAAATATTAAGACTGCTCAACAAATATATCAATCCCCACTAATGCCTTTTAAGAAGCATAGGTATATTGTTGAGCAGGCTTATAACTTTTATTTCTTTTCTGTTTTTTACTTTTATACTTGAATAATAAAGATTTAAAGGAATACTTCGACATCCAACTAGCAGTTAATCTCTTTTTTACAATGATTTATTTTCATCTAATAAATCGGGACGAAGTCTTCGGGTACGCTCCAGTGATTGTTGCAACTCCCATTCTTTTATTTTTGCTTCATGACCAGAAAGCAAAACATCCGGTACTTTCCATCCTTTATAATCAGCAGGACGAGTATATACAGGGGCAGCCAATAAGTTATCTTGAAATGAATCCGAGAGGGCCGATTGTTCATCGGATATTACTCCAGGAATAATACGTACAATAGCATCTGAAATAGCCGCTGCTGCTAATTCCCCGCCAGTTAAAACGTAATCTCCAATACTGATTTCCTTAGTGATGAGATGCTCACGAATACGGTAATCAATGCCTTTAAAGTGACCACATAGAAGAATCAAATTTTCGCACAATGATAGCGTATTAGCCATTGGTTGATTGAATTGCTCTCCATCTGGAGTAGTAAATATCACCTCATCATATTTTCTCTCTGCCTTTAAAGTATTAATGCAACGTTCAATCGGTTCTATTTTCATAACCATTCCGGCAAATCCTCCAAAAGGATAGTCATCTACACGACGATATTTATCCTCTGTATAGTCACGCAAATTATGAATATGGATTTCAGCCAGACCCTTATCTTGAGCACGCTTCATTATGGAGCAATTAAAAAAGCCTTCAATCATTTCCGGCAAAACAGTTATAATATCAATGCGCATATCTATTCTTTTATTTTTTGCAAAAATACGAATATTAAAAGAGAAACGAGTATTTTTGCGTTCAAACAATCTGCCTTAAGATTATGACTGTAAAAGAAGAAATTGATGAGCTGCGTGCCAATCTGCATCGGCATAACTATAATTATTATGTATTAAATACTCCTGAAATCTCGGATAAAGAGTTTGATGATATGATGCGTAAGCTTCAAGACATGGAACACGATCATCCTGAATATCAAGATAATAACTCGCCAACAATGCGCGTAGGGAGTGATTTAAACAAGAACTTCACTCAAGTAGTTCATAAATATCCCATGCTATCTTTGGGCAATACTTATTCAGAAAACGAAGTAACCGAATTCTATGAACGAGTAGAAAAAGCATTAAATGAAAATTTTGAAATTTGTGCTGAACTAAAGTATGATGGAACATCTATATCACTAACTTACGAAAATGGAAAACTCATCCGTGCTGTAACTCGTGGCGATGGAGAAAAAGGTGATGATGTCACTGATAATGTAAAAACCATACGAACGATTCCGCTTGTTTTGCATGGAAATTATCCTCCGCTATTTGAAATCAGAGGTGAAATATTAATGCCATGGATTGTTTTTGAGGAGTTGAACCGAGAAAAAGAACTTCGCGAAGAAACATTATTTGCTAATCCGAGAAATGCAGCTTCCGGCACATTAAAACTTCAAAACTCAGCGATTGTAGCTTCCCGAAAGTTAGATGCCTACTTATACTACTTGCTTGGAGAGGAACTTCCACATGATGGACATTTCGAAAATTTACAAGAAGCAACTAAATGGGGATTCAAAATATCGGATCACATGAAAAAATGTCATAGTCTGCAAGAAGTCTTTGACTACATCAACTACTGGGATACGGAGCGCAAAAACCTTCCAGTGGCAACAGATGGAATTGTACTGAAAGTAAATAGTCTGCAACAACAGAAAAATTTGGGCTTCACAGCCAAATCTCCCCGATGGGCCATTGCTTATAAATTTCAAGCCGAGAAAGCATTGACACGCCTGAACAAAGTAACATATCAAGTGGGAAGAACTGGGGCCATAACACCTGTGGCTAATTTAGACCCAGTACAGTTATCAGGAACGATCGTAAAAAGGGCTTCTCTACACAATGCAGATATCATTGAAGGCTTAGATCTTCACATCGGAGATATGGTCTATGTGGAAAAAGGAGGTGAAATTATTCCTAAAATTACAGGAGTGGATGTTGATTCCCGGGGAATGTTATTAGGAGAAAAGGTTCAGTTTATTACCCGCTGTCCGGAATGTGGCAGTCCGCTAATTAGATATGAAGGAGAAGCCGCACACTATTGTCCAAATGAAACCGCATGCCCACCGCAGATCAAGGGTAAGATAGAGCATTTTATAAGTCGCCGTGCTATGAATATAGATGGATTGGGACCAGAAACCGTTGATCTATTTTATAAACTCAACTTAATACGAAATACAGCCGACCTTTATCAACTAAAAGAAGAAGATATCATAGGTCTGGAACGTATGGGGGAAAAATCAGCTGAAAATATTATTAAAGGAATAAACAAAAGCAAGGAAGTTCCATTTGAACGAGTACTGTTTGCATTAGGCATACGTTTTGTCGGAGAAACCGTTGCTAAAAAAATAGCAAGGGCATTTAATACGATTGAAGAACTGGAAAGTGCAGACATGGAAAAATTAAAAAGTATCGATGAAATCGGCGAAAAGATAGCCCAAAGCATTGTATCATACTTTCATAATCCATTAAATATTGAATTAGTACAGCGCTTAAAAACAGTTGGATTACAGCTTAAGAAATCCGAAGAAGAACTTTCTGGATATACTGATAAACTTGAAGGCAAATCTATTGTGATTAGTGGAATATTCACTTACCATTCCAGAGATGAATATAAATACATGATCGAACAACATGGAGGAAAAAATGTAGGCAGTATATCTGCAAAAACCAGTTTTATTCTTGCTGGCAACAATATGGGACCATCCAAGCTAGAAAAAGCAAAAAAATTAGGCATACCTATAATGAATGAAGAAGACTTTTTAAAAATGATATCGTAAGATTTACTTCATAACGCCTTTTTAGAGACTATAAAATACAAAGAGAATCGAAAATATTCGTACTTTTGCATGTCATTTAATTAGGAATTAGTAAAATATACTCATGATACAAACTAAATTGAAAGGAATGGGGGTGGCACTCATCACGCCGTTTAAGGAAGATGAGAGTGTTGATTATGACGCTTTAATGCGGTTAGTAGATTATCTGATTCAAAATAATGCTGATTTTTTGTGCGTATTGGGCACAACGGCCGAAACTCCAACTTTAACAGAAGAAGAAAAAAAGAAAATAAAAAGAATGGTTATAGAGCGTGTCAATGGAAGAGTTCCTATTCTTCTCGGCGTGGGAGGAAATAATACACGTGCCGTTGTAGACTCACTTCAACACGATGATTTCACAGGAGTAGATGCTATTCTTTCTGTTGTTCCATATTATAATAAGCCTTCTCAAGAAGGAATTTACCAACACTATAAAGCTATTGCCACGGCTACGGATTTGCCGGTTGTACTTTACAACGTTCCAGGTCGGACCGGAGTTAATATGAAAGCTGAAACGACATTACGTATCGCACGTGACTTTGAAAATGTGATTGCTGTAAAAGAAGCTTCAGGCGATATCACGCAGATGGATGATATCATTAAAAATAAACCAGCCAATTTTAATGTAATTTCAGGAGATGATGGCATTACTTTTCCTTTAATCACTTTAGGGGCAGTTGGTATCATTTCTGTTATCGGGAATGCTTTTCCTCGTGAATTTAGCCGCATGGTGCGTTTAGCACTTCAAGGTGACTATGCCAACGCTTTGACTATTCATCATAAATTTGCAGAGCTTTTCAAACTGTTATTTGTAGATGGGAATCCCGCCGGTGTAAAAGCAATGCTTAATGTGATGGGAATGATTGAGAACAAGTTACGGTTGCCGCTCGTTCCTACAAGAATCACAACCTTTGAAGCTATGCGTAATATTCTAAATGAACTGAATATTAAATGCTAAGATTATATAGTAGAAGGTGACGCATACTTAAAATTCAAAGATATACAATCAATAAAGTGTTGTAGAGGAATCTGCCTTTGCGTCTTATAGCGAAGAATGCAAATGGCTAGTGACTGATTCCTTTCTGTTACTCTTTAACCACCTTTGTTAGTATAAGTCAAAATGCTTTGTTTTGATCCTTAAAACAAAGTGTTTTGACATTCAAAACAAATCGTTTTCTATAGCAAAACAAGTTGTTTCCCTATAGAAAACGGAGCTTATGCTGTAAGTTTACTCTTATTAGGTTAACTGTTTTTTTCATCTTATTGATAGAGGCTACTTGACTTTATTATTGCTTGAGAGTCGTGAAGTAAACCCATATTAGCGATAAAAGAAAAGGTAGTCAACGTGATTTATTAATAAGTTTAACTAAGGTCGGCTGATATTATCCAACAGTTCCGCTTCTCGCTTAGTCTTATTATAAAGTGATTGAATGTTATTATCTTTTTCATGCCTAATTCCTTTTGAAACCTACCATCTGGAAAAAATAAAGCAAAAGGAAGTATCGTCATTCATATCCTGTTTTTAATACAAAGATATAACATTTAAGATGAAGACGACTCAAGATTTCAGTATGATCCTGATCCAATATCAGGGTGAGTCATTAAAGTGACCCCATTATAGGCGGCGCAGCATAAAAAAAGGATATCCTTCTTAGATATCCTTTTTTGTGATCGCGACAGGATTCAAACCTGTAACCGGCTGATCCGTAGTCAGCTACTCTATTCAGTTGAGCTACGCGACCAATGTAAACAATATTGTGACCGCGACAGGATTCAAACCTGTAACCGGCTGATCCGTAGTCAGCTACTCTATTCAGTTGAGCTACGCGGCCTTTTTGTTTAACGGGTGCAAAGTTACGTACTTTTTCGGGAATTGCAAATGAATGCTATACTTTTTAATAAAGAAATTATTCTATAAATCGATAATTGAACAATTGCCAACCTATTGTCAAACCAACATTCCATTCATTTTTCGGTGAACTATAATGATTTACATATGCTGAGATTGCACCAAAAGGTAATTGACATACCAAAGAAAGTTCCCCCATATATTTAAAACTTGAAAAAGCTTTCCCATAATAAGCTTGGTTCGTCTCATTTCTCTCGATCGGGAAAATGGGACAAAAGCCATAAAATTCTCCACGCACATGAAATAAATCATTAAAAATATATATAGGTTTAATTCCGGCTGCAATAAACTGGTTTGCACGAAAAGCCTCATTATACATTAATTTGCTATGAGGCGTCGGAGAAAAATCTCCGGCTTGCATCATTGTAGCCGTATAATTCTCTGAGAAATTCTTCGATGCATATAAAGCTTCTGTCATCCATCCTAAAGTAAATTTAGAAGTCATTCTATGATATGTTTCTTTCATATAAGAAATTTGAAGCCAGGATTGTCGCTCCTTGGTAAAGGCTTGCTCCTCTAAACTACCAGGATAATATCTTTCCCTCCCAGAGAATATCTGAGCTATCAATTTCTCATAAGTTCCTGATGTAGCATACTGCCTAACATTTAAAGTACTTCCATAAAAGCCTATAGATCCTCCTATTAAATTATAGGAACTCTTATCTGAACGATCTTCATCAAAGTTTATCACATTAGATTGAAAATAATTATCAGATAGCTTACCGAAACCAAAACCAAACTCAGCTCTTTTATTAGCCATAAATGGCAAAGTTATGATCATTTTTAGGAAGCGCTCGTCTTTTGAATTAAAAGAAGGTTTGTCATTCTTCGAAAAAAGCTTGTCTTTCTTGTAATAATCAAAGGTACTGACAGATGCAATAAAGCGGCAAGAGGTAGGAATACGAGTCGGTAAGTCCACACGTGCCATAAACTGAGCATTATTATAGATTTTTCCAATTTGCCCATCAATAAGAAATTCTTTAGAATATAGATTCAAACTTTGATATCCCAACCCAAAATAAATTTGATTTGAACTCGTTGTAGAAACACTTCCACCTAAACGTGCAGAAAAATTATCTTCCATTTTTACCTTCAAATGGAGATCATACATATCTGTTTGCGGATTAAATACTGCATGTGGAATAATTTCTGAGATCATATTATCGGCCAATAGACGAAAGTAGCCACGCTTTAAATCATCATAGGTAAAAACGTCATTCTCTTTATCATGAAATTCTTTTTTGATATAGGTCTGCTGCTGTGCATTGGCACCGTCAATATATATATGCTGAAAACGAAGTTGGGGTAAATTACTGCGATAAATTAAGCGCCTTAATCTTATGTTATCAGCATTTACTCTACGATGAATTCGCCTTTTTATAGAATCCATCATGCCGATTGTTCGCTCATAACCATTATTCTCAAGCTCTTGTATACGATTAAAATCCAACAGATTTATATTATCATACTTAAATTTCATAACAATACCTAATGAATCCGGAATATCATAATCAGTTTTTTGCATTACCATATTCTCTATTTGACTCATAAGATCATCTTCTTTAGGTTTGGAAGGATTAGTTGAAACCACACTACCAATAATGATGTCCGGATGAAAATCATCCCGCATCACATCCGTTGGAAAGTTATTATAGATACCACCATCATAAGCCAAAATGCTATCTACTTCAATCGGTTTAAAAACAAAAGGAAAGCTCATCGAAGCTCGAACTGCATCGCCTAAATCACCTTTGCGCAAAATCAACTGTCGCTTATTATAAACATCAGAAGCTATACAACGAAAAGGGATAAAGAGCTTATTAAAATCTCTATCGGCTGCTGCTGTAGCTTGTGAATAAAGTCCTACGAAAACTAAATTCATTTGAATAGGATTAACCATACTCGTGGGCAAAATTTGAGGTTTTTTTAGGCTAAAAGAGTCATTGAATGCAAATCGAAGATTAAAAAACTCTGGAGTAGGACGATTTCTTTTAAAGAAATAAGCATATTTCGTCTCTACTTTACCTGTATACCAACGTTTAAAATCCTCAGAACGAAGTAGAGCCTCCATATCATCAGGAGAATATCCCATTGCATATAATGAACCTATTATGGCTCCCATGGAAGTACCTGCAATATAATCAATAGGAATATTATTTTCCTCTAAAGCTCGAATAATACCTATATGCGTCAATCCTTTTGCCCCACCACCACTCAATACAAGACCCACTTTTTGAGCGCGTATTGCAGTAAAACACAAGAAAACCAATAAAAATAAAAAAAATCGTCTCATGCCCTTCTTTTATAAAATAGACAGTCAAATATAAACATAAGTTCTCACCTAAGAATGTTTTCAATAAAAAAATGCATGGTCTTACCAAATAAAAAAAGCATCACAACTCTAAATGAGTCATAATGCTCTCTTACAGTAAGATAAAATACCTACTAAATTATTTCAATACTCCTTTTTACAAAATTATTCAAAGCTTCTCCTTTCAACATACCATTCTGCAATAAAGCTAAATCTATTAATTGACGAACAATTTTATTTTTTGATGCGTAATTAGCATAAACATCCTCTTTCTTCTTTTTCAATTCTTCCCATTTCTTATCTAAGCCATTTACCTCATCTTTTTCTTCAGTGGAAATCTCATCATCTTTTTTACCTTTTTGTTTCTCTTTAAGCTCTGTACGATGTTGATCAACTTCGTTCATTTCTTCTTGAATTGGAGATATGTCTGAGCTACATTCTTTCTCTTCTTCCACAAGTATTTCTTTTATCAATTTATGATCAGAATTTAATACAATATTAAACATATCCGGCATTTCACCATAAAAACTCATTCCAGCTTGTATATGAGCCATCTCTTTCATACGACGCATATACTCACTTTGAGTTATCATCACAGGGACTGTGTTTTCACCCATTGCTCGTGTAGCAATAGAAAATTCAACCTTTTCTATTTTAGGAAGTTGATTTTTAAAGATCAAAGATAAAGCATCTTCTTTGTTTCCTTCCAATGAACTGCTTTTTTCATTCTCTTTAACTATCAAGTTGTCTATGACATCACTATCTACACGAGTAAAGCGAGTTTTCTCAAATTTTTGTTCTAGCATACTGACCACAGCAATATCCAACTGACCGTCCATTAATAATACATTATACCCCTTATTTTTGGCAGCCTCAATATAGCTAAATTGATCATTCACACTGTTAGCATAAAGATAAATCAAGTTATTATCTTTATCTGTCTGATTTTCTTTAACCAATGTCTGGTATTCATCAAATGTATAGCATTTGTTATCCGTATCTGTAAAAAGGGCAAAATTCTTTGCTTTATCATAGAAGTCCTCTTGAGTGAGCATTCCATAGTTGATAAAGATTTTCAAATTATTCCACTTTTCTTCGTATTGCTTCCGATCGTTTTTAAAAATAGACTGCAAACGATCTGAAACTTTTTTAGTGATATAATTGGATATTTTCTTTACATTCGAATCACTTTGCAAATAAGAGCGTGACACATTCAATGGAATATCAGGAGAATCAAGCACACCATGCAATAGCGTTAAAAAATCAGGCACAATTCCCTCTACAGAGTCCGTTACATAAACTTGATTACAATAAAGCTGGATCTTGTTTTTATTTAACTCTATATTATTTTTCACTTTTGGGAAATACAATATACCTGTAAGGTGAAAGGGGTAGTCCACATTTAAATGTATCCAGAACAAAGGTTCATCGGACATCGGATAAAGATCACTATAAAACTTTTTATAATCTTCATCTTTCAATTCGCTCGGTTTTCTCGTCCATAAAGGAACCGTATTATTGATAATATTATCTTCATCTAAATCAACTTGTTTCCCATCTTTCCATTCTTTCTTTTTTCCAAAAGCAATTGCTACAGGTAAAAAGCTACAATATTTCTTTAACAAAGATGAAATACGGGCCTCTTCCAGAAATTCTTTGCAATCATCATCAATATAAAGTATAATGTCTGTACCACGATCGGTCTTATCAGCATCTTCTATACTAAATTCCGGACTTCCATCACAGGTCCATTTCACTGCACTTGAACCTTCTTTATAAGATTTTGTAATAATATCAACCTTCTTCGCAACCATAAATGCCGAATAAAACCCCAAGCCAAAATGACCTATGATAGCATTAGCATCATTTTTATACTTTTCCAAAAAGTCATTGGCACCCGAAAAGGCTATCTGGTTAATATACTTATCAATTTCCTCCGCCGTTAGCCCTATACCTCGATCCGAAATAGTAATGGTACCATCTCCTAAAGAAACATGAATCGTTAAATCGCCCATTTCTCCTTTAAATTCGCCAATAGAAAATAGCGTATTCAACTTTTGAGTAGCATCTACTGCATTAGAAATTAATTCACGTAGAAATATTTCATGATCACTGTATAAAAACTTTTTAATAACGGGGAAGATGTTTTCGGTTGTTACCCCAATATTTCCTTTTTGCATACTATTTTATATTTAATGATTTATGTATACCCTGTGAAAAACAAAAAAAATGCCAGCCTAATTAAGACTGACATTTTGACGGAAAATTATTAAATTGAATATTAAATCTTCTTAGCTTCTAGCTTTTCTTTATTTTCACTAACAGACACAGCAATACTATCCCCGGTTTGTAAATTAGAAGATATTATCAATTCAGAAAGCTCATCCTCCAAATAAGTTTGTATAGCACGTTTCAAAGGTCGTGCACCAAACTGCACATCATATCCTTTTTCCGCAATAAACGATTTAGCATCATCGTCAACAACAAGCTTATACCCAATAGACTCAATGCGATTATACAAATCGTTTAATTCAATATCAACAATCTTTTTGATAGCATCCAATGACAATTGATCAAATGTTATGATCTCATCAATCCTATTCAAAAATTCAGGAGCAAAAGATTTATTCAGAGCTTTCTGGATAACACTTCTTGAATGCTCTTTATTATCACTACGGCTCTGCGCTGCAAAACCAACCCCTCGTCCAAATTCTTTCAATTGGCGCGTGCCAATATTAGAAGTCATAATAAGAACTGTATTCTTAAAATCAACAGTTCTGCCATAACTGTCAGTCAATCGCCCTTCATCCATCAGCTGCAATAAAATATTATACACATCTGGATGTGCTTTTTCTATTTCATCTAATAGCACAATAGAATAGGGCTTACGCCTAACTCTCTCTGTTAACTGCCCTCCTTCCTCATAACCAACATATCCCGGAGGAGCTCCAACCAAACGGGAGACTGTGAACTTTTCCATATATTCACTCATGTCTATACGGATTAACGCATCGCTAGAGCCGAACATATAATTAGCTAGTTGTTTAGCTAAATGAGTTTTACCAACTCCGGTTGGTCCCAAAAACAAAAATGTTCCAATAGGGTGATTAGGATCTTTTAGTCCAATTCTGCTTCTTAAAATAGCTTTTGTTACCTTATCAATCGCTGAATCCTGAGCAATAACTTTTGACTGTAAATCCTCTTTCATTTCTGCCAACTTAATTCCTTCACTTTGGGCCATACGCTGTACCGGTACTCCCGACATCATTGAAACTACATTCGCTATTTCTTCCTCACCAACAATTTGCCTATCATCTTTCAAACGAGCTTCCCATTCAGCTTTCATCTGCTCCAATTTGGAAGAATACTCTTTCTCATGATCTCGATAACTAGCAGCCAGTTCAAAATTTTGTGATTTGACTGCATTAGCTTTCTGTTGACGAACAGTTTCAATCAATTTCTCCTGTTCCTCAACCTCCTTTGGCACAATTATATTCGTTAAATGAACTCGAGATCCAGCTTCATCTAAAGCATCTATAGCCTTATCAGGAAAGTTACGATCAGTAATATAACGATCTGTCAACTTGACACATGCCTCCAATGCATCGTCAGTATATGTTACATTATGATGATCTTCATATTTATCTTTAATATTTTTTAAAATTTGGAGAGTTTCGTCAGCAGTAGTAGCCTCGACAATTATCTTCTGGAAACGACGTTCCAAAGCACCATCCTTCTCTATATTCTTGCGATATTCATCAAGAGTAGTAGCACCAATACATTGTATCTCCCCGCGAGCCAAAGCAGGCTTTAACATATTAGCTGCATCCATGGAACCAGCAGCAGCACCTGCTCCTACAATTGTATGGATCTCATCAATAAATAAAATAACATCAGAATTTTTATTCAACTCATTAATAATGGAACGAATCCGTTCTTCAAACTGTCCTCTATATTTAGTTCCAGCCACTACCGATGCCATATCAAGCATTACGACACGTTTATCAAATAATATACGAGATACCTTTCTTTGAATAATACGTAAAGCCAACCCCTCGACAATGGCAGACTTACCAACACCAGGTTCTCCAATAAGAATTGGGTTATTCTTTTTACGGCGACTCAGAATCTGAGCTAACCGTTCTATTTCACGTTCACGTCCAACTACAGGATCCAACTTCCCCTCTTGCGCAGCCTGCGTCATATCAATGCCAAAATTATCCAATACAGGCGTATCGTTTGAAGATTTTTTTGAAGTCTGAGTTGAAGACTGAGAAGAACTGCTTTGAGAAGAACGAGAAGCCATATTCATATCTTCTTCATCCTCATCATCCTCCGTAAATCCCATACCTGCATTGGGATTTGTCTTCAAACTTAATTGTCCATAAACAGATCCATAATCTACATGATTTTCTTCTAAAACCGTTGCAGCTAAATTATTCCCATCCTTTAAAATAGCAAGCAACACATGCTCCGTATCTGCAACTGTATTCTTTAGTAATCTAGCTTCTAGCATACACATTTTCAGTATCTTAGCAGTAATAGGAGATAATGGAATATCTGCATTCGGCAGTAACTCATCATCTTCAAACTCTTTTAAGAAACCTTCCAAACGTTTTTTTACTCGGTCTAAGTCAATATCTAACTTTAGTAAAATCTCAATAGCTTTTCCTCCACCATCACGCAGCATGCCAAGTAAGAGGTGTTCTGGTCCTATATAGTTATTTTTCAATCTATTAGCTTCCTCTTTACTATACGTAATAATATCTGAAACTCTTTGTGAAAATTGATTAGTCATATTTTTCTCCTTCCTAATTTTATAGTTAAGGTATATCTTGCAGGCAAATATACAATTTATAGCTTTACAATCTCTTCATTCCATAACAAATCTCATGCCACACTTATGAAACACTTCACGAGAACAAACTGTTCTATGCAAAAAACATATTTTAATTAACCACAAACAACGTTGGAATAGAAAGAATCGCGTATTCTAAAAAACAAAGTTTATGGAAGAAAACTTTCGTATATCGTAAAAAAGCAGTACTTTAGCGTGGTTTTTTACGAACTAAAAGAATATATAATTAATAATCATTTTAAATGCTTGAACAAGATAGAATTATAAAGATTAACATTGAGGAGGAAATGAAGTCATCATACATAGACTATTCCATGTCAGTCATTGTATCACGTGCCCTTCCTGATGTTAGAGACGGTTTCAAACCTGTTCACCGTAGAATTCTTTTTGGTATGATGGGATTGGGAAATACTTCTGATAAACCTTATAAAAAATCTGCCAGAGTTGTAGGAGAAGTGTTAGGTAAATATCATCCGCATGGAGATTCATCCGTTTATGGAGCTTTAGTCCGCATGGCACAACCATGGGCAATGCGTTACATGCTTGTAGATGGGCAAGGTAACTATGGTTCTGTAGATGGAGACAGCGCTGCAGCTATGCGTTATACAGAATGTCGCCTTCGCAAAATAGGGGAGGATATGATGCAGGATATTGATAAAGAGACCGTTGATATGCAAAATAATTTCGATGATTCTCTTCAAGAACCTACCGTAATGCCTACTCGCATTCCTAATTTACTCATAAATGGAGCATCGGGAATTGCTGTAGGTATGGCCACCAATATGCCTACGCATAATTTATCAGAAGTAATTGACGCTTGTATAGCATATATTAATAATAATAATATTGATATCGAAGAACTTATGAATTATGTAAAAGCCCCTGATTTCCCTACAGGAGGTTACATATATGGCATGAGCGGTGTACGTGAAGCGTATTTAACAGGGCGTGGACGCATTATAATGAGGGCCAAAGCAGAAATAGAAACGACCACAACACACGACAAAATTATTATCACAGAAATCCCATATAATGTAAATAAGGCAGAGCTTATTAAGTCTATTGCAGATTTGGCAAACGAAAAAAGGATAGATGGGATATCCAATGCCAATGATGAATCTGACCGCCAGGGCATGCGTATTGTAATAGATGTCAAGCGCGATTCTAATGCCAGTGTTGTATTGAATAAGCTTTATAAACTAACGCAATTGCAAACATCTTTTAGTGTAAACAACGTAGCCCTAGTTCATGGTCGTCCTCGATTATTAAACTTAAAAGATCTAATTAAATACTTCGTTGAGCACCGCCATGAAGTAGTTATACGTCGTACTCAATATGATTTGCGTAAAGCTAAGGAAAGAGCTCATATATTAGAAGGTCTGATTATAGCATCAGATAACATTGACGAAGTCATCAAAATTATCCGCGCTGCTAAGACCCCTAATGATGCGATTAGTGGTTTAATGGAACGTTTTCAGCTAAGTGAAATACAATCTCGTGCTATTGTAGAAATGCGTCTTCGTCAATTAACAGGACTAATGCAAGACCAACTTCATGCTGAATATGAAGAAGTAATGAAGCAAATCACATATTTGGAAGAGATTCTTACTAATGATGAATTATGTCGCAAAGTTATCAAAGATGAATTATTTGAAGTAAAAAGTAAATATGGTGACGGAAGACGTTCAGAAATAGTATACGCTTCAGAAGAATTCAATCCAGAAGATTTTTATTCAGATGATGAAATGATCATTACGATATCGCACATGGGGTATATAAAACGCACTCCATTAGTAGACTTTCATGCACAAAATCGTGGAGGAGTTGGTTCTAAGGGAACTGATACTCGTGATGAAGATTTTATAGAGCATATATATCCAGCAACAATGCATAATACCATGATGTTCTTTACACAAAAAGGAAAATGCTATTGGCTCAAAGTATATGAAATACCAGAGGGATCTAAGAATTCAAAAGGACGTGCCATTCAAAATCTTCTGAACATCGACTCCGATGATGCTGTTAATGCATATTTGCGGGTAAAAAATCTTTCTGATGAACAATTTATCAATAATCACTATGTAGTTTTTTGCACCAAAAAAGGCATTATAAAGAAGACTTTACTTGAACAATACTCACGTCCCCGTCAAAATGGCGTAAATGCCATTAGCATTCGAGAAGACGATCAAGTAATTGAAGTACGCATGACTAATGGAGATAATGAAATTATTATTGCTAACCGAAATGGCCGCGCAATTCGGTTTCACGAAAGTGTAGTACGTGTTATGGGACGAACAGCTACAGGAGTACGGGGTATGATGCTTGATGAAGATGGAGTGGACGAAGTCGTTGGAATGATATGCATTAAAGATCCTGAAACGGAAACCATAATGGTTGTTTCAGAACAAGGATATGGCAAACGTTCAGACATTGAAGATTATCGTAAAACAAACAGAGGTGGCAAAGGCGTTAAAACAATTAATATTACGGATAAAACTGGAGAGTTAGTCGCCATTAAATCTGTAACAGATGAAAATGACCTAATGATCATTAATAAATCGGGAATTACTATTCGATTAAAAGTAGCAGATGTACGTATTATGGGCCGCGCTACACAAGGCGTTCGATTAATTAACTTAGAAAAACGTAATGATGAAATAGGATCCGTTTGTAAAGTTACTTCCGCTAGTTTAGAGGAAGATAATATTTCAACGGAAGAAATAAATGAAAAAAACAGCGAAGAAGAATTAGAAAATTAGAGATAATAGAAGAGGAATAGACATAATATTAATTTTAATTTAACGATTATTATGAAAAGAGTATTATTTTCAGTGATTTTGCTACTTACTGCAAGCTTTACTTTTGCTCAAGAAAAGAACATAAAAGAAGCTAAAAGCATTGCAAATGAAACCAAACCTGATTTTGCTAAGGCTGAACAGTTAATTAAAGAAGCTTTAACTAATCCTGAAACAAAAGAAGATCCTGAAACATGGGACGTAGCAGGGTTTGTTCAAAAAAGGATTAATGAAAAAGAGATGGAAAGCGCTTATTTAAAAAAGCCATATGATACACTTAAAGTATATAATAGTGCATTAAACATGTGTAAATACTACCTTAAATGTGATGAACTTGCACAAATACCAAATCAAAAAGGGAAAATTAAAAACAAATACAGAAAAACAAATTCCAGTGCAATTTTAGCAGAACGCCCTAATTTAATAAATGGTGGAATCCAATATTTTAATCTGAATAAAAATAAAGAAGCGTTGGATTTTTTTGGATCATATGTTAATATTGCAAAGAATCCTATGTTTGAAAAGGAAAATTTATTAAAAAATGACACAATATTGCCACAAATAGCATATTATGCAAGTTTAGCAGCAGCTAAATTAGAAGACTATCCTAGTGTTTTAAAATATGCCCCATATGCCCAAGATGATAAAGAAGTCGGTAAATATGCAATGGAATTCATTTCAACAGCATTAAAAGCCCAGGGAGATACTATTCAATGGGTAGAATCTCTAAAGAAAGGTATAGAAAAATATCCAGATCATTCATATTTTTTTGGAAACCTAATTGATTACTATAGTAACACTAATAAATATAATGAAGCTATGCAATTTGCAGATAATATGCTAGCTAAAAATCCAAACAATGCATTTTATTTATATGTGAAGGGATACTTATATCACAATATGAAAGATTATGAGAAGGCTATAGAATTCTACAAAAAAACAACGGAAGTTGATCCTAAATATGCAGAAGCATTTTCAAATATGGGACTAATTTATTGTTTAGAAGCTCAAGATTTCTCAACAAAAGCAACCACCGATGTAAATGATCCCAAATACAAGAAAGATCAAATAACATTAAAAGCTTTCTATGAAAAAGCAAAACCATGCTACGAAAAGGCACGAACATTAAAACCTGATCAAAAGGATTTATGGCTAAATGGACTTTATAGAGTGTATTACAATTTAGGTATGGGACCGGAATTTGATGAAATAGAGAAACTCATGAATAAATAATATAGAGTTATTTTATTTAATGAGGGCTGCTAATTTGTAATAAACTAGTAGCCCTCATTTGTTTCTCTGTCAAGGCTATATTAAACATAATGATTATTATTAATCAAACATAAAAGTACTTTTTAAATTAAATACGTCCAATTACAAATAAAGGTGTATCGGAATGAAAAATCATCTTCCGAGCAATGCTAGGATTGAATAAACGAGAAAAAAGATTTCGTTTATACGAGGTCAGTGCAAGAACATCAATCTTATTAGTTTTTATATAGCTTTCTAAGCTATTCAAGAAATCATCATTCCTCACAATATCATAATGAATTTTAAGACTGGGATATTGCTTTTGAAAATATTCTTTAATTCCACCTAATTTAATCTCATTCCAAGCATCATTCATATTCGTATCTGATAAGTGAATTAAAGATACAGAAAAATGAAATGATTTTAAGCTGGCCATGAATGAATCAAAGGCTATTAAATCTCGTTGATCAAAATTGGTTATAAAAGCAAAACGTTTAGCAGCTGCTAATTGTTCAAATGACGTATTTTCCGGTATGGCTAGAACTGGCACATGTGTTCGTTCTATAACCTCAGCAGTAACACTACCTATCAAATCAATGTCTTTTTGATCCTTTCCACGGGTTCCCATGACAATAATTTGTGGGTGGTTCTCTTTAGCATACCTAAGAATCTCTTCTTCTGGAATACCTTCACGTAATACACATGTAAATTTAATATTAGGAAGTTCTCTTAAATTAATTTTAGCTTTTACCTTATCTGATAATGCATTCAAATCAAGATGTACTTTATGTATAACATCTTTTACATTACTATCATCAATTAAAGGATAATTAAACACATCTCCATAAGGCAAGGAAGTTGCATAAACTGGAGTAAAATAAACATGCAGCAATACAACTTCAGCACCTACGGTTTGAGCAAAATTAAAACCAAATTCACATGCTCTCATTGAATAATTAGAAAAATCAACAGGTATTAAAATTTTATTGCTTTTTTCTATATTAGGAGACTTTCCCCCTAACACATCCTCAGAAAGCCAAACTGAACTTTCCGTCACCTTTAAAGCACGCGGTAAATCACTCTCTTTTATACGTAATCGCACCCCAGACGATACTACAGGCTGAATTTGATTCACATTATGAATAAACGTTTCTATACCTTCAGAATCTAAAACATTTTTTAGTATTTGAGCTTTTTCATAGGTCAAAATAGCAAGAGTAACTAACTTATCTTCCATAAATTATATTTATTTTTACAACAAAAACATTTTAATCACCTACAAAATCCATATGAAGATGAATTTAGAACATTTCGTATTATTATGCTTCAACAGATTCTACAACTTTACAAGAAGTTATTTCAGTCAAAATTTTCAATGCTTTATCAAGGACAGTAGTATCATCAAGCGTCACTAAACCACCGTCTGGTCCAGGTTCTAAATGTATGCCTACACTCTTTCCTTCTTTAAAATTGCGACCTCCAAAAAAATTTCGAACAGTATCAACATTCAATCCCAATTCATCAGCAATTCTATGCATACTACCATTAGGTAATGAATCTTTAATCTTGCGAAGCTCATTAAATGTTATTGTTCTCATAATCATAAATTTAATGGTTAATAAATTATAAACCTTCTTTTTATCACGGTTTAAACTTAAGCAAAAAATAAAAATAAAACAAATTATTTCCCTATATTTTTTATAAAAACAGATATCTGCTAAGTAAGCCTTCGGGAGTCAGTGTTTCGCTGAATCTTTTTAAGAGTAGCCGAAGAACCCTCATGGCTCTTTTGAAGTTATATGCGGCTGCCGCTAGCATGAGGTTGATAGCATCCCCTAATACTCCTTTATAAAAGTTTCGCCCTAAGCGATAATCAGTCTTCAAATGTCCAATAGTT
>Ga0268263_1000136_pt1 | contig 181229 bp, 164 predicted proteins | sample Biomet5_FD_190358 | JGI IMG/M metagenome (GOLD analysis project Ga0268263, IMG submission 190358) | Microbial communities from bioreactor (seeded with sewage sludge) at LBNL, California, USA - Biofuel metagenome 5 (SPAdes) (version 4) | ecosystem: Engineered > Bioreactor > Anaerobic >... | reverse complement strand
CCGCCGCAGCCGTATTCGCAGCGCCGGTCTCAGGCATCGGCAGGTTCGTCTTATCGTAATCGGTATATGCCGTGTTCGACACATCCGGTCCTGCCGTATAGCTGAACGCGGAAAGCTTGAAGGTAAATGTCGTCGTATCCGGCCATACGCCTGTCTGCGCGGACGTCAGTGTCTTGCCCACCTTGATGTTGGCTTTCGGGCTGTACGCGGCAGGATCCGTCGCTGCAAAAGACGGTACCGAAACCGCGAGCACCATAACGGATGCAAGAAGAAGACTTGCCGTTCTCTTTAATACATTACGTGTACGTTTCATTTTTATTTCCCCCTTTTTTAATTTAGGATCACAAACCGCGGCGCCGCATCAGTGTAATGATCTTCCCCTCGATCATCTTTTCAGAAACAGCACCATAATCACGGCTGTCAACAGAATAAGCCCGGTTGTCGCCCAGAATAAAGACGTCTCCGGATCCCAGCACCATAGGAAAACTTTGTGCCCTGTTCTCTTTGGAAGTCGGAAAAAACACCTCTTCCTGCTGGGCATTCCCGTTGACCATCAAAAAACCGTCCTGCGAAAAATCTACCGTATCGCCGCCTTTTGCGACGATCCGCCCATACTGCCGTTCACCTCCGTCAATAAATGTAACGATATCGCCGATCGCATATTTGCTTTCCAGCCTGTACCATACCGTGACATCACCGTCCCTTACGCGGGGATACATTCCTTCGCCGTGAACGATGCTGACTCCGAATACAAAGCTTAGCAGCAGCCACAGTGCAATACCGATTGCTGCCAGTTTCTCCAGCAGTGTAAGCGCTTCGCGGCGCAGCGTGTGACCGCTTCCGCTCTTCGTGATCACCTCCCCTGATCCGGACGGCGGCGGGCCGGCATCCGGCACACCGTGCGTCTTATTCCTGTATGTCATGGCAGCCCCCCTTCCCGGGCCGCTGCGTTCTGCAGCCGCAGCGGCTTTTCTTATGAAACATGCGCATTGCTGCTCCTGCCGCAAGAACAAATGCTCCAAGCAGCAAGTACGGCAGGGCATCAAGGCGGATGCCGGTCGGTGTTACATTGTTCTTCGTGTTTATGAAAATCTGCTGATTGACCGCGTCCTCCGACGCTTCGATCGTCTTCTCGCCGGCTGTTTTGCCGCTTACCGGGCTGCCATCACCCGTACCGTTCTGCGCGGTGACCGTCGTCGCATAATCTGACGCCCCCTGCTCCTCAACGGTATACTTCTCGCCCCCCGCAAGTCCGCGAATAACGATATACTGGTTATCCTTAAGCTGAAACGTTCCGTTGTCCGTGACCGTGCTTTCGTCCGATGCTGCCGTATCAGAGGCGGGATCAGGCGTCGTTCCTGACATTGTGTAGGTCCTGCAGCTGTATGCGGTACTGTCCGCGTTTCCGCCGGCTGTCGAAAGACGGATCCGGAATGAAAACGACTGCAGCGGATCGGCCAGATCGCCTTTGACCTTCTTCACGACCGTCAGCGTCTTCAGAGACTGCGCGTAGCTGTTGATGAATTCCGTGCCGCTCCCGGACAGGATCGTTCCGGACGATGTCCGGCCGCTGTTCGCTGCGGTGCCGTAATCGATATACAGATAGATCCGGCTGAAGGTACTGCTGTAAGCAGAGTTCAGATTCAGGACGTAATTCTTCTGGGCCGTCAGATCGATCCCGCCCGCCGCATTCACAGAGGCAGTCAGGACTTCCTGACTGCTTAGATCTTCTTCGCCCGCGGATCCGGGATCCGGCGCCGCTCCCCCTGCGGATGATGACAGAAGCCTGACTGTTGCGCCGGCAGGAACGGCAGGAATATCGGAAATCACAGCGGACGCATCGACATTCGGTACCATATAGGACGTGATCGTTCGGTTCCACAGCACGTACCCGTTCACGGGAGCCGGAAGGCTGCCGTTCATCGGAATAATCAGCTTCTGCACATTCTTCCACGTCGTTGTGCACGTATCTTCGCCTGCCAGGACCGTCGTCACGCCTCCTGTCGTCACCGACCGCTCGGTGTATGTATACGTGTCCCCGACAAAAAGTCCGTGGATCGTAACAGTCTGTCCGCCTGCAATGCCGGAGATGTATCCCTTTCCGATCGAATTGAGCGTAACGGTGCCGGAGCTGCCGTCACTCGAAGAATACGCATACGTCCCGGTACGCGGTGAGCCGTCCGGTTTCCGAACGGTCACATAGAACAGAAACGTCGCGTCTGCCGGTGCTCCTCCCTGTACGGTCTTTGAAAGCGTCAGATCCGCCGTACTCTGGGCATACGCATTCGTATAGGAAACCGTCCCCGTGCCGCCCGGCGATACCGGAAGATTCACGCCGCCTCCGGTTGAGGTCGCGACGTATTCCGGATTTGCAGTCTCCGTGACCTTATAAGCATTCGCACTCGTATCGGAAGCCAGGTTTACGATCTCAGCTGTCTGCCCGTTCTTCAGATACAGATGACCGGACGAATCCGTATGCCGGACAGAAGGATCACCGGTCACGGTATAAGCTGCCCCGGCCACCGGCTGTCCGGCTTTTGTGAGTGTAAACTCAAACGTCTCATCCGCGTCAGGCGGTGCACCGGTCACGGTTTTGCTGACCGTGATCTTCGCGGGATTGTAGATGTTCTTAAACGCAGCCTGTGTCGTCTTCTTGTCCGAAAGCGTCACGGCAGCGATGTTTCCCGTGCTGTAGCTGCCGAGACTTCCGCCCGCGGTGCTGACCGCACACTGCTGCTGCCAGTCCGCACCCGGAGACGTTTCCACGACCCGGTACGAGCCGACTGTCAGATCGGTAAATGCTGCCGTCTCCCCGTCCTTCAGGGTAAACGTGCCGTTCGTCGTCGTATAGGATGCATCCGCCGCGGAAGGGCCGCTGACCGTATAGGTGTGGCTGCCTGTAACAGATGCTCCGGCAGATGTCTGCAGCTGGAACGAATACGTCTTGTCCGTAGGAGCTGTACCGCCGTTCTGGGCTTCCACGTGCTTCGTGACCGTAAGACCAGTCTTCGCGGCGTATGCGTTCTGGTAAACAAGAATGTTATCCTGCAGTGCCATCGTTCCTGACATTTGTGTACCGGTGCCGGAATTCGCGCTGGTATAAACATTCTCCGGCGGATATGTCACGTCCAGCGACAGATAGACCCGGTTGCCTGTGTTGCCTTGCGCCAGAATACTGAAATAGGCAACATTAAAAGATACGATAACAGAAGTTCCGCTGACTGTGCAATGAACCATGTTTGTATTTCCGACATTTCTGTCAACAGCCGGATTCAGCGTCGTTGTTGTCGTACCGTAATTGCCGACATTGGAAATCGTACACCCTGCAGGAAACGTAAACGTCACTGAGGCACTGCTGCTTGGGATAACCGAGACGAGAACCGTCGGATATAATGTATATCCATATGCAGCCGTAACCGTAGTGCGCGTATTATTCTGAAAAACATATTTTATTACCTTCGTCTGCTGCGCCACCGTCGGCGCGATATACCATTTTGCCGACCAGTCCGTAGTGACAGGTGTCGTCACACCGCCTGCAGTCACGGATGTTTCATGAAAATAATACGTACTGCCAACCGGTATGCCTGCAAACGTTACGGTACCGCCATTTGGTATTCCGCTGACGGAACCGCGCCCTTTCGAATCAAGCGTTATCGTTCCGCCTGGCGCTCCCCCGGTACCTGTATAAACGATATTTCCCGTAAGCGGATTGCCGTCTTCTTTCACAAACCTGAATTCATACGTAAACGTCGCATCAGCCGGCGCTCCGATGCCGATAACGGATTTCTGCAGCTGCAGATCACGGACAGCAGTGTAATGATTTAAGAATCCGGCTTCCGTATGGAGTCCTTCTACGAGCGTAACCATTTCCGAATCAAGGCCATTTGTGTACGTATCCGTATCGGAAATCACATCGCCGGGAGCTTTCGTTACGTGCTGTGTCCACCACCGGTTTCCTGCATTTGCCTCGATCACCTTGTAATTGCCGGCACTTAACCCGCGTATATAAGCCTTGTTAAAACGCTTGAGCGTAAATGTACCGTCTGTGATCTGACGTGTCTCAAGCACCGTATTGTATTCCATGGAAACGATAATACATTCATACGTACCCTGGACCGGGTTTCCGTTCTCATCCACGACCGTAAACGAAAACTCCGCATCGGCCGACAGATCTCCTTCCGTCGATGAATCCTGAATGGTCTTCTGGACAATCAGGACCGGTGCATTATAATAATTCCTGTAAGCGATATCGGTGCGGTAATCATTGACAAGCGTGAAAGAATTTGTCGAATAACCCTCGGTATATACAGCATCATCCGCAACAGGAACACCCGGCTGGCTGACGGCATTCCTGCATGACCAGAACTTTCCGGTCTCATCCTCGGTGACGTGATACGTACCTGCCGGAAGCCCGGCTATGATGATATACTGGTTTTCTTTCAGCGAGAAGGTTCCGTCTGTGATCTGTATCACTTCCGGCCTTACCACACCATCCGTATAAACGGTGCCGCTCAGACTTTCGGTCACAATCGTGCCGTTCTGGTTATAAATGGTAAACGGATACGTAAGATCCGGGTATGACGAGCGGCTGTACGCTGCGCAGGAGTCTATACAAGTCTTGGAAACACAGAGAAGCGGCGCGCCTTTGTACAGCTTCGGAGAAGCTGCTTCCATAAAAATCAGCCGGTTTCCGTCTGTGCCGTTGATATACACATTCTTGCTGTTCGTAGACATCCAGTCTGTCATCTGCCGGGTAATGAGCTGGACGTTGATCGTCATGACAACTTCTTCGCCTGCGTACGTCGAAGGAAATTCCGTGCTGACCGCGTTTCCTTCTATATTGACATTCCCTGTCGTACAGGAAGCGTCGATCACAACGAAGTCACTGCTCACGGTGTCTTTCAGCGCGGCAGAAGGCGCCAGCGGAATGCCTGCCGTTTCGAAATCCTGCTGATAGCAGTACTTGACGGTAGCTGAGAAGGAGGGAACATCCCACTTGCCGGGATCCATCATGCGGTAAAAATCGCCGTCATTCGTCCCGACAGGCTGAGTCGTAGTATAAGTACGCGGTATATACTCGGACATCATGATATATCTTCCGCAGTCCGCATACTTTTCAAGGATCGGCCATACCGACATGTTATACGAATACCCGTTCTCCGTACACCATCTGCAGTATGGAACGTAATCTACATTCGGTCCCGCCGTTGACATGATGCTTCCTTCTGACAGAGTCACTTCGTCCATACTCATATAGACCGTCGACGGAAAGTTGATCTGTGTCGTAGAATTCTCGCTTCCCATAAAGTATTTCACAAGTGCACCGTACATCCAGCTGCTTGAATGACGGTCCTCTTTATAAGTCGCGTCATCGAGGCAGGTTGCATCCTGCACATCCGTATAGATCAGCATCTGGTCCCAGTTACAGCCGTTGTTGATCACAACATCCACACGATCATAATACTGACGCAGATAATTGATGTTCCGCTTCCCGATGTCTTTGGTAAAGCCATGAGCCGAACATGTTTCCATAATATATACGCAGGAATTGTGAGGCGATTGCGGAAATTTCGCATAAACCTGGATCTGTGCCGTACCCTGTTCTTTATTGACCCACTCTGCGCTCTTATACACATAGGAACTGCCGGAAGAACCGGGAGCTGTGGTATAGTTCTTTTGATAGTCATCCGCTTTGTCCGCTTCCGTCAGGTTCCCCGTTTGCTTATAATCCGTCTGAAGTTCGGCAGAGGTGGCGGCTCCCGCCTGGACGTTTCTTGTATATACAAAGGTCAGCACTGTGAGACAGCAAAGCGCGATCCACACAGCACGCCATCTGTTCTGTTTCGATCTGCTGTCCCTTGGATGCCTGTTTCCTGCTGCCATGTTAATTCCCTCCCGTCCGATGAGCCGGCAAATTGTTTACTTTTTCTTTTTTCCGGCAATAGCGGCCGCGGACACCGCCAGCACGGCCAGAACAGCCCAGAGTGCCACATTTGCCTTATCCCCTGTCTTAGGCAGTGTAAATCCGCTCCTGTACAGGTTGACAAAGGACATACTGTCCGTCACCGTTCCGTCTGTTTTTGCAAACTGCGTCGTCTGCGACAGTTTTCCGTCCGACTCTGTAACCGTCACCGTCATCGTGTACATCGCTCTGTCATATGTATATCCCGAAATCCCGTTATTCTCTTCGTATACGAAATATTGATACTCCCCCGGTTCCTGATACGTAATGATCCCGAATTCAGCACTTCCCTGCCCTTCCAGGGAAATTTCCAGCATGCCGTCCGTACTGCCGTCCGGCATCGGAAATCGTTTGTCTGATGCATTCATCCGGAAAGAAAAGGACGACGGCAAAACCGGAGATCCCTGCACTGTTTTCTGTACAGACGGGTCAACAGAAACGGGCGACGGCATCTTATATTGATTTGCAAAAAGTACTTTGCCCTGCTTGTCCGCGCCGTCTCCCTTCGTCAGATACATGACAGCCTCCATTTCACCGCCCACCTTATCTTTCCATGTTACCTGGACAGCTGCCGAATAAACCGTACTGTCATACGTATATCTCTGATTGTTTCCGGGTGTTTCGAGGATCGTATAATGGTATTCCCCAAGCTCCGTATACCGGATCTGTCCGAAAAGAGCGCTTCCGCCCCCGGTGATCCGCACGGTTTTCATGCCATTCTCGCTGCCTGCCGGCATCGGAGCACCGTCGTCCGCTTTCAGACTGAATGAATACGTTTCATCGACGGACGGGATGTCGCCGGTAACCGAGTTGTTTACCGGAATATTGATTTCCGCGCCTGATTCGGCAGCCAGAACCGGTATGGGAAATGCCAGTGCCGATAACAGCATGGCTGACAGCAGAAATCCAGCTGCAGCGCTTCGCCGCTTAATTCCGTTCATTGTTCATCCCCTCCCGCGTCACGTTCCTCTTCCATCCAGGCTGTCACGATCGTTCTGCCGTTTGTCGTAGCGGAAGCACAGGTCGACATTGCCAGGATATGATACTCCTGTGTGCTGTCACTTTCACGGAGGTGCAGTGCAGACTGTCTGATATAAGCAAGCCGCTCTCCGGACGTTCCTTCGCCGCCCGCCATATCGAACATCGGAGACGTATAAGCATCCTCATGCAGTACGGCGAATAGTTCCAGCCTGTATGTCTTCCCAGTCACGATCAGCGTACCGTACCGATGCTGTTCGAAGTAGGAAGCATCCTCAAATTTCATGATATCGCCGAACATCGCACCGCCGCTCATGTGATGGCCGTATAATATCGAATATCCGTCGGAAAAGTCAGGACTGTTCCGATAGTCCAGAAAAATGCTTCCCCCCAGTGAATACTTTCCGTAAATATCACAGTTTAGATAGCGGCTGTTATCCGTCGAATGAAGGACCGGATAATCAATATGCGTATCATCAATGGTAAGCCACGCGCATACATCTTTGTTGATGGCCTGCAGTTCCGAGAGATTCGGATTGGACGGCGTCGGCTTGTATTTTGCGATCTGACTGTCGAGATCCGTGCCTTTGTAGATCATGTAATTATCCCAAAGCGCGTAGCCTCCGTACAGCAGTGATAATACAAGTACAATACAGACGATCCGGTCAACCAGACGATTCAAGGTGTGAAGCAGCCGTTCCGCCGTTTCCAATCCGAATCCCCCCTTCAGATCATAACGTTTTGCTTTTGAACGGGTTTACTGTTCTTTTCTGCTGCGTTTCCTGAGGATGATGACCAATGCAAGGCCTGCACCGCACAGAATCAGGATGAACGGCATGTTCTCGACAAGGATGCCTGTCGGTGTGACTGCTTCTTTATTGTTTACGAAGTCTTGTCTGTTGACTGCGTCTGTCGCGGTGGAAATGGTCTTCTCGCCAGCTGTCTTGTTCGCCGTAAGATCCGTAACGTCCGCTCCCGCCGGTGCTGTCGTGCCGTTCTGTGTTGTGATCGTTGTCTTGTAATCCGCTGCGCCCGTCTCGGTTACGGTAACCTTTTCGTCCGTGGCCAGTCCTGTGATCACGATGTACTCGTCATGCTTCAGGGTAAATGTGCTGTTGTTCGTTACCGTTCCGCTCTTTCCTGTCGTCGTGACTTTCACATCGTCCGTGCCGCCCTTCTCTTCGTCTGCGCCCATGCTCCATACCTGGTATGCATACGTACGGGTGTCATCCGCGTTATGGCTGTTCTTCAGGGCAATGGTAAAATCAAACTGTTTTTCGATGTCTGCCATCTTGCCAGTGACTTTCTTCGTTACGACAAGATCTGCCGTAGCATAATCATTCGTAAACGGATATTCGATGCTTCTCGGCTCCGCACTCGTCGGATCAGGAGTCGTAATGCCGATTTTCGCATCTGTCGTGCTGTCGGCTGCCCCTACGTTGTTGAAATCCGGAGCTGTCGGATCCGTATCGCCGTTCGTTGTTTTAAAAGCTGTAATATTGCTGACATTAACGACCGGAAGTCCTGTCGCCGCGTCAAGAAGCGGTGTCCCGTCTGCTTTCAGCACATTCGTCACATAGACGTTGACATAGTATAATGTCTCGTCGTACGTAACACCTGACTCCTTGTCATCATCAGCCGGAACATTTTCCTTCAGTGTATACGTATAAACACCGGCCTGTGTGTAGGTCGCGTTCCCCGTCGTTACCTTCAGCGTCTGGGAAGCTTCCGTGCTTGTTCTGTCAAAGCCGCTTATGGTGATCGTCTCGGTCAGTGCGTTGCCGTCCTCCGCGTCGGCCGCCGCAGCCGTATTCGCAGCGCCGGCCTCAGGCATCGGCAGGTTCGTCTTGTTGTAATCGGTATACGCCGCGTTCGTCACATCCGGTCCTGCCGTATAGCTGAACGCGGAAAGCTTGAAGGTAAATGTCGTCGTATCCGGCCAAACGCCGGTCTGCGTGGACGTCAGTGTCTTGCCCACCTTGATGTTGGCTTTCGGACTGTACGCGGCAGGATCCGTCTCCGCAAAAGACGGTACCGAAATTGCGAACACCATAACGGATGCAAGAAGAAGGCTCGCCGTTTTCTTTAATACATTACGTGTACGTTTCATTTTTATTTCCCCCTTTTGATGTTTATTTTTGAAAAAGAGTTTCGTCTGACTCTCAGGACATTCACAGAATCACAATCTGCAGTGTATCATGTGACTGCTGTCGCTCTTCATGATCACCTCCCCTGATCCGGACAGCGGCTGTGCCGTAATCGATATGCAGCTAGATCCCGCTGAATATTTTGGTGTATGCTGTTCATCGAAATGATCGGCTTCTGTTCGTTCTTCCACATTGTCGTGCATGTATCTTCACCTGCCTGGACCGTCATTACGCCGACTGTCGTCACTCGAGGAACATGCCTCTTTTCAGCCTCATTGTAGCATAATATATTACAAAGTCAACATATTATTATGTAATGTATTAATTTGTTTATAGGTATATTTTTGTAATTTTTATCCGTTTTTTCATTTTTTTAGATTTTTAAAGTTTCGCGCTGCTCTTCTCTGTTTTCCGGATTTTCCCCGATAAACAAATCATTTGCACGCGTTTTTTCCCTGCCGCTTTTTCTGCGATACCGCACAGAACGCGCAAAAAAAGAAAGCAACCTCAAAATCAGAAAATTCAGATTGCTTTCTTTTTTGTTCGTTTTTGTAACTATTAGTCAGTGTATTATTTTATTTCTGCAGATTCGTCATGTTCATCCGAAGATTCTTCTGTGGATGCTTCTTCCGCGGACGCTTCTTCCGCAGGTGCTTCTTCCGCAGATGCTTCCTCCGCAGATGTTTCTGCCGTACTGTCTGTTCCGGCAGCATCCTGCACGGGTTCCTCCGCAGGGATCTCTGCTTTCGCCTCTTTTTTCTTTACGACCGGTCCGATATACTGTGCAGATCCGAATGAAAGGATCAGCATGAAAATGAAGCTCAGCAGTACAAGACCGACTGCGAATCCATTGCCCTTGCCAAAGGCTCTGGCCAGCTTCACCAGCGTAATGATCCAGATCACAGCTCCTGCAATGGGAATGAACGACAGCAGGAAGAACCAGCCGTTGCCCCATGTGATCTTAAACAAAACATACGCACTGTAAAACGGTACGATCGCAGCCCATCCGTGCTCACCTGCCTTCAGGAAAAGGATCCACATGGAAATGATTGCAATCGCCGCGATTACCATCATCGCAATACAGAAGAATACTATGCTGCCGACTGTCAATCCCTTTACAATCGACGGATTGATCCCGTACAGCGTATCATACAGATTCGTGGCAAAAGCATTCGAGCTGTCCGTATCCGTTACCTGATCCACTTCACGCGAATGATCGACAAGGAACGTAAGAACGCGTCCCTCTTCCATTGCATTCTGCAGTGTATCCGTGTCATAGCTCTGTTCCATTTCGTCGGCATCCGTAAAGCCATGATCCGTCGCGAACTGATCGCGGTTCGCATTGTAATACGCATCATCGACCGTCAGCTTCTCTTTGTCGGCGATCGCTTCCATGATAAGCTGCTCTTCCACGGCTGTCTTGGAAACTTCCTGGATCTTTTCCTCAAACTGGTCCTCTGTCATTCCCAGCTGGCCTTCCAGGAACGTTTCATAATCTACTCCGTACATCGTCGCGTACTGCTGATACATGTCGCGATACGACTGGCACTGCGCGTCGATCTTGTCCTGCGGGTACTGAAGTACCGTCGTATTGGCAAGAAGCGCCGAAAATACTTCCTTCTGCCTTGTCTGTGTTGCCGTCGCGGCCGCAGACTTTTCAAGGCTTTCTTTGATCATGTCCTTGTATTCATCGACCGTTGCAACGCCGTCCAGACCGATCTCGTTCTTTACAAAGTCATCCGTCAGTTCCGGATTCGTTTCCGTATAAATGGAATTGATCATTATCGTCCAGTGCGCCGTCACGCCGGACTTCGTCGTATCCGGTGTGTACGGATCGGGAAACGCAAGGTCGAATTCAAACTGCTCACCGCTTGCATGACCGGCGATCGCGTCTTCAAAGCCCGGAATCATGCTGCCGCTTCCAAGCTGAAGATCCTGACCGGACGCTGTTCCGCCGTCAAACGCTACCCCGTCGATCATTCCGCTGTAATCGATGTTGACCCAGTCTCCGGACTGTGCCGCACGATCCGTGACCACCGTCTTGACAGCGTGTGACGAAAGGACCGTATCGATCTGGCTCTGAACTGCGTCGTCCGTAACTTCCGTTTCCGTGACCTTCTGTATCTCAAGTCCTTTGTAACGGCTGATCTTCACATAATCGTTGGTAACGCCTGCCAGACTCCACCCGGCTGTTGAAACAACCATTGCCAGCAAGGCAGCGGCTGTTATAATTTTCTTCTTTATACTCACTCCTCAATCCTCCAATTCTTTCTATTATGCGGTAAACTTTCATTTCCCGCACACGTCTTTTCTGTTATACCATATTTCCGGAAGAAAGAAAACCTTTTCCTTACAATGCGCTTGAATGTTGAATCGAATAAGGTTAGAATATACAGAGACATACGGCGGTCATAAATCCTGCCGTGGCAGAACAGCAAGAGGTGTTATCCATGTACAGATATCCAGATAAAGAAGCCGCTGTCGGTGTTTTTGACTCAGGTGTCGGCGGTCTTACCGTCGTACGGGAAATCATGCGGCAGACACCGAATGAACATATCGTTTACTTCGGAGATACGGCACGTGTTCCTTACGGCAGCAAATCAAAGGACACCGTTACAAAATATGCCGGACAGATTATCCGTTTTCTTGAAACACAGAATGTCAAGGCGATCGTGATCGCCTGTAATACAGCCAGTGCCTATGCACTTGAAACAGTCTCAAAGGAGTTTTCCCTTCCGATTATCGGAGTGATCGAGCCAGGCGCACGCGTCGCCGTCGAAACGACCAGAAACGGAAAGATCGGTGTGATCGGAACAGACGGTACGATCTCCAGCGGTATGTATTCGTCCTTTATCCATCATCTTGACCCGGAGATCGAAGTGATCGGAATTTCATGTCCGCTTTTCGTGCCCCTCGTAGAAGAAGGCTGGACGAAAGACACCATCACGAGAGAAGTTGCGCGGCGGTATCTTTCATCCCTGAAGGACACCGGCATCGACACCCTGATTTTAGGCTGCACGCATTATCCGCTGCTTCGCTCTCTTCTGATGGAACTGATGGGGGATTCCGTCACGCTCGTCAACCCGGCGTACGAGACGGCACGCGACCTTAAGAAGCTGCTGGCCGAAAGAGATCTTGAGAATCCCGGCATCAAGACAGACGAAAAGGAGCCGTACCGCTTCTTCGTCAGCGATACAGCCCTGAAATTCAAGTCTTTTGCCAATTCCATCCTGCCGTATGATATAGAAACCATTAAGAAAATCAATATTGAAGAATACTAGAGGTATATTATGACGAAAGACATCCTGCTAACAATTTCCGGTCTACAGTTTGATGCCATGAATGCAGAGGGGGATAATGCAAATGAACCTATTGAAGTCGTTACTCCTGCTTCATATTACAAGAAGGACGGAAACCATGTCATCTTATATGATGAAGTGGAAGAAGGCATGGCAAACGTTACTAAGAATGAAATCATGATCAGCCCCGATTCGCTCGTCGTCACGAAGACAGGGTTTGTCAACGCGATCATCACCTTTGAGGAGAAACGCAAGACGACGACGGTCTATGAAACGCCGTACGGCCGTTTCATGCTCGGTGTCACTTCCGGCAGAATCAACCAGACCGAAACGGAAGATCATATCCATGTCGATCTGGAATATATGCTGGACGTTAATTATCAGCCGCTTGCAGCCTGCAATCTCTGTCTTGACGTAGATCCGCGGACACGAAGTGAGCAGGTGCTGGAGCAGTAATTTCCCGCGGTATTCTTATTTCGATGCAGATGCGCCGAAGTGACGGCGGAAGAAGCCCTGTTTCTTCTTTGGCTGTTCCAGTCCGCCGCGGGCACTCTTGATCGCCGTGATATAAAGGCCGCTTACAACGACCTTGCATTCCCGTTTCAGCGGAATCTGATCGTATACCTTATTGTCACAGATGAACGACATTACTTTCGGTCCCACCTTGGCCTTCACGATCGGCATCTTGGAAAGCTTCGCAATACGCGGTGCCTGTGCAAGAACTGCGGGCGGCAGGCCGGCATTCTTCATGCGCAGCAGTTTCTTGTCTATAACGAGAATACTCATCGTCTGTGCCATCGCATCCAGCTGTGCCTGCTGTTCTTCCTGGCGTTTCTTCATTTTCTTACCGACAAAGTACAGAACGACCAGTATCGCCGCAAATACTCCCAAAACGATCAATAAAATCATAACACCTGTGCTCAATTTCCTGTCCCTCCGTATTCTTCGCCGGCGCTCACTTAAATTGAAAGACGCTTCGCTACATCATACTGATATTCCGGCAGTTCCTTCTTCATTGCCAGCGCTTCGTTGATATCGAACGCCTTGAACTCCCCGTTCCGATACCCGATAACGAGATTGCGCTTCCCCTGGCAGAGAAGATCCACAGCATAAGAACCCATGATCGACGCATAGACACGGTCCTTGCAGGAAGGGCTGCCGCCCCGCTGCATATGTCCCAGAATCGTCGCCCTCGTCTCCATCCCGGTCGCGGCTTCAATACGGCGCGCCATGCTCGTGGAATGGCCGATCCCTTCAGCATTGATGATAATGTAATGCTTCTTGCCGCGTTTCCTGCTGAAAACGATGTGGTTGATCAGTTCCTGTTCATCATAATCATACTTCTCGGGAAGCAAAATATCCTCTGCCCCATTGGCTATGCCGCACCATAAAGCAATATATCCGGCATTTCTTCCCATTACTTCGATAATGCTGCACCGTTCGTGCGACGTAGAAGTATCGCGTACCTTGTCGATCGCTTCCATCGCCGTATTGCAGGCAGTGTCAAATCCTATCGTATAATCCGTGCATGCAATATCCTGATCGATCGTGCCCGGGATGCCTACTGTATTGATTCCGTAATCAGAAAGTGCTCTCGCTCCGGCAAAAGATCCGTCTCCGCCGATCACGACCAGTCCGTCGATCCCGCGGGAACTGCATATGGAAGCTGCTTTCTCGAGCCCTTCCTTCGTCTTGAATTCCATGCACCGTGCCGTCTGGAGAATGGTACCGCCGCGCTGGATGATATCGGAAACATCCCTGGCCGTCATTTCCTCGATTTCTTCATTCAGCAGCCCGTTATAACCTCTCCGGATCCCCATAACATGTTTGCCGTTCGCGATCGCTGACCGTACTACAGCACGAATTGCCGCGTTCATGCCCGGTGCGTCACCGCCGCTCGTCAATACGCCTATCGTGTTCATCTGAGCTGCCATTCATACTCCTCCTGTAGTGATAACTACCGTCTGATCCCTTTGCATACTTTATTATTCTAATGCATTTGACTAATGTTTTCAATACTCTTTTCGACTACTTTTATGTTGCCGCTTCCGAAGGCGCCGCAAAGCTTTTCCGTCAATTCGTCACAGATCCGTACGTTTCTTCCGGCCGGAAGACGTTTGATCGCTTTCTCGGAGGAGACATAAACAACGACCGGTGATTCGCCTTCAAAATCGGCCGTTTCTTCATACAGCTGCTGTTCTCCGCTGCTGTAAGCTGCTTTGTCCCGGAACTGGACCCAGAGTTCCTTCCGGATCTGCGTAAAAGGGTAGATTCGCTCGCAAATCAGCTTGCTTGGCTTGTCCTCTTCCTCACTCACACGTCCGCGCACGAAAATCTTACTGTCCTCTTCAGCCAGACTGGCGTACTTCTCATAGTCCTGCGGAAATACAATGACTTCAGCTGTTCCGAGGAGATCCTCCAGTGTCAGGAAGGCCATGATCTTGTTGTTCTTCGTATATTTGACTGTCTTCTCCGTGACGATCCCGCCGATCGTTACAGACTGTCCGTCTGTCACCTTCGATCGTCCAGACTCATCGTCAAGGGCAAAATCCGTTGTTACGGCCGAAATATTCCCGCGCCACTGCTTCTCATATTCTTCAAGCGGATGGCCGCTGATATAGACACCAAGCACCTCCTTCTCAAATGCAAGGAGTGTTTCTCTCGTATATTCCCCTACATCCGGCATCGGAACTTCAAAATCCGCCTTGTCCTCTTCCTCCGCCAGGTCAAACAGACTGATCTGACCGACAATGGATCCCTTCGACTCCTGACTGACGGTATCCAGAATCTGCACATAAATCATCATCAGCTGTTTTCTGGCCGCTCCGAAGCTGTCAAACGCTCCGGCTTTAATAAAGTTCTCGATCGCCCGCCGGTTTAAATCACAATTCTGCGTCCGCTCGATAAAGTCCCTGAGATCCCGGAACTTCCCGCGTTTCTCCCGTTCCGAAACGATCGCGTCGATCAGCGGTCTTCCGACACCTTTAATTGCGGAAAGCGCATATCGGATCTTCCCGTCTTCCACGGTAAATGTTCCTTCACTGCTGCCGATATCCGGCGGCAGGATTTCGATATCCATCTGATGGCGGCAGACATAAATGTATTCCGCGATCTTATCCGTATTGTCCAGAAACGATGTCATCAGCGCTGCCATAAATTCCACCGGATAATAATAACGAAGATATGCCGTCTGATATGCAACGACCGCATATGCAGCCGCATGGGATTTGTTGAATGCATACTGGGCAAAATCGGACATATCGTCATAAATCTTGTTGGCCGTGACCGCAGAGATCCCGTTGGCCACGCACCCCGGCACACCGGCCTTCCTGTCGCCGTTTACGAAGCATTCCCGCTCGCTTATCATGACATCTGCTTTCTTCTTGCTCATGGCACGGCGCAGATTGTCGCTTCGTCCCATGGAAAAGCCGGCAAGCTCACGGACGATCTGCATAACCTGCTCCTGATAGACGATACAGCCGTACGTCGGCGCAAGAATATGCTCAAGCTGCGGACAGTCGTACCGGATAGAAGACGGGTCATTCTTACCGGCGATATACTTCGGGATGAATTTCATCGGGCCCGGCCGGTACAGAGAAATGCCGGCAATGACATCTTCCAGGTTCCTTGGCTTAAGCTCCTTCATGAAGCTCTTCATCCCGGCACTTTCAAGCTGAAAAATCCCTTCCGTTCTTCCCGTTCCGATCAATGCGAAAACATTCCCGTCATCGTATGACAGCCTGCTCATATCCAGTGTTTTCCCGGTACTCTTTTCGGAAAGGCGGGCTGCATTCTGGATCACAGTCAATGTCCGGAGACCGAGAAAGTCCATTTTAAGGAGTCCAAGATGCTCCAGTGTCGTCATGGTAAACTGTGTCGTAACGCAGCCGTCCTGTCCCAGGGAAAGCGGTACGTATTCATCGATCGGTTTCTGGCTGATCACGACACCGGCCGCATGCATGGATGTGTTGCGCGGCAGACCTTCCAGACGCCTCGCTGTATCGATCAGCTCTCTGACCTGATCGTCCGTCTCGTACATGGACCGAAGCTCAGGATTCATCGTCAGTGCTTTATCCAGTGTAATGTTCAATTCTCTCGGGATATGTTTTGCGATCGTATCCGCAAACGAATACGGAAGATCCATGGCTCTCGCCACATCCCGGACAACCGCTCTGGCTGCCATCGTGCCGAACGTGACGATCTGCGCCACACAGTCACGTCCGTATTTGGCACCGACGTAATTGATGACCTCCTGTCTGCGGTCTACACAAAAATCGACATCGATATCCGGCATCGACACCCGCTCCGGATTTAAAAACCGTTCAAAAAGCAGCTGATAGCGGATCGGATCGATATCCGTGATCCCAAGCGAATACGCAACGATACTCCCGGCTGCCGATCCTCTTCCCGGTCCTACCGCAATGCCGCGGTCCTTCGCATATTTGATGAAATCCCATACGATCAGGAAATAATCGACAAATCCCATCTTATGGATTACCTGAAGCTCATAATCCAGCCGTTCTCTCAGTTCGTCCGTGACCGGGTCATACCGCTTCGCAAGTCCTTCGGTGCAGAGGCGGTTTAAGTATTCCCACGCATCTGTTCCTTCCGGAAGCGGATACCGCGGAAGCTTTTGATCATTGAAAACGATCGTAACGTGACATCGTTCCGCGATCCTGTGCGTGTTCTCTATTGCTTCCGGTGCATACGGAAAAAGACTCCGCATCTCGTCTTCTGATTTCACATAGAATTGGCCGCCCTCGTAACGAAGACGATCCTCATCCCCGACCTTCTTGTTCGTCTGAATACAAAGGAGAATGTCCTGCACCTTCGCGTCATCCGCGTTCGTGTAGTGGACATCGTTCGTAGCGACAAGCGGAATGCCAAGATCCCTGCTCATCCGCAGCAGATCCTTGTTTACACGCTGCTGTTCCGGTATCCCGTGATCCTGAAGCTCAAGGAAAAAATTCCCCTTTCCAAATATCCTTTCATATTCGGATGCCGTTCTGCACGCTTCCTCATACGTACCGCCTGCGATCGTCCGCGGAATTTCCCCCGCCAGACACGCACTCAGCGCAATGATCCCCTCATGATACTCCGCCAGCACTTCTTTATCGACACGCGGTTTGTAGTAGTAGCCCTCGGTAAAGCCGATCGACACGATTTTCATCAGATTGCTGTAGCCGGTATTGTTCTCTGCCAGCAGAACAAGGTGATAATACCGCTCCTCCCGCTCGCCTCCGGCTTCCTTCTCGGTTCGCGAGCCGGGCGCAACGTATACCTCGCAGCCAATGATCGGATTGATGCCGGCCTTCAGTGCTTCCTCGTAAAATTCGATGACGCCGTACATAACGCCGTGATCCGTGATCGCGGCACTGTCCATCCCGAGTTCTTTGACACGGGCCACATATTCTTTTATTTTATTGCATCCGTCCAGCAGGCTGTACTCCGTGTGGACATGCAGATGTGTAAAAGCCATGCGGCATCTCCTCTGATACAATTTATGAAAAGAAAAGGTGTCCCAATGGATCTGGAACACCTGGCAAAACATGCTTGGTTACGCTGCTCTCAACCGTTGATCATGAAATTGATAAGCCTATCGATATCTTCCTTCTCGTATGCCACCACTTCAAGCTCAGGGATCTCACCATTGGCAAAAATATTGGCCAGGGATACGTACTGTGACAGCTTTGATTTCAGATTCAGACGATCTCCTTCACCGGTCACCAGCTCGACTCTGCCCTTGCAGCTGTCGACTACTTTAAAAAATTTGTCAACATCAGTGATATTCTGTACTTTCATATCCATTCCCTCCTGTCCAATTAACTAGTTCGTCTTGATTATACCCGATTCATATTATAATCGCAATTCTTTTTTGATGTTTCAGCATAATGCACGTAATCATTTCCGTCATTCCGCACTTTTTCTGCGAATTTCTGATTCTCCGATCTCGATTCTGCCGGACTTCAGCAAATGTCCCACACCGCGCTTGAATGCGGCCTTGCTCATGTGCACTTTTTCACGGATCTCTTCCGGCGACGCCTTATCCGTAAAAGGCACGCTGCCGCCGTTCTGCTCCAGAAGCTCCATAATCGTTTCGGCATCCTTGTCAAGCTGAAGATACGCCTTTTCGCGAAGACTTAAGTCAAGCTTTCCGTCCTCGCGTATCTTCGTGATACGCCCGCGGACACGATCACCGATCTCATAATCACCGTAATCCTCCTTGCCCGGCACGAGAGCCGAAAAACAGTCGTCTGCCGCGACAAAAAGCCCAAACTGCGGACTGCGGTCATAGATGATCCCCTCGACGTACGCACCCTCCTCATAAGGAGAATCGCAGCGAAGCCGGTCATAGACATGCATCGTGGCACAAAGCCGGCTGCTCTTGTCAAGATAAAGAGCAACGAGATACGAACCGCCTTCCCTGACTTTGGCCGTCTGTTCACGGAACGGCAGGAACAGATCCTTCTCCAGGCCCCAGTCCAGAAACGCGCCGATTTTGCCTGTCTGCTTCACGGTAAGTACGGCCAGCTCCCCCATCGTGATCTTCGGCATGTTTGTCGTTGCGATCATTCTGTCGGAAGAATCACGGTACAGAAACACTTCCAGACAATCACCAGGCCTGCTCCCGTCCGGTACCTGCCGCTTCGGCAGCAGCACGGTTTCCTTATCCTGTGCCGATTCTCCAAGATAAACGCCGAAGTCGACTTCTTTTACAATCATCAATGTCTGTTTCTCACCAAGCTTAAGCATGTGCTTCTCCTTCAAATTCAATAATCGCGTATCTGCCGCCGTCTTCGTCTTCCAGTGCGACACAGTATGACTTGCCCGAAAAAGCGACTCTTGGGTACAAGGTATCACCGAGTACAGCGGAGCGCCGGTATTCGGCCCGAAGTGTCCGGATCGGAAAGCTGTCCGGCAAAAGTCCCAGTGCAAGCCGGACATACTGGCAGTTATTTACATGGTCATTCGTATCGATATGGATCTTGAGGATCCGGATCGGTTCCCTGCTTTCCATTTTCGCAGGCAGTTTAATGTGGCGCGGTGATTCCGGAATGCCGGCCGGCTGTTCCCGGCCGTAAAGCTTCTTCTCGTCTTCCGGAACCGGAATCGGCCTTCCTGCCGCAAGATCCATGTATACCCACTCGGAATGTGCTTCTATAATCGATGTATCGCCGGTGCCAAGCACACGGAAATCCCTTTTCGACTGCAGTCTTCCGAAGTCAGCGGCCCAGGTCCGGATCTGGATTTTGTCCCCGAGACGGGGATATTCGAAAACGACAATATTCCAGGACGTAAGAAACCAGGCTTTCTGAGATGCAGCCATATAATCAATGCCGACGCCGAGATACTCCGTCTGAAACGTAGCACAGTCCTGCAGATAATCGATCAGCGCGGGCATCGTAAGCTTTCTGTCTCTGCCGACCTCACTGTAGCGTACGCGGCTGTCCATCGTATAAAACAATCCCTTCACTCCTCCCGTTCATGCTGCCGTCCGGCAGACCATTACAAGAAAAGCCCCCCGCATTGCTGCGAGAGGCTATACTGGGCTACAAGGATTCGAACCTTGAAATGACGGAGTCAGAGTCCGTTGCCTTACCATTTGGCGATAGCCCATTAATACCAGCAACGAGTATTATACAGGAAAATCCCTGTCATTTCAAGTACTTTTTTGCTTTTTTAAGTTCACGCCCCGGGCGTATTCCCGCGGCCTTTCCGAACAGTCGCCAGCATAATCTGCTGCTGCCTGTCTATATGTGTAAACATAGCGTGCGCAGCCCCCTGCTGATCGTGCGCTTCGATCCTCTCATAAATCGTCCGGTGTTCCTCTGTCAGCTTATCATACTGATCCGTCTGTTTCAGATACTCCACGCGGTAACGATACATCTGCTCTCTGAAATTCTTAAGAAGCAGAAGCAGTTTCTGATTGCCTGCCGATTCATGTATGATTAAATGAAACGCTTCGTCGGCACGTGCAATTTCATTGACCGAACCCATCTTAAGCTGCTTTTCAAATTCGGACGCTGCCTTCTCAAGAGAGGCAATTCCTTCTTCATTGATCCGTTCCGCGGCAAGCTCTGCAGCCAGCTGTTCAAGCACACGGCGCACCTCAAGCACGTCGATCAGGTTCTTCTCCGTGATCTCGGCAACGATCGCGCCTTTCCTCGGGATCATGATAACCAGCCCTTCCAGTTCCAGCATCCGGATCGCTTCCCGGATCGGTGTCCTGCTGACCCCAAGCCTGTTTGCCAGCTGGATCTCCATCAGCCGTTCACCCGGTTTCAGCTCTCCCTGGAGGATCGCTTCCCGAAGTGTACGGAATACAACGTCCCGCAGCGGCAGGTACTGATTCATCTGCATTTTAAAAGTTTCTTCCAATTTTATTCACCCCTGTTTCAGTATCGCGTCAATCAATCCGTCATTTTCCATTTTCTGCGTTATATGGCACGGTAACGGAAATCTGTTTTGCAAGATTCCGCTTTCGCAGGATACGTTCCGCCGTCTCCGCCGATGACCGCTCCGTAAAAAGGCCAAAGACGGACGGACCGCTGCCGCTCATCAAGGCGCCGCTCGCGCCGCAATTCATTAAGGTGTCCTTGATCTCACCGATCCGGGGACAGGAACGGATCGTAACCGATTCAAGCACATTTCCAAGGCATCCGGAAATTCCGGCAAGATCACGTGCTTCGAGCGCCCTGAGAAGTCCGTCGATATCCGGATGCTTAAGGATCCCGTCTACATCCAGCTTCTCATACACTTCTTTCGTCGAAACACTGACTGCCGGCTTCGCCGTTACGACGAAACACGGTACCATCGGCGGCACACGCGTCAGGATCTCTCCGATTCCCTCCGCCAGCGCAGTTCCCCGCATAATACAGAACGGCACATCGGCTCCCAGCTTCAGACCGCGTTCCATCAGCTTCTCTTCTGAAAGCCCGATTCCATACATTCTGTTGATGCCGTAAAGAACAGCAGCCGCATCCGTACTTCCGCCTGCCATGCCTGCTGCTACCGGAATCCTCTTGCGGATAGAAAGCGCAAGTCCTCCCGGCAGGCCAAATTCTTCTGTCATCATCTGTGCGGCCCTGTAAGCCAGATTACGGCTGTCGACCGGCAAATACGGCAGATTCGTCCGTATACGGATCCCACGGTCACGCTCTTTGCGTATCTCGATAAGATCCGCGAGACATATCGTCTGCATTACCATGCGTACGTCATGGTATCCGTCCGGCAAAACCCCGGTCACATCGAGTCCCAGATTGATCTTGGCCATTGCGCGCAGACGTATTCTGTCCATCCTGTCTTCCTTTCAGTTGATCCATCCTCTTCCGTACATCCCGGATGAATATAGTATATTGTATTTTATATTATACAATTCACAGTGATGAAAAGCAACGAAAAAAGAAGCCATCTGACTGATGACTTCTTAAATGTCTGTAAACTGCCGAAAAAAATCTCACGACGCTTTGCAAAGCAGCATCTGAATATCCTTCGTCAAAATGTCAGTATAGCTGAATGAAACTTTCCGTTTGGAACCGTCTGTCTCTTTATCTACTTCCACGATAAAAATACTGGGATATGCTTCCTTCAGAATACCTTCCGTAATGTCGATCTTGTGGCGTCCTCTGTTCATCTTAATGCGTACTCTTCTTCCGATATGGTTTCCCACGGAATTACGCACCGTATCGATGTCGATCTTTTGAATACTCATCTGATCACCTCATTTCACATGAATGCAGTATATCACGAATTGTCAGATATGTCAATTTTAGCGGCTGTTTTTTGTGAAATATTACTTAAAAAATTTGTGAAAAATGGCTCCCTTTTGTTGTTTTCTAAGTGAATATTGATTTGTTATTGTCATTACCGCGTTTTTCACTTATAATACTTTTGAATGTTTCGGAGGGAGATGAACCGGTTGCTGCGCCTGATTATAATCTTTGTATTTCTGATCAGTTATTTTATCGTTACGCTTCCCGTCATCTTCATCGTATGGCTTGTCAACCGCCGGGATCCGGATAAACGTGCCCGCACCATGCAGAGCATGGCACAGTGGGCACTTCGTGTGATCGGCGCACTCGCCGGCTGTCACGTTACCGTCAAGGGCCATGACAACATTCCGACGGATGAGCCTGTTCTCTATATCTGCAATCACCGCAGCTTCTTCGATGTGATCCTTACTTATCCCTTATGTCCCGGACTTACCGGATATATGTCCAAGAAAGAGATCGGCAAGGTACCGGTGCTTAACATCTGGATGAAAGCACTTCACTGTCCTCTACTCGACCGCAGCAATATAAAAGAAGGACTGCGCTGCATTCTGGAATGTATTTCTCTGATCCGTTCCGGAACATCTGTTTTTATTTTTCCGGAAGGGACCAGGAATAAGACAGACGGTCCGCTGCTTCCGTTTAAAGCCGGTGCTTTCAAGATTGCCCAGAAGACAGGATGCCCGATCGTTCCGGTCGCTACGATAAACACGAGCCGGATCTTTGAGGATCATTTCCCGACGGTCCGAAAGACAGACGTGACCATAGAATTCGCTCCGCCTGTCCGGTTTGAAGATCTCAGTCAGGAAGACCGCTCGCATATCGATGATTATTTCCGCCGCATCATACAGAATATGGTGGATAATAATAAATAACCTCTTTCACATTTGAATATCAGGAGATGAAGAATCATGAGCACAATGAATCTGTCTTTGATGACGGATCTGTATGAACTTACGATGATGCAAGGCTATTACAAGACCCATAACGACACGACCGTCGTCTTTGATGCGTTTTACCGCAACAACCCTTTCGGGAACGGATACTCCGTTACAGCAGGCCTTGAGCAGGTCATCGACTATATCAAACGGCTTCATTTTACCGACGATGATATCAGCTATCTCGAAAGTCTGAGGCTCTTCGACAGTGACTTTCTTGACTATCTGCGCGGCTTTCATTTCAGCGGCGATATCTACGCAATACCGGAGGGAACCGTCGTTTTTCCGCGCGAACCGCTTGTCAAGGTCATCGCGCCGATCATGGAAGCTCAGCTCGTTGAAACCGCACTGCTTAACATCATCAATCACCAGAGTCTGATTGCTACAAAAGCCGCGCGTGTTGTAGAAGCGGCACAAGGCGACGGCATCATGGAATTCGGGCTTCGCCGCGCGCAGGGACCGGATGCCGGCACATACGGCGCAAGAGCCGCTGTTATCGGCGGATGTGTCGGTACTTCCAACGTGCTGACCGGCAAACTTTTCAATGTTCCCGTCATGGGTACGCACGCGCACAGCTGGATCATGAGTTTTCCGGACGAATACACGGCTTTCAAAGAATACGCGAAGATCTATCCGGATGCGTGCACCCTGCTTGTCGACACGTATGACACGCTGCACTCCGGCGTTCCCAATGCAATTCGTGTCTTCCGCGAAATGCAGGCAGACGGAATCCCGCTGAATCACTACGGGATCCGCCTTGACAGCGGAGATCTCGCATACCTTTCCAAGGAAGCCCGCCGGATGCTTGACGACGCCGGTTTCCCGGATGCCGTGATCGCTGCTTCCAGTGATCTCGACGAGAATCTGATCAGTGCGCTGAAGGTGCAGGGCGCTGCCATCACCTCCTGGGGTGTCGGAACGAATCTGATCACAGCGAAGGACTGCCCTGCGTTCGGCGGCGTCTACAAACTTGCCGCGGTCCGTCAGAAGGACGGCACCTTTATTCCCAAAATCAAGCTGTCGGAGAATACCGAGAAGATAACAAATCCCGGAAATAAAACGGTTTACCGTATTTATATGAACAATACCGGGAAGGTAAAAGGCGACCTCATCTGCTTTGCCGATGAAGTTTTCGACTGCGGCAGCAATCTGACGCTTGTCGATCCCCTTGAGCCGTGGAAGAAAACACGCCTGGAAGGCGGAACGTATACGATGCGGGAACTTCTCGTACCTGTCTTCCTGAACGGCATATGCGTCTATGATTCTCCGTCTGTCATGGAGATCCAGGCTTACTGCCGGAAGGAAAAGGATACACTTTGGAACGAGGTTCGGCGCCTTGTCAATCCTCAGAAGGTATATGTCGATCTTTCCCAGAAGCTGCTTGAAACAAAGACACGTATTTTACACGAAATGAGCCAGGAGTAAGGAGCATAACATCATGAAAATTGTAGTACTGGCCGGTGGGATCAGCACGGAACGCGTCGTTTCGCTGACTTCATCCGCCGTAATCTGTAATACGCTCAGGAAAGCCGGTCATCAGGCTGTTATGATCGACACTTTTTTAGGCATGCCGGATATCAAACCGCCGTTTGACAGGCTTTTTGAAATGGACGGGTCCATGCTGGAACTTCCGCCGATCGATCACAAGGAACCGGATATCGAAGAAATCCGCCGTTCACGTCCCGGCGGATCGAAATCATTCTGGGGTCCGAACGTCATCGAAATCTGTCGGGAAGCCGATATCTGCTACCTTGGTCTCCACGGAGGCGCCGGTGAAAACGGACAGGTCCAGGCTTCTCTCGATATGCTTGGGATCCGCTATACAGGCGCGGGATATTTAAGCAGCGGCGTTGCCATGCACAAAGGATTCACGAAAGCAATTTTTAAAGCAGCCGGCGTTCCTGCTCCGGACGGTTTCCTCCTCCTGAAGAAGGACGCAGACAGGCCGCTTTCTGATTTTGGTTTTTCGCTCCCTCTCGTCGTCAAGACATGTTCCGGCGGCTCCAGTATCGGCGTCTATATAACGCATACAGAAAAAGAATACCGTGACGCGCTTCGCGAGCTTTTCCGGACGGAAAGCGAAATCATCGTTGAGGATTATATCAAAGGCCGTGAATTCGCCGTCGGCGTCGTAGCCGGCCATGCGTATCCGGTCATCGAGATCATCCCGCGGGAAGGCTGGTTCGATTATGAACATAAGTATCAGGATGGTTTTTCACGGGAAGTCTGTCCTGCCGATATCAGCAGCGAAGTTTCCGCCAAAATGATGGATGCTGCGGAACGGGCGTCGCGTGCGCTGTCACTTGAAGTTTATTCCAGGATGGACTTCATGCTTGACGAGAATGAGAACGTTTACTGTCTGGAAGCGAATTCTCTTCCCGGCATGACGCCGGCCAGCCTTCTTCCGAAGGAAGCCGCCGCGGTCGGAATTTCCTTCATGGAGCTTTGCGAACGGATCATCGATGAATCCATGAAGAAATATGAAAATACGACAGGAGACTGATTATGCGAAACATGACTTTGCGCAATATAGCGGCTGTCTGCGGCGGAACGTACCACGGGCCCGAGGAAATGCTTGACCGGGAAGTTGAAGGTGTCGTAATCGACAGCCGTCTGGTAAAACAGGACTTTCTTTTTGTTGCCATAAAAGGTGCCCGAGTCGACGGCCATACATTCATTCCGGATGTAATGAAGGCAGGCGCTCTCTGTGCTTTGACCGAGAATATGCTTGCGGATGCTGCTTTCCCGTATATCCGCGTCTATTCCTGTCCGCAGGCGCTGAAAGACCTTGCCGCCTTTTACCGGCGCGGCCTTCGCGTCAAGGTAGTCGGCATCACCGGAAGCGTCGGCAAGACAAGTACAAAAGAAGCAATTGCAGCTGTTCTCGGCGAACACTTCAAGGTCCATAAAACGGCCGGCAACTTCAACAATGAAATCGGGCTTCCGCTCACGATTTTCCAGATCTCTGACGATGACGACGCAGCCGTGCTGGAAATGGGCATCAACGGCTTCGGCGAAATGAGCCGGCTGGCGGCCATGGCACAGCCTGATATCGCCGTCATCACGAATATCGGAACGTGTCATCTGGAGTTTCTTCATGACCGGGCCGGTATCCTGAAAGCCAAGACAGAAATGTTCGATTTTCTGAGCGAGGACGGAAGCGCTGTTTTAAACGGTGATGACGACATGCTTCGTACGATCCGCGAAGTAAACGGAAAACGTCCCTGCTTCTTCGGACTCGGGGAAGAAAATGACATTCAGGCTCTCGATATCCGGGACATGGGCTTCTCCGGCACTTCCTGCACGATCCGTATCGGCAGTGAAATGCTGGATGTAATCATTCCGGTCCCCGGCCTTCACATGGTTTACAACGTTCTTGCCGCTGCCGCGGTCGGAACGGTACTCGGAGTATCACCAGCCGAAATCAAGGACGGCGTCGGACATCTGACTCCCGTCGAAGGACGCGGCCGCCTGATCAAGACTTCCGAATATACCGTCATGGATGACTGTTACAATGCGAACCCGATGTCCATGAAATCTTCACTCGACGTGCTTTCCAACGCTTCCGGACGAAAAGTTGCCATTCTTGGCGATATGTTCGAGCTTGGCGAAACGGAGCACGACCTCCACCGTGAAGTCGGAGCGTACGCAGCGGAGCATGGTGTAGATCTGCTGCTCTGCGCAGGGCCTTTGGCACAGGAAATTGCCGACGGCGCCATATCTGCGGGACTTTCAGACGTACACAAATATCCGGACAAAAAATCCCTTATGGCAGATCTTCCGTCCCTGCTCATGCGCGATGACACGATCCTTGTCAAAGCTTCACACGGAATGCAGTTTGAAGAAATTGTCTCCGTTTTAAAGGATGAAGAATGAAATATCAGATGATCGTTCTGGACCTTGACGGTACCCTGATCAACACGAGCAACGAAATCAGCCCGCGGACACAGAGGGCATTATCCGATCTTCAGAAGCGCGGCGGAAAAGTCGTGCTTGCTTCCGGCCGTCCTGTGACCGGAGTCCTCCCGCTTGCCGTCCAGCTTGAGCTGCCGCGGTACGGCAGTTATATCCTTGCCTTCAACGGAAGCCGGATTATTGACTGCGGCACGAAGAAATGTATCTATGAGCGGAATCTGACGCCGAAAACCGCACAGATCCTATACCGCCGTGCCAGAAGCCAGGGCTTTACGATCCTTACGTATGATGATTCAAAAATTTACTCCAGTCCGGATCCTTCCGAATACGCGAATTATGAGGTAAATGCCAATCATATGCCGCTTACGGTGCTGGAAGACTTCGAAAAGGAAGTTGTTTTTCCCGTTCCGAAATGTCTTATTATCGGCGAACCAGAGCCGCTTGGTGCCCTGGAAGAGGAACTTCGTCAGGAATACCACGGAAGCCTCACGGTCAACCGCTCCTTCCCCTTCTTCCTCGAAGTAAATCCGAAGGATGTAAATAAGGGCAGCTCGCTTTCCCGGCTGCTGAACGGTCTCGGCATGAACCCGGAGCAGGTCGTCTGCTGCGGAGACGGAGAAAATGACATCCCGATGATCGAAATGGCCGGTCTTGGCGTCGCAATGGAAAACGCGTCGGGAAACGTCAAGCGCGCCGCAGATTTTATAACCACATCGAATGATGAGGACGGGATCGCGTACGTAATTGAAAAATTCATGCTTGAAAGATAAAAAAAGATGCCGCGCATTTTGCCGCGGCATCTTCTCTTATCAAATTCTTCAGTTTTGCGCGGCAAAGTCCGCGTATGCTGCTTTGTCCTGCGCGATCCTCTTTGCAATCGCTTCCTGCAGGATCATATCCTTGACCTTCATGAGTCTTGTCTGTGTCCCACGTTCGTCTTCATCCAGCTTCATCGTGATATAGCGGATGGTTTCCTGATACTGCGGGATCTTGACATACTCCAGTGCATTTACCCTTCGTCTCGTCTTCTCTATCTCGTCGGACAGCATGCTGGCTTCCTTTTCCATGGCCGCCAGTTCCAGAAGTTTCGGAAATATCTCAGAGAGTTTCTCGATCGAGGTATCCAATTCTCCCGACGTATCGGCAAAGCCATATGGATAAATATTGGCCGCATCCGATGTCGATGTTTTAAAATCGAAGACCGGAACGTCTACACTCATGATATTCTTGCTGCCTATCTGAAGGCTTACACCCTGCTTCGGATACATCAATGCTTCTTCCATCATCTCGGGTGTCATGGCCGCGCTGGCGATCGTAAAGCTTCCGTAGACCTCCATCAGCTGGGATTCGACTTCTTCCCGAAGCTTCTTGTTCTCTCTTGCAAGCTCCAGGAATCGTTTCATCAGCTCGTCACGCTTGTCTTTCATCAGCTTATGACCGCGAACCGCTACTTTCAGCTGCTTCTTCAGGTTCGAGAGTACCATTCGGGTAGGATTTACATTTAACCTGGCCATATCGTCACCTCTCTGAACTAGTCGTTGTCTCCGCTGTCATAGTACTTCTTCAGATAATCTTCACGGATACGTTTCAGTTCCCCGCGCGGCATCTTCCGCAGCAGCTCCCAGCCAAGATCAAGTGTCTCTTCGATCGACCGGTTCGTATCATATCCCTGGTTTACATAAAGCTCTTCGAATTCGTCCGCGAACTTCGCATAAAGCTTATCTGTATCGGAAAGCGCTGCTTCACCAAGGATCGCCATCAGTTCCTTGCACTCTTTGCCTGTCGCATACGCTGCAAAAAGCTGGTTCATCGTATCGGCATGATCTTCTCTCGTCTTGCCTTTGCCGATTCCCTTATCCTTAAGCCGTGACAGGGACGGTAGAACATCGATCGGAGGAACGACGCCCTTGCGGTGGAGCTGACGGGAAAGAATGATTTGTCCTTCTGTGATATATCCCGTAAGATCCGGGATCGGATGTGTGATATCATCCTCAGGCATCGAAAGGATCGGAATCATTGTAATGGAACCTTCAATGCCCTTCTTGCGTCCTGCTCTTTCGTACATCGTCGCAAGGTCGGTATACAGATATCCGGGATATCCGCGGCGGCCCGGAACTTCCTTGCGGGCTGCGGAAATCTCACGAAGCGCCTCGGCGTAATTCGTGATATCGGTCATGATGACAAGCACGTGCATATTCTTCTCAAACGCAAGATACTCAGCTGCCGTAAGCGCCATACGCGGTGTAGCGATACGCTCAACAGCAGGATCGTTTGCCAGATTCATGAACATGACCGTACGATCGATCGCGCCTGTTTTCTTGAAGTCGGAAATAAAGAAGTCCGCTTCCTCAAATGTAATACCGATTGCAGCAAAAACAACGGCGAAATTACTTTCTGTATTTAACACCTTCGCCTGACGGGCGATCTGTGCCGCAAGTTCCGCATGAGGCAGACCTGAGCCGGAGAAAATCGGCAGCTTCTGTCCGCGGACAAGTGTGTTCAGTCCGTCAATTGCGGATATTCCTGTCTGAATAAATTCGGAAGGATAGTCACGTGCCGCCGGGTTTGTGGGCAGGCCGTTCATATCCATCATCTTCTCAGGGATGATTTCAGGGCCGCCGTCGATCGGACGTCCCATTCCGTCGAAGACACGTCCCATCATATCAGATGAAACAGCCAGTTCGATTCCGTGTCCAAGAAAACGAACCTTGGATTCATCCAGATTCAGTCCTGCCGAGCTTTCAAAAAGCTGTACCAGAACATTTGATCCGTCTATTTCAAGGACTCTGCAGTGACGCAGATCACCGTTCGGAAGCTCTATCTCACCCAGTTCATCGTAGCCGACGCCTTCTACACCCTTAACGAGCATAAGCGGTCCGGCCACCTCCGAAATCGTCTTATATTCTCGGATCATTCTGCTTCCACCTCCTTGACAACCAGTGCATTGATCGACTCATCGAGTTCTGCCATGATCTTGTCGTATTCCGTATCAACGTCTGTCTCCGGCAGATACTTGAAACGTCCGATCGGCTCACGGACCTCCAGCGCGGAGAGCTTTCCGAAGTCAGCTCCCGAAGCAAGAGCAGCGCGTCCTTTTACGAAGTACTGCAGGATCAGCTTCAGCATATGGTACTGTTTATTCATCGAAGAATATGTGTCGATCTCATGGAATGCGTTCTGATGCAGATAATCCTCACGGATCATCTTGCATGTTTCCATCTTCAGGCGGTCTTCAATACTCAGTCCGTCAACACCAACCAGCTGTACAATCTCATTCAGCTCGGCCTCTTCCTGAAGGAGACGGAGTGCGTCCGCACGAAGCTTCGGAAATTCCTTATTGACATGTTCGGCAAACCACTGGTCCATCCTCGCTGAATACAGAGAATAACTGTTCAGCCAGTTGATGGCCGGGAAATGCCGCTTGTACGCAAGCGAAGCATCCAGGCACCAGAATACCTTTACGATACGGAGCGTCGCCTGTGACACTGGCTCCGAAATATCACCGCCGGGAGGCGAAACAGCTCCGATCGCCGAAAGAGCTCCTTCACGTCCTTCGCTTCCGATACTGATAACACGGCCGGCGCGCTCATAGAACTGAGCGACACGGGAACCCAGATAAGCCGGATAACCTTCCTCGCCCGGCATTTCCTCAAGCCGTGAAGACATCTCACGAAGAGCCTCGGCCCATCTTGATGTGGAATCAGCCATGAGGGCAACAGAGTAACCCATGTCACGGAAGTATTCGGCAATCGTAATACCTGTATAGATAGACGCCTCACGGGCAGCAACAGGCATATCCGACGTATTTGCGATCAGTACCGTACGCTTCATCAGAGGTTCCCCTGAATTCGGATCCTTCAGTTCCGGGAACTCCATCAGAACATCGGTCATCTCATTTCCACGTTCGCCGCATCCGATATATACGATAACATCAGCGTCAGCCCACTTGGCCAGCTGATGCTGCACGACTGTCTTGCCGGAACCGAACGGCCCCGGGACAGCGGCAACGCCGCCCTTTGCGATCGGGAAAAGCGTATCGATTACACGCTGTCCGGAAAGCAGCGGCTCTTCCGGAACAAGCTTCTCCTTGTACGGACGCTCGACACGGACCGGCCACTTCTGCATCATGGTAAGCTCCGTATCCTTGCCGTTTTCGTCTGTTACGACACAGACCGTATCGGTAACCGTAAAGGAACCGGCATCGATCCGTTTGACCTTGCCTGCAACACGGTCGGGAACCATGATCTTCTGTGTTACAAGTGTCGTTTCAAGGACTGTACCGATAACATCACCTGCTATAACGCTGTCACCGGCCTTGACGGTCGGGACAAAATCCCATTTCTTGTTACGGTCAAGCGCCGGAAGCTGAATACCGCGGCTGATGTTCGTGCCTGCAATTTTCACGATTTCTTCCAGCGGACGCTGAATCCCGTCATAGATATTCTCAATAAGGCCAGGACCCAGCTCAACGGAAAGAGGAGCACCTGTCGAAACAACGGGAGCACCCGGCATAAGACCGGCTGTCTCTTCATAGACCTGGATGGACGCCATGCCGTCACGCATTTCGATGATCTCGCCGATCAGATGCTGGTCACCAACCTGTACAACATCGTACATATCAGCTTCCTGCATTCCTTCCGCAACGACGAGCGGACCTGATATTTTAACAATTTTACCCTGACTCATTTACTGGTCACCTCCAAATAGGATATCTGCCCCGACGGCCCGTTCGACGGATTTCTTGACCCGCGTAATGCCGATACCGTAGCTGCCGTCAACACCGGGGATCGGTATCACGGCAGGAATCCGCATGTCAGAATATCTGGCAGCCTCTTCCGTAATATCCTTATAAAATCTCTCTGTGATATAAATAATTCCATATCCTTCTTTTGCAATCTTATGAAGTGTATGTGCCGCTTCCGCAGGATCGTTCACGGCGAATACATCCAGTCCGAAAGCCTTGAAGCCCAACACGCTCTGCGCGTCACCAATTACACCGATTTTATTCATAAGTCTCTCTTAACCTTTCCCGAATACTGGACGGTTCGATTCCTACTGTCTTACCGGCAAGAATGATGCGTACGCATTTGATCTCGATCTGTTTTGCAACGGCATACGCAACCAACGGTTCAATGCCGAATGTGTGTGCCTTTGCTTCCTGCACATACCGGATCAGTGCATTGTCGCAAAGCTTCTCGATCTCGGTAAACTTTCCGGTTTCTTTTATTCCTGCGCAGCCATGCTCCGCGGCATCTCCGAGTGCGTATGAGGAAAGCCGCTGTGCAAACTGATTCAGCGGTTCGTCATATCCGCCCACGAACGTCTTCTCGTCAATATTGCCGCCGGAGATATAAACACTGCTGAAATAACTCCATGGCTGACCCATCTGACGGACACGCACAAACGTTTTGAGGTTGATCGTGTCGATCAGCAGGCGTACATATCCTTTCAGGAACAAGTTGCCTGATCTGTCGGCAACTTCCGTTAAATCCGCATAACAATGCTTGTCCAGAATCAGATCGATACACTGAGGATCATGCGTTCTGGCATGCATGTCAACTGCTTCCTCGATCCCGTGTTTCATATGCACTGTCATCTTCATGAAATTCCGTTCTTTGACGTCCGCCGCCATTGCCTGCGGCTCGATCGTCCCCCCCTGCATCAGGATATCCTGTGCGTTCGTACCGAGGGCCTCGGATTTCAGAAGTGCTTTGATGTTATGATAATCAAAAGGATACGCAAAAACGTTGAATTCCGGCTGTCCGGGCGCAATCGAATACAGAAATCTGTATAGCTTCTGTGTTTCTTTTACAAGGGACTGCTCATAATAGACTGGTGAAACAGTCTCGCCCTCTTCTCCATATCCGGCATCCTGCAAAACCTTGCAGACATCTTCAATCGTCTTTGATTCTGCCATGTTGTTCAGTTTATCTTTACCCAGCATGAATTTCTCATTGCTGCGTACCCGCGCGCAGGCATATACCAACTCAGCTCCCATAGTGAAAATCCTCCTCTCTATGAGAATAAAATGTCTGCTATCTGTGCGGTAATTTCTTTCTTCTCATTTTCCATGTATTTCTCAAGTGAAGCATTCATGGAGATCGATCCCTGACGCAGAATAAATCCGCCCTCGATCGGTACCGTACCTTCTCCGATCACGAGTGAACTGCCTGCGAGTTTATTTGAAAGCTCTGTACCTACCGCTTCCTTGTCTCTGGCATTTAAAAGGATCTCTCCCTTCTGGTTTCTGAACGGCTCCAGCTGTTTCAGAAGAAAAGCAGTATATTCGCCGGGATCCATCGACGCAAATTCCTTCATGCTTTCGGAAAAGCTCTCGTCGATCATTTCCTGCTTCGCAGCCAGGCGCATCTTACGCGCCTCAAGCTCTGCCACGGAATGACGGCGTTCCTTCAGAATCTGCACGTCCTTAAGGGATTTCGCGGAGCTCCTGGAGGTAATCTCCTCCGACTGCTCCTTCGCCTCCCGGATAATCGCTTCCTTCTCGGATTCTGCTTTCGCTTTCATTGCATCGGCCTCTTCCTGTGCTTCACGCAGGATACGGGCCGTTATGTTTTCAATGCTCATAAATCACACCCATCCCTTTCCTGATCGGCCTGTAATCATTGCTGCAAAATACAGATCACAGTTTGATGAAGTTCCACATCAGGAAGGAAATAAGCAGTGACAGAATCGCGTATGTCTCGACCATGGCGCCGTAGACCATACCTTTGGAAAGCTCGGTAGATCTCTTGGAAATCAGCATAATACCGGCCGCGCAGGTCTTGCCCTGTGCAACTGCCGACCAGATGCCGACAAGTCCTACCGGCATACCGGCGAACAGGAAATAAAGACCCTGACTGAATGTAAGGTCAAGAGGATTTCCTCCCATGACACCGATCTTAACAAGAATCAGGAAAGAAATAAGCAGACCGTAAATACCCTGTGTTCCGGGCAGAGCCTGAAGTACGATCGTCTGACCGAATTTCTTCGGATCCTCTGCCATAACACCGGCAGCGGCTTCACCGGCAATACCGACTCCAATTGCGCTTCCTATACCTGCAAGTGCAGCGATCGCTGCTCCTCCGACAGCCAATGATAATCCTAATGTCATCTTACTGTTCCTCCTTAACAATTTTCACATATTTTGTTTTCTTTTCAAAAGGGTTAAAAGCGTCTCCGCCGCCTTCGTAAAACTTTCCGAAGAACTCTACATACTGCAGTCTGCAGTCGTGTACATATGCACCAAGTGCATTGATCGCGAAATTCAGCACATGACCGATAAGCGCGACCAAAATGAACAGAATGAGTCCCAGAATGCTCCGCCCGAACAATGACGCAAGCTTATTGAAAACCTGTGCAATAACACTGCCCGCGAGCCCAAGCGCAAGGATTCGGGAATATGAAAGCACATCGCCGAGATAACTTGTGATCCCGTACAGATCATAGATTCCGGACAGGTGCCCGATTCCCTTGTTCTTCACTGCCGGTGCCCCGACAATGATCGCCGCTCCGATGATCGACATGATCTTGCCGGCTCCGGCTCCTCCCGGAAGTACCGCGTCTCCGCCGATCCAGAGAATGAGTCCGATGATCAGCAGATACCAGTCAAACTGCTGTGTGACCGCATCCATGATATGACCATTCCGGATCTCCGTATATGCTGCAATTCCCATGCCGACGAAGAGGTGCACGATACCCAGAATACAGGAAAGCAGGAGTGCCTTCATAGGATCCTGCAGCGGATCGAACCAAAGTGCGTTGATCGCCCAGCTCTGATTAAAGAACGTTTCTCCCATCGTCGGGATCAGGTTTCCAAAACAGGACCCGTATAAAAAGCCCCAGATAACGGATGATATCCCGCAAAGAGCAAGACACTTGATCAGACGGTATGCCATCCCTTCGAGCTTATATTTGTGGAGCCACAGAAAACATACAATAGACAGAATAGCTCCATAAGCGATGTCGGCAAACATCATGCCGTAAAACAGCCAGTAAAACGCTGCCAGGATCGGCGTAGGATCAACTTCATACGCCTGCGGCAGAGAATACATGGACGTTATGGATTCAAACGGCACTACCAGACTGGAATTATGCAGCAGCACCGGCGTCGGTTCCCCGCGTTCCGGCTCTGTACACTCATACCAGCATCCGAACTCATCCAGTGTCTTTGTAACTTCAGCCTGAAGATCCCGCGGCAGCCATCCGTCGAAATAAAAAGCTTTCTTTGTACGGAGAAGGCTGGAGGAAACCTCTGCCTTGTCGCGTCTGATCAAAAGACTGTCATAATAATACTTCAGCGCGCCGATATTCGATGTTGCCTCACTCAGCTGCTTTTCCAGCTGGCTGCGCCCGCTCTCGATCTCTTCGATGCGGCTGTTGATAATGGTCAGGTTCTCCTGTACCGTGCCTTTCATACTCTTAAATACAGCCGGTGAAAAACCTGTTCCCTTCAGTACATCATAAACCTTATCTTCCTCGGCCCGCATGCAGATAATGCAGATGAACTGCTGATCCTCATTCTGGCCCAGTACTTCAAGCTCCGTATCCGGACTCGCTTCCGCAATACTGCTCCGGATTACTTCCGCATCGGCAGCGTTCGGCAGCATTCCCAGAAAAACTCGCGCCGAATGCGTTCCGTCATGCTCCAGCGGCAGATCATACGAAGTCCACGGCAGCAGGGAAGCTCTTGTAGAAGAAAGCGAATTCTCTTCTGATTTCAGCTGTCCCAGCTGTTCGTTCAGCGAAAGGACCTGATCCACTTCCTCCCGGAGTCTGCTTCCGTCACTGACAGCCGCCTTGTAAACGTCCGTCGTAATGACCTCTCGTGTTTTGAACAAAGGATGCTTGGAAAGATCGTATTTGTCAAGCGTTTCCAGTGCCATCATGACATCTGACATCTGCGCGTCAAGACGTGAAACCTCATCCTCGTCTCCGTCCCTCGTCACCACTGCGGACCATTCACTGTCCGTAAGCTTGTCCGTCAGATCATTGATCTCCACAACACCGATGTCCATGAGGCGGGTCATGATATTATCCTTATCCTCTTCCAGGCCAATGACGGAAATCTTGTTCATTTTAACAACTGCCACTGGTGTTCACAACCTTTCCCATTATTAACTTCACCGCGTCGGGCAGCTTTGCCCTGGCACGTTCCTTCATACCGGCGCATTCTTCGGCGACTTCCGCAAGGCGGACATCATAATCCTTCGCTGCTTCCCGCTCCGCTTCATCCATGGCATCCTTGTATTTGCCGTCCGCTTCTGTCTGTGCCTGCTCCACAAGTGCGGCAGCCTGCTTCTTCGCGTCATCCACGATATTTCGCGCGACATTGCCGGCAGACTTGCGGATCGAAGCGGCTTCTGTTTCTGTTTCGGATATCCGCTTCATGTTTTCAATTGACATACATTTCCCTCCCTCCATGTAATAATTGGAGTGCTTCGGTAAATCAGATATTTCCTTGCCTTCTGTAAAATATGCGTAATTTTACGCATATGCGCCCGGCTTCCATAATGATCGCATCAGCCGGAACGCGGCCATAAAAACGGGCAGGCCAACCCTGTAAAACACCTCAACACCACCTTTCACCAATCATTGAATATTCTCGCAGCACATCAAGTGATAAAGGGGCTCCTCAAAAAAGCAACAATATTCCCCCTTAAAAAACCACTTGGGATAATCGGTGCGAAAAGCTGAACAGCCAAGGATACGGTCTCTCATGAAAACCGCTTAGGAAAATTAGAGTGGCAGTGCCGTCAAGCAAAGCCACATACCCACCTTATGATACGGTCTGGATACGCTCTATTCCGCATACCTTTCAATGTACTTAACAACATCTGATTCCTGTTGATCCATGACCTCTCCTGCTTCATAATATTCTGGTTATAATTATATCATTTATTCTTTCAATGTCTACACTTTACCTTGTTTTTTGTAATTTTTAACCATTGCCGACATTTCGGATAACTTGTTACTATCTTTCACAAATAAATAACTTGTATATTTCAACATTTTATATTAAAATGACGGTATCAATTCAGCATATGAACAAAGGAGGTTTTACCATGGCAAGATTTATTACCGATGCATGTGTCGGATGCGGAACATGCGCTGAGAACTGTCCTGTTGACGCAATCAGTGAGGCAGGAGAGAAGTACGTTATCGACGCAGATGCATGTGTTGACTGCGGAAACTGCGAGGATGCTTGTCCGAATGACGCAATAGAGGAAAGATAGTGCATCAGATGCAACGGGAAAGAGTGCTGGGATTGTAGTCAGCACTCTTTTTTTTTGGAAGGATTTTGGAAACGCTGCGGGAAGGGATCGTCTCCGCGCGGCTGCACTGGATTTGCGGGCATTTCTGCACTCGCTTTTTGATGGCTGCTGATTACTGTCTGAAGCGGGCGCAGAAAGCCTCCCGGCAGAAATAACAGAGCCCCGCCCGCTGAGTTTAATCTGCAGCCATCAATAGGCGAGTGCAGAAATGACGCAAAGCCGGCGCGTCAGGAGAAACCCGACTGCCGGCTTATGCCCACACACTCTATCATCCAAACCCCTACATTTCCTTACTTGCCATATGTTCCTTATTTGCGAATTTCGTATACTCCGGCAGCCACACAAGCTCCACCGGTCCGATCGGGCCGTTCCTCTGCTTGGCGACGATGATCTGCGCCTGTCCTTTATTCGTATCGCTGTCCGGATTATATACCTCATCACGATAAATAAACATGACAACATCCGCGTCCTGCTCGATCGCCCCGGACTCACGCAGATCCGCCAGCCGCGGGATATGATCTTCACGCTGGTCAGCCGCGCGGTTCAGCTGGGAAAGTGCTATGACCGGCACATGAAGCTCTCTCGCCAGTCCCTTCAGAGCACGCGAAATATCGGATACTTCCTGCTGTCTCGAATCTGTGCGCCCGCTCCCGCTCATCAGCTGAAGATAATCGATGATCACCAGATCAAGGCCATGCTCAAGCTTATATTTCCGGCAGCGTGTACGAAGTTCTGATACCGTAATGGACGGTGTATCATCTATGATAAGTCCGGAAGAACCGACAACATTTGAGCCTTCCACAAGCCTGCCCCATTCTGCAGGAGTAAGATTGCCGGTACGAATGCTTTGTGAATTCACCTGGGATTCCAGGGAAAAAAGCCGGTTTACCAGCTGCTCACGCGGCATTTCAAGACTGAAGATCGCCACATCCATATGGTCACGGAAAGCAGCATGCTCTGCAATATTAAGCGCAAACGCCGTCTTGCCCATTGAAGGACGGGCAGCGAGCAGGATCAGATCCGCTCTCTGCAGTCCGGAAAGCATTCTGTCAAGATCAACAAAACCTGTGGCAATGCCCGTAATGGCCCCTTTCAGATGAGAAGCCTTTTCGATCGCATCCAGCGCATCCAGCACGATTTCCCGTATCGGCTTAAAATCCTCCGGATTTCTGTTCTGGATAAGCTGGAAAACGGATTTCTCCGTCTGCTCAAGGATGCTCTCCAGCGGTTCACTCGCACTGTAACAACTATTGGAAATTTCCTCCGTAAGCCGGATCAGCCGCCGAAGTGTTGCCTTTTCCGCAACGATATCGGCATAATACTTGACGTTGGATGAATTCGGCACGGTATTCATAATATCTTTGATAAATCCAAGGCTGCTGATCTCGGGCGGCACATTCTTCTCCGTAAGCCGCGTCTTCAATGTCACCAGATCGACCGGCTTCCCTTCGTCATGGAGCTCTGCCATGGCATCAAAGACAATGCCGTATGATTTCTGATAAAAATCCTCGGACTTTAAAATTCCAACTGCTGCCGCAATCGCTTCCTCGTCCATGATCATGGAACCGATGACCGACTGCTCCGCCTCTACACTGTGAGGCATAACTCTTCTGACAAGACCTTCTTCCAAACTGATTCCTCCCGGCCGGCAGATTCTCTGTCACATGAACTTCTCAGGCCTCGACGACCGACACCTTCAGAGGTACCGTGACCTTCTGATGCAGCTTTACCGGCACCTCAAACGTGCCAAGCTCCTTGATCGGCTCCTTCAGAACCATCTTACGCCGGTCGATCGTATAACCGTGCTGCTCTTCCAGCGCGGCGGAGATTTCCTTGGCGGATACCGATCCGAAAACCTTGCCGTTCTCTCCGGTCCTGATCGGGATCGTCACCGTGCACTTCGTCAAAAGCTCACTGAATTTCCGTGCCTCTTCAAGCTGCTCCTCCGCTAGCTTCTCGGCATTCGCCTCACGCAGCTTCAGTTCATTGAGATTATGGCCGGTTGCTTCCAGTCCAAGCTTCTTCGGCAGGATATAATTTCTTGCATATCCGTCATTCACATTGACAATGTCGTTCTTCCTGCCAAGGCTCTTTACATCCTCCAGTAAAATAACTTTCATTAAATATCTCCTCCTTCCAGCATTTCGTCGATCGTCTGCTTCAGCGTCGCGATCGCTTCGTCCATATCGGAATGCGGAACCTGTGCACCGGCAGTGCTCATGTGGCCGCCGCCGCCCATGCGTTCCATTACAAGCTGTACATTCAGCTCGTCGATCGATCGGGCACTGATATAAATCTTGCCATGATACCGCGTCAGGACAAAAGAAGCCTTGATCCCGCTGATGTTAAGCATCTCGTTCGCAGCCTGCGCTCCGATGATCGTGGGACTTTCAATGTCCACTTCCGGAAACCTTGCGATCGCAAATGCATTTCTGTAGATCTCGGCGCGGCGGATCGTTTCCGCCTTCGCCCGGTACGCGTCCACATCATCGCGGAACATCTTGCGCACCCTTGTAATATCGGCGCCGCAGCGTCTTAAAAAGGCAGCGGCCTCAAACGTCCGCACCCCTGTTTTTGTCATAAAATTATTCGTGTCAATTATAATGCCCGCATACAGACAGTCCGCCTCGATACTGCGGATCTTGATATTGTCATCGATATACTGCATAATCTCCGCAACCATTTCACACGTCGAAGATGCATACGGTTCCGTATACGACAGCACCGCGTTGGAAATCATCTCCGTACCCTGGCGGTGATGGTCGAGAACAACGATCGTCTTGGCAACCTGCAGAAGCGATTCGCACTGCGTATAGCTCGGTTTGTCTGTATCCACAACGATGACCATCGTACCGGCATCCGCCAGATCCATGACCTTGTCGTTCGACACAAAAAGATCCTTCTCATAATCTGCGTTATTCTGAAAGATTTCAATCATCGGCTTCACAGAAATCGTCACTTCATCGATCACGATGTGGACCTTCTTGCCCAGCGTCTTGGCGATCCGGTAAATTCCGATCGCCGCGCCGAAGGAGTCGACATCCGCCATCTTATGTCCCATGACGATGACCTGCTCCTTGCTCATAATAAATTCCCGGAGCGCTTCCGCCTTGACACGGGCTTTCACACGTGTATTCTTCGAAATCTGCTGCGTCTTGCCTCCGTAATAATAGATATGGTCTTTCTCCTTGACGACAGCCTGATCCCCGCCGCGCCCGAGCGCCAGATCGATCGCGACACGCGTATATTCATAACAGCGCGTGTATGTCGGCGCGCCTACGCCAATTCCGATACTGAGTGTCGGCACAATCTCGTTGCCTACGCTGACTGTCTTGACCTCCTCCAGCAAAGAAAAATGATCGGCACGCAGCTTTTCATAATACTTTTCTTTGAAAACGACGAAATACTTGTCCGGCTCCATCTTCTTTGCGATGCCGTCGATTCCTGCTATATACTGGCTTATCTTACGGTCAATCAAAGCAAGGAGCAGCGATTGCCGAACCTCTTCGACATTCTCCATGACCTCGTCAAAATTATCAATATAAATCAGGCAGGTGATCAGCTTCTCTTCTTTATTCTCACGGATATACTGGTTCAGATCCGTTTCGTCATACAGATAAACAGCAATAAAATAATCATCGTTCATCTGCTCATCCGTCAGATCATTCTTGCTTCCGTTGCCCGCCGAAACAACACGCCGCAGTTCAACACGATAATCACGGCCGCGATACGGAACGTGCAGCTCAACATCCGAATCGATCTCATCCGGATACAAATCACGCGTAATCTCCGGAAGCAGATGAGAAATCGTAAGACCCGGCTTTGCCAGATGACCAGTAACCTCGATAAAAGCATCGTTCATCCACACGATCTTGCCGTAAGGAAGAAGAAGCGCGTAAGGAATCGACATCTCTTTCAGCAGTGTCTTCTGAGTAAAGCCATACGTATTGACAAAACGCATAAGATCCCTTGATACGGACTTCCATGTATAAAAATACAATACCACTGTCAGCACGATATAGAGCGCAAGAATTCCGCTCATGATATATCCTGTATTCCGGTCGACACAGTAAAGCCATATATTGACCGCAGCCAGGAAAATCGTGATCAGAACAGGCCAGCGTATATACAAGGTTATCGGTCCCTTGATTTTCGCTTTGTCATTCATAATCTACCTCATCGATAAAGAACAGTTCTTATATTATAGCATTTCTTTTTATGCAATTAAAGATTTATTTCCAAAAGCGAGTGACAGAAAAAGGGTGTCCGTAAGACACCCTTTCCAAATCGATTCCATATTCAATATCAGTCCTGAACGTATGGCATCAGCGCAATATGACGTGCCCTCTTGATCGCTACCGTAAGTGCTCTCTGATGCTTCGCGCAGTTTCCTGTTATACGTCTCGGCAGGATCTTGCCGCGTTCTGAAACATATTTCTTAAGCTTTGCTACATCTTTATAATCGATCTCATTATTCTCTTTGCCGCAGAAAACACAGACTTTCTTACGCCTGCGCGGTACACGCTTGTGCATCGGGCCGTCCGGTCTGCTCGTCTTATCGTAAGCCATCTTCTTACCTCCTGTTATAATCGGCTGTTCGTGGGAAATCAATTAAAAGGCAGTTCCTCATCAATTCCGTCCGGAATATTCATAAATCCGTCTTCCGGCTCGCCGCTCGGTGCCTGTCTGCTATTGCTCTGGCCCTGATTCTGACTGCCTGACTGATTCTGCGAATACCCGTGTGACTGACGGTACTCATCATTGGCTGCCTTACTCTCCGCAAACTCCTGCTCTTCAATAATAACTTCCGTCGTATAGACCTTCTGGCCTTCCTTATTCTCATAGCTTCCGGTCTGGATCCTTCCGGAAACCGTCACGCGCATACCCTGACGAAAATATTTCTCTGCAAATTCACCTTGTCTGCCAAACGCCACGCAGGGAATAAAATCAGCTGTCTGCTGATCCTGGTCCCTCTTGAACCTTCGGTCGACGGCAACGGTATATCTTGCAATGGCGAGAGAGTTCTCACCCTGCGAATATCTCACTTCCGGATCACGTGTAAGTCTTCCCATCAAAACAACTTTATTCATATGTTTCCCTCTTTTCTACAATTATGCGTCTTGCTTCACGCATAAGTAGCGGATCACGTTATCCATAATACGCAAACGCTTCTCAAGCTCCGCCGGAACTGTAGAATCAGATTCAAAATGAATGAAGTAGTAGTATGCTTCTTTCATCTTCTGGATTTCATAGGCCAGCCGTTTCTTGCCCCAGTCATCCACATCCGTAACAGTGCCGCCGAAACGAACGATGTAATCTTTCACTTTCTCGATCACAGCATCGCGTACATCATCCTCTACTTTCGCACTGACAACGACTGCCAATTCATACTTGTTCATGCTCTTCGCACCTCCTTATGGTCTGATGGCCCCTGCATTCCGGTCTTCCCTTCGCAGGAGCAAGGAATAGTATATCACGAGTTAACATTCTACCATAGACAGAAGCCAAAAGCAAGAAAAAAGTAAATCATTCCGTCACACAGACTTTTTCAGATTCCTCGTGTTCTTTTCAACGAGACGGCGCGGCACCATGATCTGATGGCCGCAGCCTGTGCATTTCAGCCGGAAATCAGCTCCGACACGCAGAATCTCCCATTCGCTGCTGCCGCACGGATGTTTCTTCTTCAGCTCCACGATATCGCCTACCTCATACGTATACGGACTGTTCATCCCCGTACCTCTATACGTCCCAGCACTTCACCGATCGGCTCCCGGATCACAAGATCCGCGTCGCTCTCCGCGCCCGTTGAAGATTTATTGATGAGGATCAGGCTGCTGCCGTGGAAATAGTTCACCAGGCCGGCCGCAGGGTATACGACAAGCGAGGTGCCGCCGATGATCAGTACATCCGCATGATCAATATAGCTGACCGACTTGTTTATGGTCTCCTGATCGAGGCTTTCTTCATACAGAACGACATCCGGTTTGATCTCGCCCCCGCACTCGCACTTCGGGACACCGGGATAATCATATACATATTTCGCGTCATACACACGGCCGCAGCGGCGGCAGATATTGCGGTGCACCGATCCGTGAAGCTCCAGCACTTCTTTGCTTCCGGCCATCTGATGAAGTCCGTCGATATTCTGCGTCACGACTGCTTTCAGCTTCCCGGCCCGCTCAAGCTCCGCAAGCTTAAGATGCGCCGCATTCGGTTTTGCGTCAAGACAAAGCATTTTATTCTTATAAAAGCGGTAAAACTCTTCCGGATTCCGCATATAAAAAGAATGACTGATGATCGTTTCCGGCGGATACTTGTACTGCTGATTATAAAGCCCATCCTGACTGCGGAAATCGGGAATCCCGCTCTCTGTCGAAACACCGGCTCCCCCGAAAAAAACGATATTGCTGCTGCCGTCGATGATTTCCTGCAGTCTGCTGATCTGCTCTTCATCCATAAATGATAACGCCCCTTTCTCTCGAAAACAGCTGTCGGATCATCAATCCGGCAGTAAAAGTTCAGCGACAGGCGGAGCTGCCTCTCTTATAACCTGCGAACGGACACCCTGCACGACAAGGCGCCCGGATTCCGTGGCGTTTGTACATGTAGAAAGTGTTACAAGCCTGGAAGACTCCGTCAGTGCTGCACCGGTACCGTAAAAAGATTTTTCCGTGATCATGTCAAGATAATTTCTGTAATCTGCCTTTGTGGCAAAGCTGATCGTATACGTATCCGAGGTGTCGTCCGTCTCATAAACGGCGCAGACAAGATATTTATAAATTCCGCCGTCCGGCGTATAGACAAAGAAATACGGATTCTCCGCGCAGAATTCCTGGTCCCGGTACTTCTTCAGACTTCCGAACATGGAACCGTTCTTCATGGCATGGCCGTATATGACCACATTGGGATCCGAAAAATCAGCCTTGTTGTTCATATCCATAAAAAGCGCGCCCGCGCTGTTCGCCGTTCCGTCGAAGGTATGCTTCAGATACGTGGAATTATCCGAGGAATGCATGATCGGATAATCGATAATATCCGGATTCGGAAAGCGGACCCAGGCCGCAACATCCCCGTTGATCGCCTGAAGCGAAGCAAAATCCACCTCGCCGGATTCACTGATGTCCGTTCCGGCAGCGCTGCTGTCCGTGCTGCTGTCACTGTAGATGACGTATTTCTTCAGTGCTTTATATTCATCCGTCCCGACCTTATATGTCGAATAAATCTGATAAAGATTCCATGCCGCATAGCAGAAAACTGCCAGTGCCGCCAATAAAATGATCGTTCGGACAACACGCCCCGCGCCTCCGTGCTTCGGCTCCGGCTCTTCGTCAAACAATCTGCCTGTATCGTCGCTGATCTGCTTCTTCATGCAAAATGCTCTCCTTCAAACAAATAAAATCTGCCGTTATTGTACCATAAATTGTCCTCCTTGACAAATCCGTAAAAGAGAACTATAATGGCACCACGTTCGGAAATAGCGCGGGATAGAGCAGGCCGGTAGCTCGTCGGGCTCATAACCCGGAGGTCGGAGGTTCAAATCCTCCTCCCGCAATCATATAAGAACGCTAATATTGATACGGAAGTGTCAACATTGGCGTTCTTATTTTATGCCCGAAAAGCCTGTGTTTTGAGTTTTTTATAAGCAAACAAGTTTTACTTACTCGACTTTTGATAGGCATCTTAATCCAATTGAATATCCTTGGCAAATGAATATGAAATAATCTCGCCAGGGTTAGTAGCTTGGTATCCAGCTTCTTTATGGGAATATTTTGAAATCTCTACAGAGCCAAACCCAGCGAACTTTTCACATATTCGATCTAAGACCGCAATCTCGTTTGCGGATAGCACACCATCTGGTACGTCGCATTCTGGGATAACCTGATGATACTCATACCCATTATCGCAAACCACTTCAATGTGTGCCAAATGGTTGGCCGACATTGTCCCGAACAAAAGATCAAAATTGTCTAAAACCGGTCCGTATGGTAGGTGGACATATTTTGCGCCAGACATAGAACGCCCATTCTCTTTATAAAAAATCATATCCGCGTAATTTAAAAGCTTGAGAAGTTTTGTTTTCAACAAGCCCTTTTGACTATGTGCAAAATAGAGTACCATAGCACAGAATTTTTCGTAGTCGAAAGCCTTAAATCCGTTATCGGCAGAGGGACTCCCGCCAAAGAACAAATCTAAGAAACGCATCCCTGTACGACTTCCCGCATTTTGTTCCAACTTATCAACTGTTTCAAGCAAATTTTTAAGTTGCTTTGAATCAAGTATGACTTCATTTTCTGTGAGATAAGTTCGCATATTTTCTGGTTCCCGCAAAAATAAAAGCAAGCTATTATGTGCTTTATCTTGAACGGATCCATTCTCATATCTGCAAATAGTCTTATCGCCCCAATTAAGAAGTTTTGAAAAGCTTCTTTGGCTTAATCCGTATTGCTCTCTTATCTTCTTTATTTCCTCTGGAAGAAGAAGTTTGTGCTTTTTTCGGTATACGTTGTATGCGTTTACCAATGTTGCGCTATCAAGTTCCTCACAAAAAAATTCTTCTCCACATTCTGTGCAAACAAGTAACTGCGCATCGACTTCAATCGGTTCGCCACATACATTATAGGTCTCTTTTTGTGTGATAATCTTTGCTTCAACTTCTTTTCCGCACTCTTCACAATACTTTTTCATGATGCCACCTCCTTCTCCTAAATATATTCATCCTCGTGAAAGCCTAAGCATTTAAGAATAATGTCTCCGTTTTCTTGAACAATTTTAGTTTTTACATAGAATTGGTCATCATCAATGCTTTTTTAAACTCCCATATGTCACCGGGTCTTTTGGGATCAAGGTCTTGTTTTGGTCCCCTATAATAATCGCTCACCACAAGGCTAAGTATTTCCAATTTCGCATCTGCAACGGTTAGTCCATGCTGGGCTAAAGCTTGCATGTTTTTCTTTCTTGGCACGAAGTCAAATTTTCCAGCTGCAATTAATTGTTTTACCGAATGCAAGTACGCTTGAATATCTGATACGCTTGTTTGGCTGCCCACATGGTCACCTCCGTTCATAATATATTATAATCAGTTCTTTGAAAATGTCAATGGTTTTGCGGTCATATGACCGCATTATTTAAGTTTGGTGTTTTGTGAAACTCTCAACTTATGTGCTGCTGTTACCCGTGGGAGAAGATACCTGAAGATATACTGGACTCCAGAAGCTGAACATGATATCGATTAAGATGTATATCTTTTGTGGCGATATAGGTGCTTGCAAAGTTGCCAGCAATTTACTTTCGTAAAATGGATGATACCAGCGCAGAACTTTTTCCTTAAAAAACTGCATCCTGTATCAAAATTATCAGCCTCCACCAAAATAAGCTGACTGATTTCGTTAAGAAACCGGTCAGCTTTTTATTTTCTTCAATATTTCTGTGTCCGCCGGGCAGAACGTATACTTCGGAATTTCATTCACAGTGATCCAGCGAATATCATTGTGCTCCAGCTTCTGCGGCACCCCGTCCGCAACAGCCGCGTTAAACAGCGTCAGATGGATCGTGATATCCGGGTAAACGTGATCCACTTCCATAAATACGGTGCCGACGGAAAGCGTGACCGCAAGCTCCTCCCGGCACTCACGGATCAGTGCCTGCTCTTTCGTCTCACCAGGCTCGACCTTTCCGCCGACAAATTCCCACAAAAGACCGCGTGCCTTGTTTGCCGGCCGCTGGCATATCATAAATTTATTCTTGTCCCATATCAGGGCCGCGACTACTTCTGTCATCGCTCCGTCCGCCCGTCTACTTGGAAAGCGGCGTCAGCGCGCATCCGTGCTCACCCGTTACATTCCGGAAACGAAGGCGGCATCCGGACGGCGTCGCCGCGTTGCCGCCCATTGCTGTCTCACGAAGCTCAAACGGGATTTCACGGCCGACACAATACATGGCGTGTGCCATCTCGTCAAACGGGATCTGATGGCGAACACCGCTCAGTGACAGCTGTGCGCAGACGATCGCATTCGCAACACCGACCGAATTGCGCGACTGGCATGGTGCCTCGACAAGACCTGCGATCGGGTCACAGACGAGACCAAGCAAATTCGACAAGGCAAGACTTGCCGCGTTCAGGCACATCTCAGGTGTGCCGCCGCCAAGCTCCACAAGTGCGCTGGCCGTCATAGCCGCCGCAGAGCCGACTTCGGCCTGACATCCCGCTTCGGCGCCTGCTACGGAAGCATTCCGCATAAAAAGATAACCCAGCGCTCCGGCATTCAGAATTCCCTGGTCAAACTGCGCCCTCGAATATCCAAGCTCTTCCATCGAAGCCTTCAGCACACCGGGAAGAATTCCGGAAGAGCCGGCCGTCGGAGCCGCCACAATCAGTCCCATCGTCGCGTTCTCTTCGAGCACAGCCATAGAATACGCCACCGCCTTCGTCATAAAACGGCCGCATAAGCCTCCGTCTCCCATGTGGTCCATGATGCTTCTCGCCTCGCCGCCGATCAGCCCTCCTATCGATTTCTGAGGTCGCTTCAGCGGCTCCTCAATCGAGGAACACATGATTTCATATACTCTCTGCAGCTTGTCTTCCACTTCCTCTGCGGAAGCGTGACCGGTTTCGATTTCCCGTTTCCGCATGGCATCGGATATCATACAATTGTCCGACCTGCAGCACTCCAGCAGCTCTTCTCCGTTCTCGAAATCCATTCCGCACCTCCTAGGCCTGAATCAGCATGATATCCAGTACTTTGCTGTTCGACGCGATCTCCGCGACGATTTCCTGCGGGATCCGCTCATCGGATTCCACCACCGTAAAAGCCATGCCGCCCTTTTCCTTTCGGAAAAGCCGCATAAATGCTATATTCACATTATGGTCCGCAAGACACTGTGCAATATGCACGATGATTCCGGGCCTGTCTTCCTGACGAATAATAAGTGTACTGTATTCCCCTGTAAAATCGACATCGATACCATCGATCTGCGCGATCCGGATCTTGCCGCCGCCGATCGATTCGCCGCGGACCAGCATGGAACTGCCGTCATCGCTCTCCAGCAGGATATCCGCCGTATTCGGATGCCGGACGTGCGTCTTGCCGTCGATATGATAAAAATACTCTAAGCCCTGTCTGTCCGCGATTGCAAACGCATCACGGATGCGGACATCGTCCGTGTCAAAGCCGAGCGTGCCGCCGAGCAGGGCGCGGTCGGTCCCGTGACCGTGGTACGTCTTGGCGAACGACCCGTACAGCGTAAACGTCACTTTCGTGATCGGCTTCCGGAACATCCTGCGCGCCATGAGCGCGATCGAAACGGCCCCTGCCGTATGAGAACTGGAAGGACCGATCATATTCGGCCCTATCACATCAAAAACACTGATAAATTCCATTCTGACCTCCGTCTCGTTTCTAAAGCACTTTCAGTATATCGTCCACAAATATTTTCGCGCGGTCAAAGTCTTCCTGGTTCGGATGCAGCAGCGCCTGGTCGAAATTGTGGAGCATTCTCGCGATCTGCTCCTTCTCCGGCGCGTCCTCATACATGGCTTCATACTTGTTGCGTATCTGGATCGGCATCTTACCCTGGCACATGAACGTACCGAAATACTTATCATCGTCGGGGATCCATGCAGAAACCGCCCGTGCGATATCGCAGTAATAATCGGGGTCGCCGCCGAGTCCGCACGTTCCGAAAAGAACGATATTCTTCCCGTGGAGTTCCGAAAGGAAATCCATCACATCCAAGCTGCAGCTGCCTCTGTCCGTCCAGAAGCCCACGAAAAAAGTCTCTGCCTCCTGATCGCTTCGGTATTCCTCAAGCGGCTTCAAATCCTTGTCCCTGCCCGGAAGCATCGAAAAAATCTCTGCCGCCAGTTTCTTCGTATTGCCTGTCTGGCTGTCATATACTACCAGATAATCGTACTTCATGCTGTCACCCTCTCTGAGTAAAGGTCCCCTCTCACAGCTGTTACACGTTCCGAAACACCTGTCAATGGATTGGCATTCCGCCGCCGAAGCAAAGTCCGCACATATTGCAGAGCACCATGCCTATACAAAGCTTGGAGCACAGGTCTCCGCCGCCGAACGTCATGCCGCCGTACTGCTGGCTCTGTCCGGCATACCACGCTCCTCCCGACTCGATCTGACGAAGAAGCATCTGGTACCGGGCATTCTCCGGCTCCATACTGACCGCCTGCCTTGCCTGCTCAAGCGCATCCGCGTGATTTCCGCATCCGGAATTGGCCATGGCGCTGTACGCGTACCATTCCGCGTTTCTCCGCCTGATTCCCTGCAGCACATTCATTGCCTCCTGATACCGGGCGTTCTGGATATAATTCCAGGCAGCCTGCATATGGAGGGAGTCCTCATCTGTATTGGAAGAAGACGATGCTCCGCCAAACCCGCCGAACCCTTCTTCAAAGCCGCCGCTGTACCCCTGTGTGCGTTCACGCATGATCTGCTGGTACGCCTGCTGCACTTCCTTAAATTTCTCTTCTGCCTCGTCCTTGCGGGGATTGTTGATGTTCGCGTCCGGGTGGTATCTGCGGCTCAGCTTCCGGTATGCTTTCTTGATTTCATCCTCCGACGCGTTCCGCGATACGCCAAGAACCTGATATGGGTCAATCATCTCGTTCTCCTGTTCCTTTCCCGCTTTCCTTCTCTTTCCTGCATTCCTGTGTGCTGTACCGTCCCCACACACCAGAATACAGAATGTTCCGCAGGATTCCGGCATCTTTTATGACCGGCAGGCGTTCAAAAGAAGCAGCACATTCCGCCATCGTCATGGTCAGGATCTTCCGGAAATCATCTTCAAATCCCGGTTCGCTGCTGTGTTTCTCAAGGACATTATAATTGCCCTTCTTCCGGTCGATATCCCGATCCTCGTACGCATCCAGAAGATAAATGTATTTGCCGAGAAAATATCCCATCCTGTACAGCTCATCCTTCCATTCGTCTTCCCGCACCATGAAAATATTTCCCAGGACATCCCCGAAAAGACCGGATACTTTATCGATCGATTTCTCGCCGCGTCTCTCGCATTCCGTGACAGCGGCGATCTTCCTGGCGGCAGCGTCCGACTGTCTCGGATGCCGTCCGCGTATATCGTCCAGACAATGCTCCAGCGTCTTCGCGTAAAGATACCGAGGCAGGTTGCGGTCATCGTTCCAGTCATCCATGCATTTATAATACGTAAGAAGAAGGTTCATGTCAGCGGCATACTCTGTGTAAACGCTCGCTCTCCCCTCCTGCCTTCGAAGCGGATGGACCGGACAGCAGCACTTGTAATGCTGCACCTTCGGTTCATACAATGCCGAAAGCAGCATGGCAAGAAATGTCATATCATAGCTTAAGCTTAAACGCCCGCGGAGACCGCAGCGCGTCCGCAGTGTCCTGCAGAGCCCGCAGTACCACGAGCGGTAGCATTCGTACTCGCGGATCTTAAGCTCTCTCTTGTTCGCCGCAATATATCCAAACATTACGTTCTCCTGATAAACTTCGCACTGCACTTGGGACAGCTGATTTCGATCTTGCCCTTCCCGCGGGGAATGCGAATCTTCTGGCTGCACGACGGGCATTTGAAGACCTTATAGTGACGCCGTTCATCTGCCTTGTACCTGCTGCGGTACCGAAAAGAGCGAAACCGTTCCGTGCTCCTTAAGTAACGGTCATTCTCGGATGCCCTGGCAGCATAATTTCTGGAAAAAGTCCGGAAATAGCTGTAGATCAGAATACCGAAGGCGATCCAGAATGTAATGCTTCTGACCTGTGTCCACGGAAGGAAAATCGAAAGTGCCAGCAATACCATAGATACGATCAGCAAAAACTTGTTGTACGGGTCTGTTCCGTACCGGCCCTGCATAAAGTTCATAAAACGATTTCTCATTGACATCACCCCTGTAAGAATAGTACTACCATTGTAAAACGAAGAAGTGAAAATACTATGAACACACCCAAAAAAAAGTATAAAAAAAAGATAAAGCAAAAAGAGACCGGCCGTACCGGGCCAGTCTCAATATCATCTGCCTTATTCTTCAGGCCGGAACAGGATCTCGTTTGGATAAGCAAGCCCCAGGCGGTCGCGCGCGATCTGTTCAACAAATTCATTCGTACCGACATAAGCTTCGTATGCGTCGATTTCCTTCGACCTTGCTTCTTCCGAAGCGATTTCCTTCGTAACGGCCGCTTCCTGTTTGTTATAAGCAAGCTTCTTCTGATACAGGCTGTAGCTCCGTACCGATACGATGACAAGCAGCACCGCAACGACACACGTAATGATCCGGACGCTGATATTCTGCCTCCGTGCCGCTCTTCTTCTGCTGTGCTTACGTTTCGTCATTGGCATCACCTTCACTGGAAATATAGCTATATTTTACCGTTATAATGCTTTTTTTTCAATGCTTTTTGCGAAAAAAGATCACTAAAGATACTTAAACAGCTCTTTGGCTTCGTCCTTCTTCGTCGTTTCCTGAATATCCAGCACTTCCACACGGACCGTCTTGTTGCCGAAAAGGATTTCGATCGTATCTCCCTGGCTAACGGAAGCCGACGCTTTGGCGACCTTTCCGTTTACCAGGACACGGCCGGCATCGCAGGCTTCATTCGCTACGGTACGCCGTTTGATAAGGCGCGAAACTTTCAGATATTTGTCAAGACGCATTCCGATCCTCCTCCAAAGAGCCGAATATGATAAAGGAGAACTGATCCCTCAGCTCTCCTCTTATGACATAAATCACGAACCAACTGCAGTTATCTCTTGTTTACAATATCCTTCAGCGCTTTTCCTGCTTTGAATTTCGGAGCCTTGCAGGCAGCGATCTTCATTGTCTTGCCTGTCTGAGGATTTCTTCCCTCACGGGCAGCTCTCTTGGTAACTTCAAATGTACCGAAGCCAACAAGCTGGATCTTTCCGCCCTTCTTAAGCTCTGCTGATACAGAATCTGTAAAAGCCTTCAATGCCGCCTCGGCATCCTTCTTGGATAAACCTGATTTCTTGGCAATAGCTGCAACTAATTCTGTTTTGTTCATGGATAATCCTCCTTCTGGATAAAAAGTAAATAGAAAATGTAGTGTAACTGCAAAATCTATTGCAGACATTTGTATATCACTATTTTCCAATATTTATACTGTCTGCTAAAATAGTTATATACTGTTCCGTTGCAATTGTCAAGGAATTTTCTGCATTTATTCCCACTATTCGCAGCAATTCTGCGCTTTCTAACAACATCTCTCCCGCATGCTCCGTCAGTTTTTCCCTGTTTTTCTCTGAAAAATCGGCTTCCACAGCTTCCAGTTTTTCCCTTATTCTGGCTGCGGACGCCTGTGCATCGGGCTTTGTGAGTCCTGCTTTTTCTGCCTTTTTTTGGATTTTCTGGATCCGGATCAAAGCCGGCAGAGATTCAGGAACGCGTTCCAGTTCATTTTTTTTCTCTTCCGCGGCGCTTTTCTTCTCGGATTTTTTGATCTCGTCCCATCTCCTGCGTCCCTCTTCCGGCGTTCCGGCCTTTGCTTCCCCGAAAACGTGCGGATGACGGCGGATGAGCTTCTCACACAGCTCCTGTATCACGTCCTCGATCGTAAAAGCGCCTTCCTCCTTCGCGATCTGGCTGTTCAGAATAACGCCAAGCAGTACGTCGCCGAGTTCTTCCCGCAGATTCTCCATATCATTATGACGGACCGCGTTTACCGTTTCGTAGCATTCCTCGATCATACACGTATTCAGACTCTCATGCGTCTGCGCGCGGTCCCACGGGCAGCCATCCGGCGCACGGAGGTCTGCTGTAATGCGGAGCAGGTCTTCATACGTATATTTCTCCTTGTTCCGGTAAAACTCCTTGTCAATCATTTGCTTTTACCATGGCGAGAAGTGAGCGGCCCAGTTCTTTTGCCTGCTCGTCCGCCTCATCCATGGATCCTTCCCGGACGCCAAGATAGAATTTCACCTTCGGCTCTGTTCCGGAAGGGCGGACGCAGACCCACGCTCCGTCTGTCAGTTCATAGTAAAGCACATTCGATTCCGGAAGGCCTGTCCTGCTTTCCCTGCCGCTCACAAGATCACGGACCGTATCCTTCTTGTAGTCACGGATAGCCATAACTTTGTATTTACCGATTTCAGACGGCGGGTTTCCGCGAAGGTTCGACATGATCTGCTGGATTTCTCCCAGTCCTTCGATCCCCTTCATCGTGATCGATTCCACACTGTCCTTGTAATAGCCGTATTTCTTATACATATCCGTCATGGCGTCCCAAAGCGTCATGTTCTTTGTCCTGTAAAAAGCCGCGGCCTCGCAGAGCGCCATCGATGCCGCCACAGCATCCTTGTCACGCGCATACGTGCCGATCAGGCAGCCGTAGCTTTCCTCGAAGCCAAACAGATAATGCCCCTTCTTCTCTGTCTCAAAGCGGAGGATCTGCTGCCCGATGTACTTGAATCCAGTCAGGACCTCGATCAGCCGTACGTTATAGTAATCGGCAATTGCATCCGCCATATTTGACGTCACGATCGTCTTGATCAGCGCACCGTCCTCCGGCAGTCCCTTCGTATTCTTCCGCTCACCGATTTCATATTCTGCCAGGAGACAGCCAGACATATTTCCGGTCAGCGTATGATATTCGCCGTCCCTGTCCTTGACGCGAACTCCAAGCCGGTCGGCGTCGGGATCCGTAGCCAGAACGATATCCGCGTCTACCTTGCGGGCCAGCGCGAGGCCGAGTGTAAATGCCTCTTCCGCCTCAGGGTTCGGGTATGACACCGTCGGAAAATTCCCGTCCGGCAGTTCCTGCTCAGGAACGACATAAACATTGCTGAAGCCAAGTTCTCTCAGGACTCTCCGGACCAGAATATTGCCCGTTCCATGAAGCGGTGTATAGACGATCTTCAGATCCTTTCCCGCTTCTCCGATCGAATCCATATGGATGACCTGCTTTTTCAGCTCTTCAATATAGGCATCATCCATTTCCTTGCCGATCACCTTATAAAGACCGCAGGCAGCAGCCTCTGCCTTGTCCGTCGTCTTCACATCTGCAAAATCCGTTACAGCCTTCACTTCATCCATAATACCGGTGTCGTGAGGCGGAGTGATCTGAGCGCCGTCCTCCCAGTATACCTTATACCCGTTGTATTCGGCAGGATTATGGCTGGCCGTAATGTTGATTCCCGCAATGCAGTTCAGACTGCGGACAGCATATGAAAGCTCCGGTGTCGGGCGGAGTGATTCAAACACATACGCACGGATCCCGTTCGCACAGAGGCAGAGCGCTGCTTCATCCGCGAATTCCGGCGACATTCTCCGCGAATCGTACGCGATCGCGACGCCGCGTGAAGAACCGTTTTGTTTCCTGATATAATTTGCAAGACCCTGCGTGGCACGGCGTACCGTATAAACGTTCATTCTGTTTGTACCTGCGCCGATGATGCCGCGCAGCCCGGCAGTGCCGAATTCCAGATCCATGCCGAACCGTTCGCGGATCTCACTGTCGTTCCCGTCTATTGCACGGAGCTCTTCCTGCGTTGCTTCATCAAAATAAGGATCACTAAGCCAGTTACGGTAAATTTTATTATAATCCATGCTCTTCCCTCCTGTATCAAAAGCTTCACGGGGTTACCCTGAAAACTAATTCTATCATAGGCCATTTATTCTTTGTTGTGAAGATTTTTTATTTGAACACCCGCATATGTACGCAGTGTTTCCGGTATATTGCGCGCGGGATCTTCCAGTACGTATTCCATCAATGAGCGGAGCACGGTCCCGACCTCCGGACCTTCTCTGACACCCATACCGACCAGGTCATGACCGGACAGGCAGAGCCCGTCATACGACACACAGTCGCCGCGTTCCATGATAAGCCTGCCGGTGCGGGCTGTCCTTTTCCATGCAGAAATCCGCTTCTCATCTTCGTCGTTCCCGTATGCAAGAGTGCTTGCTTCTTCTATCTTCTCCCAGGCGGGAAAAAGATCCTTTCCCATCCTGTATATCGCGCGGCGTACGGAAATTTCATCGTCATACGGACCGCACGAATGAAATCGGACGAGACGGCTTACCGTTCGGACTGTATCGTTGTCGAATTTCATTCTCCGGAGGATCGATGCGGTAAGCTTTTCCCCTGCAGTGTCCTCCTTGTTTCCGGAGGATTCCGCCGTCCAGGCGATATCCCTGAAAAAGGCCGCAAGTCTTGTATATCTGCTGCTTTCAAGCAGCGATACGGTATGCAGCGCATGTTCACCGACCGAACCGTCTCTGTCCGTACTTCCCTCCGGACGGATTTTCATAAGCCTCGCGAACTCGGGTATGACCACATCACATATTCCGGTATCACACGCTGTCCGCCAGACTTCCGGATGCGCGGAAAGAAGGATCTTGACAAATTCCGACGACGTGCGTTCGGCGCTTACTATTCCGACGGAATCATGCATTGCTGCAGCCGCGTCAAGTGCCGCACCGTCGATCCGGAATCCGAGCTGAGCCGAAAACCGGACTGCACGCATCATCCGCAGCGCATCTTCCCCGAACCGGTCGCCCGGCTCTCCGACACAGCGGATCACACCGTCCTCCAGATCTGATATCCCGTCAAATAAATCGACCAGCCCGCGTTTCTCGTTGTATGCCATCGCATTGATCGTGAAATCACGACGTTTCAGATCCTCTTCCAGGCACGGCAGAAATGTGACAGACACAGGATGACGCCCGTCGAGATACGTACCGTCCGCACGGTACGTCGTTACCTCAAACGCTTCTTTTCCGATCAAAACTGTCACGGTTCCGTGTGCAATGCCTGTGTCCACGGTCCGCGGGAAGAGTGCCTTAATTTCTTCCGGCCGTGCCGAGGTCGTAATGTCCCAGTCCGGAGGCGTCCTGGAAAGCAGGACATCACGGACGCAGCCGCCCACCGCGTACGCTTCGAAGCCGCCTTCTTCCAGACGGCTTATGATTTCCTTTACCTTACGGGGCAGTTCTATCCTGACTGTCATTGCCTGCCTCCCTTCGAATATCTAAAATGGCTGTCCCCCGCGGACAGCCATTTATCACAGAACGCTTCCGCGTTCCCTGTGATTCTCTGACAATATCAATATGCTTTGCCGAAATACACCATATGCTTTGCCGGCTTGCCGCAGCAGACGCAGACATCGGAAATATGCTCTTCCTCTGACGGAATGCAGCGTGTCGTCGCTCCGCCGGTCTCTGCTTTGATCTCTTCTTCGCATGCCGGGTCGCCGCACCACATTGCCTTTACAAAGCCGGGATTCCTCTCGAGGTTTTCCTTCATCTCGCCGATCGACCGGGCGGACGAAGTATGAGCGTCCAGGAAAGCCTTTGCCTTATTGTACATATCCTGCTGCATCTTCTCGAGTATGGTGCCGATCCGGTTCGGAATCTCAGATATCGCGACTGTTGTCTTCTCGCGCGTGTCACGGCGGACGATAACGGCCGTGCCTGCAGCCAGATCCTTCGGCCCGATTTCGATCCGGAGCGGAATGCCTACCATCTCATATTCGGAGAACTTCCAGCCCGGCATCTTATCCGTTTCGTCGATATCGGCCGTGTACCCTGCCGCCTTAACTGCCTGAAGAATTCCGCGGGCCGCATCCAGAACGCCTTCCTTATGCTGTGCGATCGGAATCACCCGTACCTTTACAGGTGCGATGTGCGGAGGCAGTACAAGCCCGCTGTCATCACCGTGCACCATGATGATGGCACCGATGATCCTTGTCGAAAGACCCCAGGATGTTTCAAAGCCATACTGGAGTTCATTGTTCTGATCTACAAACTGTACGTCGAACGCACGGGCAAAACCGTCTCCGAAGAAATGGCTCGTTGCGGACTGCAGTGCTTTCCCGTCGTGCATCAGTGCTTCCAGCGTATACGTTGCCTCTGCGCCGGCAAACTTCTCACTCTCTGTCTTGCGTCCCGTAATGCAGGGGATCGCGAGCGAATCACGGATAAAGTCTTCATACACCTGACGCATCTGAAGCGTTCTCTGCTCTGCCTCATCGTATGTTGCGTGCATCGTATGACCTTCCTGCCACAGGAACTCTTTGGAACGCAGGAACGGTCTCGTCGTCTTCTCCCATCTCACGACTGAACACCACTGATTGTATACCATCGGAAGGTCACGGTAGGAATGCACGACACGGGACCAGTGCTCACAGAACAAAGTCTCGGACGTAGGCCGGACACAGAGGCGTTCCGGCAGACGCTCCATCCCTCCGTGTGTCACCCATGCGACTTCAGGGGCAAAGCCCTCAACATGATGCTTCTCCTTGTCAAGCAAGGATTCCGGGATCAGAAGCGGGAGATAAACATTCTGCACGCCCGTCTCTTTAAAGCGACGGTCAAGGTCCGCCATACACTGCTCCCAGATCGCGTACCCGTTCGGTCTGTATACCATAAAGCCCTTCTCGCTTGTATAATCGATCAATTCTGCCTTCTTGACGACGTCTGTATACCACTGCGCAAAATCCTCATCGCGCGATGTGATTGCCTCTACGAATTTCTTGTCTTTATCCATTGTAATCTCCTCACTGTCACTGCTCTTTCGTCCCCATGACGATGCGTATTATTATAGCACGTTTAGCAAAGGCCTGCAACAATAAGGAACTGCGCGGCTGTATACGTAATCATGACGAGAACGCCTGTATTTTCAGAATCTTTCTTTATAAAAATGCGGTACGCAAGCAGCGAATCGGAAAGGATAAAAAGCAGCGACCCGATAAACGTCACGGATGCACGCGCCGGCGAAGCATACTGAAAACGAAGCAGCGTGCAGTAACTCATGGCCAGCAGCACTGCCATATAAAGAGCGGCTCCTGCCCGCAGTTTCTTCTCTATGGAAGGCATGACCATCCGGCAGGCCAGTACCACATATCCGGCGTAGAGTACAAGCGCCGCAATGTAAAGCGGCCCTGCCGTGATGCCGGGCGATGCGGAAAGGCAGGCAGCCATGTAGCAAATATGCCCTGCCAGAAAGGCCAGAAGCCCGAAGACAAAGAACAGGCCGCTTCCAAGCAGGAACGTGTCTCCGAAAAATCCCCCGGCGATCGCCAGTATCACGAACAGCGACGGATCTTTTGCCGTAAAAAGATAGAAAAGAAGAAGCGACGGCATCAGAAGCGGCTTGCATATTCTCTCACCTTTTCTGTTCTTTCTGCTTACGGCAGCAATGTCGCCTGCCGACAAAAGTATATAAAGGAGCAGCATCATTTTTCCTGCTGTCATATTATCCCTCCTCTGCCCCATTGTACACATCTTCCGCGAGCCATGACGGACGGATCTGAAAGTCCATTTCACGCCCGCCGGACGGATGAATAAAATGAAGATGATACGCGCAGAGCTTCAATACGCCGCCGGTTCCGTCCGGCCTTCCGTACTTCCGGTCCCCGTCGATCGGATGACCGGTCTCTGCCATCTGCACCCGGATCTGATGATGGCGGCCGCTCTGAAGCTTTATCTCGGCCAGAGAAAAAAGGCCGCCTTCCTCTGCGCTTACGACCCTGTAAGAAAGCACCGCCTTCTTCGCACCTGCCGTTCCTTCCGGCACAGAGGCAGATGAATTCGTCCGTGCGTCACGGCAGAGCCAGGAAGTCAACGTTCCCTCCCGCTGCTCCGGAACGCCGCAAAGCCTTGCAAGATACCGCTTTTCCATCTCCGTGCCGGCCGCCTCCCTGCAAAGCGCCGCAGCTGCTTTTTTATTTTTTGCAAACACCATGATCCCCTCGACCGGCTGGTCAAGGCGATGAACGAGGCCGAGATACGGTTCACCGCGGCCGTCCGCAAGATGCTTTTTCAGAATGCTTACACAGTCCGGTTCCGAGATGCGCCCGCTCTGTGTCGGTATTCCGGCCGGTTTTACAACAACAAGAATGTCCGGGTCTTCTGCCAGAATCGTAAGTTCCATGTTCCCTCCGCAAAAATTAATATTGAAAAAGACTTCCGCCGCGTCTGTTCCGCGGCAGAAGTCTTTGCTTCGATTCTTCTCTCCCTGGTGTTTAACCTTCCGCGCTCGTTTCCTCCGAAATCGCCAGGGCTTCTTCATATTTCTGAAGAATGATCGACTGGATCATTTCCCTCGTTTCCGAATTAAGCGGATGCGCAACATCCCGATACTCCCCGTCAAGGGCTTTCTTGCTCGGCATTGCGATAAACAATCCTTTCTCCCCTTCGATCACTTTGATGTCGTGAACGACAAAAGCCTCGTCCAGCGTGATCGATACGATTGCTTTCAACTTCCCCTCTTTAGTCACTTTTCGCACACGAACATCGGTAATTTCCATAAAGAAGTCCCCTTTCTCGTCTCCAAATGCCTGTTGAAAACTTTTTACAATACATACCTCTCGTTTTTCTCTACTACGATTTCAATTCCTTCCTCCCCGACATGTCTGGAATTTGTCCGTATCGTATCCCTGCTTTCCACGATACAGTTTTCTATATATGTGTTGTCACCCAGATATACATCATTGAGGATGATGGAATTCTTGATCACGCAGCCGTTTCCGACAAACACTTTCTTGAAAAGAATGGAATTCTCCACTTGCCCGTTAACGATGGATCCGCTGCTCACAAGGCTGTTCCTGACCGCGCTGCCGGGATTGTATTTGACCGGCGGCAGGTCACTGACCTTCGAATAAATATCGGGATACGTCTTGAAGAAATAATCCCGCACCTCCTTCTTCAGGAAGTCCATATTGGCATTGTAATAGGATTCCACCGATGCGATATTCGCCCAGTAGCCGTCCATTTTAAAGCCATAGATCCGCTTGACGTCCTTATAACGGATCAGAATATCGCTTACAAAATCATGACGCTCTTCTTCTGCGCATTTCTCGATCAGTTCGATCAGAAGACGTCTCCGGATCACATAGATCCCGGTGGAAACGGTGTTGCTCTTTACGACGACAGGCTTCTCCTCGAATTCATAGATCCGGTTGTCTTCGTCCATCGTGACCGTTCCGAAGCAGCGAAGGTCTTCGTCCGCCGGCATATCCTTGACAACGACCGTAATATCCGCCTTTTTGTCGATATGGTACTCCAGCACCTTATTGAAGTCCAGCTTGTATATTCCGTCACCGGAAGCAATGATGACATACGGCTCATGGCTCTTGCGCAGAAAATCAAGGTTCTGATAGATCGCATCTGCCGTTCCCCTGTACCAGTAGCCGTTGTCGATCGTGATCGTAGGCGTAAATACAAAGAGCCCGCCCTGCTTGCGGCCAAAATCCCACCATTTCGAAGAGCTTAAATGTTCGTTCAGAGATCTGGAGTTGTACTGCGTCAGCACTGCGACCTTCTTGATGTGGGAATTGCTCATGCTGCTGAGTACAAAGTCGATCGCCCTGTAACTGCCGCCGACCGGCATGGCAGCTACGGCACGCTTATTCGTAAGCTCCCGCATTCTGTGACTGTTTCCTCCGGCAAGTATCATTCCTATCGCTCTCATGCCAGCTCACCTGCCTTTACAATATTTCTTCCGCCCGCCAGCACACCGTCCGGATAATCCTCCGGCACCGTCTCACCCAGAATGGCGGTATTCTTGCCGATTCTGACATTGGACGGAAGCACACTCGATTCTCCGATCGTAACGAGACCGCTGTTATAAATATCGGGCCGCTTTTCATTCGGGATTTCGTCGCCGAAGCCGATCGTGGTATTCGCACCGATCACGACGCTTTCCGCAACGATCGTCCGCTCCAGTGAGCTGCCTTCTCCGATGACTGTGTTGTTCATTATGATCGAATCTACGACCTTCGCACCCTTTCCGACAACGACGCCGGAACTGATCACGGAATTGTGCACTTCTCCGTATATTTCCGCGCCGTTGCAGATGATCGCCTTGTCGACGACCGATGTATCCGACAGATACTGAGGCGGCAGGAGTTCACTCTTCGTATAGATTTTCCAGAATTCTTCGTAAAGATTGAATTCCGGGATAATATCGATCAGCTCCATATTCGCCTGCCAGTATGAAAGCAGCGTCCCGACATCTTTCCAGTAACCGTTGTATTCATACGCAAAAAGCCGTTTCCCCTGTTCATGCAGATGCGGGATAACATGCTTTCCAAAGTCGAGGCCCGGCTGGTCGCGAAGGGCGATCAGTGCCTCCTTCAGAACAGGATAGCTGAAAATATAGATTCCCATCGAAGCAAGATTGCTTCCCGGGTTTTCCGGTTTCTCTTCAAATTCAGAAATTTTATGATGCTCGTCTGTGACTACGATGCCAAAACGGCTGGCTTCCTCCCACGGAACCGGCATCGCGGCGATCGTGACATCCGCGTTGTTCTTCTTGTGGAAATCCAGCATGACCTCGTAATCCATTTTGTAGATATGATCGCCTGACAGGATCAATACGTAATCCGGATTAAAGCTGTCCATATACCCAAGATTCTGGTAGATCGCATTTGCCGTACCGGAATACCATTCACTGCTTGCGCTCTTCTCGTACGGCGGGAGGATCGTCACTCCTCCGATATTCCGGTCAAGATCCCAGGGAATTCCGATACCGATATGCGTATTCAGGCGAAGCGGCTGGTACTGTGTCAGAACACCGACGGTATCGACGCCTGAGTTGATACAGTTGCTTAAGGGAAAATCGATGATTCTGTACTTCCCTCCGAAGGAAACGGCAGGTTTCGCGATTTTGGAAGTTAAAACCCCAAGTCTGCTTCCCTGGCCTCCAGCAAGTAACATTGCTATCATTTCTTTTTTAATCATGCGACCACCCCTTGCTGTATTATGTAGTTTAATTATATCATAGCCCTTTTCAAAAGTGAACAAATTTCCCAGTAAATCTGTTATATATGGATAAATTTTGGAGATTTTTACTAAAAATCTAATCTTTTCATTCGCTCTTCACTAGTGTAAACTTATAGATGCAGTTCAAACCAACTACTTATACCATATAACAGTCAGGAGTGTTTTTATGTATAGAATCAATTTTCACCATCCGATCCACGTTCATTTTATCGGTATCGGCGGAATCAGCATGAGCGGGCTCGCCGAGATCCTTCTTGAGAATCATTTTACCGTATCCGGCTCAGATGCACAGGATTCTCCTCTGACGAAGAAACTTGCATCACGCGGCGCGCAGATTTTCCTCGGCCAGAAAGCTGCCAACATCGAACCCGACATCGATCTTGTCGTTTACACGGCAGCGATCCATGAAGACAATCCGGAGCTCGCGGAAGTCCGGAAACGGAACATCCCGGCACTGACACGCGCGGAGCTTCTCGGGCAGCTGATGCGCAATTACAAGACTCCGATCGCCGTATCCGGAACACACGGCAAGACAACGACTACCTCCATGATCTCCGAAATCCTTATGGAAAACGATATGGATCCGACGATTTCGGTCGGAGGCATTCTGAAATCGATCGGCGGAAACATCCGCATCGGCCATTCCGACACATTCATTACAGAGGCCTGCGAATACACGAACAGCTTTCTCAGCTTTTACCCGAGGATCGGGATCATACTGAATATTGAAGAGGATCATCTTGACTTTTTCAAGGATATCCATGACATCCGCAGGTCATTCCATGAATTTGCAAAGCGGCTTCCTTCCAAGGACGGGCTTCTTATTATTAATGGCGAGATTCCTGACTACCGTCAGATCACGGATGGCCTTACATGCCGTGTTATCACATACGGTCTCGGGAAGCAATGGGATTTTGGCGCCGAAGCGATCACCTTTGACGAATTTGCCAGAGCATCCTTCGATCTTCTGAAGGGCGGAGAGAAGATCGCACGGATCGGACTCGGCGTAACAGGAAAGCACAATGTTTCCAACTCGCTCCCTGCCATTGCCCTCAGCGATTATCTCGGGATCCCGATCGCAGCCGTCAAGAAGGGACTTCTGACCTTTACCGGCACAGACCGGCGTTTCGAATATAAAGGCGAATGCCGCGGCTTTACGATCATCGACGATTACGCACACCATCCTACCGAAATATCAGCAACGCTTAAGACGGCGCGCCGGTATCCGCACAACAAAACATGGTGTGTGTTCCAGCCGCATACGTACTCACGGACGAAAGCATTTTTCAATGAATTCGCGGAAGCGCTCACGATCGCCGACAACGTAATCCTGCTGGACATCTTCGCTGCCCGGGAAACGGATACACTCGGCATGTCTTCCAAAGATCTCGCGGACGCCGTCCGCGCGCTCGGTACGAACGCATATTATTTTCCTTCCTTCGAAGAAGCAGAAAATTTTATTCTCGGCAATTGTTGTCCCGGAGATTTGGTGATAACTATGGGCGCCGGAAATGTCGTAAACATCGGGGAAGAACTTCTTCAGAAGTAACTTATCCCTGTTATCCACATTATTCGCATTGCCCTCAAAGCCTTATTTTATGGGCTTCTGCGGCGAAAAATGCATTGCTTTTCCTTGACGGTATGATATAATTATCATGCAAAGAAAGGAAGTGCACAATCCATGCAGGCAATCAATTTACAAAACAATCTGGCTTCCAACGTCACCGTTCTGTCGAATGATTTTATAGACCGGTATATGGTCGACGCGAACGGTGAATTTGTCAAGATCTACTTATATATATTGCGCCTTACCATGGACCCTACGCTCTCCTACACTTTATCCGACATCACAGACAAACTGGAATGCACCTCCAAGGACGTTATGCGTGCCCTGAAATACTGGTCGCAGAAGGGTCTCATCAGCTGCGGCTGTGACGACAGAAAGGAAATCGTTTCGATCACATTTACGGACCCTGCGGCCGTACCGGCTGCCGTTCCGTCTTCCGAAGCCTCTTCCGAGCCGTCTTTTTCGAATATTACGCCGTTCAAGGCGGTCCATATAACAGAAGAAACAGACCCTGCAGCACAGGAGCCGGATGCGGAACCGGAAACCGGTGTTCCTTCCGTTTCCGTTATTCCTGAACGAAGCACCACGATGACCGCGGCAAGGATCCGTTCGCTCCGGACAAACAGCGAAGTGAAGCAGCTTCTTTTTGTTGCGGAACAATATCTCGGCCACAAGCTGAACAGTACAGAAATCGAGATGATCCTTTATTTCTATGAGGAACTTCATTTTTCCGCGGATCTGCTGGAATACCTGATCGAATACTGTGTTTCCCGCGGCTGCAAATCGGTGCACTATATCCGCAAGGTCGCTTTCGCGTGGGCAGACTCCGGAATCACGACCGTGAAGGAAGCGAAGCAGTCAAACAAAGTGTATAATACAAACTGCTATGCCATTATGAATGCTTACGGCCTCGGGAACAGAAATCCGGGGACCGCTGAGCTGGAATATATCCATACATGGCTTTCCGAATATCCTTTTACAAGCGATATCATCCTGGAGGCCGTCAACCGTACCATGAAGCAGATCCACACGCCGCAGTTTTCCTACACCGACGGCATCCTGCGCAAGTGGCTTGCTTCCGGCGTCAAGACCGCTGCCGATATCGAAGTTCTTGACAAAGAACATTCTGCTTCCGGCGCGGCGGAAACTGCTTCCTCCGCCAGGACGGGCCGCCCTTCTTCCAGAAAGTCCTCCGGCACGGTCAATGCTTTCAATAATTTTTCGGGACGCGACTATGATTACAATGATCTGGAGAAGCGTCTTCTTGACAGCAAATAAAGGAGATCCGCATGGCAATCAATACAATCCAGTATGAGGCGATCATGCGCAGATATGCCGAGCGCAGATTTCGGAACCAGAATATCCTGGATCAGCGTACTGCGGAAATATATCAGCGTATCCCGCATGTTTTCGAAATTGACGCGGAAATTGCCGATCTGTCCGTTTCAGAGGCAAAGGCCCGCCTGTCCGGGAATAAGACGGACGCGTCTCTTTACGCAAACCGTCTCGCCGTTCTTTCGGCCGAACGCGGCACGGCGCTCGCACAGGCCGGATACCCCGCATCATACCTTGATCCGGTTTACGACTGTCCGGACTGCCATGATACAGGCTACATTGGAAACCGGAAATGTCATTGTTTCCGAAAGGCCGTCGTAGATCTGCTGTATCAGCAGACGGGGATCGCTTCGATCCTCAAACGTGAGAATTTCAGTACCTTCTCGACTGCATATTATTCTGACAACTATATAGATCCGGTAACCGGAAGATCGTCGCTGGCTGCCATACGTGATACTGTTAAGACGTGCCGTGAATTCGTCGACACCTTTGATACATCGTTCCGCAATCTTTTTCTGTACGGCAGTACCGGCACCGGCAAGACTTTTCTGTCGAACTGCATCGCGGGGGAGCTTCTGCAGACTTCCCACTCCGTTATTTATCTGACTTCTTTTAAGCTGTTCGACATTCTTGCCAAAGAGAAGTTCAGCCGTGATTTCGACAGCACTGCGCTGTCGTCCTGTATTTTCGACTGTGACCTGCTGATCATCGATGACCTCGGAACGGAGCTTACCAATTCATTTGTCGCTTCCGAGCTTTTTCTGTGCGTCAATGAACGGATCCTGCGGGAACGGTCGACGATCATATCAACGAATCTGTCACTGGAGAATTTTGCCGAGATCTATTCGGAACGTACTTTTTCCCGGATTTCCAACAGCTATACGCTGCTGAAGCTTTTCGGGGACGATATCCGCATCAAGAAGAAACTGCGCAGTCAGCAGATTTAAGGAGATTACAGTCATGATACAAAGACAAGATCAGGTCTATACGAATATGCCGGTAGGTCCGTTGGGGATCGTCTGCCTTGACAGCTGCCGCGCGATGGGCGAGCAGATCGACCGCTATATCGTCAAATGGCGTCATGAAAATGCCGCGAAGATGCCTGACAATCCCGTTTACAACGGGCAGATCCGCAAATCGTTCCTGGTCGAGTCCTGTGTTCCCCGTTTCGGAAGCGGAGAAGCAAAGGGTGTCATCAAGCAGTCCATCCGCGGCGACGACCTTTTTATCCTCGTGGACGTTACGAACTACAGCCTGACTTATTCCCTGAACCGTTATACCAACCACATGTCGCCCGACGATCATTTTCAGGATCTAAAGCGGATCATCGCGGCCGCAGGCGGCAGGGAGCGCCGCATCACGGTCATTATGCCGTTTCTTTACGAAAGCCGTCAGCATAAGCGGAACGGCCGTGAATCGCTTGACTGTGCCATGGCACTCCAGGAGCTCGTGCACATGGGCGTTGAGAATATCATTACGTTTGATGCGCATGACGACCGCGTACAGAACGCGATCCCGTTAAGCGGCTTCGAAACAGTCCGGCCGGCGTACCAGTTTCTGAAGGGCCTGCTGCTGAACGTTCCGGACCTGCAGATCGACAAGGATCATTTCATGGCGATCAGCCCGGATGAGGGTGCGACACAGCGCGCCGTTTATCTTGCGAACGTTCTCGGCGTCGATATGGGTATGTTCTACAAACGCCGTGACTATACGCGTGTTGTAAATGGACGGAATCCAATCGTGGCCCACGAATTTCTGGGCTCCGACGTTGCAGGCAAGGATGTTTTTATCCTCGATGATATGATTTCTTCCGGTGAAAGCATGCTGGACGTGGCGGCGGAATTAAAGCGCCGCAATGCGAAGCGGGTATTCCTGGCGGCTACCTTCGGACTCTTTACAAACGGTCTGGAACGATTCGACGCCGCGTACGAAGAAGGCATTTTCACGAATGTCCTGACAACGAATCTGACGTACCAGACGCCTGAGCTCTTAAGCCGGCCGTATTACATCAACTGTGACATGACGAAATATATCGCATACATGATCGACATGCTGAACCATGATGCTTCACTCAGCACGATGCTTGATCCTGTCGAACGAATCCAGGATCTCGTCAGCCGTTATCGTGCCGGCGAAGTGAAGCAGGTAGAGTATTAGGAGAAGTCCAGTACCTCTTCGAATTTTTTCAGGCACCACATTTCTCGGTCTCTTTGTATCTTATACATCATGACGATACGGATCGCATTTCCGGTTTCCGCCCGGTCAAAGACTGCCCGGAAGCCTGAGCGGCGGTATTTCACGCTGTGATACGCAGCTTCGACATCGGGCCGCTCGTACTGAACGGTACGATAAACAGCCGCAGAGTGATTCCGGCCGGATCCTTCAGGCTCCGTGCGAAGGAACAGTTCCACGTCTGCCATATCCGTATCTTCAAGGAACGTCCAGCCCGAAACCGTGACAATGCCGTCTGAATCTACGATCTCATCGATCGTAACGACTGCATCTGCTTCTTCCCGTACGAGAGCCGGAATATCCTCCCGGCACCGTTCTTCCCGGACTGCCTCTTTATAGAAAGACCTTAGCTTCTCAAGAAAGAATCCATACGGATCTTCGATACGGTCAAGCTGATATGCTTCTCCCGTTTCGTCCATGACAATCGTTCCGTCTGAATGGATCCGCAGTGTATGCTGATCCGGCAGGCGCTGTTCCGGTTCCGAACCGCAGACTTCCCGGTTCTTCTTTCCCTCGATAATTTCATGGTAGTTTTCCGCTGACGTAGACATATCCAGTGCGACAGGTACAGATAACTCACGCAGTCTACACGACAGTTTATCCAGTTCCGCTCTCGTCAGGATCTGACCGTCAAGCCATGGAAGATTCATGTGCGGTCCGACATACGGCGTGCGAAACTCATGAAGATCCGCCAGATATTTTTCATGGACCGTCTCTGCCATCTGCGGAAGCTGTCTGTAATTTTCTTTCAGGATCATCGTTATGTAGCGCAGCTTCGGTGCGTCGGGAGCATCCGCAAAAGCTTTTACGATTCGTTCCAGATTGTCCGTATACGTGTCAAATTTCGCATGCTCACAGATATCTTCATACGTCACCCGGTCCAGGGATTCCATGGAAATATTGATATGATGAAGTCCCGAACTGCTTAAGAAATCAATCAGGCTGTCCGGCATACGCACTGCCAGATTTGTCGTAAAGAAGCACTTCTTCCGCTGTTCGGACGGAATCATGCGAATAAGCTTCTCCATATCTTTGTTCAGCGTCGGTTCATAAAGGCAGGAGAAGTAAAAGCATTCTTCCCGCACGAGCATCAGCAGCGGCAGCACTTTTTCAAATAGTTCCGGCGTCATATTGACGTTCGGTCCGATCTCATACCACCTGTTAAAGCAGAAGCGGCAGCGGATATTGCAGTTGCTTGTTATGTCATGACTGATATTTCTGTAGTACAGCCGGTCTTTTTTAATAACGGTCATTCTGATTTCCTCCGTTTATGATGGAAGCTGGATAAGGTTCCATGTGCATGGGATCTGCCTTTCGTTTATCAGACGCAGCTCCCGCTCCTGACAGGAAAAGATGATCACCTGCTTTGCATGTGCGCCCAGCCACGCAAGCGCGGCGGCAAGGCGGTCGTCGTCATAGCAGACGAATGCATCGTCAAGGATGACCGGAAGGTCCTTTCCGTACAGGATTTCCAGCGACGCCATGCGCAGTGCAAAGTAAATCTGCTCGCACGTGCCCTGGCTCACCTGCTCGGCCGGTATCCGTCTGTTCGGCGTATTGACGAAAATATCGCCGTTCTCTTCGATTATCAGACTCGTATATTTCCCGTTTGTGATTTCCGCCATGATATCGGAGATTTTCTCATTGAACGAAGAGCCAAACTGTTTCCGGAGAGAAGCAGATACCTCCGTGATCCGTTCGGCCGCCAGTGCAAGCGCATCATCGTGTATGCGCAGCTCCGAAAGCTCCGCCGGCATTTCCTCCTGCTCGGTAAGCGCTTCTTCAAGGTTCGACATTTCCGTCTTTCTGTCGCGGCTGTCGCTTTCCAGCTGCTGTATCTGTCCCTTAAGCTGCCCGATCCGTTCGCTGTATGACCGCGACCTGCTGTCTTTTTCAGCGATCAGATCTTCCTTACGGCCGAATACAACGATCAGCAGCAGTATGATCCCTACGCCGCCAAGAAGTCCTCCCAGAAGATACCGGTTCGGCATCTTCAGGATCATGCATAAGATCGACGAAAAAATACTGACAAATCCAAGGACAGTAGGCAGAAGACGGCTTCGAAAGCTCATCTCCTGCATTTCGGGAGCATTGCTTTCCTCTTCGGCCAGGAGCTTCTTCCGGTCTGCAGTTTCTTCCGATGCCCGCATTTCTTCCGTACGAAGCGCGTCGAGCCGGTCCATGCTGCGTTCCCGGGATCTCTGCCATTCCTGTTCCAGTGTCCGTATCCTCGCTTCTGTTTCTTTTCTGTCAGATTTCAGCTGTTTCAGGGCACCGGCTACATTGATCTCACCGCTGCCGGATCCGTAATAATTGGCTGCATAATTGCGCAGCGCGTCCGAAAGTGTCCCGTCCGGCCTGGCACTAAGCTGGCCGATCGCCATCGTATTGTCAAAGCCGCTTTCGGTAAGGCCGTCGAGAATCATGGAAAGATCCCCGCCGTCCGGCATCATCTCTTCCCCGTCATCTTCACAGACGAGGCCTGCCTGCTTATTCGCACGGTCAAAATGCCGGTCTATGCGGAATCTTCGGCCGCCGGCCGTAAACCGAAGCGTGCCGGCATACCAGGATTTGTTTTCCCACGGTTCATACATCGTATAGGTATCATGTCCCGCTGCCCGGCCCCGGCCTCTTTCCATACCGAAAAGCATTCCCTTAAGGAAATGATAGACTGTCGTCTTGCCGGCCTCGTTTCCGCCCCGTACAATGTTGATTCCTTCCTGAAACGAAATCTTTTCGTTCTGGAATTTTCCGAAATTCTGTATTTCTAATTCTCTGATGATCATCTCTTCTCCTATGACCGAACAAGTGCCTGGACGCCTTCGTAAAGAGCCTGCCTTTTAAGCGGATCCTTTTCGAGTGAGGAAAGATCCGTACCTGCCGGGAGAAACGTATCGATGTACCTGCCGACAATGTCTTCCGCATGTAAGCGGTGTATGTCAGCGATATGAAACGCCGGTTCCGTCTGGTCCGACACGGAAAGAACGTTTCCGGCACAGCTCAGTTCTTCCGCGGAAAAAATTGTATCCGGACTTCGGTATCCTGTAATCGTCCACAGATACAGATTCTGTGTGCCGTTTTCTTCCATGACGCGCTTCATCTCGTCGCGAAGCGAACCTTCTGTCGTCTCTTCATCCGCTTCCGCCGTTTCATGAAAGTATCTTCGGCCGGCAAACGGCACAAATGAAAAACGGGCCGTGCCATATTCATCGATCTCTCCGGTTATATATCCGTGCGGACCCGTATCATTCCGGTCGATCGGTTCCAGTGCCCCTGCATATGCCGCTTTTCCCGGTATCAGTACGGACGGCTGGTGAATGTGGCCAAGTGCTGTATAATGAAAAACAAGCTGCGCAAGATCCGCAGTCTTTATCGGAATATGACCTGCATCGCCGCCGTGCGCAAGCAGAATATGAATTCTTCCGTTGTTGTCCGGCTGTACATTCTTGTACCGTTCCTCCGTGATTTCCCGGCTGTGATAGCTGAAGCCGTATACGTCTGTATTGATATCCGGGAAATCTGCACGTTCCAGCGTTTCGCCGGAAAGTACCGTTACGTTTTCCGACCACGGAAACGAAACGTACGCGGAATCTGTTTTAAGATAATCGTGATTCCCTGCGATCAGAACGACTCTCGCATGGGAAAGCTTCCGAAAAAGATAATTCACTTCACGCAGTTCCCGCACAAGGGGCTGCCTGTGAAACAAGTCGCCGGCAATCAGCAGCAGATCGACATTTTCCCTGTCCGCCTGTCCGACCGCCGAAGCAAACGTTTCCCAGATTTCCCGGCCCCGCATGGCACAGAACGGTACGTCACGGTCCGGCGCAGCGCCAAGATGAACATCCGCCATATGCATGAATTTCATTTCCGCCTCACTCCTTATGCGTATCTTCATTCTCCTGCGGCGCAGCAGCCGTGGCCCGGATCTTCTCTTCCTTAATGGCATCCTCGATCCGTTTTTCAAGGCGCTTCGCCTTCTGCTCACGTTCTTTTTCCGCAAGCTGCGGCAGGACTACGATAAAACGTGTTTCATTGTCTGCACTTGTGACACTGATCCTGCCATCGTGCAGCTCCACGATCTCTTTTGCGATAGCAAGTCCCAGGCCGGCTCCTCCAGTACTGGAAGAACGGGCGCCGTCCATTCGATAGAATTTTTCAAAAATCGTATCGAGACTTTCCTTCGGAATCGTATCACCGTGATTGCAGAATACGATCTCGATCCACTCCCCGACCTCCCGCGCGATAATTGAGATTTCCGTACCCGGGTAGCTGTACGCGAACGCATTGCGCAGCAGGTTGTCGAATACACGCGCCAGCTTGTCAGGATCGCCGTACACCATGATATCTTCATCCGTATACACTCTGCACGTCATATGTTTTCCCTGCAGTACGGCATACATCTCATCCGCCAGCTGCTCCAGCATCATGGACAGATTCAGAAGCTTCGGATCCAGTACGATGTTCTGAAGATTATAACGTGTGATTTCAAAAAACTCCTGGATCAGCTCCCCGAGGCGGACTGCTTTTTCAAGCGCAATATGCGAATACCGCAGTCTGTCTTCTTCATTCATCTTCGGATTACCTTCCAGCATGCTTAAATATGCGATGACGGAAGTCAGCGGTGTTTTCAGGTCATGAGCCAGAAAAAGCACGAGGTCGCTCTTCTTCTTCTCGTTTTCGACCGCCTCCTGCTGTCGTTCATGAAGCGTCTTCTTAAGCTCATTCAGCTTATCCTCGACCGGTTTCAGCTCTGCGATCATTTCAATCGGTTCATTGGAATCCTGGATGACGTTGTCGATGCTTGCACCGATGTCGTCCAGATATCCTGTCATCACACGCAGGGCTCCGTAGAATATCAAAAGAAAAAGAACCGCAAAGAAAATGACGATAACTGCGGTCTTGTTGTTTCCTATAATACGCCAGTAAATGGCAATTGCCGAAGACTCCGGAACATGAAAGAATTCCAGCAGATTTACAAAGAATGTTGGAATGGCGTCCTGAAAGATCCCGTCCACAAAATACACGATAACAAAAGCGCCTATTGCTCCCGTTACCGCGGTGACAAGGATCGTGCGCAGCATGATGCTGCGGCGCAGCCTGTGATACGTATTCTGTTTTGCCGCCCGATGCTTCTTATGTGACATGAATCAACTTTCGACCTTATAGCCGACGCCCCAGACAGTCTTGATAAAATCCGACCTTCCGGACGGGCCGCTCATCTTCTCCCGCAGATGACGGATGTGGACCATCACCGTATTGTTGCTGTTTTTATAATATTTCTCTTCCCATACACGCTCGAATAATTCCTCAGAACTGATAACCTTGCCCCTGTTCTCACAGAGGATCCACAAAATGTTGAATTCGATCGGCGTCAGCGTCAGTTCGCGCTCATTGTAGATGCATTCATGCGAATCCCGGTTCAGAACAAGACCTGCAAAATCGATCACATCGTCGACCGCCTTGCTGCCGTCATTGTACTGTGTATACCGGCGCAGCTGTGCTTTCACGCGGGCTACCAGCTCAAGCGGATTGAACGGCTTCGGAATATAATCATCGGCACCCATGGTAAGGCCTGTGATCTTGTCCATATACTCCGTCTTCGCGGTCAGCATAATGACCGGAAACGTGTACTTCTCACGAATCTTCTGCAGGATCGTAAGGCCGTCGATATCCGGCAGCATCACGTCCAGAATTGCAAGATCAAACCGAACGTCGGCAAGACATGCCAGCGCCTCTTTTCCTGAATAAAACTTGTAAATAACATACTGATCATTTTTCAGATATAGTTCGATCACATCGGCGATTTCCCGTTCATCATCGACAACCAGTATATTCATGCACATCCGCTCCTTATTATGGCATCTACAGCTGACAGTTATTGACCGTACGCGGGAACGGAATAACGTCCCGGATATTGCCCATTCCTGTCAGGTACATCACGCAGCGCTCGAAGCCAAGACCGTACCCGGCGTGATGCGTCGTTCCGAACCTGCGCAGATCGAGATAAAACTCATAGTCTTCTTCCTTCATGCCAAGCTCCTTCATCCGCGTGCAGAGCTTATCGAAATCTTCTTCCCTCTGACTTCCGCCGATGATCTCGCCGATTCCAGGTACAAGACAGTCCATGGCCGCGACTGTCTTTCCGTCATCGTTCTGTTTCATATAGAAAGCCTTGATTTCTTTGGGATAATCCGTCACAAAAACAGGGCGTTTGTAAACTTCTTCCGTCAGATACCGTTCATGCTCTGTCTGCAGGTCCATGCCCCAGAAAACCTTGTATTCAAATTTATCTTCCACTTTCTTCAGGATATCGATCGCTTCGGTATACGTTACATGAGCAAACTTCGAATCCGCAACGTGATGCAGCCTCTCAAGCAGTCCCTTGTCTACGTATGTGTTGAAGAACTCCATCTCTTCCGGCGCATTCTCCATGACGTAGCGGATAATATACTTCAGCATGCTCTCCGCCAGCTCCATATCATCCTCAAGATCCGCGAATGCAATCTCTGGCTCGATCATCCAGAACTCTGCCGCGTGACGCGTCGTATTCGAGTTTTCCGCCCGGAACGTCGGTCCGAACGTATAAATATTCCGGAATGCCTGGGCATACGTTTCACCGTTCAGCTGACCGCTTACCGTAAGACTTGTCCGTTTCTGGAAAAAGTCCTGGCCGTAGTCGACTGTCCCGTCCCCGCTTCTCGGCGGCTTATCAAGGTCCAGCGTCGTTACCTGAAACATCTCGCCGGCTCCCTCGCAGTCGCTTCCTGTGATGATTGGAGTATGCACATATACAAAATCTCTTTCCTGAAAAAACTTGTGAATGGCATACGCGAGCAGGGAACGGACACGAAAAACTGCCTGAAATGTATTTGTACGCGGGCGAAGGTGACTGATCGTCCGCAGATACTCCAGAGAATGCCTCTTCTTCTGCAGCGGGTAATCCGGTGTGGACGTCCCCTCGACTGTAATTTCAGATGCCTGTATTTCAAACGGCTGCTTCGCCTGCGGCGTCGCTACAAGCGTGCCGCGCACGATGACTGCCGCTCCTACGTTAAGCCTTGAAATCTCTCCAAAATTTTCCATTTCATCATGATAAACGACCTGCAGCGTATCAAAACAGGATCCGTCATGGATGACAAGAAAGCCAAACGATTTTGAATCCCGTATGCTTCTTGCCCAGCCTCCGACTGTGACTTCCTGATCCAGATATTTTTCCGTTTCTTTGTATAATGATTTCACCAGTGTTAATTTCATGACCGTCCGCTCCTCAGAATAATTGATACAGCTTTTCGTCAGCCATACCTGTTCGAATGATTATACCATACTTTTTCTTATAAGACCAGACAATCCAAAAGTGCCGGACAGGCACTTTCTTCCTGTCCGGCACATACACCTGTGTACATAAGCTGTCTTACTGCTGTGTGTCTGTTTGGCTGTCCGTCACCGTTCCCGTATCCGTACCGGATTTGTCCGAACTGTTCGTATCCAGTATATTGGCTATTGTCGCGGTGCTTTCCGTATAAATAATATTGGAATCCTGAAGCTGTACATAGTAATTGGAACCGCTGCTGTCAAGACTTCCGATATACATGGTATAATCCGTATCCTCGTCATTCTTTGTATACGTAAACTTCACAGTTGTCCTGGCGCTCTCGCTGAGTCCGTATGCGTCAAGTCCGTCGCCGACCGTATAATAAGACGCGTAATTCGCCGTACTGAAAACACCGAGTCCGCCGGCTATCCCGGCGATCGCTTCCGAATCGTCATCCGAATTATAGGACGTTGTCACAGATCCTGTCGTGATATCAACTGATTTCAGTGTACTGCTTGTCACGGAAGGAAACGTATCGAGCTGGATCAGCTTGTCCGGCGTATAGGAAAGATACGTGGCGAACTGGCCGGATACCGTGTATATTTTTGACTTGTCCCCCGTCGTTACGTAATAACCGCTGCTGACAGCATTTCCGACATAAAGCGTCGTCACATTTCCGGAATCATCTGTCAGTTCGATCGTATAGGTCGGACTGTCAAACCCGTATGCCGAAGATGCATCCCCGTCCACAAGCTCGCGATCCGCGTCTGCCTGTCCCCAGAGCTGTGCCATCGTATCCAGATAATACTGCTTGACCGGGAAATTTCTGTCCGCATCATAGTACCAGGTTCCGTTATCCTTTGTATACGTATAGGATGCTTCCTTCGAAGAATATGTCAGCTTCGTGACCGTTTCCACATCCGAGATCGGAATGGACGCCGTACTGTCTGACGATGTACTTGACTTATTCGCCAGATACCTTGTGATCCCGAAGTATCCGCAGATGAGCGCGGCAAGCACGATGAGAAGGATCATCAACGATTTGCTTTTCATGCAGCACTCCTCCTTACGCCTTGCGTCTTCTGAGCCAGACTGTAAAGCCGAAGATCAGGAAAGCAAGCGGAATCAGGAATATGAACAGGATGCTGAAATAACCCGGATGTGTTACCGTATTATACGTCGTACTCAAGCTCTTGCTTGAAATAGAAACATTCTTGGAATTGCTGAAATTCGCCGATACAAGATTCATAAACAGTGTAAGGTTTCCAAGTGACGAAAACGAGCTTGTGATATTGGAATCGATAAGCGCATATCCCGAAACCACCGTCAGCCGTGATGAAGAGGCTGTGTCCGTGCTTTCAGAGGATGATGTATCGGTACTGGTATCCGTGCCCGATGACTCCGTCGCGTATGCTCCCAGTACGTATTTCCCGCTCGAAAGAACGGTTCCGTCGTCCTTGGTCAGTGACGCATTCGCAGAAGAATTCATGAATGTCGTAACGCTGATCGTATCACGTGCCGGATCGACCTGCGTCATGCCCATGGACGCGTATAAAAGCACCGAATCCGACGTCATGCTGTTCGCCAGATCCCCCGTAACCGAAAGGTTCGGAATAATTGCATACGGATGCGACTGATAGCATCTGCTCGTATCTTCAACATACCCGGTCTCAAGATTCAGGCCGTATTCATTCAGAACCGTGTTGATATTCGGCGTTTCATCCTTGGCCGCGCCAAGCAGCATCATCATCTTGCCGCCGTTTTCCAGATACGTCTGCAGAACCTTTGCTTCGTCCGACGTAATATCCGAGGTCGGCCCGTACATCAGCAGAAGATTGCAGTCGTCCGGTATGGACGTTACCGTCAGAAGGTTCAGTTCTTCTGTCTTAATGTTTGCTTTCGTCATTAAATCCGTCACGCCGGAGGCCAGGGAAGACTCCCCGTGACCGCTCGTCAGATAGACGATATTCTGCTCGGAAGACGTCACATAATTGACTGCGCTCGTCAGCTGTCCTTCTCCGTCAAACGATGTATATGTTTTCGTTCCGTAATAGTAATAGGACATCTCGTCATACTGCAGAATACTGTCAAAGGAAATCGTCGTGCTCTTTCCCGTCGCGTCACAGGTGACGACGACAGAATCATCGTCTGCATTATACTGAGTCAGCGCTGTCGGATGAAGCACCGTATCGACCGTCTCCAGAGAAAGATGACTGGAAAGGGACGCATACTTGTTCAGGAACGTCGTGATCCTGGCATCGATGCTCTGCGGATCCCCCAGCACAACAATTTTCACATCATCCGTAAGTCCGGAAAGAAGATTCGTCGTAGTGTCCGAAACAGAGTAGATATTGGTCGTGCTGATATCCTTCTGTACTGCACTGTCAGGAAGTTTTCCGATAATCAGATTCGCTACGATCACGATCGCGAGCACGATCACGGTAACTCCGACACTGTACCCGCCGCGTTTTGAATCAACGCTTTTAAACATTTGCTTTATTTTCTGCACCATTCTGCCCTCCTAACTCCATCTTCTCTTCTGCTGCGACTGTATCGTAAGGAATATGAACACAAACGCAACCGATACATAATAAACGAGTCCCTTGATGTCGAAGATGTTGTTTGTGGTGAAATTCTCGAGGACTGTCCTCAGAGACAGATTTTTCAGGGCATTTGTAATCAGGTTCTCAAAACTCGCGGATTTTACAATATAGAAAACAACCGGAACAATAACCGCTGCCGCCTCGATAATGCCGCTCAAAAACCAGTTCTTCGTAACTTTATAGATCAAAAGGACAATAAGAGAAAGAAGGATGATCAATGTGATCAGACTTCCGGAAGCCGAAGTAGGCAGATACTTGACAAGCTTGTCCCACAGATGCAGCAGAAACAGAACGGCAAACGTACTGACTGCAGCGATGATCTGACTTTCCGTAAGTGCCGACAGAAACATACCGACTGCGATGTAAGCGCAGCCCATCAGGTAAAACGCAAGGATGCACGAATAATCCAGTTTAAAGGAAACCGTTCCGTAATGCCTGATAATCAGCGGAAACGTACAGGAAACCGCCATCGGGATCAAAAAAACCGTTATCATTGCGAGATATTTCCCCATTACGACGCGCGGCAGTGAAACAGGCGCCGTAAGAAGCAGCTGATCCGTCTTGTTGTGCCGTTCCTCAGAAAAGCTGCGCATTGTAAGGATCGGTACCGCGATCAGAAAAATAAATGAAATACTGCTGAGAGCAGACCCGAATGAAGTGTATCCGTTGCTCAGGTTGTACACCATAAAATAGATTCCAAGAAGCGCCATTACGAAAGCGATGAAGACACACCCGATCATCGACGTAAAGTATGAACGCATCTCTTTTTTATAAATTGCTTTCATCTTTGTTCGTCTCCTCCTTTGGCGTACTGTCTTTTTCTTTCTTCTTTACCCGCGTATCGGCTACGGCCGCTCTGTCATCGGCCTCATTCTTCGTCAGCTCCAGGAATACATCCTCCAGCGACGCACGAATCGTACTGAGGCTTCGAAGCGCCGTTCTGCTGTCCGCAAACGCAAAGAAGACTTTCTCGCAAATGTCGCTTCCTTCTTTTACATCGATCCTCGCAGTTGTGTTTCCGTCTTTATCCTTTTCGTACGAAATCTTCTCAATTTCATGGATTTCCTTCAGAATATCCTTGATTTTATTCTCATCGGCACCTGTCGTGATCTCGATCGTCTCAGAGCCCTTTACCAATTCCTCCAAATGATCCGGTGTATCGCTTGCGACAAGTTTTCCCTTAGAAATGATCATGATATAGTCGCAGACTTCCTGAACTTCCGCAAGAATATGAGAGCTTAAAATTACGGTATGATCTTTTGCAAGCTCCCGGATCAGCTGACGGATCTCAATAATCTGCTTCGGGTCAAGACCTACTGTCGGCTCGTCCAGAATAATGGTATCCGGTGACCCGATCATCGCCTGCGCCATTCCGACTCTCTGCCTGTAGCCTTTGGAAAGATTTCTGATCAGTCTGTTCTGCATATCGACAATACGCACGAGGCGCATGGAACGCATGACTTCATTCTCCCGTTCCGTCTTCGGAACTCCTTTTAACTCGGCTACAAACTCAAGATACTCTCTAACCAGCATATCCTGGTATAGAGGCGGCATCTCCGGCAGATATCCGATGCACTTCTTGGCCTTCTCCGGCTCATCCAGAATATTATGTCCGTTTACAATGACATCGCCGCTTGTGGCGCCGAGATATCCCGTCATGATATTCATAGTCGTAGACTTGCCGGCCCCGTTCGGTCCCAGGAAACCATATATTTTCCCCGGTTCAATAGTAAAGCTCAGATCATCGACTGCCAGATTGTCATCATATCGCTTTACCAGATGTCTAACTTCGATCACAATGAATTCCTCCTTATATCAAACTTGTCCAGCTTATGACACCATACCAGTTTATTCTTGCGGACAATCATGAATTTCATATGTCAGAAATGTGAAAAAAATGTGAAAAAAATCCTGCGAATATGAGAAACACTTCTCATTTCACAGGATACTGATAAAAATCCGTGCGCTGTGCTTCGAACCGTCCTCCCGGACGGTACCACCGCAGTTAACTCGGCTTAAGCACCCTCGCGACACACAGGAGATTCCACTTAGTGCTGCTCCATTCCTGGCCTGACACAGTTCATGGAGTCCTGTTGCGCAAGACCCAAACGTCAACATCACTTTCGGCGGGCAGCTCCAAAAGAACAAGCCCTCTGCACAGCATCACCCCCACTGTAGCGGATTGTGGGTACAAGGCACCGCTGACGCCCCGGCTGCACGGAAATATGATACCATATTTTAAAATTGCATTCCTGTGCTGCGGACAGCTGTTTCATATCGAGGAATGCTGTAATAGTATAACGTTTTTTGAGATTTCTGTCAATCAGCCTCTTTCAATATTCTCTTCCCGGTTTCTTTCCCGAAGCTCCTTAAAAAACTTCTGCAGGATCCCGCGGCAATCCTCTTCCAGAACACCTGTCGTTATTTCGACCTGATGGTTGAATTCCGGCATCTGCAGCAGATTCAATATGGATCCGGCACAGCCGGCTTTCGGATTCATGCATCCGATCACGACCCGATCGATGCGCGACTGTACGAGCGCACCGGAACACATCTGACACGGCTCCAGCGTCACGTACATCGTGCACCCTTCCAGACGCCAGTCGCCCATGACCCTGCTGGCTTTCCGTATCGCCGTAAGTTCGGCATGGCTCAGCGTATTCTTATCCGTATTGCGCCTGTTATATCCGCGTCCGATGATCCTGTCCCCATATACAATAACACAGCCGATCGGCACTTCCCCAAGCTTATATGCTCTTGCCGCCTGTTTTAATGCCTCCCGCATATATAACTCATCCATTGCTTTTTATCTCCATAAAATTTATACTGAAAAGAGCAATCCGTTTCATCAGTTTATCACAAAAGGAGCCGGCCATGCAAATTTACGGATTTCAGAAAACTACTCTGCTCGACTTTCCCGGTCGTGTAGCGTCTACCATATTTACAGGCAGCTGTAATTTCCGCTGTCCCTTCTGTCAGAATTCAAGTCTTGTGCTTCGTCCCGGCGAAGAGCAGCTTATCCCGGAAGAAGATATTATTTCATTTCTAAGAAAACGTTCCGGTATACTTGATGGTGTATGTATTACAGGAGGCGAGCCGACTCTGCAAAAAGATCTTCCTGCTTTTGCAGGGAAAATCAAAGAACTCGGTTATGAAGTCAAGCTTGACACAAACGGATATCTTCCGGATGTTCTGAAAGAAGTATGCGAAAGCGGATTGATCGATTATGTCGCGATGGATATTAAATCGTCACGGGAAACATATTCCAATGCTGCAGGACTTCCGGATCTCGATATACACAGGATCGAAGAATCTGCCGCATACCTGATGAGCGGCACTGTCCCGTACGAATTCCGCACGACCGTTGTCCGTGAACTCCATAACGCGGATGATTTCCGAAGAATCGGAGAATGGCTTGCCGGATGCAGCGCATACTATCTTCAGTCATACAAGGATTCGGAACTGGTAATGACAAAGGGACTGTCCGCCTGTTCTCCCGACGAACTGCGCAGCTTTATCACCATCCTCAAACCGTGGATTTCAAATGTGTCCCTGCGGGGCGTCGATTAGCAAAGCAAATTCGTCAGCATGGCAAACTGTTCAAGGTTCAGTGCTTCACCGCGTATATCAGGCCGAAGCCCAAGCTTCTCAAGCGCAGCAGATGCTGCTTCCTTCGTGACCGGAAGATCCGCACAGTTGCCGAGTGCATTAACCAGTGTCTTGCGGCGCTGGCCAAAGGAAGCCTTGATAATACGGAACATCATCGATTCGTTCTTCACCGATACAGGAGGCTCCTGAAAACGGACAAGCCGGATTACGGAAGAGCCGACTTTCGGTCGTGGTATAAAACAGTTCGGCGGTACGTGAGTTACGACCTCAGGTCTGGCATAATACTGTACGGCCAGAGAGAGTGCACCATACTCCTTCGTGCCCGGGCCGGACTGCATTCTGGAAGCAACTTCCTTCTGGACCATTACCGTTATGCTATCGACCGGCATGCGGTTCTCAAGCAATTCCATAATAATCGGCGTTGTAATGTAATAGGGAAGATTTGCCACGACCTTGACGGTTCTTCCTTCACCGTGTTCCCGGATCAGGCTTCCGATATCTGTCTTTAAAATGTCCTGATTCAGGATCGTTGTGTTCTCATACGCTCCAAGCGTTTCCTTAAGGATCGGGATCAGTTCCCGGTCGATCTCGACCGCTGTTACTTCATGCGCAGCAACAGCCAGATACTGCGTCAGCGTACCGATCCCCGGACCGATCTCTATTACAAAATCATCCGCACAGATCCCTGCGTATTCCACGATCTTCTCCAGAACGTGACCGTCAACAAGGAAATTCTGGCCGTATTTCTTCTGAAAATTAAAATGATACCGGTCAAGCACTGCGATGGTACCGGCCGGACTGCCGAGATACGGTTTCTGCATTATATGCTCCTCTGCTGTTTATTCTGGTGTCCGATATGAAAAAGCCGCACCGCGTTCTCCTCTGTCGCCCGGATCACTTCATCCGTTGAAATATTCCTGAGATTTGCGATTTCCTGTATAACATACGGCAGATATAACGATGAATTCCGACGGCCCCGAAAAGGCTCCGGTGCCAGATACGGGCAGTCTGTTTCCAGAAGGATCGAAGAAAGGGGTATCTGACTCACCGTTTCCTTAAGCTTACGCGCATTCTTGAATGTTACAACGCCGCCGACACCGATCAGAAGACCCATGGACACGTATTCTTCAGCCTGATCGGGACTGTATGAGTAGCAGTGCATAACGCCGCCGGGAACCGTGCCGATCTGCTTCCGTACAATATCCATTGTATCGGCTGCAGCGTCACGGCTGTGAATAATAACCGGAAGACCTGATTCCGATGCCAGCCTGAACTGACGTACAAACCATTCCTTCTGAACCGTCCGGTCCGCATCCGCGTCGTGATAATCAAGCCCGATCTCACCAACCGCGACGATCTTCCCATGACCGCACATTTCCTTCATATCAGAAAGTTTATTGTCATCCAGTTCCCCCGTACTTGCAGGATGGACCCCAACGGCTCCATAAAGGAACGGATACATATCAGTCATCTCAAGGATCCGTGACAGTCCCACGTACCGGTCCCCGCAGTCAATAACAGCTCCGATATCATGATCTTTGAGACTTTGAAGCAGTTCCTCCCTGTCATCGTCAAATGCCTTATCATCGTAATGCACGTGTGTATCGATAATCATTTCTTAAAACGTCCTCCGCTTCTGTCATATGCAGACAGTATATCATGAAACATCCTTAATCCGGAACAAATCTTCTTCCGCAGGAAAAATTAAGACAGAACGGTATCCTGAAACCCATATCTGTTCAGAATATCTGCCAGATAAAGCAGATATGCACGAGACGGCGCGGCAAAACATCTTCTGCCCGGCCAATCTTGTGCCGGCCGGTATGGTATCAAACGGATCCTGAATGAACAAATCTTCTGATACGGTTCGAGAAATCTCCCGATAGCTGCGATACTCGCTTCTGTATTATACAGTTCCGGCACGATTACAGATTTCACTTCCCGAAGCTTCCCGCATCCGGCTAAGAAAGCTGCATTATCGAAAAGCATCCGGTTCTCTGTTCCTGTGATGCGAACGTATTCCTTCCTGTCGTACGATGCAATACTCAGCTGAAACGCATCTGTATTTCTTGCAAGATCCGGATAATATCGGTACGGAATCATTCCGCTGCTGTCAATTTCCGTCTCATATCCTTCCGCACGGGCCATCATGAAAAGTCTCTGTATAAACTGTACATTCCAGGCATATTCTCCGCCGGATACCAGAATGGTACCGGCAGACGGAATTTCTGTCTGAATCCTCGACAACACTTCTTCCGGGCTCATCAACGATGTTCTCGGTGAACTTCCGAACGGACAGATTCTAATGCATCTGCCGCAGTGCAGACATCTCGACGTGTCATGCATGACCTTCCCGCCCCGCATGGAAAGGGCTCTTCCCGGACAGTGCAGAATACAGAATCCGCAATGCAGGCACATCACTCTCTTCTCAGGATGGAGACAGTACCGGCACTTCAGCGCACAGCCATGAAGAATCACACATGCCGCCGTCCTGCATTCCCCGTTCCCGCCGCCGGGAACGATCTTATTGATAACAGCTTCCACAGATTCCTGTCTTTCCTGCATATCAACGCCGTCGTTAATATCACATATTATTTATATATCGTCTAAATGATATCACGTAATGGACGGACTGTCAATATGAAAAAAGTCTTTTCATCCGGCGGCCGGTATATTATAATAAAATTGTAAAATACCAATTATAGTAGGAGGTGCGGTATGCAGTACGAAATTAAAGGCGGCAGTTTTCCTGCAGCTGTCTGTTCCTGTACTCAGGGCGAAACTATGATCTGTGAATCCGGGGCAATGAGCTGGATGTCACCAAACATGAAGATGGAAACCTCTTCCCGCGGCGGTATCGGCAAAATGTTCGGCCGAATGGTTTCCGGTGAAACGCTGTTCCTCAACACCTATACAGCAGAGAACGGAAACGGCCTGATCGCTTTCGCCTCCAGCTTTCCTGGAGATATTCAGGCTCTCCGTATTTCAGAAGAACACGGCATCGTCGTTCAGAAACACGCTTTTCTGGCAAGCGAAGCAAGCGTACAGCTCTCCGTATTTTTTCAAAAGAAAATCGGTTCCGGCCTGTTCGGAGGAGAAGGCTTTATCATGGAGCGTCTTTCCGGATCCGGCACTGCTTTCATCGAAATCGACGGCAGCTCTGTGGAATATACACTGCAGGCAGGTCAGTCGATCATCGTTGATACCGGTTATGTCGCCATGATGGACGACACCTGCTCCATGGATATCCAGACCGTGCCCGGCATCAAGAATATGCTGTTCGGCGGAGAAGGTCTTTTTAACACAATTATAACCGGCCCCGGCCGCGTTATCCTGCAGACAATGCCGCTTTACGGCATAGCCAGGGCAATCGCGCCTTATCTCCCTTCCAGCAAAAACTGATTCCGAACAAATTTAAGGCCATCGCCGGAAATCCGGACTGTCATGTGACAGCCCCCGTTACCGGCGATGGCCTCTTTCTTACTCCTGATGATCCTACAGCAGTTCCGTGATCTTATCTGCCAGCTCCTGCTTATCGACCATTCCGACAATGCGGCCTACGATTTCACCGTTTTTGAAAAACATGAACGTCGGCACACTCATTACATGATATTTCTGAGCAATAGCCATACTGACATCGATGTCCAGCTTTCCGATCTTTGCCTTGCCGTCGAACTCCCCTGCCAGTTCTTCAACCGGAGCAGCCATTCTGCTGCACGGGCCGCACCATGTGGCAAAGAAATCCACCATTACAGGTACATTTGATTTCAGCACTTCCGCATCAAAATTGTCTTCTTTAAATTCATATTCCATAATTACACCTCTGTCTTTCCGGCCGTCTGCCTGAAGTTAATGTTCCGCATGCCTGGGCTGCTCTGCTGTAAGCTTGCAGACCGGCTTCCCTTCTGAAGAAAATTTCTCTTCGTATTCTGTCATGATATTATCTCTTCCCATCACAGAATCGTTGTGAAGATCCAACGTCGAACCCGTAACGACCCACCCTGCTGCCTCGATCTCTTCCAGTGAAAAAGTAAAAAGCGCTGCGTTGTCTGTTTTAAATTCAATGCGCCCTTCCGGGCACAGGATGTCTTCGTATCTGCGGAGATACTGCCGGGAAGTCAGCCGCCGTTTGGCGTGACGTTCCTTCGGCCATGGGTCAGAAAAGTTCAGATAAATTCGTGATATTTCATTTCTGCCGAAAACTCTTCTGATATCCTCCGCATGAATACACAGAAAAAAAATGTTGGTAAGATTCCTGTATTCCTCCTGCTCTCTCTTCTGTACCGCACGAAGCAGCACACTCGGATACTTCTCGATCCCGATATAGTTTATCTCAGGATGCATCACTGCAAGCTCCATAAGAAACCTGCCCTTGCCCATTCCGATCTCAAGATGAATGGGGCGGTCATTTCCGAACCGTTCGTGCCATGTTCCGGCAAGATCCTGGTTATCATCGATGACATAAGGGCTTTCCGCTATCCGCTCCTCTGCACCTTTGACATGCTTTAGTCGCATATTTCTATTATTTCTTCATTCCTTTCCTTGATACAAATCTAATTTGCTCCATTATACCATGGAATTCAAAATAGTCCATCATGAATATTCCGTCATCTTGCACAATTCGTATCGCGGCCCAGTAAAATACCGAGTCCATGATCAAGTGCGGGCAGAATAAACTCCAGACATTCCTTCACTGCCTTCGGACTTCCCGGCATGTTGACGATCAATGTCTGTCCGCGGATACCGGCCGCGGCTCTGCTCAGCATGGCTCTCTCCGTATAGCGCATACTGTAGCTTCTCATAGCCTCCGGAATACCGGGCACATCGCGATCGACCACCGATTTTGTTGCCTCCGGCGTACGATCACGCAATGAAAAGCCGGTTCCTCCGGTCGTCAGTATGAGGTCCGCACTTCCTTCATCCGCGATCCTGGACATTTCATCCGCCAGCATCTTCTCTTCATCCGGAAGCAGTATCGTACTGACCACCTCATAACCTGCCTCTTCCAGCATCGATACGATCGCCGGGCCGCTGAGATCTTCCCGTTCCCCGCGATACCCACTGTCACTAACCGTAATCACAGCTGCTCTCATGAATATCAGCCTCCAATTCTCGACATACACTGGCCTTCCGCATGCTCAATATGCTTCATGCCGAAAGCGTGTTCTTTTGGTTTGCTTGCAACGGCAAGTTCAACCGCCTGCTGCAGTTCCGCATCACTGGCTCCGCCGCGCAAAAGTTTCTTAAGATCACATCCGATATCATACTGAAGACATGTTTTAAGGTAACCGTCTGACGTCAGCCGAATTCGGTTGCACCGGTCACAGAACTTATGGCTCACCGCACTGATAAACCCAACCTTCCCCTGGAACCCGGGAATATCATAGTAATGACTCGGCCCGTTCCCCAGAATGACATTGCTGGGCTTCAATGTGCCGTAATGCGCTTCCAGTATTGCAAGAATCTGTGACTCTCTGTCACTGTCTGCAGGAGCCGCGGTTTCTTCTCCGGCTGCCCGCTCGGCAGCTGATCCTTCTCCGATCGGCATTACTTCGATAAATCTTACATGGAGCTTCCTGTTTCTGGCCATTTCGACCAGCGATAGGATCGTCTCTTCTTTAACCGTTACAGGGACACAGTTCAGTTTCAGCGTTACGGAAGGATACTTCAGTACCTCTTCAATCCCCCGCAGAACATCTTCCAGATTTCCCCACCGTGTTATGCGGTGAAACTCCTCCGCATCAAGCGTATCGAGACTGACATTGATACGGCCGATCCCTGCTGCGTAAAGCGCCGCCATCTGATCAGTCAGCAGGATCCCGTTCGTAGTCATCGTCACTTCCCGGATACCGGGAATTCCCCGGATTTCACGGATCAGCTCAGGCAGGCCCTTCCGGACAAGCGGTTCTCCTCCCGTCAGCTTGATCTTTGAAACACCAAGCCCGGATGAAATTCTGCAGATTCTTACGATTTCATCAAATGTCAGAATCTCTTTATGATCGATCGGCACAACGCCCTCCTCCGGCATACAGTACGTACACCGAAGGTTGCACCGGTCTGTCACCGATACTCTTAAATAATCAATTTCTCTGTTGAACTGATCTTTCATACTATCTCCTGCTCCGGTTATCGTCATCCGTTTCCGGATTCTCAAACAGCCCGCTCTTTCCACCGCTCTTCCGGATCAGATGGATGTCCGACATAACCATACCGCGGTCAAGCGCCTTGCACATATCATAAATTGTAAGAAGCGAAACAGACACACCGGTAAGCGCTTCCATCTCCGCGCCGGTCTGCCCGCCTACCTTCACCGTGCAGACCGCACGGATCGAATGATTCTCTTCATTCAGTTCAAAATCCACACCGCATTTCTGGATCAGAAGGGTATGACAAAGGGGGATCAGTTCTGCCGTCCTCTTTACCGCCATAATCCCGGCAATTCGTGCAACACCGAGTACATCGCCCTTTTTTGCAGTTTTCGTTACGATCGCCCGGTAGACATCGTCATTCACATAGATCCTGCCCGCGGCTACTGCGTTTCGCTCTGTAACTGACTTCTCCGAAACATCTACCATAACAGCATTTCCTTCACTGTCAAAGTGCGTAAAACCCTCCATAGCAACCTCCCTTACTAATGATGTGTTCTGCTGACTGTCCTTTTTTCAATAGCATACCGTTTTCAAACGGATATTTCAACTTTTATCTGAATCATTTTTGTAGTATACTTTAAAACAAATAATGTAAGTGCCGTAAGAGCTTCGGCGCTTTTGGAGCTGTTATCATGTTTTTATCGATCCTGGAAGAAAAAGCCAGGCGTGTCCTCTATTATCTGAGGACTTTCCTGCACTGGGTTCTGCTTTCTGTCATTACCGGTCTCACAGCAGGCGGAATCGCAGGTTTATTTGCACATCTGATCACAGTTGTTACAAATTACCGTATGAGCCATCCGCTCATAATTCTCGGCCTGCCCCTGGGAGGTCTTTTTATTGTGTTTCTGTATAACAAGGCAGGTCTGGCAAAAGACGCCGGAACAGACACCGTCATTACCGCTGTCCGTTCCGATGAGAACATTCCGCTCGCCATGGCTCCCGCAATTCTTGCAGCTACCGTCGTTACACATCTTTTCGGCGGATCCTCCGGCCGGGAAGGCGCCGCACTGCAGTTCGGCGGCAGCATCGCCACCGCGATCGGCCGTCTGCTGCATCTGCCGGAGGACGACCGGAAAATCATGATCATGGCAGGAATGAGCGCCGCATTCTCCGCGCTTTTCGGAACACCGCTCGCCGCGGCCATTTTCTCTATGGAAGTAATCAGTGTCGGTGTAATGTACTATTCTGCGCTGGTACCTTGTGTTTTCTCGGCGCTGATCGCCCATTATGCGGCATTGAAGCTCCATGTTGCTTCTCTGCAGTCTCCGCTCCTGATCCAGAATCTGCCGGATTTCTTCAGCCTCGTTTCGATCCGCGTTGTGCTGCTTGCACTGGCATGTGCCGCTGTCGGTGTCATCTTCTGCATTGCGCTGAAATATACTTCCTATTTCTACAGAAAATACTTTCCGAATCCGTATAAAAGAATCTTTGCCGCGGGCTGCATCATCATTCTGCTGGCCGCTCTTCTTCATACACAGGATTATCTCGGACTTGGCAGCAGCGTCATACAGGCAAGTCTGTATACGCCTTCCAGGCCGTATGCTTTCATTCTGAAAATCGTCTTCACCTGTCTGACGCTTTGCGCCGGCTATAAAGGCGGTGAAATCGTACCGTCACTCTTCATTGGTGCCGTGATGGGATCTTTCCTGTCCGTAATTCTGGGACTCCCCGTTAATATTTCAGCGGCATGCGGCATGATCGGTGTATTCTGCGCCGTTACAAACAGCCCAGTCACTTCCATGCTGATCGCCTTTGAGCTCTTCGGATTTGAAGGCATGCCGTATTTCTGTACGGTAACTGCCGTCAGTTATATGCTTTCCGGATATTACGGACTGTATCACGCTCAGAAAATCGTATATTCCAAGACAAAACCAAAATATGTGGACCGACGCCCTCATTGAACGGCCGATCCACATATCTGATTCACCGGACTTCCTGTTTATACAGCCGGTTTCCCTTATACTTCAAAAGAGATCTTCCGTCCCGTTCTCTCATACTGCCTGAAATGGACGCCCGCGGCTGTCAGCATGCGCTTGGAAGCAATGACGGAATCGGTGTCCGCGTATTTATCGCAGGAATAGATGATCTCCCTGATCCCCGCCTGAATAATAGCCTTTGCACATTCATTGCAGGGAAACAGCGAAACATACAGCTTCGTCCCTTCCAGACTGCCGCCGCGGTAATTCAGAATTGCGTTCAATTCACTGTGCGTCGAATAAAAATATTTGTTGTCGAGCGGCGCTCCCTCCCGTGCCCACGGAAATTCGTCATCCGAGCAGCCGATCGGAAACCCGTTGTATCCCATGGAAAGGATCTTATTGTCTTTGCTTACGATGCATGCCCCGACTTGTGTATGAGGATCCTTCGAACGCATTCCTGATAAGATCGCAACTCCCATAAAATATTCGTCCCAGGATATGTAATTGTTTCTTTTGTCGCTCATCCGATTTCCTCCGATCAGAATTCGTCGATCATATGGATCCTTCTGACGTGACGTTCTGCTTCCGAAAACGGCGTGTTCAAAAACGTATCGACGATTTTCAGCGCCAGACCTGCTCCCGTTACACGCGCGCCCATTGCCAGAATATTTGCATCATTATGCTGTCTTGTCGCTTCAGCTGTAAAGCAGTCGCCGCAGAGCGCACAGCGAATTCCCTTATATCTGTTAGCCGTAACGGACATTCCGATTCCTGTGCCGCAGATCAGAAGTCCCTTCTCCGCCTCACCATCCAGCACAGCGTGGACAACCTTCCTGGCATAGATCGGATAATCTGTTGACGCCGAATCATATGTTCCGTAATCCTTGTATTCCAGGCCTTTGTCCGACAAAAACTTCATTACTTCCTGTTTCAGTTCAAATCCACCGTGATCACATCCGATTGCTATCATGATTCTTTTCTTCCTTTCCTGAGTTCTTGTTTTCTGCGCATATCAACATTGATCTTGCCAGCCAGCCTGCGCATCAGACGGTCCAGCAGCTCATAACACTCACCATAGGCAGGCAGCTCTTCCCCGTAAGGCGGAACGATTTCCAGATCCGGATCACCCAGCATCTCACCCAGGGAAACAGCATGGATTTCATCACCGTAATCTTCCATCAGACGGATCTTCTGAGAAAGTTCCATTGTCAGAAAAAGCGTATCGTCCTTTACATCATCTTTCGTAAGCTGACGTGCCACATGGCCTGCCAGTGACATGCCATGGCTTGCGGCAACTGCTTCCAGCTTCTCATTGAACGGCTCCGGGAAAAGTACGACAAGGCCGCGTGATTCAATATCCAGTTCCCATTCCAGTTTCGTGTTCTGAAGGAGGATACATGCAAGCGGGCCGCAGGCCGTATCTCCGTTGCTGACAAAAATGATCCGGCGGATATCACCGTCTTCTGTTCCTCCGGCCAGATGGATGACCTGCTGCCCGGCAGCCTTCAAAAGGCGGTTCATGATTGCTTTTCCTACTCCGCTGTCGTCAAATGCCTCCGAATATATCTTCTCAACGTCCGTATCATTAAACTCTCTCAGTATTTTGTAAAGATTTCTGGCGATGCTCTCCGCTTTCAGACGTGTTCCGATGCTCTTAACGATTCCGATATCATAGCAGGGAACCATCTCGTCTGTCGTGATAATGCCGACCGGACGGCCGTTGCTGATATCTTCCGAAGCCATTGCGGTAATCTGAGCGACCACCTTGTCCGGTGTCCCCTCGACAACGACCAGATCCGCCCTGGGCGCATAATGACGGTATTTCATTCCGGGTGCCTTCGGTACGGCTTTCGAATCAGGAGAAATAATGCTCTCATCCATCAGCGTGATTCCGATCACGTCTTCGATCATTTCCATCGTGATATACCCCGGCCTTAAAATGATCGGCGGTTCTACACTCATGTCGACGATCGTAGACTCCAGACCAAGGCACGCATCTCCTCCGTCTATGATCATATCGATCACACCGTTAAGATCCGTGATCACATGTGCAGCCGTAGTAGGACTCGGGCGGCCGGACAAATTCGCACTCGGCGCCGCAATATATCCTCCGCCGGCCCTGATAAGCGCACGCGCTGTTTCGTTGACAGGCAGACGTACCGCCACTGTTTGAAGACCACCCGTCGTCTCGGGCGGTACTTCACCGCTCTTCTCCATAATCAGCGTCAGCGGCCCCGGCCAGAACGCATCCATAAGCTTCTCTGCCTTAGGCGGAACCTCACGCACAACTCTTCCGATTGCTTCTTTATCTGCAATATGAACAATCAGCGGATTGTCAGACGGACGTCCCTTCGCCCGGTAAATACTGGCTGCTGCCGCCGCATCCATAGCATTCCCTCCAAGTCCGTATACCGTTTCCGTAGGAAAAGCGACAAGTCCTCCTGCTTTCAGGATTCTGCCGGCTTCCTCGAGCAGTTCCTTCGTTTCGGAAAGTTCGATATCTTCCGGATTGATTTTAATAATTCTTGTCTGCATGGATTACCATCGACGTCCTTTCTGTGAATCTCACTACATTATACAAGAAAGCACAGCCGATATCAACGACGGATTCTGGTAGCCGGCATGATGGATTTGACGTATAATGATTCTATAAAACAGGAGAAACGGCCATGGAACAAAACCACAATGAAAAAGATTCCTATGAAGAAAAACTGAATACGCTGCAGCATGAAATTTCATCCGAGCTGGAGACCGTGACACGCCGTAATAAGAAAATCAGGAAACAGCGTGCATTTGCAAAAGCAACCATACAGATCTGCTTCTGGGCATTCGTGCTCTTCATTCTGATGCGGTTCGTCTTCGGGATTGCTTCTGTACAAGGCAGTTCTATGGAAGATACGCTCCATGACGGTGATATCGTGATCTACAACCGCCTGGCCAACAATTACAGCCGCGGTGATATTGTTGTTGCAAGAGCCCGCAGGGAGGGGCTTGATATCGTCAAGCGCATTGCAGCCCTGCCTGATGAAACCGTCAATATTTCTGCAGGCGGAGATCTCCTGATAAACGGCACCGCTCTGGATGAACCTTACCTCAAAAGCAAGGGCACATTCAGCGAAAATGCAGCGATGCCTGTCACACTCGGAAGCAATGAATACTTCCTGCTCGGCGACAACCGTCCCGTATCAAAGGACAGCCGCAGTTCAGATATCGGCAATATTGATGCCGGTGATATAAAGGGCAAAGTGATCCTTCTTATCAGAGCTTACTGATATCTTTCTCCTGCTTCTCAAGTTCTTCTCTCTGTTTCTTATGCTCCCAGTGGCGCATCGAAAAAATAAGAATTATAACAGCAAGTACTGCAGCTGCCGGAATATCCCAGCTGCAGAAGCCAAAGCTTATACCACTCATCCCATTGTCTTCTTTCCAAATTATTTATACTGATCAACGATACTCCAGACGCTGTTCTGTTCCTGACCCAGCTTCCAAGCCGAAAAGCCTGCCAGCCCATTCGATTTGACGAGCGCCAGTTTTGCCGAGATCGAAACGTCGTCTTCAAGCCAGATACTGTAAACGATCCCATTTACCGTATAACTGCCCAAATTCTCCCCTGCCTGCTCATCGTACGTTACCTGCGCCCCGTTTTCAGAAATGGTGTCGGCTGCCGTCTGCATATCACATGTCGAGCAGGAAATCTTATAATCATTGCTGCCGGCCACAGGTATCTGCTGCCACAGCCGCGTATAAAAAGGAATGCCAAGGATTATCTCATCAGCCGGCACTTCAGCCGTCGTGTCTGAAATCGCTTGTTTCACATACGGGATCGACGAATTCGGACCGATCTCGTCACTCCAGTCGCCATGCTCATCATACGCCATAATCACCACATAATCGACGGTTGCTCCCTGCTCTGCCCTGTGATACTGCGTCGTCCAGGCAGAAGGCACGTAACTGTCGACGGAAAGCACAAGTCCGTTTCTTCTGCAGAGCACTGACATCTCCCTGATAAATTCCAGGTAATGAAGGCCGCAGTCTTCACTTACTTTCTCAAAATCTACATTGATGCCGTCTGAACCGGCGTCAAGCGCTGCCAGCACAACTTGTTTCTCAAGGTTCTGGCGGCTCGAAGTTCTGCTTAACAGCTTCATCGTCTCATCCGTCGAATTGATTCCTCCGTAAAGCGACTGACCGTCAAAATCATTGACAACGCTCCAGACCTTCATTCCCGCCTGATGGGCCGTGGAAACATAGGACGAACTGGCAAGCGATTCGATATTGCCCTCCGTGTCCTTGATGAAAAACCAGGTCGGGGCAATCGTATTGAGCGATCCTGCGTCTGCAATCAGCGTTGAGAGCTTGCTGTTGGCTGACTGGCTTGTCACCTGATGCCATGCCATGCGAATGCTCTCGCCGCTGCGCAGACTCGTATAAGCCGGTTCGTCAAAAGCGCGGCTCGTTTCCCTGTCCGTCTGATCCTTTAATTTCTTTGTCTGTACATACCCGATTTCACCGGTATCCGTGCTGATCCGGCTCCAGGAATCTTCTGCGCTTATCACTGTAACCTCTGATCCTGCGGAAATATCTGCCACGATTGGACTCTTTATATCGGCCGATTCCCGCAGCTGTGTATCCGTACCGACAGCCGCGGTCCGGACCGTTCCCCACGTTTTCGTGATGAAGATCCGTCCCGGACTGTCATAAACCGTAAAATCAATATTCGTATACTTCTGAACGAAATCAGCCGCAATATAGACAGTCGATCCGTTTGTGACCGCTATGGCATGATCCGCCGATACCACTGTATCATCAACGGAATACTGAGCCGTATCCGGCTTTGCACTCACGATCGATTCCGGCAGCGTATAGAGCAGCAGATTCTCCGTCGAATCATAATAAAACCGGTCATTTAAATTCTGCCTTACCGTATCATAAGCGATATAGGCAGTTCCATCCATGATCAGGCCATTGGTGCCTGAAATGCTGCTGTCGATCACGACCGCAGGCTGTTCGTCGGCCGTGACACCATAATATGCACCTCTGTCAGCTTCTTCTTTACCGGGAGTGTACTTATTATACAGCCAGTACGCGATAAAAATTACAGTTATCAAAAGGATGAACATCACTGTAACTATCGTTCCTTTTATATTCCTTCTCATTCGTGCACCTCCTGCTTCAGATCATTATACCATAGAACTCCATTCTGCTATATCTGTTAAGATAAATTTTAGAAAAACGGCACAAATCTCCTTATAATAGTTGTCAGCAGGTCAGGACAGTTCTGCCAGTCTGTCAAAATGGAGTTCCTTCACTATACCTCCTTCCATAATATAATCCCGCATGTAGCAGACATCCTCCTGGATCGTATGCGCGTCGGCGACCTGACATGGACTGGCCGGTTTCCGGTTCATACATATCAGAACGCCCTGCCGCTCGATTTCTTCCAGTTCCAGAAAAAGTCTGCGGTATTCTTCATCTGCTCTCTTCATATACACCTCTGGCTCCGCAGGATCTGTGCCTGTTCCCGTAATGACCCTTAAGCAGTTCACGGACCGGTATCGTGATATACTGGAATTCCTGCTTCAGGCTGTGCAAAAAAATGTCCGTCCACTGGGAAAGTGTAAAGATGGTCGTCCTGCATATGAATAAATGTGACTGCGCTGCTGTAAAAAAATTGGAATATAAGCTTGAAATTACTGAGTTAATCAGATATTATGAAAGAACTGTACAGAAACAGAGAATTGATATCTTCTGCTGATCACCGCTTCTCGTCACCTCCTTTGGCGGGATGCACATTTAAACCATCTTTATGGTAACTTATTATATTAGATGTATTCTCTTTTTGCAAGTATTTTTTTATCTGCACTTTACAGAAACAACAATATTGTATATACTGATGGTAGGAAAACCGATCTCACGACTGATAGGAAGTGATTTTATGAAGATCGAGAGAATTAACGACAAGCAGATCCGCTGTACACTTACGACAGCCGATCTTGTATCACGCCAGCTGAAACTCAGTGAACTGGCTTACGGCACAGATAAAGCCAAATCCCTCTTCCGCGAGATGATGGAGAAGGCTCACGACGAAGTAGGATTTGAAGCAGAAGATATTCCGCTTATGATAGAAGCAATACCGCTTTCCAGCGACAGTATCGTACTGATCATTACGAAGGTAGACGACCCGGAAGAGCTCGATTCCAAGCTTTCGAAATTATCGCCGGGCAGCAGTATGGACGATACGGCGGATGACAGCCCGTCTCTTTATGACAAGCTTGACGGTGCCGATCCTTCCGCGCCGGTAAATCTGGTCAGGATCTACTCCTTCCAGAACCTGGACGCTGTGATTCGTGCCGCGCACATGCTCCGTTCTCTTTATAACGGACCGAACTCCCTGTACAAGGAGCCGGATACAAATGATTATTTTCTTGTTCTCACAAAGAACGACAGTGACGACGCGGCCTTTTACAAGGTATGCAATATGCTTTCCGAATATGGCGTCCAGAATTTGTCGTCCGGTGCAACGCTTGCTTTTCTTGAAGAACACTGCAAATGTATCGTGAGTACATATGCAGTCCAGAAGCTTTCGGAATTTTAATGTAATCGATGATGCGCCGCCGGGCGCACTACAGCAGACAGCCGGTCGGAATGTGCTTCCGACCGGCTGTTTATGATTGACCGTTCTAAAATTATTTCGCTGAAAGATACGCGTTGATCTTCTCTGTCAGTACGGAAACGTCCAGTCCATGAACGATCGCAGCCTCTTCCAAGGTTTCGCCCTGAGAAGACGGGCATCCAACACAGTGCATGCCTGCATCCATAAGAATCGGGATGATACCGGTATCTATCTGGAGTAATTCACCGATCGTCATATCTTTATTGATCGCTGCCATATTATTGCCTCCTTTACTAAATTTTTTACATTATAATCCCTTTTCACTACTTTCGCAATACTTTCTTCTTTTATTGACGAATGCGATATCTTTGCAGGTTTTCAAAAAGTTTCACCCGTTTTTCATCCTGTGTCAGAAAATAAAAATGTCAATTATCAAAACAAACTTTTTGCCGTGAATTTGCTTTTTATGATTTTGAACAAAACATTTGTTTGTTATATTAAAAAGTTTCGCAGGGAAGAAGGGGTGCATGAATGTGGATAATGTGGATAACTTTGAGCATAACTCGATTTTGCGCCCTTTTTTTTATCCCCAAAGGCGAATAAAAACAATTATTCAAATTTGAAACTGTTAGAAGAATCAGAAAATTTGGTTTCTCTTGTGCATTATGTACAATGACCGATTTGTCAACTGTTTTAAAGAAATCTTTTTTGTATTTTACTTTCTGTCTGCCAGTTGCATTTGCAACATCTTGTCTGATATGATAAGGAAAAGACTTGGAGAAAACTATGAAAACCACAAAAGACCTTTTATTTCACAATATCGATGAAGAGAGCTGCCAGAAGATAATCAGCTGCATGCACGCGCGTACAAAAGTATTCGATCCCGGCGAAATCATGTATTCCTTTACCGACTCCCGTGACAAAATCGGACTTGTCGAATCCGGGGAAGCGCTCCTGGAGCGTATGGACATCAACGGCAGCCGAACGTTGCTGGAGCGGCTCGCACCAGGCGACGTCTTCGGAGCTGTAATCGCTTTCGGCAATGAGCGGACCGATTATTTTCATGTGATCTGCTCGCACAAGGCGCAGGTCCTTTTCATGCCGTATGAGAAGATGCTCTCTCCCTGCTCCAAGGTCTGTGCCTGCCACCGTCAGCTGATCCATAATCTCTTCCAGATCTATGCCGACAAGGTATATACGTTCGGCGAACGAATTGAAGTTCTGAGCAACCGCAGCATCCGCGGCAAGTTCCTTTATTATCTGGATCTTCAGGCCTCCAAGCATCACAGCAAGAGCTTTCTTCTGCCTTTTACCATGACAGATCTCGCCGACTACCTCTGCGTTGACAGAAGCGCTCTCTCAAGAGAAGTATCTCATATGCAGCAGGACGGTCTTTTTGCCATGAAAGGACGCAAAATCACTCTTCCCTGATTCCGCAGAATTTTTTTCAAAAAAGCCTTGACAAGAGAAAGGGTACTTGCTATTATAATATCAGTAATAGTTATTTTTATTAGAAAGGAGGTGCCGCATGGCTGCTCATAAATACAGCAGGCAGCGTGAGTCCATTATAAAATATCTTTCAGCTTCAAAGGAACATCCGACCGCTGATATGGTCTATGACAGTATTCGGGAAGAATATCCCAATATCAGCCTCGGCACGGTTTACCGGAATCTGGCTCTTCTTCATGAAGAAGGTCGTATTCTGAAGATCGAAGCACCCGGTCAGCCTGACCGCTTCGATTACAATGTCGATCCGCATTACCATTTTGTCTGCAGAAAATGCGGCAGGGTGATCGATCTTCCGATCGACAGCCTCGGCAATATCGATGAAATTGCAGGCGCCCGCTTCGACGGTGAAATTCAAGGCCATTACTGCCTGTTCTACGGACTTTGTCCGGACTGTATGTACAGATCGTAACGGAAAAGGTAACAATATCTGTAATTAACAACAGATGGAAAATAATTCAACAAAAAAGGAGAAAATGATTATGAGTAAATGGGTATGCAGTGTATGTGGTTATGTTTATGAAGGCGAGAATCCCCCTGAGAAATGTCCGCAGTGCCAGGCTCCGGCTGAGAAGTTCACCAAGCAGGGCGGCGAAATGACATGGGCAGCTGAGCATGTCGTAGGTGTTGCAAAAGGTGTAAGCGAAGATATCCTCTGTGATTTAAGAGCCAATTTCCAGGGTGAGTGCTCCGAAGTCGGCATGTATCTTGCAATGGCACGTGTCGCACACAGAGAAGGATATCCGGAGATCGGTCTTTACTATGAAAGAGCAGCTCACGAAGAAGCAGAGCATGCTGCAAAATTTGCCGAGCTTCTCGGCGAAGTAATCACGGACAGCACGAAGAAGAATCTTGAGATGAGAGTTGAAGCAGAGAACGGCGCAACGGCAGGCAAGACAGATCTCGCTAAACGTGCAAAGGCTGCGAACCTCGATGCGATCCACGATACCGTTCATGAAATGGCTCGTGACGAAGCCCGCCACGGCAAAGCTTTCGAAGGACTTCTTAAGAGATATTTCAACTAGTCCTTACGTACAGCGGTTACCCCTCACACGTATCTGTTAAAAAGGGCGTGCGTCGATGATATCAATCACTCGGCTGCACGCCCTCTTATATTCCGCCCTCTGATATTCTGTTTACTGTGCCGGATACGCCGGACTCCTTATATAGCGAAAGCCTGCGCTGTATGCTTCCTGCATGACGACTCCGTCGTCGCTCGCGTTGCAGTGGATAACGACCCAGTCTCCGTTGTCATTCTTGCCGACAATAATGCCGACATGATTGATGCTGGCGTCATTCGGAATCTGCAGAAATACCAGATCGCCCGGCTGTGCCTCGCTCTCATCGATCGCCGTAGATTTATTCCACTGATCCTGTGTGCCTTGTCCAATCACATTCTGCATGGATGCATTTCGATATCCGTTTATGTATGCCCACGAAATGAATCCGCTGCAGTCAAGGCCGTATGCACGGATCGAACCGGTATCATCGCTTCCGGCAGCTGCGACCTGCTCGCCGGAACCCCAGCGGCTGTCCCAGCCGATAACGGTCGATTTGCCGCCCCAGAAATAAGAAATCTTTCCGATGAGGCTGTATGCCGCCGTTACAACGGACGCACGTTCGGCGGAAACATCACTGCCGAGACTTTCCTGGATAAACCCCTGCGCGGAAGTAGCCGCCGCACAGAGCAAGGTACAATCCTTTGAAACATACCGTTCAAGCAGGCTGATGTCATCTTCCGACAGCGAGTCCTGATTCGATGAAATATAGTCGTTTACCGTTAAAGATGTATAAGAAATATTGCCGTCCTTGTCGCGCTGCTTTACATTCATGCTTACAAAGACGCGAGCGAGCGCTTCCTTGCAGCTGTCGTCAAACGTATAGCTCTCGATGCCCTTCTTCTGCTGCTGCAGAACGTAAACCGCAAGGACGTCCTGCCAGTTCATGGCTTTCTCTGCCGAGCCCTTGTGGTATCTGGCCTCGATCTCATCCATGATACTGCTGAAGCTGCCGGAAAAGCTTATGTGATACGATGACGCAAGCTGTGATTCGTAGAAGCCAAGACCGGCGTGAAGATTCGTGTCCATAACCGGCACTGCTGAAGCTTCGTCTGATGAATCCGATGCTTCTGCGGCATCCTCCGCTGCCTGTGTGTCCTGGGATGTCTCATCTGTCTGCTGCGTGTCGGCTGATGGCTGCGCCGCCTGTCCATTGTCTGTAATGGCTGAGTCATCCGTCGTTGTGTCACCGGCTTTATTCCCGGTATCCGTACCGGTACCTGTATTCCCTGCCGTATCAGTATTTCCCGCCGGAACGGTAACTTCTGACGTATCCGTACTGGCCGGGGAATTCACTCCTGCCGATGCACTGCCGGAACCGGAGTCTGTATCCGCATCATCCGATACAGGTTCCTTCGTATCCGAAACAGCCGGTGTAACTGATTTGCTGTCCGTTTCTGCAGCCGGAACGGCCGCCTCACTTTGTGCCTGTACGGCAGAAGATGCGTCTGCGGAAGTACTGCCTGTCTCTTCGGCCATTACGGACGGCACTCCCAGAACAATCGCAATGACCAGCGTCAGTGTCAGACTGAGAATCCTTATCATGTTTCTGCTGTGCATTACCACGCCCCCTTTATCCTGCTGTTCCCCTTATTGCAGCAGATAACTTTTCTTTATTGTACCATATTCCAAACAAAATGAATGGATTATTTCTCTTTCCCTTCCATTTTGTTGTGAAAAGCGTCGATCAGCGCCTGCTTTTCAGATCTTGTCATACGCTTGATCCTGTATTCCCTCTTCAGTGCACTCTCTTTTGAATCCAGCGATTCAAAATAGCACAGCGTGACCGGACCGCGGCCGCGTGTATATTTCGCGCCCCTGCCTGAGTTGTGTGCCTTGAGCCTGCGGTCGATATTATGCGTCCAGCCGGTATAATATGTGTGGTCACTGCACTCCAGGATATAAACGTAGTTTCCTTCCATCTTTTCTTACTGCTCCCGCTTTACCTCAATATGATCCAGATGCCAGATATCCCTGATATATTCCCTGATCGTCCGGTCCGAACTGAATTTCCCGCTGCAGGCTGTCTGCATCATCGCCATCCTGGCCCATTTTTCGCGGTCTTTATACGTTTCTTCTACCTGCCGCTGAGCAGCCGCATATGCCTGAAAATCTTTCAGAATGAAATACGTGTCTGCCCTGCTGCTGCATTTTGTGTTGAGCAGCGAATTGTAAATATCACGGAAAAGTTCCGGATTTGCATCGTATTCACCGTTGATCAGCTGCATCAGGACACGCCGTATCGCGGGATCATTGTTGAAAATTTCCATCGGATCATAGCCGCCGTTTGTCTCATACTGAATGACTTCCTCGGCAGACATGCCGAAAATAAACGCGTTTTCTTTTCCTACCTCTTCAACGATCTCAACATTGGCTCCGTCCATCGTACCGATCGTTACGGCTCCGTTCAGCATGAATTTCATATTGCTCGTACCGGATGCTTCCTTCGAAGCCGTTGAAATCTGCTCGCTCACGTCAGCAGCGGCGAAGATCAGCTCCGCATTGGAAACCTTGTAGTCTTCGATGAAAACCACTTTCAGCTTCCCATTGATGGAAGGATCATGATTGATCTTATCCGCTACCGTATTGATCAGCTTGATCGTAAGCTTCGCGATCCGATAGCCTGCTGCCGCCTTGGCCCCGAAAATAAACGTTCTCGGCGTAAATTCCTGCTCCGGATGATCTTTAATCTGATTATACAGATGCATGATATGCAGGATATTCAGCAGCTGCCGCTTGTATTCGTGAAGGCGCTTCACCTGAACGTCAAAAATTGAATTCGGATCGACCTCGCTCCCGTTATGCGCAAGTATATAAGCTGCCAGTCTTTCTTTATTATGGTACTTGATCATCATGAATTCCTGGCGCGCCTGCGGATCATCCGCAAACACCTTAAGCCGTTCCATTCTGGAAAGATCTGTGATCCATTCGTTTCCAATGTGATCCGTTACCCATTCTGCCAGTTTCGGATTCCCGTGGAGCAGAAAACGGCGCTGTGTGATACCGTTCGTCTTGTTGTTGAATTTCTCCGGCATCATCTCATAAAAATCCTTCAGCTCTTTCTTTTCCAGTATTTCCGTATGGAGACGTGCCACACCGTTGACCGAAAAGCCGGCGCAAATAGCCATATTGGCCATTTTCACCTGACCATCCATAATGATGGCCATCTTATTTTTCTTGTCCTGATTGCCTGGATACCGCGATTCGATATCAAGCAGAAAACGCCGGTTGATCTCCTCGATGATCTGATATATACGCGGGAGAAGCCGCGAAAAGAGCTCGATCGGCCATTTTTCCAGTGCTTCTGCCATAATCGTGTGATTCGTGTATGCGCACGTCCTCGTCGTTATGTCCCAGGCTTCCTCCCAGGTAAGTCCCTCGTCATCCAGCAGCACCCGCATAAGTTCCGCAACTGCGACCGTCGGATGCGTATCGTTCATCTGGAACGATACTTTCTCGGGGAACTTGTGGATATCGTCATGCTGCTTTTTATACTTGGCAACGGCTGCCTGCACACTGGCCGAAATGAAGAAATACTGCTGCTTCAGACGAAGCTCTTTTCCTGCATAGTGATTGTCGTTCGGATACAGAACATCCGTAATTACCTTTGCCAGATTCTCCTGCTCGACAGCCTTCTGATAATCACCCTTGTCAAAAGAATCCAGCTGAAAATCATTAATAGCTTCCGAATCCCATATGCGGAGCGTGTTGATCACGTGACTGCCGTAGCCGACGATCGGCATATCATACGGAATCGCCAGTACACTGCTGTAGTCTTCCTGGACAAACGAATTGCGTCCTGTCGACGGATCGTAATCAACGCGGATCCGCCCGCCGAACTTGATTTCCTTGGCGTATTCCGGACGCCGGAGTTCAAACGGATACCCGTCCTTCAGCCAGTTGTCCGGCACCTCGACCTGATACCCGTTTTCGATCTTCTGCCGGAACATCCCGTAATGATACCGGATACCGCAGCCGTATGCACAGTACCCAAGCGTGGAAAGCGAATCCAGAAAACATGCCGCAAGCCGCCCGAGACCGCCGTTTCCAAGCGCAGGATCCGGCTCCTCGTCTTCGATCAGATTCAGATCGAATCCCATTTCGTCAAGCGCTTCTTTTACTTCGGAATATGCCCCCATGTTGATCAGGTTGTTTCCAAGCGCGCGTCCCATCAGAAATTCCATCGACATGTAGTATACAATTTTGGGATCCTGCTCGGCATATGTCTTCTGCGTAGCCATCCAGTCATCGATGATCACATCCTCGACGACGGCTGACACGGCCTGAAAAACCTGCTCTTTGGATGCTTCTTCCAGATCTTTGCGGAACAATGCACGGCATTGATTCTGTACTTCTTTTTTAAATTGTTCTTTGCTGAATTTCGGATCTGTCATTCGAATCTCCTTATTTCTTTTTGACACCAAGCGTTATCTGTTCTCCATTGATATTCCATTCCTTGACATAGCCTTCCGGCTGGCGAAGCGAAACTTCATCCGCAAGGACCTCCCTGCCGATCTGCCCGCTGCTTCCGCTCAGGATCTTGTCAAGCCTGTCGTTTCCTTCATATGTAACACAGATGCGGTCCATGACTTCAAAGCCTGCTTCCTTGCGCATTGTCTGGATCTTGCTGATCAGTTCACGGATAAAGCCCTCTTTGATCAATTCCTCGCTGAGGTTCGTATCCAGCACGACCGCCGTTTCATTGTCCTGCTCCGAAATGTATCCCGGAGTCTGTGCCGTTTCGATCAGAAGGTCTTCCTTGTCAAGGACGATTTCTTCTCCGCCGGCCGTAAGCTTCAGACTTCCTGTTTCGTTGATCTCATCCATCGCGTCATTTCCGTTCAGATTTTCGAGTGCGCCGCGGATACTTCCCAAAAGCTTCCCGTATTTCGGTCCAAGCGTTTTCAGCTGCGGCTTAAACGAATACGATGTAAAGTTCCTGACGTCATCCGTAAACGTAACCTTCTTCACGTTCAGTTCGTCCGCGATCACAGCCGTATAGAATTCCGGCAGCGTAAAAGAGGATTTGACAAACATCTGGCCGATCGGCTGTCTGTTCTTGATATTTGCCGTATTTCTGCAGGCGCGTCCCATAACTACGATCTTAAGGACTTGGTCCATGTTTTTTTCCAGTTCTTTGTCGATCCGCGACTCGTCACTGACCGGATAATCACAGAGATGGATGCTTTCCGGAGATGACGGGCTGATGCTGCGTACAAGGTTCTGATAGATTTCCTCTGCCATAAAAGGAATCATCGGGGCCGCCGCCTTTGCGATCGTAACAAGTGCCGTATAAAGCGTCATATAGGCATTGATTTTATCCTGGTCCATGCCTTTTGCCCAGAAACGGCCGCGTGACCTGCGTACATACCAGTTGCTCATTTCGTCCACGAAATCCTGAAGCGCTCTCGCTGCTTCCGGGATCTTATAGCTTCCGAGATCCTCGTCCACCGTCCGGACAACTGTATTCAGCCTCGAAAGCAGCCACCGGTCAAGTACCGGAAGTCCTTCACCCGCAAGCTCATACCTGGACGCGTCAAATCCGTCTATGTTTGCATATAAAATATAGAAAGCATACGTATTCCAAAGTGTGCCAAGGAATTTGTTCTGTCCTTCACGGACGGCCTTGTCATGAAAACGGTTCGGCAGCCACGGCGCCGAATTCTCATAGAAATACCAGCGGATCGCGTCAGCTCCGTATTCCCGAAGCGCTTCCATCGGATCTACGGCATTTCCCTTGCTTTTGCTCATCTTCTGCCCGTTCTCATCAAGAACAAGTCCCAGCACCATGACGTTCCGGTACGGCGCCTGACCAAAGATCAGCGTTGAGATCGCAAGCAGGGAGTAAAACCATCCCCGCGTCTGATCGACTGCTTCCGAAATAAAATCAGCAGGAAACTGCTGCCGGAAGAGTTCCTCATTTTCAAACGGATAATGATGCTGCGCAAAAGGCATGGCACCGGAATCGAACCAGCAGTCGATCACTTCCGGCACACGGTGCATAACGCCGCCGCATTTCGGACAGCGGATCGTCACCTGATCGATGAACGGACGGTGCAGCTCGATATCATCGGGGCAGTTGTCGGACATACTCTTCAGTTCCTCAATGCTGCCGACGGAATGCATTTGATGACAGTCATCACATTCCCAGATGTTGAGCGGTGTGCCCCAGTACCGGTTCCGGCTGATGCCCCAGTCCTGAAGATTTTCCAGCCAGTCGCCGAAGCGTCCCTGTCCGATACTCTTCGGGATCCAGTTGATCGTATTATTGTTGCGGATCATCTCATCCTTGACAGCTGTCATGCGAATAAACCAGGATTCCCGTGCATAATAGATAAGCGGTGTGTCGCATCTCCAGCAGAACGGGTAACTGTGCTTAAACTTCGGCGCACTGAACAGAAGACCTCTCTCTCCCAGTTCTTTCAGGATGATCGGATCTGCCTTCTTGCAGAATGTCCCTGCCCACGGCGTATCGGCCGTCATATTTCCCTTGTCATCTACCATCTGTACAAAAGGCAGGTCGTATTTACGGCCGACCTTCGAATCGTCCTCGCCGAACGCAGGTGCGATATGAACAACTCCGGTACCGTCTGTCAGCGTTACGTACCCATCACACGTCACATAGAATGCTTTGCTTCCTGCCTTGACCGCCTCTCCCGTACATGCGAAAAGCGGCTCATACTCTTTATGTTCGAGTTCTCGGCCCTGATATCTTTCCAGAACGGTATATTCACCTTTCAATACGGAATCAAGGAGCGCCTCGGCCATATAATAGGTATATCCGTCATTTGCTACCTTTACGTACGTTTCGTCCGGATTGACGCAGAGCGCCACATTCGAAGGAAGCGTCCACGGCGTCGTCGTCCACGCCAGAATATAGGCGTCTTCGCCCTTAGCTTTAAACCGCACGATCGCGGAACGCTCTTCGACATCCTTGTATCCCTGTGCCACCTCATGACTTGAAAGCGGCGTTCCGCAGCGCGGGCAGTAAGGCACGATCTTATAACCTTTATAAAGAAGGCCCTTTTCCCAGATCTTCTTGAGCGCCCACCATTCCGATTCGATATAGTCATTGTGATACGTAACGTACGGGTTCTTCATATCCGCCCAGAAGCCGACACTCTTGGAGAAATCCTCCCACATGCCCTCATACTTCCAGACACTTTCCTTGCAGTTTTCGATAAAAGGCTCCACGCCGTACTTTTCTATCTGATCCTTGCCGTCAAGTCCGAGTTTCCGCTCCACTTCCAGCTCGACCGGCAGTCCGTGCGTATCCCATCCGGCTTTGCGCGGCACCATCTTCCCCTTCATCGTCTGGTAACGGGGGATCATGTCCTTGATAACACGCGTCAGAACGTGTCCGATGTGCGGCTTCCCGTTCGCCGTCGGCGGTCCGTCATAGAAGACGTAGGAATCACACCCTTCCCGTGCCTCCATGCTCTTTTCAAAAATGTGATTGTCTTCCCAGAATTTCTCCGTCGCTTTCTCCCTGTCTACCATGCTGAGAGCAGGATCGATCTTCTCGTATACTGACATAATTTTCCGTCCCTTTCCTGTTATGCCCGCACTTGCCATGCACACACCGGCTGATAGTGCGGAAAAGCCTCTGTCCTGTAATGAGGACAGAGGCTTTATGCTTCTGATATACCACCTATTACAACGTACCAACATACGTGATCCTGTAACGGAGGAAACCCGGCAGCTCCTATACGTTCCGACATCTCTGCCGGACTTTCGGGCTGCGGCTCGAAAGTGATCTTCAGCTGCAGATACGGCTGCCGGGCTTCCACCGCCCCCGGTTCGCTGCAAGCTTCCTCTGTGCCTACTGTCTTCGTCATCGCCTTTGTGTCTACCTATTATAATGTTCCGCCCTCCGTTTGTCAAGAAAAGCAGTAAAACACATCAGTCTGTAATTTTTTCGACCCACACCTTCATTGTCCCGCCGCAGACCATACCGTCTTCATCCGTAACTTCATTCGTCATGTCAATATCGATCAGTTTCGGTTCACCGCTTCGCAGTACGTCACGCGCGGCCGTTACTACGGCAAATTCACCGCAGCCTCCGCCTACCGTACCGGATGTGCGTCCCAGCATATTCGCACCCATTACAGCTCCTGTTTTCGTCGGCACCGAGCCTTTCGTTTCGATCACAACGGCTGCCGCCCGCTCTTCTTTTCCGGTCAGATCCGTAAGAAGTTCCCTGTCCGCGTCCTCCTGCAGAAGCACATTCGGATCCTTCGGAAGATCATGTCTTGCCTTTATAAGCTCCGCCGCGATCGATACGGCGATCTCGTCCGGCGTAACTGCTCCGATATCAAGTCCTACCGGCGCATGGATAAAGGACATCTTCTGTCTGTCATATCCTTCTGACGCAAGAAGATCATAAAGGCCGGCAATACGGCGCCTCGATCCGACCATTCCAAGATATGCCGGCATGGTTCCGTCAAAAATGGCGCGCAGACAATGACCGTCCCAGCGGTGTCCGCGGGTCAGCACCGTGACAAAATCATACGATGTGATTCCGATCGTCCGGATTGCTTTCTGAAAGTCGTCACAAAGAATCGTTTCTGCGTCCGGGAACAGCGTGCGGTTGGCAAAGTCCGGCCTGTCGTCGACATCGGTGACTGCAAAATCGAGACGCGGCGCGAGTCGGCAAAGGGACTGCGCGATATAGCCGCCGCCGAGCAGGATCAGCCTCCGCTGCGGTACAAATCTGCGCACATACGCATGGGAATCGCACAATAATTCCCACTGTCCGGGAACATGAGCATCAAGTGACTTCAGAACTTCACGGATTTCGCTTCGCTTCATAATAAATATCTCCTTCCGAACGTTTTCTTCGGATAAAGCTGCCTGATTTTCCTTCCGATCCGGCAGACCGGCCTGTGATTTACTTCTATATCTTACCACATTTTCGTAAATCAGGCCGCTGAAATTTCACGGCTGTGACGAACCCCTGGATAGATATTTCCCTAAAATTGTGACCATTTTGTTAATTTTAACGTTTTCTGTTGCACAGACATCACTAAAGCATTATAATGAAAGCAAATTGGAAAGGATAAATATGGAAATGCATCACCGAGAGAATCTTCGCAGAACAGCTGTTTTTTTTCTGATACTGTGCCTGCTTGCATCTCCATCAGCAAGCCTTGTTTCACAGGCAGAAGACGATGCTTCTTCTGCGCCGGGCGACACTGTAACGGCTGCCCGGGAAGCGGGACTTGCTTTGGCGGTACAATCAAACGACATCGAAGGATGGCCTGCCGGTCCGGCTGTTACATCTCCCGCGGCAATCCTTATGGACATGGATACCGGCACTGTACTGTATGCCAAGAATATTCATGAGCACCATTACCCTGCCAGCATTACAAAGATCATGACCGCTCTTCTTGCTGTTGAGAACGGACAGCCTGATCAGACGGTTACCTTCTCACACGATGCCGTTTTTAACATTGAAGCCGGCAGCGCCAATGTAGGCATGAAGGAGGGCGAACAGATCACACTGGATGAAGCACTCCGCTGTATGATGAGTGCCTCAGCCAATGAATGTGCGAATGCTATTGCGGAAACGATCGGCGGTACATATGATCACTTCATCGACATGATGAATGAGAAGGCAGCATCTCTCGGATGTACCGACTCCCATTTTGTGAATCCGCACGGCCTTTTCGATGAGAATCATTATATCAGTGCATCCGATATGGCATTGATCGCATCTGCCGCGTACAAGAATGCCTGGTTTCGTGATATCTGCTGCCTGCAGACGTATAACCGGCCGGTAACAGCAATGAATGACAACGGCTGGTGTATTTCAAACAAGCATAAGATGTTTCGGGAAGGCAGCCCTTATTACTACGAAGGATGTACCGGCGGCAAGACCGGATATACGGTCGAAGCACGCAACACACTTGTTACATATGCCGAGAGAAACGGTATGCGCCTTGTATGCATCGTTCTGCAGACGGAAGGCTATGATGTGTATACAAATACCGCCGCGCTTTTTGACTATGGCTTCGGATGCTTCAAGGACATTCCCGTGTCGGGGAATACGGATACAGCCGTAATCAAATCGGTTGATTCCGACAGCAGCATCACACTTCCGGCAGACGCATCCGTCAGCGATACACAGGACATACTGACCGTTAACAATGACAGCAATACCGGAAGCATTTCGTACTCCTACCATGGATGCAGCATAGGGTCGGCTTCCATAACCCTGACAGATTCCTATCTGGACTCCGTACGGTCCGGTACGGCAGACGAATCGGAAGCGGAAACAGAACCCGCTGCCGCTTCGGACACCGCAGAAGGAACTGCCGCAGCTTTCGGAACACCGGCGGGAAGCCTGACATTCTGGCTGATTACCGCAGTTTTGGCAGCATCAGCTGCCGCCGTGATTACGTTGCTGATCCGGCATAAGAAAAAGCATTCATAACACGCAGCTAACAAACAGGCCGCATAGAGAGACGGCAGCAAGAAAGGATGTGCAATCATGAATTGGGTAGCACCTATTAAAGATGAAGAAACATTGAAAGCATTCAAGCAGGCACTGAAAGAATCCGACATCAAGTATTACATCATGTTCGAAATCGGGATCGGCACAGGTCTCCAGCTTCAGGATATCCTGAAATACAAAGTCAAGGATCTCCGGAACAAGTCAGAACTGCAGGTCCGTATCGGTGTCCGCAAGATGGAACGCACGTTCGATGTACCGGAAGAACTTCAGGAAATTATCCGGACTTATACGCGCGGCATGAAGGCAAACGATTATATGTTCCGCGGCCATAAGACGGATGCTCCTCTTACCCGCGAGCAGGCGTACCGTGCCATGAAGTCCGTCAGCATGTCGATCGGGATCAGCTCCATCGGTGCGCAGACGATGCGCAAGACATTCGCATGGAACTATTATCACGAAACAGGCGATATTTATTATCTGCAGCAGCTTTTTAACCATGCATCACCCACGATCACATACCGTTTCATCGGCGAGAAGCCAAACGTCGAAGTTCCGATGCGCAAGCTTACCGCATGTGAGAATGAACGCTGCCGGAAGATCCTCTGCCAGGACGGCCAGGGCCGGATCAAAGAAGTCATCCGCCAGTTTTCCGAAATCAGCGACGACATCCTGAATCCCGCCATGCCGGATTCCTTTTACGGCTCTGTCGACTGTCTTCTCGGACAGGTAGAAGAACTGTTTGACGAATATCATCAGGCCGTTGATAAACATTGACAATCTTTTTTAATAGTAATATAATACCCACGAAAACAGCTTCCCGTCGTATTAGACGGGAAGTCATTTTATGCCGATAAATGTCTGGAATTTTGTGGTTTTCCCCTTTTTTCGGGGAAATACCATAGAATTCTGGCCATCGGCTGTGAATCGATTTTTGAGAGGAGTCAGCCTTTATGAACACAATTGTGAAGCAATTGTCTGAAATCGAAGAGGCTTCGCAGGCTATCGTAGCAAAAGCAGAAGAACAGAAAGAAACTCTGCGTCAGGAAATGGAAAACAAAAGAAACGAGTTTGACACAAAGCTTCAGGCTGATACAGAGAAGAGAATCAACGATATGGATGCCGAAATGAAAGCATCACTGAATCAGCAGACAGCGAAAATGCGGGAAGAAAACCAGCATATGCTTGATCGTCTTCAAATGGATTATGACAATAACCACGAGAAATACGCTCAGGAGATCGTAAGCAGAATCACGGCGCCGCATTTGACCGATAAACAGGTGTAAGAGCATGGGAAGTCTTTTAAAATACAGCAGTATCGTTACAAAAGTACATGGAATGCGCAGCAAACTGCTGACTGCAAAGCAATACGAAGAACTTGCCGGTCTTGCCACATATCAGGACCTTGCTTCTTATCTGAAGCATCTGCCCGGCTATGCACCGCTTTTCCAGAATATCAACGAGACGAAGCTCCATCGAGAAGAGGTCGAAAAGCTCCTGAACCTTTCCCTTTTCCGCGATTACGAAAAACTTTACCAGTTTGCGAATATTGAGCAGCGCAAGTATTTGAAAATATACGTCCAGCATTTCGAAGTCATATTATTAAAAGAATGCTGCCGTGTCATTTTCAATCACTTCGAAAGACCGTTCGACATCAATGAGCAGAAATCTTTTTTTGATCATTATTCTTCTCTTGATTTAAACCGCCTCGCCTCTTCCAAAAGCATCCAGGAGTTTACCGACAATCTGGCCGGAACTGATTATCAGTCTCTTTTCCGGAAGCTTTTAGCATCGGGGAGTCCAAAGCTTTATGATTTTGAGCTTGCCCTTGATCTTTTTGCGTTCCAGAAAGCCTGGAAACAGGGAAAACGTACGATAAAAGGCAAAGAATACAATGTATTTCGGGAGGAATTCGGGGAAAAGATCGACCTCCTGAACCTTGTATGGATCTACCGCGCGAAGAAATACTTTGATATGCAGACAGCCGATATTTACGCACTGATCATCCCGATCCACCTGCATATCCGGGAAGCAGAGCTGAACCGTCTTGTGGAGGCAGAGAATCTGGATGATTTTAGTTCGATCGCTCTGATGACTTACTACGGCCACAGATACCGGCTGATCGAATCCTACACGATCGAGCGGATCTATTATGACTGTCTTTCCCATATGTATCAGTCCATGTGGCATAAGAATCCTTACTCGGTCGCCGCACTGAATACATATCTGTTTATAAAAGAAGAAGAAATCCACAGGATCACTACGATTCTGGAATGCATACGCTACGGGCTGGACCGCAGCACAGCCTTGAAGCTGGCGGGAGGTGAGATCACCGAATGATTGTTAAAATGAAATTCATAAGTATTACCGGACCGAAGGACAAGATTGACGTCATCACGGATGAGTATCTTTCCAAATATGAAATCCAGCTTGAGAATGCCCTGTCCGAATTAAAGACGGTCAACAACCTGCTCCCCTTCGAGGAAGCAAACCCGTACCACGACCGTCAGACCGCCGTCAACGCGCTGCTCAAGAACATCGATACAAAGAACGTGCAGCCGGCGGAATCGCTTTCGGATGAGGAAATGGCTGCTGTCATCCAGTCCGGCTGCGAGGTCTATACAAAGTTCCAGAGTGAAACCACTGCCCTTCAGAAGGAAGTGACAAGGCTCACATCCCTGATGAAGCAGATTGACCCGTTCCGCCCGCTGGACTTCGACATCCACGATCTGCTGAACTATTCCTACATCAAGTTCCGGTTCGGACGTATCTCCAACGAGCATTATCATACACTCCAGGAATACATGAAGTCCCATGAGGATGTCCTGTATATCGAAGGTGTGAAGGATGACATGTATGTTTATTACCTCTACTTCACATCAATCCGTGATTCCGAGCGGCTCGACGCTGTCCTGAAATCCCTCCACTTCGAACGGATCTTTATTCCGGACGAATTCAACGGCACACCGGAGGCAGCATACCAGGAAATGGAGAAGAAACGGGACGGACTCCAGGAACAGATAAGCGCACTGCAGACATCTCTCCGGGAGGAACTCTTAAATCGTGCTCCGAAGCTGCTGGCCGCGCAGACCATGATAAACAGGTTTTCCCAAAACTTCGATGTCCGCAGGCTTGCCGCCTGCATACACGGGAAGCAGGAGGATTTCTTCATACTCTGCGGCTGGATGGCCAAAAAAGATGTGAAGCACTTCCTGTATGATATCCGGGACAACCCGGACATCATCGTCGTGATCGACGACGAGCGGGAGGATTATTTCGGCGACCCGCCGACCAAGCTGGAAAACCCGAAGATCTTCCGTCCGTTTGAGCTGTTCGTCCGGATGTACGGCTATCCGGCGCAGGATGAGCTGGATCCGACGATCTTCATCGCGATTACATATACCTTCATCTTCGGCTTTATGTTCGGAGATGTCGGGCAGGGTCTGTCACTTTTCGTGCTCGGACTTCTGCTTTATAAGAAAAAGAAATCGGACCTCGGAGGCATCATTGCCGCGGCAGGTGTTTTCTCCGCGTTCTTCGGATACATGTTCGGCAGCTTCTTCGGATTTGAGTTCACGCCGAGATGGCTCCGCCCGATGGACAGCATGACCAAGCTTCCGTTCGTCGGCAGCCTGAACACCGTATTTATCGTCGCGATCGCGTTCGGCATGGGAATGATCATTCTGACGATGATCTTTCACATCGTACTCGGGATCAAGTCCCACAACGTGGGTGAGAGCATCTTCGATGCCAACGGACTGGCCGGTCTCGTCTTCTACAGTGCCATCGTCGCAACGATTGTGCTTTACATGACCGGACACACGATAACCGGCTCGGCCGTCCTGATCGTGATGTTCGTTATCCCGCTGATCCTGGTGGCGATGAAGGAACCGCTGACCAATATCGTACGGAAACGGCAGAAAAAGCTGGAAGAAAGCGTCGGCATGTTCGCGATCCAGACCTTTTTCGAACTATTTGAAACGCTTCTGGCTTACTTTTCCAACACGATCTCCTTCGTCCGTATCGGCGCGTTTGCCGTCAGTCACGGTGCGATGATGGGAGTCGTGCTGATGCTTTCCGGTGCCGAGAAAGGAACTGTCAACTGGTTCGGCATCGTCCTGGGAAACCTGATCGTATGCGGACTGGAAGGCCTTATCGTAGGCATCCAGGTACTGCGTCTGGAATACTATGAAATGTTCAGCCGCTTCTACAAGGGCAGCGGCAGGATGTTCAAGCCTTTTGGAAGACAGAATAACGAATAATCAATGAAAATGGAGGAAATCATCATGAACCATGCAACAGAAATAGCAATGATAGCTGCTCTTGTATTAAGCGTAGTGATTCCTTTCGGATACTTTCTGATGGGAAAACAAAAAACACGGAAACGTTTCAAACGCGCCATTACAGCCAACGCGCTTTTCTTCTTCGGCACCTTCGTCATCGCGACGGTCGTAGTCCTTCTCGGAGCACCCGGGATGGCATTTGCTGAAGATACAACGACTGCCACAACATCCGTAACCGGTTTTGCCTACCTGGCAGCGGCCCTTTCCACCGGTCTCTCCTGCATCGGCGGCGGTATTGCCGTTGCAAGCGCGGCCAGCGCAGCACTCGGTGCGATCAGTGAAGACGGCAGCATCTTCGGCAAGTCCCTGATCTTCGCAGGCCTTGCGGAAGGAATCTGCCTCTACGGCCTGATCATCTCCTTTATGATCATCGGAAGGGTCTGATACCATGAAAATGTTCCTCATCAGTGATAATGTAGATACATATACGGGAATGCGTCTGGCCGGCGTAGACGGCATTGTCGTCCACGAACGGTCGGAGCTGTACGATGCCCTGCAGAAGGTGATCTCCGACAAAGAGATCGGAGTCGTCCTGCTGACCGAGAAATTCGGGCATGAGTTCCCGGATATCATCGATGACATCAAGCTGAACCGGAGGACCCCCGTCCTGATCGAAATTCCGGACCGGCACGGAACCGGCCGGAATAAGGATTTTATTACATCTTATATCAGCGAAGCCATCGGGCTGAAGCTGTAGCGAGGTATTGTCTATGAATCTGGAAGAAAAAATCGAACGGCTGCGTCAGTCATCCATGGAGGAGGCCCGGCAGGCCGGAAACAAAATCATACAGGAGCAGACGGAATCACTGAATAAAGTCTACAACGATTACTGCAAAGACGCAACGCGGAAGGCAGAGCTGGATGTTTCTGTCGCCAAAAACCGTACAAGGCAGGAAATCAACCGTTCTGTCGCCAGCGCGCAGACCGAGCTGACCGGAAAAGAAGGAGCCCTGCAGGTTTCCCTTAAGGATAAACTGTTTTCTGATGTCCGGGCTCTGCTCGCCGATTACATGAAAACGCCTGCCTACAAACAGCTGCTCGAAAAGGATATCGATGAAATGCTGGCTTTCGCGGAAGGCGAGGAAATGACACTCTATCTGAACCCCGACGACAGCGCATTCAAGGACGAACTGGAAGCAGACAAGAACGTTTCCCTGACGGTCAGCGCAGAGAATTTTACCGGCGGTATGCGCGGTGTGCTGAAGGAAAGGAATATCCTGATCGATTATTCGTTTCAGACAGCGCTGGAAGAAGAATATAAAAACTTCCTGTTTACAGGAGGAGACAAATCGTGAGCAAAATTGAGAAAATATATGGAATCAACGGCCCTGTCGTATACCTGAAGGGAAATACCGGCTTCATGATGTCTGAAATGGTTTACGTCGGACCGCAGAAGCTGGTCGGTGAAGTCATTTCCCTCGACAAGGACATGACAACGATACAGGTATACGAGGAAACAACAGGCCTGAAGCCAGGAGATCCGGTAGAAGCGACGGGACAGGCTTTATCCGTCGTGCTTGCCCCCGGCATCCTGCACAACATCTTTGACGGTATCGAGCGGCCGCTTACCAGGATCGCGGACCAGTCCGGCGCTTTCATTTCGCGCGGCATCGCCGTAGAATCACTTGACTACGAGAAGAAATGGGATACAACGATCACAGTCAAAACAGGCGATAAGGTGAATCCGGGAACGATCTTCGCGGAAATTCCCGAAACGAAAACGATCCTGCACAAATGCATGATCCCGTCCGGTCTCTCCGGCACGATTACGTCTGCCGTACAAAACGGCAGCTACACGATCCAGGAAGATCTGATCACCGTTGCAAAAGAAGACGGGACATCCGTCACCTTAAATATGATCCAGGAATGGCCGATCCGTGTGCCGCGGCCTTTTCAGTACCGTTATGAAGCGACGGAGCCTCTGATCACAGGACAGCGTATCCTGGATACGATGTTCCCGATCGCGAAAGGCGGCACAGCCTGCATCCCGGGCGGATTCGGGACAGGAAAGACCATGACGCAGCATCAGATCGCCAAGTGGGCCGATGCTGACATTATCGTATATATCGGCTGCGGCGAGCGCGGCAACGAAATGACACAGGTTCTGGAAGAATTCTCCGAACTGGAGGATCCGCGGACCGGAAACCCGCTGCTGGACCGTACTGTACTGATCGCCAATACCTCCAACATGCCGGTTGCAGCCAGAGAGGCCAGCATTTATACCGGCGTAACGCTTGGCGAATACTACCGTGATATGGGATATGATGTGGCCATCATGGCCGATTCCACATCACGCTGGGCAGAAGCACTTCGTGAGCTCTCCGGCCGTCTGGAAGAAATGCCGGCCGAGGAAGGCTACCCTGCTTATCTGGCATCAAGACTGTCTGCCTTTTATGAGCGTGCCGGCAAGATGCACAACTTAAACGGAACCGACGGATCCGTCTCGATCATCGGCGCGGTTTCTCCGCAGGGCGGTGATTTCTCGGAGCCGGTCACACAGAATACAAAGCGTTTCGTACGCTGCTTCTGGGGACTTGACAAGAGCCTTGCCTACGCGAGACACTTTCCTGCCATCCACTGGCTGACCAGCTACAGTGAATACCTGACCGACCTGGCACCGTGGTACGGCAAGAACGTATCGCCGCGCTTTATGGATGACCGGAACCAGATGATGATGCTCTTAAACCAGGAAAGCAGCCTGATGGAAATTGTGAAGCTGATCGGCAGCGACGTCCTTCCGGACGATCAGAAGCTGACGCTTGAAATCGCCAGGGTGATCCGCCTCGGTTTCCTGCAGCAGAATGCGTTCCACCCCGATGACACCTGCGTCACCGTCGAGAAGCAGTTCAAGATGATGGAAGTCATACTCTATCTGTACCAGAAAGCAAAGGCGCTGATTTCCATGAACATGCCGATGTCCCTGCTGCGGCGGGAAGACATTTTTGAACGGGTTATCGCCATCAAATACGATGTGCCGAATGACAAACCAGAACAGATCGACCAGTATTTCACAGACATCGATACGTTCTACAATACCATTATGGAAAAGAATGCATAAGAAGGTGAGAGACCATGCCAATTGAATATTTAAGCTTAAGCAGCATCAACGGACCGCTCATCGTCATGGAAGGCGTCAAAGATGCATTCTTCGATGAAACCGTAGAGTTTACCGTACACGGTACCGATAAGAAGCTCGGCCGCATCGCTGCCTTATATGAAGACAAAGCTGTCATCCAGGTATACGAGGAGACATCGAGCATGTCCCTCAAGAATACCCATACCCGCTTCACCGGACGGCCGATGGAAATCGGACTGTCGGAGGAAATGCTGGGCCGGACATTCAACGGCCTCGGCGAGCCGATCGACAATCTTGGTCCGGTCGCTGCCAAAGTAAAGCGGGATGTAAACGGACTGCCGCTCAACCCGGTCAGCCGGGAATACCCGCGCAACTACATCCATACCGGGATCTCCGCGATCGACGGACTGACCACCCTGATCCGCGGTCAGAAGCTGCCGATCTTCTCCGGAAACGGACTTCCCCATGACCAGCTCGCCGCACAGATCGTCCGGCAGGCTTCCCTCGGCGAAGGATCGGATGATCGGTTCGCCGTTGTATTCGCCGCCATGGGTGTAAAACATGATGATGCGGACTTCTTCCGCAGAACCTTTGAAAACAGCGGCGTGTCAAACCATGTCGTGATGTTCTTAAACCTCGCGAACGACCCTGTGGCAGAACGTCTGATCACACCGCGTGTCGCCTTAAGCGTTGCGGAATACCTTGCTTTTGAAAAAGAGATGCATATCCTCGTGATTCTTACGGATATGACCTCCTACGCGGAAGCACTCCGCGAGGTCTCCTCTTCAAAGGGCGAGATTCCAAGCCGAAAAGGATATCCCGGCTACCTCTACAGCGAGCTTGCAACCATTTATGAACGCGCAGGCATTGTAAAAGGCATTAACGGTTCCGTTACACAGATCCCGATCCTTTCCATGCCGAACGATGATATTACCCACCCAATCCCGGATCTGACCGGCTACATCACCGAAGGACAGATCGTGCTTGACCGTTCTTTGAACGGACAGTCTGTCTATCCGCCGATCAGCGTACTGCCTTCTCTGTCCCGTCTGATGAAGGACGGCATCGGAGAAAAGTACACGCGCGGTGACCATCAGGATCTTGCGAACCAGCTGTTCGCGTCATACGCGAAGGTCGGCGACGCCAGAAATCTGGCCTCCGTCATCGGAGAAGATGAGCTGACCGATATCGACAAGAAATACCTGAAATTCGGAAAAGCTTTTGAGGAACGATTCGTATCTCAGCGGCCGGATGAAAACCGTTCGCTGGACGAAACACTGGAACTGGGCTGGGAGCTTCTCGGTATTCTTCCGAGGGAAGAGCTTGACCGTGTCAATACAAAGATCCTGGATCAGTATTACAAACCGCAGGAAACGCCGGAAGAAAATCAGTAAGGGGGCTTAAGTCATGGATACCCGTTCTTTTCCGACAAAGGGCAACTTAATGCTTGCAAAGAATACGCTCAGCCTCGTCAATCTGGGTTATTCCCTGATGGACCGAAAACGGAACATCCTGATCCGTGAAATCATGAATCTGATCAGCGAATCCCAGTCGATCCAGGGCGAAATAGACAAGACATTTACGTATGCGTATCAGTGCCTGCAGAAAGCCAACATTGAAATGGGGATCTACAATGTCTACCAGGTAGCACAGACGATCCCCATCGAAGATACGATATCGATCAAAAGCCGAAGCGTAATGGGCACGGAAATTTCTCTCGTCACATACACTCCGGACGAAAACAAACCATCCTATTCGTTCGGAACGACAAGAGAGTCGTTCGACCAGGCCCGGGAAGCATTCCGGAAAGTAAAAGAACTGACCGTCCGGTTGTCCACCGTCGAAAACGAAGCATACCGCCTCGCTGTCAGCATCAAGAAAACCCAGAAGCGCGCGAACGCGCTGAAGAATATTATGATGCCGTACTACAGCGGCCTCGTAACCGAGATCAGCAACGCACTCGAAGAAAAAGACCGTGAGGAATTCACACGTTTGAAAGTCATCAAACGCCGGAAACAGGAAACATCCAGCCTTCCTGTCTGATCCTGCAGTTCCGTCCGTTACTTTCTGCTCCGCAGGATCTCCCGGATCAGCCGGGTACGGTCTGCCGGTTTCGGTATATGACCGTTCATACCTGCTTCCAGACACTTCTTTACATCTTCTGCACAGACATCTGCTGTCAGGGCAAGGATAACAACCCTGGCAGCATCCGGTCTCGCAAGTTCCCGGATCCGGCGTGACGCAGCATATCCGCCAAGATCTGCCATCCGGATATCCATGAGGATCACCTGATAATATCCCGGATCCGACCGTTCAAATGCCTCGGCAGCTCTCCTGCCGCTGTGCGTACACGTGACATCCGCGCCGGCTTCTGCCAGATACTCCTTCACAATTTCCGTATTCGTTTCATTGTCTTCGCAAAGCAGCACTCTGATTCCCGACAGTTCCTTCAAATCGGCTTTCCCTGCCGGCAGTACGGCAGTCTTCGGTGCCGGTGCCTTCTTAAAGTCAAGCACGACTGTAAAAGCCGTACCGGACGCCGGACTGCTCTCGACCGAAATCTTACCCTTCATAAGTTCAACAAGCTTCTGCGCGATGGCAAGACCAAGCCCAGAGCCCTGATCCGGCGATGACGTATCATTCTCCTGTGTGAACGGTTCAAAAATCCGCGGAAGAAATTTGGCACTTATCCCGCTTCCGCTGTCCGCTGTGTATACATGATACTGAATATGCGCATCATCCGGCAGAGACGATGACACACGGAAGGAAACGGTTCCTCCGTCCGGTGTATACCGGGCCGCATTCGAAAGAAGATTCAGAAAAATCTCCTGCACGCGCACCATATCTGCACAGATCCAAACGTCCGGCCCTTCCGGCAAAACCGTATGGAAATCGATGTGCTTCTCCTCCATGGACGGAAGAACACTGATAACGACCTGACGAAACAATACCGAAGCAGAAACAATTTCCTGCTTCAGTTCGAACGCGTTTGTCCCAATCCTGTTATAATCAAGGGTATCATTGATCAGCTTCATCATGATTTCACCGGAAACCTGCGCTTTGCGCAGAAAATCATGGATCCTGTCCGGATCATCCGACCGAAGTGCCAGATCCATATACCCCATCACTCCGCAAAGCGGTACCCTCATATCATGGCTGAGATTCATCATGTAGTCTGTCTTGAGCTTCAGCTTCCTGCGCAGACGGATCAGCTCCGCCTGGCTTCCGCTGAAGCTGTATATACCCTGCTCCCTGTCATAATCACGCATACGTAAACTCCTTATCGGACACATATTGTCAAAAAGTGTCCTTTGATATGAATTTTATCACGGGCCGCCTCCTTTGTACACTATTCACAGATAACGCAATGAATATTTGTGCAGGTTTTCATACTTTCTTAACATTTGATGTTCTTTACGCAAAAAAGACTCCCGTTTATGCAACGGAAGTCCCTGTCGTTTGTGCATCTTTATATATCTGCTTCTATAATATGTACCCCCTGCTGCTCCAGTCGTTCCTTGTCTGCAGCACTGAAACGCTTCGTCGTAATAATGCCTGAATAATCGGCAAGTGTATTTACCTTGGCCGGTCCCGTCTTTCCAAACTTTGATTCATCCACGACCAGATAAGAAGCCGTACACTGTCCGACAATCTGCCGCTTCAAAAATGCTGCCTCCACAGACAGGGAATAGATCTTAAGATCACTTCCGACTGCCGCCGATCCGAAAAAACCGATATCAAAATGAAAATCACTCATCATCTGCGTAGCATGATATCCGCAGACAGACTTCAGTGATTTATCGACATTCCCGCCGCATACGATCAGTTCCGGCTTCCCGTCCGCAAGATAACGCGCGATCTCAAGGTCATTTGTAACGGCTGTGATTCCCTTTCTGTCCGCGATCAGCAGCGCAATCTCAAAGGCCGTTGTTCCGGAGCCCAGAAAAACGGTTGTTCCGTCCTTTATCAGTTCCACGGCACACCTGGCGATCTTCTCCTTCGGAAAATGATTTATGATCTTCCTGTCCGCAGCTGCTGTCTCCGCCCGAAGAACGGCGCCGCCGTGACAGCGCTCGATCATCCCGGCCTCCTGCAGTCTCTCCAGATCTCTCCTGATCGTCATGGTACTGACCTGAAGAACGGAAGCCAGTTCATCCACCTCTGCGCTTCCGCCTGTACGTATGGTATCCATTATCTTCATCTGCCGCTCTGCTGCCAGCATACTTATAACCCTCTCTCTGAAATCATCTGTATCTATTTTATCATAAACCATACGAAAGGAAAAAGGATTTCTGCAATAAAAAAGGGACTGAGGTTCCTATTTCCGACAGTCCCTTTCTGTATGGTTCCTTCGCTGCTGATTCCCGCGATTCTCTTATTTCGTTTCTTTCACGAGCCCTGTACTTGTAAAGGAATAAAGTGTATTCCGATAATCTGCACTGGGCTTCAGTGTCGCGGTTACATCTGCCTTGCTGTTGATATCCTGGAATTTCAATTCATTCCTGTATCCGCAGATGGAAAGTTTGTCGCCATCCGACAATTGAACCGTTACTTCGGACGATGTCTCCGCTTTGTCGCCGATAAATTCCTTGTTGTATTTCACAGTACCGTCAGCACCTATGATCCTGACCCATTCGATCGTCGTATCTGCGTATGCAGCATACGGTGTTACAGCTTCGGTCTTCACGGTAAATGTCCGGGCTTCCGCGTCATATACGGCTGAAGCGTACTGTTCCCGTACAGCAAAGCTGATATTCGTTCCGTTGCCTTTCGTTTCCGGTTCCGGTGTTACCGGATCCGGATCGACCGACGGCGGTGTCACTGTGCCGGTATTCTTTGAAAGCCCTTTATCCGTAAAGGAATAAACGGTATTCTTATAATCTTTGTCCGGCTTCATGGCGGATGTTACGTCTGCTCCGCTGCTGATATCCTGGAAGGACAGCTTGTTTCTGTATCCGCAGATGACAAGCGTGTCACCATCTGACAGTTTTACTGTCTCCTCCGCGGCCGTCTCTGCCTTATTCCCGATAAATTCCTTACAATACTTTTCGGTTCCGTCAGCACTCAGAATTCTGACCAGCTCAATTGTCCCATCGCCGTACGCGGCGTAAGGTGTTTTAGCTTCTGTCTTCATTGTAAAGGTACCGGCCTTCGCATCATATACCGCCGACGCATACTGCTCAAGCCCTTTGAACGTGATATTCGTTCCTGTTCCTTTCGTCTCCGGTACCTCAGGTTCTGCAGGTTCCGGCGTTACTGCCGTACTCGTGCCTCTTGCAAGACCGCTGTCTTTGACCGTATATACGGTATTGGCATTGTCAATTGTCGGACGAAGCGCTGCATTCAGATCCGCTCCCGAATTCTTGTCTGTGAATGAAAGTGCACTCTTCGCAGCACTGTAGATCGTGACCGTATCACCGGCCGTGACATTCACGGATCCGCTTAAAGCCTTCAGTACTTCATTTCCTGCAAAGCTCCTGGTCATCCTGACATTTCCCTGTGCATCTTTCACCGTGATCGTCACGTAATTGTCCGTACTGTCACTGCTGACCTGTCCGGCAGAAGAAGAAACGGTAAAGGTCATGTTCGCAGCGTCAAACGTTCCTGCCGCAAATTGTTTCCCGTCCTTACCGGCAATACCGATAACTACACTTTGTTTCGTTGTCACGGGTTTGTCTGCATCGACCAGAAAATCCTTAAGACTGTTCAGCTGGTCTGTCCGTTCCGGTTCATCCAGAATATTGACAGCAGCCATTAACCGGACCCGTTCGTCTTTATACCTGGACAAGTCTCCCCGGTCAGCCTCAGCAACGGACGCAAGTATGTCTGATTTTAAAGCTTCAAGCTCTTCTGTGTATCTTTGCTTCCTCTCTGCTTCGGACCACAAAGTTTTCATGATACCGTATTTCGTAACGGTAAAATAAACCTGACGGTCTGAATACCAGAAGTACTGCGATTCAAAACAGCCTGTTCTTGTATTTATCATCTGACAATGGCCTGCTTCATCGCACCACAGCAGCAGCTGATATCCCTGTTTGGCCGGTATCTTCTCGACGCTGAACGGATACTGCTGATTTGTGTAGTACTCTTTCGTGTAAATCAAATTGCCGGCATCATCCAGTACCTGGATCGTCGCGTATTTCTGAATGAGATCCTTATTCGGCATGCCTTCCATCGTCGTAAGCGTAAATTCCTCGTCTGACGACGAATAGGACAGCACGGCAAACGGGTAATTCTTCGCACCGTACAGCCTCGTTTCCAATATGTCTGAAAGCGGTGAAAAAGACGATTGCTTCTCATACTTGATTTCTTTCGATACGCTGCCTTCTTTGGCCAGCAGACAGTCATAGTTCTTTTCTTTCAGATAGCCGTAATAAGAATTCGCATCCGGCGCTTCGATCTCATAAATACCGATCGGAAGCGATACCTTCATCGCCGCAGCCGTGATCGGAAGCACCTTAACGATTTTGCTCCCGTTCTTGATCAGAATGTTCTTTCCTGCGACCTGACTCAGGTCGTCAATGCTGACGTTGATCGTCACATTGCTTACGGCTCCCGTATAAGAAAGATCATCGGTGCTTGCCAGAGAATATTCCTTTCCGTTCTGTCCAAGCTTATTTGCAATATTGACTGCTTCCTGATCCGTTGAGACGAGATCCCGGATATAATAAAGCATCGGCGCATCTTTCTCAAACATGTCCGCCCTGGCATTGTCCGAGACTGCAAGAGAAAACGAGTCAAAGTATGGAACCACGTTATAGCCGCCTGCGTTATAGAATCCATACACGTACGCATCCGAATCAGGCGCCTTCGTACCATGCTCCAGGCCATATTCCCTCGCGTAATGATAAGCGCTGCCCATCGCTTTCGTAACCCCCTGCCGGCTGTACCCGCCGATCTTATCAGCAACATTGGTAATCTGATAATAACTCTCGTCGTATGCACCGTATATCCCTACAAGCTGATTGAAATTCGTAATTTTCGTCCGGAGTTCCGCGGCTCTCGGTTCTATGGAAGAGATATCGTGATCCTTCTGAAGAAGCCAAGGCGAATAATACTGCTCATAATAATGCGCAAACACATTCGTACCGATCTCTCCGATTGTAATAGTCGAACCAGTAATGCCGGTTTCATAAGAGTGGCCTGTCTCATGAAGAGACATCCAGTCACGACACAGAAATCCATAGGCAGGATACCCGTCCGACTGGATCATATAGGAAGTCATGGACATATATTGACCATTGGTGCAGGCTGTCCCGCCTCCATTAATATCGGCACGGACAAAAAACTTTCCGCCGGGATTATAATCGACAGACGACGGCGATGTATCCGTAAGACCTGCCAGCTGGTCATATATCGTCCTCATGTCCGTATAATACTGAAACAGTTCCTTCAGACTGTTGAACCGTCTGCCCTCTTCCACTTCCTGATTCGCTACGAGCTTTTTCAAATCGGACTTGGGTACCAGCAGCGTAAAAGCATCATTCTCCAGCACAGCGAAGGAATCTCCTGCTTCCAGCCACTTCATAATGAAATCCTGCTGTGACGTCACACCGTCTTTATAATAGACCAGTTCCTTCGCGCCGCCGGATGTGCTGTATTCTATAACCGGAAGAACACTTGCATTGAGCGGTGTCCGGATAAAGGGAACAGAATCGGACGTTGCTTCTGCCGTTACCCATGAACCGTCCGCCGGCACCGTTGTATCGATGTTTCTCGTCGTTCCGTTATTCATGATGACAAGATGCAGATCACCGCCAAACTCAGAAGCATTCTTGATGCGGATCTGAATTTTAGAACCGGCCGGCATGAAGATTCCAAGGTTCTGACAATCCATTCCCGTTGCGATTGTCAGGTGAATCGCGTCAGCGGCTTTGTTCGTAGTCAGCTGATATAGCTGCTTTTCTACGGTATCGGCCGCAGCTGCCTTACTGTTTGGAATGAGCAGGATTGCCGCAGCTGCCGCGGCAAAAAGCACTGCCTTCCATTGCTTCTTTAAAACCATTTTTCATTCTCCCCTTTAATTCTATTTATACTGATCCTTCTTAATGTACAAAAAGGCTTAGTATCATTACTTCGGCAAAGGCGACTGCCCATGCGATCGTCGATGTAATGGAGTATGTCATGATCTGATCCTTGACCTCCGTAACACCAAGTGTTCTGTTGACGACCCAGAAATAACTGTCGTTGAAATAGCTGAAGAAAAGAGAACCGGCACAGCATGCAAACGCTCCGAGATACGGATTGATGCCTGCGGCCAGAATGATCGGCGCCGAAATACTGGCTGCCGTCATCATGGCAACGGTACCGGAACCCTGTATGAACCGCATGACAGTAGCAATAATAAACGGCAGCAGAATAATCGGGATCGACGCGGCTGCCATCGAATTCGCCATGAAGCTGCCAAGGCCGCTGTCCTTGATAATCTGGCCGAGCGCCCCGCCGCCGCCTGTTACAAGCATAATGATGCCGGCTGCAGCCATGCCCTTCTCCATCTCGGCAACGGTTTCTTCACGCGTAAGGCTTCGTGCAAGCGTCATGATCGCCAGCAGAAGTCCAAAGCCGACTGCTACGATCGGCGAACCGATAAACTGAAAGATCTTAAAAAATCCGTCTGTCTGTTTGAGTGCATTCAGGACCGTACTGAGAAGGATCAGTACGATCGGGAGCAGAAGCGGTGCAAATGACGCAAATGTCGAAGGAAGTCCCTTCGTGTCGATCGGCGTATCATCCGAATAGTCCGGTTCTTTATACGGCAGACGGTCAAAACCGCCTTCGTCATTCGGTATCTGATAGATCTTCTTCCCGACCCATCTTGCATAACATGTACACGCGATCGTCATAGGGATCGAAATCGCGATACCGATCAGAATGAATTTCCCGACATCGACATTAAAAATTCCGGCTACGCCTAAAGGTCCCGGTGTAGGAGGCACAAGAGAGTGCGTGATCACAAGACCGGCAGCCAGCGCTGCTCCGAGTGATATGACCGATTTCTTCGTCGCCTTTGAAATAGCCTTTGCGATCGGCGCCAGAATAATAAAGCCGGAATCACAGAAAATCGGAATGGAAACAAGAAAGCCTGTCAGCGCAAGTGCCTCTTCCTCCCGCTTCCTGCCGAAAATCTTCAGGAACGTAACAGCCATCCGTTTGGCTGCTCCCGTCCGTTCAAAAATCTGTCCCATCATAACGCCGAATCCAATAATAATGCCGATGTTGCCGAGTGTATTTCCAAACCCTGTCGTAATGGAATTGATAATGCCAAAGCTCGTTCCGTTTTCAAGCTTCGTGGTCACGATCGGCATACCGCCGATAACCCCGATCAGCAGTGCCGCAAAAATCAGTGCCATGAACGCATGGACCTTCGTCTTCAGTACAAGAATCACGAGTACCGCGATGCCGATAAACAAGGCGATCATCATTCTCTCGCCGCTTAAACCTCCTACCATATTCTCCTCCTCTTATTGATGACTGTTGAAAAAAGGTGCGTATTTTGCCGCAAGCAGGATCGCCTCTGTCATGCTGACACTCCCTGCTTTCCCACTCCCGGCGATGTCAAAAGCTGTTCCGTGATCGACCGACGTACGCAGGAACGGCATTCCGTTCGTAACGGAAATCGTCCTGTCAAAATCAAGCGTCTTCGCTGCGATGTGTCCCTGGTCATGATATAAAGACAGGACACTGTTATACATGCCTTCCGCGGCCTGATGAAAGACCGAATCAGCACCGACCGGTCCAACGGCCGGAAATCCTTCCGCCTGGAGACGCTTCACTGCCGGCATGATCTCGCGTACCTCTTCCGTGCCGAATAAACCGTGCTCCCCGCAGTGCGGGTTCAATCCTGCGACGGCCATTTTCCCTTCTGTTATGCCAAGACGCTCAAGCGCTTGAAAACAACTCTTTGCGCATGACACGATCGCTTCTTCCCGGACACCGCCGATCGCTTCCATAAGCGAAAGGTGCCTCGTCAGGAAGAAAATCCGCAGCCCGTTCGTTTCGAACATCGTCAGCGGGTCTTTCGTATTCGTAAGTGCACCGAATATTTCAGTGTGTCCGATAAACGGTATTCTCGCCGCGTGAAGCGCTTCCTTATTGATCGGCGTCGTTGCGACCGCGTCAACTTCACCCTTCAGCGCCAGATGGATCGATTCCGCGATATAATCATAGGCCGCGTGTCCGCACATGGAACTCACTTTGCCGAATGCAAAAAGTCCCATATCTACATTGTGCATATCGATCAGATTCAGCGTCTTCGGTTCATACAGTCCTTCCGCAGGGCGGTTTATCTTATGGATCTCAAGCGGCACATGCGTAATTCGAACCGCCTGCTCCATAATGTTTCCGTCTCCGATCACAACCACATTGGCTGCCTGCGGCGCCAGATCTCCCGCAAGGGCCTTTACCACGATCTCAGGTCCGATTCCGGCCGGATCTCCGGCCGGGACCGCGATCAGCGGCTTATTCATACTGTTCACTCTCCCTTCGAATAGAAGACTGTCCTGGTTCCGGCAGTTTCTCTTTCAAATAGCTGATGCAGCGTTCGGCCGCATCGCGATTGCCAACCATACCTCCCTTCGTAATAATATGAAGCCCGGCGAAGCTTCCTGTCGAAAACTGACCATACGCCGCGAGCGGGAGGACTTCATCATGAAGGCAGATTGCAGATGTACCGAATCTGCGGCAGATCGCTTCCGTGATGTCGCCTCCGCTGCTGTAAATTCCCTGAAACACACGGCATTCGCCGAAAATTCGGGCCGCGATCTCCGCAAAAGACGCGTTGATCCTTTCCGAAAGGGCTTCCACATTCGTACTGCTGTCTGTAAATTCGTTCAAATCGATACGATGCTCCGGATACAAGCCTTCGCCCGTTATGCTTATGACTTCACATGACGACGCAGAAGCGGCCGCCTCCGCGGACACACGTTTGATTTCACGCTCCCGGCTCTCATCGCTTCGCACCAGTTCCATAATTTTCACAAAAATATTGCGGACCTCCGGGCAGTGTTTCCAGAGCTCTTCCATCTGGGCTTTCGTAACAGGATTCACACTGCCGATAACGGCAAGGATCCTTCCTCGCCCGCTCCTGTCAGGGCGCTGCAGCATCTTCCCTGCCACCGCAGCTGTAAAAACACCGGGATCGACCGTTATAAACTTCAGACCGCTTGAAATCAAACCGTCGGCAATCAAATCAAGATCTTCCTGCGTTACGCAGTCAACCGTGATGATCCTGCAGCCTTCATCGGCCAGCGTACGCATCTTCGCGGCAAGATGATCCTTCCCGTCCATCATGTCATCCATAAAAATACTCCCGACACGATACTTGCTCTGCTGTTCAAAGATCCTTCCGATATTCGAGATGTGCACCGGCTTCTTCGGATCGGCAGCCGCTTCACTCAAATGGAGCATCCTGCCGTTGACAAGCATATACCCGCCTGCCACGATCCTTCCGGATTCCGGAAAGCAGGGAGCGGAAACGGCGATCACATCCTCTCCCAGCGCATCCAGGAATGCGTCGGTCTCACTTCCGATATTTCCGCGCATCGTACTGTCGATCCGCTTTCCGAATACACGGACACGCTCATCCCTGCACAGGCTGACTGCTTCAAAAACACGGCGGTATGCCGTTTCCCTGTCGATTCCGCGCGAATCCGTTGAATAAATCATGCAGTCGCACGATGCGATCTCCGGATCGCGCATGCGCGAAGATTCCATAATCGTATACGTTCTGTAATCCATCTTCCGAAGCAGGACGCCCGTCGCGTTCGCCCCGGTCAGATCATCTGCTATCACGATGCATTGTGCCATTTCTTCCCTTCCTCACGATGTTTAAGCAATTGTCGGGTTCCATTATATAGTAAAATCACATATTAAAAATCGTATTATTATTTTACTATTATTGTTAAATTATGTCAATAATGTTTTGTTAATGTTAACTTTATGGTTATTCGTTAGTTAAATATGTTCTTATATGTTTGTTATTCCCTTTCGACACGCATAAAAAAAGTATCGTGAAGCGGTCATGTCCCGTTCTTCACAATACTTTTTTCTTTTTATTCGAAAACCAACTCAGATTTTCTGTCTGTTTATCTCTCTTTTTACGCAGTAATGCAGATTCACGATCAGCAGCCGGTCTTTCTCACGCAGTTCCTTGATCGCGCGATTGACCGTGATCCTGTTGAGACCAAGCATGTTGCAGATAAACTGCTGCGTGATCTTCATATCGATCATGACCCACTCGTCCGTAAACGGTTTCCCCTGGTTCTGTGCCAGAAGCATCAGCATATTGTAAATCTTCCATGTAGCATCATGATTGTAATTTTCACGCAGCTGATCCATGGCCGAATAATATTTGCTGGCAAACGACTCAAACACGGACTGCATCACATCCGGATCGTTCCGGATCCCGTCCTTCAGCTGCTTTTCACTGATACGCACCAGTTCCGACGCCATGGTAGTCTGACAGAAGATATTGCTCTCATAATTCGCCAGCAGATTCGATTCCAGCAAAAGACTGCCCGATTCGAAAATATTAAAGATATGCATTTCACCGTTGCTTGTGATCTCCAGCGTAATGACACGGCCCTCTTTGATCAGATAGCAGTATTTGATCGCATCGCCGGGCCTTATCAGATAGTGATTCCCCGGAAGAAAAATAGAGTCTCCAAGCGCGGCCAGCTTCTCCCAGTGCGGCATATCATGAAAAACCCTGGAATTATAGGCCGGCAGATTGAATTCATCCAGAAAAGAATCCATCAGGACCTCCTTCTTCCGTCCGCAAGCGGAATGAAAAACCGTGGCTGTTACTTTCTTTCCCGCACGGTACGTTTATAAAACATCTCTCCGAAAACCAGCGTGCTCCCGATAAAAATAAACGCCAGCATAAGAAGGAACCGCAGCAAACCGCTGAAGCTGTGGAAAAGCAGGATCGTGGTAAACCAGCGGTAAACACCTTCGCCTGTCGCGTGGATCTGAAGCATCATTCCGGCACCTGCAAATCCCACGATATGCTCCATCGCGCCGACTGCCGTCAGGATTGCACCCGTGTAGATACCCATAGCCATGTTGAGCGGTATGGACTGCTTATTGATGCGGAAAAAAATCTGCCACACCCCGCAGATCATTCCTCCGATCAGAAATGCCCGCAAAAACATGATGGCAGTTACCGGCGCCGCTTCGAGCGCGCCAGCCTTCTGAAGCTGCCCCATCATGCCGTCAAAGCCCTGCACCCAGTATACGGTAAGCGTCAGCAGGATCGTAACACTGATGCCCGTTCCGAATACGAAGAACGGCCCCTTCAGTCCCTTGAAAACAGACTTTCCGACCGGATCACCGCCTGAGCGCGCAGCCGTATAATCAAGCATGATCGAACACGGAAGACTGCAGAAAGGAAGGAATGCACCGAATCCGGCAAGTCCGACCAGCTTCTGGTAAAGCCCGAAATACGAAGTAATCATGCCGATCAGTCCGAGCACCATCAAAAAAGCAGTAATCGCCCAGGTACTTGCGGGAAGTCCGATGGATACGAGTATAAGCCAGAGTACTTCTGCTGCAGTGCTTAAGATCCCGCCGACAACAAACGCCCATAAAACATCAATTTTTTTACCTGTCATTTTTTCTCCTTGTATTATATGCTTTTTCGTGATTCCGCGCAATTGCAGATCACTCTGCATAACTCATAAGAAAATCGTAAATTACGTCTTTGCACATAAAAACCTTATATTCATTTTTGCTCATGGGCGCAGCATTCTTCATGGCAAGCTCGCCGGCTTCTGCCGCCAGATCCGGTGTGATTTTCTTTCCTTTCAGGAACTCCCCAAGGGCCGGCATCTCATACGGTACGGGCGATACACCGCCGAATACGATGTCCGCATTCCTGACAATGCCGTTTTCTGCGTCGATCCGTGCAGCCAGAGAGACTGTGGCGAAATCAATGGCATCACGGACACGCCGCTTTTCATAATGGCTGGAGCAATTCTGCTTCGGAACACGGATCTCTTTTACGAGTTCTCCGGTATGAAGGACCTGCTGCACCGTCAGATGTGTGGTAAAAAGCTCCTTTGCCGAAATAGTTCTTTCTGTCGTTGTGATCGCGGCATCCATCAGCACGAGGACCGGCGTTATGTCAGAGGCATTGACCGCATAGCACGCACAGTGCATACAGCGCTTTGCTTCCTCTGCTGCTGTTTCCTGCGGAAGCGAAGCCCAGTCCTCATCCGTAAGATTCCGCTCACCGGCCGGCTTTCCTGTAAGCTTATGCTGCTTTGTCGCTTCGATCCCTTCCACATTAAAATGCGTATATTTTTCTTCGGGCGCTGCTTCTTCCGCATGTACGCCAAGATCACGGTTCATGCTCGCGGCAGCGGCACGGCCGGCGCGGATGGCACGAACCGCCAGATTCGGGCCTGTGACCGCGTCACCGCCTGCATAGTAGCCCTCTGTTTTCGTCTTTCCGGATTCTATGTCCGCGTCAATCAGACCGCGTGATGTTTTCAGCTGACCGGAGAGCTTTTCGCCGAGAAACGATACATCGACCCGCTGACCTGTAGCAAGAATAATAAAATCAGAAGAAAGCGTCATACGGTCCTCTTCGTCATAGACCGGATGGAATCTCCCGCTGTCATCCCGTACAGACAGGCACTTCTTCGCTTCCAGACCACTTACATGGCCGGCCTCGTCTGTCAGGACTCTGCCAAGGCCCCATCCCGGATGCAGTTCAACGCCCTCTTCCAGTGCCGTTTCGATTTCATCCTCCGTCGCAGGCATCTCGTGACGTTCTTCGAGACAGACAAGCTTAACCGTTTTCGCACCGAGGCGGCGAGCCGTCAGTGCGACATCCATCGCGACGTTTCCGCCGCCGCACACGAGTACATTTTCTCCGATCGCTTTTTTCAGATACGTATTTACCTCGGTAAGAAAATCAAGACCGAATTCTGTCAGATTCTCTCCTTCCAGGCCGAGGACCGGCTGCGACCAGGCTCCTGTGCCAAAGTACACGACATCATTGGACGCTTTGATTTCCGAAACGGATATGTCGCTTCCGACTTTTGTATTCATGATAAAATGGATCCCCATGATGCTCTGAAGCGCATCGCAGAATTCATCCACGATCGTTTTTGGCAGACGATAATGCGGAATCCCATACTGAAGCACGCCGCCGGGTTTCTCATGCGCGTCATAAACGGTGACCTCATGGCCGGCTTTTCTCAGATAAAAGGCAGCCGTAAGTCCGCCGGGGCCCGCTCCGATCACGGCACATTTCCGGCCGGTTCGCTTCTGCGGCGCCGCGTAAAACTTCTCCTTATGCGCGAGGATATAATCACCGAGCGTGCGCTCGACCGCGGGAATGTTGACACTTTCTCCGTATACGTTCTGATTGCAGGAATCCGTGCAGAGATGCGGACAGATCCGCGATGTCATCATCGGCATCGGGCTGTACCGGAAAAAAATCTCCGCCGCACCGTCCCAGTCATTTTCACGGATTCGCGCAAGATATCCGGGAACATCCGTTCCTGCAGGGCACGCGTGCTGACACGCCGAAACTCCTGTGCACATTCCGCCGAAAATGGAATGATACCGGTTTTCGCCTGAGACGGCATAGCAGGTATCACCGCCCTTTCGCTTACAGTTTAAGCGCCCTCCGATCGAGTCCGGATAACGGTAATACCAGCAGCGCACATCCTGACATACATTTCCGCCGATCGTCGCGGTATTCCGGATGAGCGGCGAAGCGACTGAATGTGCCGCTTCCGCAAGTGCCGCGCAGTCCCGGTTTACGATCTCACTTTCCGCAACGTCCTTAAGCTTCGTACCGGCGCCGATCACAACGGTACCGTCTTCTTCCCTGATATATGCTGTATCCGGGATGCCAAGCAGACTCACGACGGCTTCCGGGTACGTTTCGAGCAGGCGGTCCTTATACGTTCCAAGCGCGTCCGTGCCGCCGGCGATCGGATCGATGCTCCCCCGGCCTTCCCTGACAAGCCGGCTTGCTTCTTCATAGCTATGCGCTTTTATATGCTCAAATTTCTTCATAACACAGCCCTTTCTTATTTGATTTTACCCATGGCCCGCAGTACGACTGTCGGGGAGCATGGATATTCTGTGATCGGATGACCGATGGCATTGCTTACCGCCATCAATATCGCGGCCGGCGCCGGTGACGGCGTGATTTCTCCGAATCCCAGCGCGTGGAATGATTCCGAATCAAATTCACTCTCCAGGATAACCGTGTCAAAAGGCGGAAATTCGTTGAACGTACGCCATTTATAATCGATCATATTGCCGTTCATAAAGCGGCCGAGCTTTTTGTCCATGACCATTTCTTCAAAAAGACCTGTATCACCGCCTGCGGATCCGAATGAGCCTTCCGCCTGCATACGGATATTGATCGGATCGATGATCTGACCGACATCGCTTCCTTCGACGGCGCGGAGCAGCTTCGCTTCTCCTGTCATCCGGTTCACTTCCACATCCGCAAGATACAGTGCAAAATTCGGTTTGTCGAAATTCTGCTTGTATCTGGCGCTTCCTGTGATCGTCATCTCCGGTGTGCCGCAGATCCCGATCCACGGGATCCGTTTATACGGCTGGCGTATCGGAAAAACCATGAAGTCTTCGGTATCAAGCTCGTCAATATTGACGTTCAGCTTGACAGAAGCCATTTCAAGCAGCTTCCTTCTTGCATCCTTCGCCGCCCTGACAGCCGTCGTACCCATCGTGATCGTACCGCGGGAGCCGATCATTCCTGCATCGTATCCCGTTCCGTGCGTATCCGGTTCCACGACCTGCACGCCCTCCAGCGGCACTTTCAAAATTTCGGCAACCATTTTCTGCACTGCAAAACGCTGTGCGCCGCCCGTCTCGCCGACACAAAGCTCAAGTGTCGCGCTGCCGAACGGATGAAGCTTCACCATGCCCTCAGTCGGATCCTCGCCGATATCGGCATTTCCGTGGACACCTACGCCTACACCGCGCGAACGCCGGCCGTCTTCACTGATCCAGTATGGTTTTTCCCATCCCTTCCAGTACTCTTTCCAGCCGAATGCTTTGGCCGTTTCGTCAAATGCCTTTGTATAGTCGACAGAATGAACATCCCACCAGACATTGTCACGCCAGATATAGCGGTCGCCGTCTTTTACGAAATTCTTCTTAAAAACCTCAAGCGGATCCATGCCGGACTTCCGGATCGCGTTGCATACCATAGGAACCAGGACCGACTTGCACTCCTGTCCGCCAAAGCCGCGGATCGGAGCCTGGGAAGAATGATTTGTTGCCACCAGCTTCGTATCGAGTGCCCATGCTTTACACTTCCCCAGAAATGCCTGGCATTCGCCGAGTCCGACCGCCGTCATCGCCTGCGCGTATGTGGAGGACATGCCGGAATCCGTATACCACATGCCTTCCACCGCATTGATGATTCCGTCCTCCGTCATGCCGACCTTGCCGCGGATGCGTGATCCCTGGCGAAGCTCATACGTGAGCATATGCTCCGTGCGGTCCATGATAAATTTACAGGCGTGTCCCGTGATCTTCGACATCAGCACCGCCTGAAGGATCATGTGCGGGATCAGCTGCTTGGAACCGTAGGAACCTCCGGCATGGCACGCGATGACACGAACGGCTGTGCCCGGAATCGACGCTTCTGTATTGAACTTCTGAAGATGCGGAGCTCCGCCGTTGTACCATACCGTCACGGCCGACGGGCTTGTCCACTGCGCGATGCAGCCGGGACTTTCCGGCGGCAGCGGGTGTGCCATATTTTCATAACGCATATATGCATCGGACACGTATTTCGATTCTTGAAATGCCTTTTTCACATCGCCGACAAAAATCTGGTTAAACGGCTCTTCGGAAAACGGCGTCACCTTCGGTATCTCATTGCCCGGATATTCCTCATAAAGCTGCGGAGCGCCCGGTTTCAGCGACTCTTCACAGTCCAGCACAAACGGCAGCACTTCATACGACACGTCGATCAGATCAAGTGCTTCGTCTGCGATCTCGATCGTTTCAGCCGCCACAAGCGCGACCGAATCACCGGTAAAACGGACGTGGCGGTCCAGTACCCGCCTGTGATTCGGAAGGCCGCATTTCCAGTCCGGCGCTTCCTTGTACGTGCAGACTCCGACAACGCCGGGCAGCGCTGCTGCTTTCGATGTATCGATGCTTTTGATGAGCGCGTTCGGATACGGGCTGCGAAGGACACGGACGATCAGCATCCCGGGCATAACAAGATCATCCAGAAACTTCTGTTTTCCGGACATTAAATCAACCGCATCGGCACGGTTCCCGTGTTTCCCGATAAACCGGTATTCATGCTCACTGACTTTGATTTCTTTCTTCATTTCCTCAAACATATGCTATGCCTCCTTCCTCTTCGCCTCATCCGGACGGTGAAGTCCTCCGTCACCGGAATCTTCATTTTCTGTACCGTTCAAATGATGGATAAAAGCCATAACGGTCCGGATTACCTGATAATGGCTGATGCAGCGGCAGTAATTTCCGGAAAGAGCTTCTGTCAGCTCTTCCTTCGTCGGATTCGGATTCTTCATAAGAAGTGCCTGTGTGCTCATGATGATCCCCGGTGTACAGAACCCGCACTGAAAAGCGGAATTATCCGCAAAAGCACGCTGCAGCGGGCTGAGTTCTCCCGTAACTGGGTCGCAAAGACCCTCCAGCGTAATGACCGATTTGCCGTCACAGTCCGCCGTCAGCACCATGCACGATGCGACGGCATCGCCGTCCAGAATTACCGTACAGCAGCCGCAGGCTCCGTGTTCACAGCTTCGCTTGGCCGCCGTAAGCCCCAGCTTATCCCGCAGTGTGTCCAGCAATGTTTCGGAAGGAGCAACGCAGCCGTCGTCGTCACTGACGATAAACCGGCGCAGCCTCCCATTGACTGTAATACTTACACGCTCTATACTGTCTCCCATTTTTTCCTCCTGTCTGAATGATGCTGTTTGACAGATTGACATTGACTTATCAATCACAAACATTGTATCAGCCCGAATACAATACTTCTACTTACTGCGCTACTTCTGTAACTTAGGCAACATCGAAGCAGGATCCGTTTCTTACGGCTTTCTTACATTTTCTTGAACAATCTGTGTTTTCCCTTGCGGACCATATCGGAAAACCCTACAATAGGTATCGTTATCCCGGAAAAGACAGACCGTAAACGCACATTTTCAGGAGGCGGCTTATGAACAAATACAATGAAAAAAATATAGAAGATGATTTTGACGATGATTTTCAGGTCGGTTACGAAGAAAACTACGACCTTGACGCGACACGGATCTTCCGCAGCAGCGGCCGTGACATGGACAGCACAAAGCCGGTCAGCATTCGAAATGCCGGCCGGCCATATACAGACAGTTATAACAGAAATTATAATGACACTTATAATGACAATTATGATGACGCTTACGATGATTCCTATGACAGGCCTTACACCCGTGAAACAAGAAGCAGTGCAGGCAAAAGCCGCGGTTCAAAGCGCCGCGGCGCCGCGGCCGGAAAAGTGACCGGCGCTTTGCTTCGTACTGCCGCGCTCATTCTGACCGCAGTCATCATCTGGCTGCTCTTTGCGCTTTTCCGGAAAAATATGTCTCTCTACGGTGACCCCGGAACGATCCCGGACAATATAAACCTCACGCTTGCCGGTTTTTTGTGTGTACCTGCATTCTTTATTCTGTTTGAGATCATTTCCTTTTTCCGGATTCTCTCAAACGGCAAGGTACGGACCGGCAGAAACACATACCGGGTCGACCGCGGCCGCGGCATGTTTTCTTTTCTCTTTCTGTTTGTCTGTTCCTATCTTTCGTGGCAGCTGTCGTCACTCATACCGATGGAGCCCGAACTGATAAACGGACTGCGTGACGGCCTCATGCTGTTCGGAACGCTCCACAGGACATTGTTCTGGATCGGCATTTTCGGTGTGATAAGCTGTATAATACGCAGGGCATCTTCCAGATAGCAGCTTTACCAGGTACAGCGGCGGCCTTCGTATTTGCCATATATAATATAATGCTCATAATACAGGCTCCAGTCGTTTCCGAATGCCGCATCCAGATCCCAGTTATAATGCCGGTATGCCTGCGGGCTGAAATTCAGACTTGCCTGCCTTCCTTCCGACATGCCGTATTCATAGAAATGCTGAATGGAATCCTGATCGTCCGCTGCAACGCCGGCGGCGATCAGATCGCTGTAATGTGTGGAGTAGTACTGGTAGTCATAAACGTCCGCGTACTCATTGCCGTCATAGGATGTCTCCGCATTGGAAAGCGGGGAGCCGTCCCAGGAAGCAACCTCGGTATCCATCCACTTCATACGGTTTGTAAGCCATGTAACCAGATAATCGTAGTTTCTGTCATAGGACGAATAGGTAAATGAACCGGACGTTGTCTGGAAGCCATGGATCATATAATTCATTCTCTGAGATTGATAAATCTCAGCCTTATAGGAAGCAGCGGAACGAACTGCCGTTCCCGCGGCACTTTTGTCTCCCAGCACTACATCCTTGATCAGCGGTGAAAACGTAGTTTCATAATAATCCTTCACAGCAGACTGCACGGTCTCATTCTGCATAAGAAGTTCGCCCAGCTCTCTGCCTGTTCCCGTGAAGAGACCGGCATAACTGCTGAAGCTTAACTGCTCATTGCGGATCCCGAAGGACATGTCAAAATCCCAGGGTGAACATGCATAAAGCTTGTCTTCGCCGGCGTTCTTGTAAAAATACGTCGAGCTGAAGAAGGAATCGATATTCTTCGAAACCTCGTCGAGCAGGTACATTTTGGCGAAGGAATCGATATCGATATATTCCCCGATCGTCTTGCCTGTGTCCGGGTTTACCCCGCCATTGCCGAGACAGTCATATATTTCCTGGACAAACCCGCAGATATACTCTGCCTGTGCTTTGGAAAGATATTCCGGAGATTTGGCAACAAATACCTGATTGCCGTCTCCTCCGCCTGTAAACCAGCTCTTTTCTCCCCCGTAATATGCACAGTCAAACTCAAGCAGATATCCGCCTGTAATATCGTCCGGATCCGTGATCCCGTCGACATACTGGATCAGATTGCCGCTGCTGTCATATTCCCGTTTCACCGCCAGGCTGTCATAATCGACTCCTGCGTTAACGTCCTCGGTTTCAGACTCCAGATCGGTAATATCGACTCTGCCTGTTCCGATTTCCGTTTTCTCGGTCAGAACGTATGTCCCGCGGTACTGCCCGTCGTAATACAGATCGAGATACGCGGAATATGCAGACGCCGGGATCCCCAGCTCGCGGCCGATCGCATATGCCAGTGTGCTGTGGATCAAGGTCGGATCAAATTCTTCGGCCATCAGACACCAGGTTTTGTTTTTCTCGGACGTATCGCCGGTCTCCAGCAAGTCTGTCTTCTTCGAAAGCTTGATCTGATACGGCTTCTTGTCGCCGATCCCCCATGTGGAATTGCCGCGTCCCTTTATCTGGTCAAGCCCCTTGTTGTATACGACTGTTCCGTCCGGATCGACGAGCAGCATCGTTCCCGTCGTCTTCGCGGTATGGTCGGGACTGGCTTCGATATAATCACGCCCGTAATTGACCGGATCGCTGCTGATGATATACATTGCCCGGATATTTGCGGAAACCATGACAGCAAGCGGCCTCGCATACGATCCGTCCGCCAGACGGGTATACAGAAGATATGCTCCGTTTGCGTCCTTCGCAAGTCCCATCGCCGTAAGATCCATCTTCGTACCGGATGCTGTTTCCGCATAGCTTCCGTTTTCCGCGGACGACAGCCAAATGGCTGTTCCGCCGTCAACACGCGTAAAATCAAGCACAAAATCCGATACATCTGCGAAGGAAGGCAGGAACAGATACGGCGTATCCAATACGGCCGTCGATACCGAATGGGCACTGTCCGTCGACGAATAATACGTGTCGGTCGCATAGACCGGTATGATCCGTCCGTCCGCATCGGTACCGTACTCTAACGTGCCGATCTTTACATTCGTCCGGCATGCAACGTATCCGACCGTCGGCTGGCCGTAGTAGCTTTCGGTTCCGTCGGTGAAAAGTCCTTTCTTCGTGCCGTGCGTGCTGCTGTCTATATAATACCGTTCCAGATCACCATTATCGTATTTGCCGGTTACGATCCAGCCTGGATCTTCAAGCTTTCCGTCATTGTCTGCCAGATATACCGTTCCGTCCGATGCTGCGTATTTGCCGCGTACAACGTATCCTTCCGGACGTGCGTATGCCCACCAGCCGGCTTTGGCTGCATCGACAAGCTGTGAAACCGCTGCTTTTCCTTCGGAAAACCAGTATCTTTGCAGGTCCTGTCCAAAATCTGCGGTTACAACCCAGCCTTCTTCTTTCAGTACGCCGTCATTATCTGCCCTGCGGAACGTACCGTCGCCTGTCACCGCATCGGTACGAAGCTCATAGCCTTCTTTTTCCAGACCGTAATAGCGCTTTCCGTCTGCTGTGAATTCACCGATCACTGCCTTGAAATCACTGCCGATATAATATCTTTGCAGTCCGCCGTCATATACATCCGTAACATGCCAGCCCGGTGATTCCAGTTCACCGCCGTTATCTGCCAGATATACCGTAAGTCCATCCGGTGAAACGTATTTTCCGCGGACTACGTATCCTTCCGGACGCGCATACGCCTCCCAGCCTGCCTTTGACGCGTCAACAAGCTGTGAAACCGCCGCTTTTCCATCGGAAAACCAGTACCGCTGCAGGTCCTGTCCGAAATCTGCGGTCACGACCCAGCCTTCTTCCTTCAGTACGCCGTCATTGTCTGCTATACGCAGCGTTCCGTCACCCGTCTTCGCTGCCGTACGAAGCTCATAACCTTTCCCTTCCAGACCGTAATAACGGTTCCCGTTTACGGTGAACTCCCCGACTTCAGCCTGATATTCGCTTCCGCTGCCGTCCGATCCGTCGCTTACGTAGTATCGCTGAAGCCCACCGTCATAATCATCTGTAACGTGCCAGCCCGGATCTTCAAGCTTTCCGTCATTATCTGCCAGATATACCGTAAGACCGTCTGCCGAAATGTATTTGCCGCGGACCACATATCCTTCCGGACGCGCATATGCCGCCCAGCCTGCCTGATCGGCCGGAATCAGCTCGGAAACAGCCAGTGCACCGTCTTCCTTCAGCCAATACCTCTGCAGGCCGATATTAAGCTGTGTCGGCGTCACATCTGTCACAAGCCAGCCCGTCTTCTTTACTCCGCTGTCATAATAATACGTCGCGCCTGATTCCGTCGACCAGCCGTTTACTGTCGACTCCGGCGCAAGCATGGATTCCGTATCCGTGCTCTTCCCATCGCTGCTGCTCTGTACGGTGTCCTTACTCTGTACGGTATCCGTGCTCTGGACCGTATCCGTGCTCTGCGCCGTATCTTTGCACGGAACCGCTTCTTCATCCGAAGCACTGTCCCCTGCGGGAGCCGCAGCCGTATTTTGTCCGATATCTGTACTCTCCGGCGTATCCGCAGTCTGTACGGTTCCGGCAGTCGCCGTTTCCGTGTCAGGCGTCACCGCATCCATTACGTCTTTACCGGTCAGACCGGTACTTTCCGTCTGAAGGATTGCCGGATCCGTTTCTGCCGGATTGATTTCACCGGCCGCGTAAACACCGTGCCGGCTTCCCATGATCAAAAACATCATCAGAAACCCAATTATCCCTAACAGTGCTTTCTTTTTCATGATGTACTATTCCTCCCTGTCTTCCCCCGGCGCCGCGTCTGCGTCTGCTTCTGCTTCGCTTTCCGCAGCTTCCGCTGCCTCCGATGTCCGACTGCTCCGCATGCTCAGCGTTCCCAGCATAATAAAGCCTGCTGCGGCCATAAAGATAGAAATAAACTGAGACGTCGACATTACGCCGACGAATCCGCGGATCAAATCGCCGCGGAAGAATTCGATCACAAAACGGCCGATACTGTAGAAAATCAGATATAATGCCGCGATCCTGCCGGATACTTTATTCTTCTTGTACAGTCTGGCAAGAATGATGTAGTTTAAAAAGTCGCCGGCGCTGGAAATAAGCTGTGTCGGAACAAGATGGACACCGTTCGGGCCGAACTGTGAATTCTGAAACTCGGTAAAAAGAGGGCCGCTCGTCTCCTTGCCGTAGCAGCATCCTGCCAGGAAACAGCCGATGCGCCCGAAAGCCTGTGCAAGCGCTACCGACGGGAAAAGCAGATCAAGATAGTCCAGAAATGCGATATGCTTGATCCGCGAATAGATGCTTGCCGTCAAAAGACCCGTTATAATTCCGCCGTATACGACAAATCCATCTCCGAAATCCAGCATGATCTTCGGGTCCGCAATGATCTGCGGCAGGATCGTGATCCAGTACAGGACCTTCGCCCCGAGAAAGCCGAAGATGACGCAGTACAGAACGAGCGCCAGCGCATGGTCTTCTGAAAGTGACTTCTTCTTTGCGCGATGCGATGCATCTACGTAAGCCATGATGATGCCGATGGCGATCATCAGGCCATATCCGTGCATGGTAAAATTTCCGATTGTGAAAAGATCGTTATACATATTAATTCTCCTTTATACCTTGCATTCCCGGCGGATCCACTCCATGATCACGCCGACTGCGTATGCTTGCTGTTCCTCTGTAAGTTCGGTATTCTGCGGTATTCCATGCCATTTAAAAAGACAGCTGCGGCAGCAAGTCGCCGTAGCGTGCTGTGCGATAAAAACAGGGTGGCCGCGCATCGGTGTCTGGTGCCCGTCATTCGGGATCACAGCCGGTGCCAGACGTTTCCTGACGAAGTCCTGTGCATGGCTTCGGATCGTTTCCATGCCTTTTTCCTCGATGTACGCGCGTTCTTTGACCTTTAAATGAAAGCGGCTTCGGAAAGCAGAATGGGAAAGCCGTTCAAAAAGCTCATCATACATTTGATTTCCTCCTTTTTGAATTATACATTCAGACAGCCGCAATGGCAAGTAGCCAGTTGAAAGTAGTATAATAGCTGACAGAAAGGTAAAAACGGTTTACTTTTCTTATTCTTTGATGTAGTATTTTATTATGTATAATATAGTTATTAAAACTACTTTTGGAGGATATCATGAATAATACTTCTATAATGAGCAAAATCCGGGAGCCGGGCAGCGCGGTCACACATTTTATCGGCCTCGTTCTGGCTGCCGCTGCTTCTTTTCCCCTGATTATAAAGGCTTCTCACGAACCGCCTGGATACGTGCCCGCGTTCCTTGTCTACGCAGTCAGCCTGATCCTGCTGTATGGTGCCAGCACCGCCTACCACACCTTCGATCTGTCGCAGAAAATCAATACGGTCCTCAAGAAGCTGGATCATATGATGATCTTCGTCCTGATCGCGGGCAGCTATACACCAGTCTGCCTGACCGTCATCGGCGGCCGCACAGGCAGGATCCTGCTCGCCGTCATCTGGATCATGGCCGCGGCCGGCATCATCGTTAAGGGCTTCTTCGTATTCTGTCCGAAATGGTTTTCTTCCATACTTTATATCGGGATGGGCTGGACCTGTATCGTCTGTCTGAAAACGATCATCGAGAATCTGCCGGCCGCGGCATTTGGCTGGCTGCTTGCAGGCGGTCTCGTATACACGGCGGGCGGCATTCTTTACGCGCTGAAGCTTCCTGTTTTCGACGGCCGGCACAAGAATTTCGGCAGCCACGAAATCTTCCACCTGTTTGTACTCGGCGGAAGCCTTTGTCACTTCATCTTTCTTTATGTTTTCGTACTTTGACTGTCCGGAAAGAGGTATGCAATTATGAGAAAAATCGTCATCATACCTGATTCTTTCAAGGGAACCATGCGTTCCGGCGAAATATGCCGGCTGGTCGGACAGGAGGTCCGGCGTTTCTTTCCGGATATTTCCATCCTTCCGATCCCCGTCGCCGACGGCGGAGAAGGTACCGTTGACGCCTTTCTTGCGGCACTTCCGGGCGAACGCATTCCCGTGACCGTCAAGAATCCTTTTCTGGAAGATATGGAATGTTTTTACGGAATTACCGGCCAAAGCAACACGGCCGTGATTGAAATGTCGTCGTGTGCCGGCCTTCCGCTCGCAGAAGGCCGCCCCGATCCGTCACGCACAACGACGTATGGTGTCGGCCAGATGATGACAGACGCTGCAAAACGCGGCTGTACGGAAATCATCGTCGGACTCGGCGGAAGCTGCACGAATGACTGCTGTGCCGGCGCCGCGTCTGCCTGCGGGATCCGCTTTTTCGACAAAGACGGAAACGAATTTCTGCCGACGGGCGGTTCGCTCTCCCGCGTGGCACATATCGATGATTCCGGTCTTGACCCGCTGCTCCGCCGCTGCCGTGTGACCGCAATGTGCGATATCGACTGTACCCTCTATGGAGAAAACGGTGCCGCTTATCTTTTCGCTCCCCAGAAAGGTGCGGACGCGGACATGGTAAAACTGCTTGACAACGGTCTGCGCAGCATCTCGGCCGTGATTGAACACGATCTTGGCAAGAAAAGTGCCGCCCTCCCGGGCGCGGGAGCAGCCGGCGGCATGGGTGCCGGCATGGATGCTTTTTTCGGTGCCGGATTAAAAAGCGGCATCGAAACACTGCTTGATACGATCGGCTTCGATGATCTCGCTCGCGGCGCGGATCTCATCATCAGCGGGGAAGGACGCCTCGACAGTCAAAGCCTTCGCGGCAAGGCCGTGATCGGAACGGCACATCGTGCAAAGAAACTGGGGATCCCGCTGATCGCCGTCGTCGGCGATATCTGCGGTGACATTTCGGATGTTTACGAAGAAGGTGTTACGGCCGTCTTCAGTACGAACCGCGAAGCCATCCCAGGCTCCGAAGCCAAAAAACGCAGCCGCGAAGATCTCGTCCTTGCGGTCGATAATCTTATGCGGCTGCTGAGCAGTCTTCACGTCTGAGTTTATTATTGATTCGTTCTGCCGATCAGCCGTTCCAGCACTGTAAACATGGCATTCGGTTCGATCGGTTTTGAAAGATGCGCGTTCATGCCTGCCTCGATCGCTCTCTTTACATCATCGACATACGCGTCGGCCGTCATGGCAATGATCGGGATCACAGACGCATCCGGCCGTCCGGAGCTGCGGATCTCGGCGGTAGCCTGATAACCGTCCATCTCGGGCATCCGGATATCCATGAGGATCGCCGCGTATTCACCTGGCTTCGACGACAGGAATGCTTCCGTCCCTTCTTTTCCCGTCGAAACAATATCTGTGTTGAGCCCGTACGATTTCAGGATCGCCGCGGCAATCTCCTGATTCATGGAATTGTCTTCGCAGAGCAGAATTTTCTTTCCTTTCAGGCTTTCGTGCCGTGTCTCTTTCTTCCGCGCTACCGCCGTATCGTCCGCCAGCCGCTGAAAGCTGAGACAGACGGTAAATTCCGTGCCTTCTCCCAGTCTGCTTTTTACCGAAATCGTCCCGCCCATCATGATAAGAAGCCGTTTCACGATTGAAAGTCCCAGTCCTGATCCGCTGATATCCGCGCTTTCTTTCGTCCTTTCCTGAGAAAACGGTTCGTAGATTTTAGGAAGAAAGGATTCACTGATGCCGATGCCGTCATCCTTTACAGATGCTTTGACCGCAACCGTTCCGTCCGGGATGTCCGAGCATTCCAGGGTCACAATAACGTGTCCGCCGGTATGCGTAAATTTGGCCGCATTCGACAGCAGGTTTATGAATACTTCCCCGATCCGCATATCGTCGGCCTTTACGACCGCATCGAACGCACGGGACGTATCGATCGTGAACCGGATCTGTCTGGATTCCATCATCGGCTCCACGGCTGTCGCGATATGATCCATGACATCGCTTAACCGCACGGGAACCAGCTTGAGCGATGTCGTGCCGTTCTCGATTTTCTGCAGATCAAGCGTGTCATTGATCAGCGACAGCAGCGTACGGCCGGCACTTCCGATTTTGACAAGGTACTGATCCTTCTCCTCCGCTTCCCTGGACTGCAGCGCCAGCCTGTCATACCCCAGCACCGCGTTTAACGGTGTACGCATATCATGGCTTATATTCGCGATAAACGCCGTTTTCATTTCGTTTGCCCTGTCTGCTTCGAGACGGAGTGACCGCTCATTCTCAAGACGTTTTGCCAATTCCTCCTGAAGCTTGACCTCCGCGCTGACATCCCGGTACGTTGCGTAGAAAACACGGTATTCCGGAGTGATCTCCCGCAGTTTCACTTCTTCCTGGATCCAGCGGTACTGTCCGTCTCCTCCCATCGTTCTGTAACTGTCTACGGTAAAATAATCGGAATCATAATTGTCGCAAAACGTCTTTCGGACACGTTCCAGATCGTCCGGATGTACCCCGGTATACGCATTTTCAAAATACCTTGGGGCCAGGCCGCCGTCCGCGTTTTCGGACGACTCCGGTGTCTTCCCGGCCGGCGTAAATCCAAGGAGCCGGAAAAGCTGGAGATTCACATAAGAAAGCAGAAGATGGTCACGGTCCGGCATATGAAGAACACTGATGCCGCTTGTAATGGAATCCATGATATCCGTAACGCGTCTGGCTTCCGCTTTGGCCAGTCTGGCTTCCCGAAGCTGCTGCCGGTATGCTTCTGTGACGTCCAGCTCAACAAGCAGGACCTCTTCTTTTCGCTCGTCCAGATAATAATGCTGAATTTTGCGGCACATCACTTCATCCGGATGTCCCGTATAGTAACCGGGTACGGTCAGCTCGAATGCACCGTCCTGATCGAGCGCCTCACGGATCGACGCGGCTGAGCTCTTTCTGAGATATTCTTCCCTTGCTTCATCCGCAATCCAGTTTGCGGCTGCAAAATGCCGGATGTCATCAAAGTCCAGAAGCGTGCCTGCCGGTTCCATTTTTTCATGGTATTTCGGCAGAAGCTTCGGGTTCACATTCAGAAATTCAATTTTGTTTCTGTTCAGGTGAAGGATCCCGATGAAATCGTATTCCTTTTCCGTGACGATGCTGAAAACCTTTCTTCGGTACCATGCTGCCGTGATATCCCTCGAAAAGGTGACTGCTTCGACATGTCCGTTCCGTGGGTTGCTGATCATGTTCATGATACTTCTGACGTAAATGACACGTTCGCTGTCCGTATAAACCGGAAACTCGGCGCTTACCTGTTTCCTGCCTTCCCTGAACATTTTCAGAAACGTGTCCCGCCTGCAGCTTTGGATGAAGTGCTCTCTGTCTTCCTTTTTCCCGATAAAAGACGCGCACTTTTCAAAGAAGCCGTCAACCGTGCTGCTTTCCAACTTCCGGATCAGATACGCGGATGTTCCCTGTGCTTCCCCGCACAGATTCGACGTCAGATCCATCTGCACCGTACAGAGTGAGTGCTCCGCCGTCAGAAGAAGCGACTGCAGTGATTCCTGATAATATTTATGCTCGGATTCCGCAAGCTCCAGCTCCGCGTTCTTTTCTTTTGTTATATCCGAAATGACCGAAAAAACCTCGTCTGCTCCTCCCTGACGGAAGGAAGGATTGATTTCGACGCGAAGCCACTTATAGCGATTCTCTGCGGTGCGGTAGCGAAAGGTAAACCTGTTCGGGCATCCGCTTTGGAGCGGCTTCATTAACTCCGCCGTCACATTCTTCCGGTCACCAGGATGGATCCGCGCAGCAAAATATGCCTGATCCCCGCTCATCAGATACCGGACATTTGTTTCCAGGATCTCACAGATCTTGCTGTTCGAGGCAACATAAGAAGGTTTTCCGTTCTCGTTTTTATAGACTGCGATTCCTGCGGGAATATTGTTTACAAGATCTTCCAGCTCTTTATGCTTCCGTGCCTCTTCCTGCTTTTTCGCCATCGAATCCGTAATATCCGTATCAATGACATAAAACCATCCCTTGCCGCTGCCGTCGATGATAAAATGACCTTCGTCATGGACCCAGATCATCGCACCGTCTTTCTTTTCGATCCGGTATTCACACGTATCGTAATCTCCGTTCCCGTGGATCTGCATGCTGATCTCGTGCAGAACGCGGCTGCGGTCCTCCTGGCAGACCATCATGGAAAAACGGTTCCCGAATTTTTTCCGGAATTCTTCCCGTGTGTATCCAAGCATATCCAGCATGTTTCGGCTTACGTATACAAACTGGTCGTCTTCTTCCGCCGAATAAACAAAAATTCCCCCAGGCGTATTCGCCGCGATCGCATCTGGCATATCCGGAAATATTTCTATCAGCTGATCTTTCGTATATTCCATGGCAGTCTCCTGTTTTTTCAAGATACAAGGCTTTATTAGATTGTTTTACTGTTTCAAACCTGATATTATCATTATATCAGGATATAAGGTTTTGCGGGAAGGTGAATTCAATGAATAAGAAAAAAGATTCCAGGCTTTTCGAGAAGAAGTGGTACGAGCTTGCGATCAGGGGCGCCCGTCTCGCAGTATGGGAATATGATATCGCATCAAAGCAGCTGATCATCCCTGACGGGGAAAACAGTACCTTTGCCATGGAACGGTACGGTTTTACATGCAATACGATAGAAAACGTTCCGGAAAGCATGCTGAGGCTCGGCCTTACCGATGAAGACCGTGCTGCCTTTCTGCATCTTTACGATGAAGTTTTTGCCGGGAAAAAATATGCCACGGCCGATATATGGTTCCGCAGAACACCGGAAGATGAGCCTTCCTGCGAGCGCATTACGTATTACGTCGTGCGCGGTGAAGACAGAAAGCCGGTCCGCGCGTACGGCGTCGGGTCAGATATCACACCGCAGAAGCAGGAAGAGCTGCGGTTCCACAATTCCATACAGTCGATCCTTTCGGCCAACCCGGAATCCCTCTGCACCTTTCAGCTGAACCTTTCGCGCGACCTGTGCTTTGAGGGGCACGGTGTTTCCTCTTTTATTCTCAGGTCGCTGCAGTCGGACACAGCATCCGGACTGTTTGAAAACTGCCGGGAAATGATCCCCTTTCAGGAAGACCGGGATCAGTTTCTCACTGTTTTCGACCGTCAGAAGCTTCTGGACGCCTTTGCTTCCGGCGTTCGCAATCCGCATCTTGACTATCACCGCAAGGACGAAAACGGAAAAATATTCTGGGTCCGTACGTTTTTGAATATGCTTAAGAATCCGGATTCCGGAGATATCGAGGGCATCATCTACTCCCTCGACATCTCACGTGAAAAACAGCAGGAAGATATTTTCAATATCCTGGCGGATAAAGAATATGATTTGATCGCACTTCTTCATCTCGACACGGGAACGGTGGAAGCGATCCATTTAAGTCCTTCTCTCCTTTCCGAATACAGACGTACCTTCGAGAAAGCAGGCTCCGTCGCCGATTTTGTGACGATGCGCGAGAACGGCGCTTCTGCCTGGGTCGCGCCGGAGGACCGCGAAAAATACCTGAAGGGAACCGATGCCGGCCTGATCCGCCGGAAGCTTGACGAAACAGGCAGCTATGAACTGACCGTACGTGGGAATGCAGCCGGTCACGGCACCGTATACAGAAAGCTGCAGCATTATTATCTCAATGAACTGAAAAAAGAAGTTTTGATCATCGATTCCGACGTGACACAGCTCTGCCTGCTTCAGCAGAAAGAGCTGGAAACGGAAAAGCGTCTTCGTCTGCAGGCAACGGCGGCAAACGAGGCCAAATCCGAGTTTCTTTCCCGCATGAGCCATGATATGCGAACACCGCTGAACGGGATCATCGGCATCACTTATCTGCTGAATGAAATGGATCTTCCGGAAAAGGCATACGAATCTCTGCGGAAGATTGATACCTCGTCCAAATTTCTCCTGGGCCTGATCAATGACGTCCTTGATATGACGAAAGCAGAAAAACACAAAATCGAGCTTCACCCGGAGCCGTACCTGGCAAAAGAATTTTACGACTACCTTGACGCAGTCATCCGGCCGCTCTGTCAGGAAAAGAGCCAGGCCTTCCTCGTATCGATGGAACCACCGACAGACCGTGTCCCTTTATATGACAAGCTGCGTTTTAACCAAATCCTGTTCAACCTGCTTTCCAATGCGGTCAAGTATACACCGGAGGGCGGTACCATCGAATACCGCGTCACCTTCGGCGTACCGGACAGCGGCGGGAGAATGCCTGTCCATATCCGGATCAGCGACAACGGTATCGGCATGAGCAAGGATTTTCAAAAGATTCTTTTTGATCCCTTTTCGCAGGAAAACCGAAGTGATGCTTCCGTTAACCGTGGTACAGGCCTCGGGCTTTCCATCGTGAAGCAGCTGGTGGAAGCCATGGGCGGAAGTATTTCAGTCAAAAGCGAAATCGGCAGAGGCACAGCCTTTTTTATAGATATGGACATCGACACGATCCCTGCCGCAAGCCTCGCACCGCCGTCTCCTGTGATGACCGGCCAGACGATTTCCCTTGGCGGCAGACACGTGCTTCTTTGTGAAGATCATCCGCTGAATCAGGAGATCGCGAAAACGCTGCTTTCCGAAAAGGGCATGCTCGTTGAAATCGCCGATAACGGTCAGCGCGGAACCGAGCTGTTCGCGAAATCGAACGTTGGCTTTTATGACATCATACTCATGGACCTTCGTATGCCGGTAATGGACGGATATGAAGCGACTGCTGCGATACGTGCTCTTCCGCGTCCCGATGCCAGGACTGTTCCCATCATCGCCATGACAGCAGACGCTTTCCGCGACGACGTAAAGAAATGTTTGAATGCCGGAATGAACGGGCACATCGCCAAGCCGATCAATCCGACATCCCTGTACCGCACGATTTCCGATTTTTTAAGAAAGGTGAGCCTGCAATGACTTATTCCTATCTTCCCTACGCGATCACAGAAGTATACTGCATGGTCTATGCAGTGACGATTCTGTTCCGTTTAAACAGCAGCATCGGTTCCGAACATGAGGTCCGGGAGCTGCGTTATATGATCTATTCCTATCTTGCCATGCTGTCGACAGACATCCTGTGGGCACTTACGGAAGACCGTCTCCTTTATATTCCCCGCTTTGCCTATACCGCCATAAACGGTATAACCATAGCGTCCATATCGCTCGGCTGCTACTTCTGGTTTAAGTTTGTCGAAGACCGCCTTCACTCTTCCTTTATGGACAAAAAATTCTATACGATTCTGGTCAACGCACCGATTATTTTTATCTGTGTGCTTGACTTCATTTCCTTTTTCACCGGATGGATCTTTTATATCGATCAAAACGGCAGCTATGAAACTTCTTCCTTTTTCGACATTCAGACGGTCGTCAACTATTTCTACCTGCTGATTCCGACGCTCACCTCCGCCGTCCGGGCAGTACGGACCCGTTCAAAGCTGCAGAAATCCGAATACAGAACGTATGCTATCTACATGATCGCTCCGCTCATCGCCGGCTTTCTGGAAGACATCATACCGAACGTCCCGGTCCTCGCGCTGAATATTTTCATGGTGATCCACCTTCTGTTCCTGATGATCCAGAATATGCAGATCTACAACGACGCATTGACAGACCTGAACAATCGAAGAAGGTTCGACCAGTTTCTGGAGGAATGTATGCCGGGTGTATCCGCGGAATCTCCGCTCACGCTCTTTATGCTTGACATCAATTCCTTTAAACTGATCAATGACAATTTCGGACATATCGAAGGTGACCATGCCCTGAAAGCGTTTGCCTCGTTTCTCAAAGCGGCAGCCGCCAGATACAACGCTTTTATCGCGCGCTACGGCGGCGATGAATTCTGTCTCGTTATAAACAGCAGCAGCCATACGCCGGAAGAAATCGAAAAGGAACTTCACGAGCTGCTCCGCCAGTCGCAGAAAAAAGCGACAGGCTACACTCTTACGGCCAGCATCGGCTATGCCGTCTGCAACATTCCGGACTGCGATCCCGCCACACTGCTCGGCCGCGCAGACGATATCCTGTACCAAAACAAAAAAGCATGGCACCTTGCCAATCAGGCACGGTAACATCTGCTTTTCCGCAGAAAAAGAGTCCTTTGTCTAATTTGTTAAAATCTTGTCGCCTTCCGGCTGTAAAGGCAATTTCCGTTCCGTATCAGACATGGTATAATAGTTAAAAAACTAGGAGGAAATCAAAATGAAAACCGCTGTTGTTTTTTACTCCTTTACAGGCATGACGAAGAAATTCGCAGAGGACGAAGCCCGCAGGGACAACGCGGAGCTGATCGAAATCAAAGAAAAGAAACCGTATTCCAAACCCGGCGCCTATATTTTCGGTTCCTTACACGCCAGAGGGCGGAAGAAAGCCGTGATCGAACCCGGCACTGCTGATTTTGACAGCTTTGACCGGATCCTGGTTGCGGTTCCTCTCTGGGCCGGATTTCCGGCGCCGCCGTTCAACAACATTCTGGAGCTTCTTCCCGGGAACACGGAAATCGAACTGTTTATTACTTCCGCCAGCGGGAATTCCGGCGGCAGCAAAGAAAAAACAATATCCTTTGCCGCTTCGAAAAATATCCGGATCGTAAAATACCAGGATATCAAAACAACCGTATAAAGAAAGGTATGACGCATAACCGGCAGTCTGAATCTGAATTTGTATTTCCCTTTTCGTTTTCACAGAAACAGCTTGACTTTTCCGAAAAGCGATGTATTATTGTATTATATTATTAATACACTTGTACAATAATACATAGGGGTGAAATTATGAATACGATGATTATCGAAACACGCAGTGTATGCAAGAAATACGGCAGCTTTTCCGCAGTCTCCGATATGGATATCCGTGTAAGGAAGGGAAGCGTATATGCCCTTATCGGCCAGAACGGAGCCGGCAAGACAACACTGCTCAAGATGCTGTGCGGGCTGACCCCTGTTACCTCTGGTGAGATCTCACTTTTCGGGGAATGTTCACCGCGCGGACTTGAAAAGGTACGCGCACGGACCGGTGCGATGATCGAAACGCCCGCGTTTCTGCCATACCTTTCCGCAAAGGACAATCTGAAATATCTGTGTATTCAGCGTGGGGAAAACAGAGAGGACTCTATAAACAATGTTCTGAAATTCGTTGGCCTGGATGACACCGGCAAGAAGCACTTCGGCAGTTTTTCACTCGGAATGAAGCAGCGTCTGGGTCTTGCGCTTGCAGTAATGGACGATGCAGAGCTTCTCATTCTGGACGAACCGATCAACGGTCTCGATCCGATGGGCATCAGAGAATTCCGGGACATCATTCTGCGCCTGAACAAAGAGAAGGGAATAACCGTACTGATATCAAGCCACATTCTCGGCGAGCTTTCTCAGATAGCCACCGATTACAGTTTCATCGATCACGGTAGGCTGCTCCGTCACGACACAGCGACGGAACTCATGGAAAAGTGCCGCAGTTTTCTGCGCATCGATGTGGATGATATCGCCAAAGCGTCTGAAGTACTGCGCGGAACACTTGGATGTACAAAATTCACATGCAGCGGCAATACGATTCACATGGAAGAGCGCATGGATGAACCTGAAGAATTTGTGCAGGCGCTGACGAAAAGCGGTATTGCCGTCTTCCAGATCTGCAGGGAAGGCATCAGTCTTGAACAGTACTTTATCGATCTGATCAAAGGAGGAAACGCAGATGCTTAGATTAATACACGCAGATTTATTCAAAGTCTTTCATCGTCCTGCTTTTTATATCATGCTGGCGGTTCTGCCGGGACTTGCCGCACTAATTGTAATGATGCAGCAGGACGGAGGCACGTTTACGGAGATGTTCAGTATGTCTCGGTTTCTTCTGGTCTATCCGGCAGCGCTTCTGCCGCTTATTACACAGCTCACGATTGGTGAAGAATATCGGGAACGCACGGTCAAGAATACGATCGAATACGGAACCGGCCGAGGACTTTATTTCTCAGCGAAGCTGATATCCACAGTTATTCTCGGCGCGATACTGACAGCAGCAGTCTTTGGAGTCTATTTCGGAACAGCCGCGCTTATATTGCCTGTCGGAGACGGCGTCACAGGCGTGCTTGCCGCAGACATTCTCACCCGTATCGGCGCTGCTTTCACCGTATGCGTCGCGGCAGCGGTTATGTCCATGTTTCTGCTGACCGTCTTCGGGCGGAGCGCAATGGCAATTTTTGCCTATTACGGCATCCTGTATCTGTCTAATCTGATCCTGGTGCTCTTCCGTTTAAGCAGTCTCGTTCCATATCTCCTTAAGACGCAGTTTTCTTCTCTTTCCGGCAGGACCCCTCCGGATTACGGGTTCGTCCTCACGGTATCAGCCGTAACCTTTGCGGTGTTCTTCGCAGGCGGGCTTGCTGCGCTGAGAAAGAAAGATATGGCATAACCTTTCATTGAAAAACAACGTGTTTCAGCCTTTGGGTGGATGACAAAGCACACTTTATCCTGCGCTGTATGAAAAATCCGGCGGCGCCATTGCTGCCGGCAGCGTACAAACGCTTTCCCATTACTCCGCCAGCTTTTCAATGCCGTGTGTAAGCAATTCCCCGGTCAGCGCAATGATCCGCTCCAGCGGGATCTTTTTCCCGTCTGCTGCCCACTGTCGGTACATATTGTTCGAGCTTTTCGTCAGGAAAATATTAACAATATTCTGTTCCTCCTTCGGAAGATGCGCATAAGGGTTATGTCTCGCACGGTTATGCTGCATCAGCGTGACGCGGAGCGTTTTGTCAAAAAATTCCTGATATTCCGGAGCGCACATGAGGCGCTCCACATACGGCTCCTGCCGGCTGAAGAATTCGAAGAATACGCGGTTTACCTCTTTCATCGGCATGTTCGCCGGAATCTGGTCGATTTCCCTGTAATACGCATTTGCTATATCCTGGATCATGTCTTCAAACAGTGCTTCGATGCACGTATAGTGCAGGTAAAAGGTTTTGCGGTGGATCTGGGCCCGACTCGTCAGCTCTTTGACCGTCATTTCCGACGGTTCCATTTCCATGATCATTTCGATAAAAGCCTTTCGGATCGCCGCGTTCGTCTTTTTGACGCGAAGGTCCGTTTTTTCTGGCTGTTCCATGTAAATACCTCCTTCTGAGATAATATCCACTTTTTTAAATGTGCGGCATAAACCCCATGATCTGAATACTGGAAATTGAATATCCAGTTTTAAAATATTATACTAACCTTACGGTAATAAATCAACATGAGGATATTATCAGCGAGGTGCCGGATGAATAACAGGATTCTGCTGAAATGCGATACCATTCGTATTCCGGCAGTCATGAACAACACAGCTGCCGCCCGTGATTTTAAACGAAGACTTCCGGTCACTGTATCGGGCAGACGATCGGCAGACAGCTATTCTTTTCCGGTGGCTGTCGGCTGCTTTGACCCGGAGGAAACGCAGACTGACTGGAAAGCCGGGGATATTTCGATTTCCGGCGGCCGGCTCAGAGTTTTTTTTGACGGCGGGGAAGCATCCGTAAATTTTGCAGGCGCAACAGTGATCGCGCATATCCGAAAAAGAGATCTGCATCTCATCCATAAATTTCCCGACAACGTACGGCTTACAATAGAAGCCGCAGAATAAAAGGAGGTACACAGCAATGGCAGAAAAGCAGACAGCAGGAAGAAGCCAGCTTGGTGATTTTGCCCCAAAATTCGCCGAACTGAACGATGATGTATTATTTGGTGAGGTTTGGTCGAGGGAAGAGGAACTTTCTCTCCGCGACCGTTCCCTGGTAACGGTAGTCGCTCTGATGTCGCAGGGACTCACGGATTCGTCCTTCCGTTTCCATCTCGAATCGGCAAAAAAGAACGGGATCACGAAAACAGAAATCGCGGAAATCCTGACACACGCAGCCTTCTATGCAGGATGGCCAAAGGCATGGGCTGCATTCCGGATGGCAAAAGAAGTCTGGGCGGACGATAATGTGAAGGCAGAAGCAATGGAAAGACATGCGTCATCCATGATTTTCCCGATCGGAGAACCAAACGACGCGTTTGCGGAATACTTCGTCGGACAGTCATACCTTGCCGCGCTGACGATTGATCAGGTACCGATCCACAATGTTACATTCGAACCGGGATGCAGGAATAACTGGCACATCCATCACGCGGACAAGGGCGGCGGCCAGATCCTCGTCTGTGTCGGCGGATACGGCTGGTATCAGGAAGACGGGAAACCGGTGCAGTCTTTGAAGCCGGGAGATGTCGTTAATATCCAGCCCGGTGTCAGGCATTGGCACGGTGCAAAGAATCATTCCTGGTTCAGCCACCTGTCCATCGGCGTTCCCGGCGAGAACGCTTCAACCGAATGGCTGGAGCCGGTGAACAGCGAAGAATATGCAAGGCTGGACTGACGGAGGAAAATTCTTTTACTGCATCTTATTCTTCTTTCATCCATTCGACCATGTCACGTACGGTCTCCTCAAGGCTGCGCACGGTATAATGCAGCTCCCGCTTTGCTTTTTCGTTGGAAAAGCTGCTGTTGCCCGATACCGTGCTGAGGGTATAGGATGTGTAAAGCGGTCTGCTTCCGCGAACATGCGAATAAGCACCGATGAACGGAACCGCAAGCTTCGCGATCGATACAGGCAAAGCCGGAACCTGCCTGCGCCCGCAGTATTTGCCGGCCAGGGACAGCAGCTCTTTCAATGAAACAGCTGTTCCGCTGAGGATGTAGCCCTGCCCTCTGACCCCGTATTCAGCAGCGAGAATACAGCCATGAGCAGCGTCTCTCACATCGACGAAATCATATCCGCCTTTTACGCAGGCCGGCAGCTTCCCTTTCATAAATTCACCTGTCATCTGAATCAGATGATTCCTTCCTTCGTCATAAGGGCCAAGAATTCCTGAAGGAAAGACGATAACGGCATCAAGTCCGTCTGCGGCAGCATCCAGGACAGCCTGTGCCGCTTCCGCCTTTGTTTTGGCATATCCGCCGTTTACCCGTTCCGCAGAGAACGAATCGGGCTCCCGCATGATCTGTCCTTTCGGCAGCTCGGGGATTGCATGGACTGAACTCACATGTACAAGCCGCCGAACCTTATATTCCGAGCAGAGCCTTAGGATATTCCGAACGCCGCCTACATTAACATCATGCAGATTCGGCGGCATCTCTTTGGCGATCGAAATCAAGGCCGCCGTGTGGATAACATAAAGCTCCCGTCCTTCTCCCTGCTCAAACAGGCAGCGAAGACTGTCCGAATCACAGACATCACCTGTAAAATACGTGACTTTCGGGCTGTTTACTATCGGTATCTCGCCGGGTAAGAGCAGTCCGTACACTTCGCTGCCGGAATCGATCAGCTCTCTGAGGATCGTACTGCCTAAATGTCCGGCTGCACCTGTGACAATATATCTTTTAATGGCTGCTTCCTGTTTCCCGTTCGCCTTCATACCGCACAATCCTTCCCTTCCCCGAATTGACATCTACAGCCTGTAATATTATAATATCGTCATGGTGTTGATTTAACAATAGACTGATGATTCATGAATGATGTAAAATCAACGCAGCAAGGGGGAAGTGTCGATATGGCAGTGATCAATCAACGTTCAAGACTGACGGCCAGACTTTTTCATGAAAGCCTTCTCGTGCTTCTAAAGCAGAAAAACATCGACAAAATAACGGTAAAAGAACTGTGCGAGAAAGCAGAGCTTAACCGCACTACCTTTTACCTGCATTACGGAAAGCCTGCCGATATACTGCTTGAAATTGAAAATGAACTGATACAGAAGACCCAGGTATACTTGCAGGATCTAAAAGAAGAGAATGCCGTCTCCCGTCTAAAGTCTCTGTTAGAATACATTCGTGACAACCGTGAAATGTTTCGGACTATATTGTGCGAACATGGAACCGACTCTTTTCGGCTGCGGTTTTTCGAGAGTGTTTTTCCGGACGGTGTATTGGCAGAGCCATTGAAACACGATCAGGAACTCAAGAGCTATGCTGAGGGATATCTTGTCGGCGGCGCTTTTGCCGCTGTTTATACATGGATCCTCCATGACTGCACACTGCCTTCCGGGCGGCTGGCAGAATTGATTTATGGATTTTCAGACAGCGCTGCTGCTTTTTTAGAGAAATGAAGCGTTTACCTCTCATTCGGCCGGGTCATGCAGCGGCTCAGCGCATCGTAGAGCTTTGCCGGTTCAATGGGTTTTGAAATATGCCCGTTCATTCCGGCATCGAGGCATTTCTGTATGTCGTCATCGAATGCATCTGCCGTCATGGCGATGATCGGAATGGTTTTCGCGTCTGCTCTGTCCGAACGGCGAATCTGTTCCGCCGCTTCGATCCCGTTCATGACAGGCATCTGGATATCCATCAGGACCGCGTCAAACGTTCCCGGCCTGCAATTCATAAATTTCCGGACACCTTCTTCGCCGTCGTTCGCCATATCGACAGTCATGCCTTCATCATTCAGCAGCGCCGCCGCGATTTCACGGTTCAGCTCATTGTCCTCGCAGAGCAGAACATTCCGGCCTGAAAGGCACTGGCCTGCAGATGCAGAAACATCTTTCTCTGCTGCGGTTCCGCCGTCCGCCTCTTCAAAATGGAATCGAACCGTAAATACCGTGCCTTTTCCCTTTTCGCTTTCGGCCTGGATCGTTCCGCCCATCAGATCCACAAGCTGCTTTACGATGGACAGGCCGAGCCCCGTTCCTACCGATTCGAAGCCGTACTGCTTTTCCTGGATAAACGGTTCAAAGATATGCGGCAGAAATGCCGGATCCATTCCGATTCCATCGTCGCCTACTTCCATAACAGAATCCAGGCTCGAATCCTTTTGCATATCGTTATAGAACCGTACTCTTACATGTCCGCCTTCCGGTGTGAATTTTACGGCATTTGAAAGAAGATTCAGCAGAATTTTCTGGAAATTCAGTCTGTCGACCAGAATGATGCGGTCCGTCACACCGGAGGAATCCGCTGTAAACGAAATCTTCTTCTTTTCCGCCGCCTGGCGTATTGGAATGATGATCGATTCAAAAAGCTCCTTCGCATGAACAGGCTCCGGATTCAATTCCAGCTTTCCGCTGTTTGCTTTCGAGAGGGTCAGCGTATCGTTGATCAGCTCCAGCAGAAGACTGCCGGATGTCTGTATTTTGGAAACGTATTCTTTCCTGGTCTGCTCCGAAATATCATCTTTTTGCGCCAGCTGCGCGAAACCGAGAACTGCATTCAGCGGTGTGCGCATATCGTGACTGATGTTCGCGAAAAACTGGTTGCGGTCATCTGTGTTCTTTTTTATTTCCGCCACCAGAACTTTCTGCTTCTCTGTTTCTGCCTGCGCCGCCAATACAGCCGTACGTTCCTTCTGTCTTCTTCTGAGCAGAACGATTGCCCAAAGAAGGCCGATCACCAGTGTCAGAAGGACACAGACGAGTGAAATGATGATGGCAGGCGGTATTCTGGAAATCGTCGTATTCAGGTCATCCTGCGGCATGGTGTCTTTTGTTGCGATGCCGATGAAATCGCCTTTTGTCGCGGCAATGCCTTTGTTCATGATGGAACAGAGGACCGGATTGTCCTCCCGGACGGCTGCACAAAGGTCATAGCTGATCCCGGATATCGGAATGATGCTGTAGGCAGCGGAATTCATCCGGCCGGTCAGCCATGTCGTGCTGTAAAGCCCCACAAGCACGGCATCTGCCTTTCCGCTTTTTACCGCATTGTAGCAATCCTGCGCGTTATTGTATTTCATTATGGAAGCGTCGGGAAACATTCTGCTGACACCAGGCTTCAGTGCGTCTGAAATCGTAGACGGCGCAGCGATCCTGGTCTCCCCGGAAACGTCCGTTCCGGAGCTCGTAAGCATGATGCAGCTGACGTTGGAAATGCTGTCCGTCAGCAATAATTCGTTCTGATAGGCGTTGATGAGCCCGTTGCCATAAATGCCGAGAATATCCGACTCTCCGTTTCGTACGGACTCCATCGCTTCATCGTAGGAACCATACACGGAAAAGCTGAATTTCAACCCGGTCCATTCTGCCAGGCGCTGATAATAGTCCGGGATGATGCCTTTGTCGGAGCCGTCATCGTTTTTTCCAAAATATGGCATTTCATTGCCGGCCACGGCGACCCGCGTCACCGGATTATCCGCAGCATACGCTTCCTCGGAGGAAGAAAGCGGAAGAATATTGGTCCGGAACTGTGTTTCATATTTGATTCTCAGATCTGTAAAATACTCTGCATTTCCGGAAAGGATCTGTGAAACTGCCGCGTCTACTTCGTTCTTCAGCTCAACATCATCTTTCCTGAACGCGAACGCATACGGCTCCGGAAGGAATTTCAGGATCGCGCGGAACTGCGTTGTGTAATTCTCACCGCCGAGGACACTGTAAATCCCGCCGTCAATTTCGCTGCTCTGCAGGGCTTCGGTCATGTCGTCGATCGTTTTATACTCGGTTATCAGGGGAGAAACGAAATGCTTTCCGCACCACGTGCGGAACTCCGTATTATTTGCATAAGAAGAGAGTACCCCGATCTTCATATCGGAAATCTGACTGATATTTCCGTAGTCCCAGCGATTGTCATCCGCACGTACGACAAGGGTACTGTTGTTCGTTCCCATCTTTTCGTCCGTAAACAAAAACTGCGTTTCCCGTTCCGGAGTAACTGCCACATCCGCTACGATATCATACGTACCGTTATCCAGATTCTCCAGAAAATCCGGGTCCATGCTGGAATCGATAAATTCGACTTGAAAGCCTGCCTTTTGGGAAATATCGATCATGCTCTCGACATCCATGCCGCTCCATACTCCGTTTTCATCCTGATCGGCAAACGTCGTATTGTTGAGGACTGCTACCTTGACCGTCTGCCGGTCCTCCTGCGTTTCCGCTTTCGCCGGAACGGGATAAAATCCGGCCAATAAGACAGCTATTAACATAACAATGAGAATTCTTCCGACTTTTCCTTTTCTTTTCATACTGTTCATTCCCTGTTCCCGCAATTGATAATGTAACAGTTTCTGAAAATCGTCCGGCAGAAATATAATCACTATGTTGAGATTTATTTATAAAAGTATAAATTACTACATTTTTTAGTATATCCTGAAGTAAATATCAGTTCAAGTAATTATTATGCTCTTCTCTGAAATAAACTTCCCTGTACACAAAATAAAAAGCAGGAGAAATCGAAAATTTTCTCCTGCCAGAATCATAAGCCCGATCTTTGTTTCAGCCGCAGACCCGGAAAAAATCTGCCATTTCCTTCATCCGTTCCTCCTGATCCACGGAAAACGGGCATCTGGAATTGCAGTGTCCGCAGGCAATACAGTCCTCCGCGTGATGCTCCAGTTCTCTGTAATGCTGCACAGCCATGTCATCTCCGTTTTTTGCCAGATCATAATACTTATTGGCCAGGCCAATATCGATCCCCTGCGGGCATGGCTGGCAATGATTGCAGTAGACGCATTTTCCCACCGCATCCGCCGGACTGAAGGAACCGATCACCGAATAATCTGTTTCCGCTTCGGACACCTCATAATAGCGAAGCACGTTTTCCACCTGCTTCTTCGTCGTCATGCCCGGCAGCACGGACAGCACACCAGGACGATCCAGCGCGTACCGGATACACTGATAAACCGTCAGCGCTTTGCCGAACGGAGAAAGCTTCGCATCCAGCAGCTGACCGCCGGAAAAGGGCTTCATGACCGTGATGCCGATCCCTTCGCTTTCGCATCTGCGGTATACCGCAGTCCGTTCGTCCACACTGCCGTTGGCATAATCGCCTTTTTGATAATCGTATGCGGGATTCACAGAAAACATAAGCGTCTCGACTGATATTTCGTCCAGCACATTCTGAATCAGCCCCGGAGTATGGGAGGACAGCCCGATATGCTTTACCACGCCCTGCTCCTTCATCTTCATCAGATACGTCAGTGATCCGCTTCGTTTATATCGTTCCCAGTCTGAAACCTCGTCCAGGCAGTGGATAAAACCATAATTGATATAATCGGTTCTTAAGGCTGCAAGAATACGATCGATGTTTCGCATGACCTGATCCGGATCCGTTGACCAGCCGTACGTTCCCTGGTCGTAACAGGCGCCGAAATGGATCTGGTAGTATATGTTCGCTCTTACGGATGAAAGGGCTTTGCCGTAATACGGAAAGCAGCGGGAATCCGCCGATGCCATATCAAAATAATTGATGCCGCCCTCATAAGCCGCTGACAATGCTTCTGCTCCTGTAGCTTCCTCGACCTCGGAAATGTAGGAAGAGCCAAAGCCGATCTCACTGATCCGGTCACCTGTTTTTTTATGTGTTCGATATTTCATGATGATTTTCCTTTTTTTGCCATCTGCCGGGTTAACGTCCGATACAGGCTGTCCGGGTCTATGGGTTTCGCCAGGTGCCCATCCATGCCGGCGTCCATGCACTTCTGTATGTCGTCTTCAAACGCGTCCGCGGTCATGGCGATGATTGGAACAGTCTTTGCATCCGGCCTTTCAAGACAGCGAATGGCCTTTGAAGCCTCAATACCATCCATTACCGGCATGCGAACATCCATTAAAACGGCATCATATTCGTCCCTGGCGCTTTCCGCAAAAGTGCTGACACCGACCCGGCCATTTTCTGCGTAATCCACATCCACGCCCTTGTCTTTCAGCAGTGCCAAAGCGATCTCACGATTCAAAGCATTGTCCTCACAAAGCAGGACCTTCTTGCCATGAAGATTTATCTGCGCTTTTTCATCTTCCGCGGCAATCAGATCGCCAGCATTTTTCGCTTCTTCGAAGTGCAGACGAACTGTAAAAGTTGTTCCTTTTCCAACTTCACTCTTTACGTCGATGGTACCACCCATCTTATCGATCAGCTGCTTTACTATAGACAGTCCGAGTCCAGTACCGACAGCCTCATATCCATGCCGCAGTTCCTGCTTGAAAGGCTGAAATAAGTGAGGCAGGAAATCAGGTGAAATTCCGATACCGTCATCGCTGACAATCAGAAGAGAGTCCGGATCATCGCCGGCAGGCGGTTCATTGTATATGCGAATGCTGACATGTCCGCCTTCCGGTGTAAATTTGACGGCGTTTGACAGCAGGTTCAGAAGAATCTTTTCAACATTAAGGCAGTCAGCCATAATCACGCGGTCTGCTGCGTTGGTATAGTCGACGGTGAAAGTAATATTCTTTCTTGCTGCTGCCGCTTTTACGGGCGTGATGATTGCTTCGAACATTTCCCGCGCCCTGACCGGTTCAAGATGAAGCTCAAAGTTTTTGCTGCGTGTTTTGGAAATGGTGAGAGTATCGTTAATCAGGTCCAGGAGCAGTTTCCCGGAAATTTCGATTTTTTGAAGATACTCGTTCTTCTTCTCGATGCTGTTTTCTTTCTCTGCCAATCCGGCAAACCCAATCACCGCGTTCAGCGGTGTCCGCATGTCATGACTGATATTGGAAAAGAACGCATTGCTTTCTTTATTGGCTATTTCTTCGGCATTCAATTCCATTGACCGACGCGCTACCTCGGCCTCTTGATAGGAAAGCCTCTCCTTTTCTTTTTGCCGATGCCTGAGGTTCACCAGCAGGATGGCCAAAACGATTGCGAAGCAACACATAATTGTGGCAAAGCCAAAAAGCCAGGAGACCGGTATCCGGTTCAACGTTGCCTGCAAGGATGAGTCGCTTTCCTGAGAATGCTTGATAATCAACTCATTCATGGTTGTCGCGTTGGAATAGCGGATGCAGCGGTTCAGAATTGAGAGCAGGGTCCTGTCGTTTGCAGAGGAAAGTCCCGCCGCCAGGCGATAGGAAAGTCCGTTCATGACAGTAATGTTTAATGAGTCCGTCCTGCCGCTGTTCATATAATAATTGGCAGAATAGGTATTCATCACTGCACCTTCGGCGTCTCCATTTTTCAGCGCCTGCATACATTCAGCAGTGGTATTGTATGTTTTAACGGTGACATCTGTACCCGCAATACTGTTTCCAACGGTTGAAAGCAGGTAGGACGGAACCGCCATGGTATTGATGTGGTCTGCACCCCGCAGCGTTACCTGAGTAAGCGCCATGCCAATGAAAGAATTGGTCAGTAAGATATTATCCTTAGAAGCTTCCACGGCATCGTAAACCATAGCCCCGGCAATGTCGGCCTTACCGCTTTTTACCGCTTCAATGATGTCATCCTGCGTGTCATAGCCCTTGAAAGAAAATTGAAGGCCGGAAATCTGAGATATCCTGTTAAAATAGTCTATTGTTGCACCTGTCAAGGTGCCGTCTCTCTCCAGGCAGGAGAAGGGCGCGCTGTTGTTCAGGACCGCAACAGACAATTCCCCGCTTGCGGCAATATAGCTTTGCTCTTCTTTTGTGAATACCGGGGCCTGCTGCTGATTTGCAATATAGTATTTACTGTAGAGGTTCCCCGCGAAATCCGGCGTTTCAATGGTGATCTCTTCCAGGGCGCCATTCAGCTGTTCCATCAGCTCCGTATGGTCTTTCGGCATGCCGATGTACATCTTCATCGGGGAAAATTCTTTGATGATGCGGTAAGTACTGCTGGAACCCAGATAGGAAATGGCAACTGCGTCCAGACTTCCGTCGTCCAGGGCTTTTAACAAATCCTCCGTTGAAGGCATGGGGATGATATTTGTGTTCAGTCCCTGTTCTCCTGCCCATTCACGGAATTTTTCGCCGTCATAGGAATCTGAAAGGATGCCGACCCTCTTGCCTTCCAGCGCGGAACAATCATTATATGCAATCGTATCATTTGTCGGCGGTACGATGATTGTAACATAAACCGCGCCCATATCGTAGCTTGAAAGAAGCAGCGTATTTGCCCTCTCTTCCGTATAGAAGAGCGAAGGCAGAAGATCAATCTCACCGGTTTGAAGCGCAGCATACGCATCCTCAAAGCTACTGAAATCTATATATTGATATTGCCAGTTTGTATATTTGGAAATCTCATATAAGTATTCCACATCATACCCACAGTAATTCCCATTATTATCTTTGTAATAATAATCGCTGTCAAAATAATAGCCGATTTTGACGACTTGATCATGATTCTCCGCGGCACTGGCTTTTACTGCTGGAAATAGGGCAATAAACAAGATCATGATGAGGAAGGCGGCAATTGCTTTCTTAATCCATTGCTCATTTATATAAGACCGAACTCCATTAATCATAAATTATCCTTCCCATCTTCAGCTTCGCGTGAAATGCAGGTGCCTCGGCAATGCGGGATACCTCTTGCCGGCCAGACAAACATATACCATCATTTTTTGATTCCTGTTTGAAGTGAGAAGCAGACAAGATCTTTGCGCTGAAAAAATGATGTCCACCTAATCTTAAGGTTATGCCTCAAAAAGGTCTTTGTCAATCAGCAGTTCAAGTCATCTTGCCTTTTACTTTTTTGACAGCTCCATGACAAGCTTTGCCGGGTCAATCGGCTTTGTAAGATAACCCGTCATTCCTGCCTCCGACGCCATTTTTTTGTTTTCTTCAAAGGCGTCTGCGGATAAGGCTATGATCGGTATACCCGGCGCATCGGAACGCTTCAGCATCCGGATTACTTTCGCCGCGGCATATCCGTCCAATACCGGCATGCGCAGGTCCATCAATATGCTATAGAAGAAGCCTTCCGGCGATGCGGCAAACAGGTCGACGCCTGCCTGTCCGTTTTCTGCCCGCGTCACTTCCTTTCCTTCTCCAGCATCTTCTTCAGGCGCTCCGACTGCTTCTGCAAGACAGAGGCATAGTCGCGGATATCGGAACGAAAAAAAGCCCTTCAAAGCGAAAGGCCTCATTTCCGTATTTTCAAATTGTAAAACATCAACAGCAGTACTGATAACAGTGGTCCTGAGGATGATTCATGAATCCCTGCATGCTGCGGAACGCGTATTTCATTCCTGCGAAAGACTATCGGCATCGGTCAGTTCTAACTCCTCGAGCAGACTGGTCGTGACAGTCCCCCCTGCGTAGCCGTTTGCCGGATACAGCCAGCTATATGCGAAAGGGCTGCAGACAGTGTCAATAGCATTGCAATTACTCCGGCACCTCGGTGACAGACGGTGCTGTCCAGCTTTCTTTTACGGCCTCGGTATCAGGAAGATATATGCGCAGAAACAGATGAAAGTCATCCGTGCCCACCGGAAGCCAATTCGATTGCTTTTCCGGGGCAGTGGCTGAAAGCTGGATGTCCAACGATCCGTCCTCGTTGAGAACAAACGCAGAACGGTCATTGATGCAATACCGATTCAACTCATTTGCAATCAGAAAGTCATCGCTGCCATAGGCTGTCACAGACCAGAACCCTCCCTCCTGGATGGGCGGCAGCGTTTCAAAATGCAGAACATAACGATTCTGCCCATTCAATGTTTTCTGGTTTACATCCACGCCTGTCTTTGCGTAGATGGCGACATCAGTCGGGTTCGCGCCCAAACCGCCCAGCGCAATCATCGCGCGGTAGTCGTAAGCTGTCCCGAACCGTGCGATCGGATCTCCAAAGTAGCTCCAGTCACCCAGCTTTATCTGATACTTTGCTCCTGCGGCGACCACGATCCCCTTCATTTCTTCAAGCATCTGTTTCCAGTTGGTCTGGATATCACCTTGAAGCACAGAGACATCAAACGTTAAGCCGGGCCCGATGTTTAATGCAGCGAAACGTGCCAGCGCATCTGCATCCGCAGCGGGGGAAGGGTTGGATGCCATCAGTGCATTGGCAGCGGAAAAATACTGCTTCGGAGTCATGGAGAGAACAGAATTCAAAGGAACAGAATTGTTTTCTTCCTTATACTCGCCCTTTGGAGGAACATACTCCTCACCGCTTTCATAGCAGCTCAGAGGAAGCAGACGCATGCCGCTTTGAATTTCACGGACATTTTCCATGTCAGCATCATCGTTTATCAAGGTGCGAGTGATGAGCCATGCCATGCTTGTAGGGATTTCAACCAGTGTCACACCCTCCGGAACTGCACCTTTATAACCGGTAAGTGCCAGCAGATAGCTGCCGGATTTAAGAGCAGCGGGCGTGTTCGTCCAGGCATCCAGCACCTGTGTCATACAAAAACGATCCGTTTCAGGCAGAACGAATATCATGGGTTCTGTCGATAAATCAAGCCACGCCTGTGTGTAGATAGTATCGACATTGGGTGTAACTACCATCTTCGTGTCGGCGTTCGCCAGATTCTGCGAATGGATGAGCTGGTTTACCGGCGCATGACCGGCTAAATCAGCCGACTCTGTATTAGTAGCTGATTTCATCGTCAGGTCCATCAGTACCAGCGGGAATGTATAGCGATACGCTTCTGACACCAGCTCCCACTGACTCGCTTCCGTCGAATCTTTCTTTGCACATGAGCCGGAGCATACAAGCAGCGCCGCCGCAGTGATGATAGCAAAAACCTTTTTCATGTGTTATTCCTCTCTGTTCTTTGCTGTGAATTTATACTGTATCGGTCCAGGAAACCCGGGATACATGCTCCGGGTCATTGACCAGTGCAATCGTCTTCAGGAGTTCCCGCTCTGTTCAGGATATCCATATGCGTGGTATTTCTTTCTGAGCATTTGCGCTTTTATAGCATAAACCGTTCAGAAAAGGGAGCCTTCCGGCCCCCTTCTGTCATGATTCCTTTTTTATTCTGCGGACGGCGGAAAAGACCACCGTGCCGAAGAACAGCAGGCTGACTGCCAGGAGCCATTCCACCGGGCTGGCATCGCCCGTGGCAGGCGTGTCGGAAACGGAAGAAGATCCGTCCGGAGACAGGCTTCCGCTGTCATCCTCTACGACCTCCGCCTTGACGGTCGTTTCCCCTTTGAACCCTTCAGATTCAGAGGAAACACCGGATGCCGTCTGTGCAGCGTATACAGGTATGGCCGGGACCAGAAAGAGGATCAGCACCGGGACAGCGAACCGGAACAGAAAGTTCTTCATCAGTCGCCCAGATCTGCAGTGCTGCGGATTCCGGTATAGAAATGAATAATCCCGCTGTAATCGCCTTTATAGTTTGCGATATCCTTGTCATAGAGCTGCTTTTCGTTGATTTGAAGTACACCGGGCAGTACGCTGCCGTCCGGAGCTGAATTTGAGAATACGCCGTACAGAAAACCATTAGGATACCATTTTCCGTTCTGGAACAGATCCGTTTTGATATTGCCTTCACTGTCCGCGATGCAGACAGAGTAATCCAGTGCATAATTCGTCGGATCCGTCGTTTTTTTAATCTGGAAACCGACTTCAGGGGCTGCGTCCGTACCGGTTGAATGGGCTGAATCGCTGACGAGTACTGCGATTCCAGAACCATTGGCGATGTTTTCTTTCTGCACCAGCGTCACGTCAAAATTCAGCACTTTCATACTATCCGTATTGACAGCCGGTTTTTTCAGTTTTCCGAAATCTACAGTGGATGGAATCCGAATAATATAGGACGGAGTTCCGGGAGAATTTTCGCTAACCTGTCCGTTGACCGTCATGTTACCGCTCGGCTGCGTCTCTTCATCAAGATCGGTATCTGCAAAAACCACAGATGTACTCATGGACATCAGGCAGATCACTGTGATCAGTATTGCCAAAATCCTTTTTTTCATTGTTCTTTCCTCCTTTTTATATCGCTTTCTATATCAGATGCCTATTGAACAATCAGAGTAAATGCTGAATCCGCCCCGTTGAGGGCCTGCGTGCCTTCTGCATCCGCAAAGCACTCGAATCTGGCTGAGGCAGAATAGGTGCCCGCCGCAAGCGCTTCCGCACACTCCTCTTCGGTCATTCCCTTCCCCGGCGGCAGGATCTCCGACACGAACAGTTCCGTGCCGTCTTCCAGCAGGATATGAACCCTGAAGTAGCAGGAATTCTCTTTCGGATTTCCGATGCTCATCTGCAGCGTCTTCTGTCCCGCCTTCATGTAGATTGTATTATAGCCGGGCACTTCAATCGACTCCCCGGTCGTGCCGCTGTCTTCGATTCCCGTTTCCCAGTCGACGACCTCGGTTCCGGTCCGGCCTGTCTGCCCGTTTCTCTGGTTTTTCAGGATGAGAAAGACAGCGATGCCTGCAGCCGCAAGGATGGCCGCCGTCAGAATCAGCTTTGTCTTACGGCTCATTTCCCTCTTCCTTTCTCCGGGCCTGCAGGTACCGTTTTATAAACGGCCGCCGCGATCCGTTTTTTTCTGTATCTGAAGCAGCCGACAGTCAGGATGACCGCCCCGGCCGCACACATCAGCAGAATCAGAAGGACAGGATTGCTTTCATCCCCCGCCCTGACATTGGACTGGGCCTTGATGACCGTCCGTGTCTGCGTGCTTGTGCTGCCCGAATCGGCGGCTGCAGAGGCTGCGGAGGTATCCACCAGTGCCATGGCCGACAGGGTATCCAGGGTTCCCTTAAAGACTCCGGCCTCCGTACTTTCATTATTAACTGTCACGACATCACCGCTGTCGGTATACTGAACCAGCTTCAGGGAAGCGGCCGGCGTATTCGTTCCGGTTCTCATGGTCCATACCAGTTTTCCGTCATAGGGAGCCGACAGGTCATTGGAAAACATCAGGGAATTGCTGCCGGACCACAGGATCTTTTTCCCGTCTGCCGCCTTGACAAGCGCCTTGTAGGCATCGGAAGAAGTATCGGATGCGTTTACGACGAGCATGGCGCTTTTATGAATTCTCTGTCCCGTAAGGGCGATATGGCTTGCGCTGTCCTGAAGGCTGACTGCTGCCAGGTCATTATCCAGAACCTTAGGGAAGCCTCCGTTCCGCATGCTGTTGACCTCCCAGCCATTCAGCACCGTGTCATCGCTGCCGGAAGATTCAAGCGCCAGGAGCATGGAATTCCGTTCTGAGCTTCCGCTGTTGTAGGACTGCACATTGCCGTTGAGCACAGTGAGGAAATCTTCCTGCCTCATGGCGGATCCGGTCATGTTGATCACATCGTCCAGTTTCTGGTTCGAGCAGGCGCTCTGCGTACCGCTGTAATAGCACTTATAGATTTCCGTGCCGACGCTGGTTCCTGCAATCGCGCCCGAATATCCGCCGGACACATTTCCTGCGCTGTACAGATTGAAGATCCGGCCGTTCTCCAGATTCTGGGCTGCAATCCCTCCGCTTTTTCCCGTACTGCTGCTGACTGTGACCGCTCCCAGATTATAGCCATTCAGGATATCCCCTGAATTCTCCGCTGTCAGGCCGCCGGCTTCGGAAGCGGCCGTCACGGTGGACGCGGAACTGGAATCTTCAATCCGTCCCATGTTAAGACCGGCAATCCCGCCCGCCAGATTCTTCGATTTCAATTTATTGTTCAGTTTTTCCAGTTCTTCCGCTTTATCAGTGATCCAGTAGGCATTCGGAAGGAACAGGCCGCTGTTGCACTTTTCAATCGTCCCCTGATTGACGGCGGCAATCCCGCCGACGGTCGTTCCCTCTCCGTCCGAATAAAGGGCCAGCGTCTTCACATTCCTGACCTTGCCCGAATATCCGATGACGCCGAAGATTCCCTGCTCGGCACCGCATTTGATGTTCAGATTGCAGATGTAATAATTATTTCCATTGAAGGTTCCTTCAAAAGGCATGGCCTCCGTACCGATCGGCAGTTCCCAGTCCCCTCCCTGGCCGTAAATATTATCCGTAAGGACGAGGGACGCGTTCTGATATTCACCGGATTCCACCTTTTCCGCCGCGGTACGCAGCTCATCGAGACTGCTGATTTCAATGACCTTGGAATCGTCCTGCCACCCGGCATAAACCGTTACGTCACCGGTACTGCCCTTCGGGATCGAAGCGACACCCAAAGTCAGCTCCGCATCGGAGTACCAGCCTGTAAACCGGAAGGACTCCCTGGAAGGATCGGTAAAATCGAATTCATCCTCGACCGTATAGCTCTCCGGATTCTGTGACGCATTGCTTCCGCCGTTCAGCATATAGTGAATCGTATAGTTTTCAATTTCCCATTTCGCATAGAAGGTCCGATCTCCTGTCAGGCCGCTGACCGAAGACGATGCGGGCTCTGTAAATGAGGCATCGAGATACCATCCTGAGAAAATGTATCCCTTTCTGGTCGCTTCCGCAAGCGTCCAGGTATCCTCTGTCGTATAAGACGGATGGTTATCCGGACTGTTGTCTCCTCCGTTCAGTTCATAAGAGATACTGTAGGTATCCGCTTTCCAGCCGGCATAGAGCGTAATGTCGCTGTCATACTGTGAAGTATCGAGGAGATTGTCCGTCACGTCCTGCGTCAGGGCTTTATCTGTATACCATCCCGTAAAGGAATAGCCGGCCTTTTCCGCGTCTTCCAGGGTAATGCTTCCTGTCTCAGAGGTAAAGGAAGCCGGATTGGCCGAGGAATTGGATCCCCCGTTCAGCTCGTATAAAATCGTATGAGAACTGACCACCTTGAGCAGGACCGTATCGGAATAGGCGCGCCTGTAGCTGGCTGTCTGCGGATGCCATGCAGCTGCAATATAATTTCCTTCCGGAAGAGCGGAAGTCTCATATACCGCATCGCCCTTGCTGTCTGTCGTGACCGGATAGGTCCCAACCAGTTCTGTGGCCTTATATTCATTTTCCGATACTTCATCCGCTTTGGCGATCGTAAGGTTCAGCGTCTCATCTGCCACGGCCTGAGCTGCCGTACCGGTACCGGTAACGGCAGAAGCCTCAAAGCTGACCGTGTTTCCTTCGATGGCAGTAAGCTTCTGATCCAATGCGGAAATGCTGTCGGATGAAGCGTCCAGTCCAAGCGAGATTTCCGATTTTCCGCTGCCGATGTACAAGGCTGCTGCTTTGCTGTAGATGGTAGTCGCCGTCTGGCTTCCGCTGACCTTCTCGGTTACGGCGCAGCGGTAGAGGGTTCCGTCAAGATATTCGGCCTGTGTGTCGGTAATGAGCCCGTCCGTCAGGTAATAAGCCGCATTGAAGGTAGTCGAATTGGAAGCGGCCGCATCCTCTATATTCGTCCAGCTGGCCCCGTATCCGGTATCAGTCAGTTTCTGCCACTGATAGGTAAGCGTATCCTGTGCCTGTGCCGGTGTGGCTTCAATCGTAAACTCGCCTTTCTGCCTGATGTTCGTATAGCAGTCCGCCGGCGGCGTCACGATGACCGGTTCTATGTCGCTGCCGCTCTTTGTCGTGCCTTGTGCGTAAGGTCCGCGCACGCTGCCGTTCGCCGTTCCGGCAGCGTCCGTGAAGCTCTGCATCCGGAAGAAGTAGGTTTTTCCGGCAGAAAGTCCCTGGACAAGATAGGACTTCGCATCAGCCGAAAGCAGGACCGGATTGTTGTCCTTGTCCGTGACCGCTGTATAGGTTCCGTCCGCACTTGTTGAAACAAACAGCCTGTATGATTTCGCGGTAAGGCGTGAAATCGACTCAGCCGGCTTGTTCCATGTAAGCAGCGCCGTGTTCCTGCCTGTGGCCGCTACCTTCAGATCCGACGGCAGCTTGGCCGGCGCCTTCTCCGCCCCCTGAACGATATAGCCTATTACCGGAATACTGTTCCTGAGATAGGTAGTCCCGTCAATTTTGACCTCCAGGTCGCAGATGTCTTCATCATGGAGCGAAGCAGGCTCCCACTTGACCATCTTCGCGCTGTAGGTATAGGCAGAAACCGGAATGCCGCTCGCATCGGTTCCCGTGGCCGCTTCTTTTGGAAGGGAAGAAAGCGTGCTGCTGTAGGAGTCACCTTGGGTGTCCGTCGTGGTAACTGTATTGGACCAGCTGCCCGTAAAGCCCGCGCTGCCAGTGACCTGAAGGGTTCCTCCGAGTATGAAGCCTCCCCTGCCCCCGCCTGTTGCGCCGATTTTAAAATCATACCTGTCGCCGTCTGAATCGGAATGGGTGGCGCTCTCGGTCAGGGAAGTTGTCATGGTGGCCCCGCCCTTCACATCCAGCGGCACCTGGAAAAGGGAACCTTCTGAAGAAGAATAGGCGTTAACAGCGTATCCGGTGATATTGCTCGTGCTGCTCTTATAGCTTGAGGGATCTCCGATCGTACGTTCCGGATAAAGTACCTCCGGGTCGATTTCCAGCATTTTTTCACTGCTTTCAGTGATCTTGCTGTTGTATTCTTTCGCCATCCTGTTGTAATCACTTAACGGCATTTCCGATTTGACCGGATCCAGATCCACTCCCGTTTCCATCGTGCCGGTCGACTCATTTACCCAGTCGCCGACCTTCTCAGCCGCTCCCGTATCCACATCTTCCTGTTTCGCCGTATGGGCCGGAAGAAAAACGCTGTACCGGTACTTGACAGTCGGTACGGCAAAAAGCACCACATAATCCTGGACCCCGCTTGTACTGATGGTCAGCGAAGATCCCTTGACCACCGAATCCTGATAGGTCGACAGACGATACTGGGTATAGGCAATATCCAGCCCTATGATGCCGCAGTTGGACGCAGTCCCGAAAGTAGCCAGCGCGTTCAGGCCCAGATACCCGCCGCTCGCGCTGCTGTGCTGATCGGCTTTGGAAGTTGAATAATTCACGCTGAAGGAGCTTGTCCCTCGGCTGTAGTTCAGTTCTTCCCAATACGGGGGGCTGAGCAGCACGCAGTAGACACTCGGTTTCGACCACCCTGTCGATTTTCCGACATACTGCGTATAGGTGCTGTCCCTGTCGACGTTTACCGGAGCAAGCACCATGGTCGTGCCGTTGTCGTCCTCATCCGGATTGTCATCGAAATAATTCTTGTTCGTCATGGAATGCAGGATCATCGATACCGTCTGCCCGGTCTTGTCATCCTTCTTCTGGCCGTAATAGAACCAGGAGATATCGATCCGGCAGGTGTCGTCGCCGGTCGAGTTGTATCCCGTCATCACGACCGTCTGATCCGCAAAGCGTTCATTTTCCGAGAAGCAGGCTGTCGCGCACCTTCCTATAAAGGCTTCGTCATCGTTCGAGAATTCGAGGTCTTCGTTCGAATTTCTTGTGAAATAGCCATTCTTGATGAGGTCGTCGCCGTCCGCGGTTCCCTGCGTGAAATGAAGGAATACGCCATTGCAGAAGACCGTGTCCGTTATCGCGGAAACATTATAACGGCCGGCCGTCATGGCGATCGGGGAGTTTTCCGAAGCGCCGTCGCCGGATGAATCATCGACATGGATCACCGGATGCCGCGCCACTTCCTTGACCTGATCATCCGACCATTCAAACGAGTAGCTCCCGTTCGTGTAGCGCAGGACATTCAGCAGCATCACGGATGTATCGATCTTCCCGCGATTTTTCCCATTCTCATATCCATAGTTTTTATATCCCGCAACGACGATTTCATCTTTCCCATCGCCGTCGAGATCCGCGTTGATCGCGGACTGAAGCTTGAACCTGGAAGCTTCCTTGCCGATGACCATCGGGTCGAGGAACAGCTTGGTCGCGCTTCCTCCGTCAAAACGGACGACCGCCATGCCGCCGGCATCGCAGGCTTTTGAGTAGTTATCATAGGGCAGGGATACATTGACGACCAGGTCGTCCCGGCCGGACATATCGGTCGTCTGGAGATTGACCAGAGGCCTGCATTTTCCGTCGGACCATTTAATCCGGTTTCCGATGCCTCCCAGATAGAAACTGCCGTCTGCCTGCAGATTATAGCTTCCGTTACTCTGCTCAATGGGCTGGTAAAGCTGGATTCTGCCGCCGTCATCCGAAGGGATATGAACCGCCACTTCTTCATAGCCGTCCGCATCGTAATCACCGACTGCCATCGAAGTCAGGCCGCCCTGCTCACGGATCGTAATATCGCCGACCCAGTCGTTATCGCTTGTCAGGCAGATATCCGTCGCCTTGCCTTTGATATACTGATTGCTGTCGCTTACGGCAAAAGCGCGAATCCTCTGACGGCTGTCATCGCTGTCGTTGTCATAATACAGCCTGTCTTCTATGATCAGCTGCTTCCTCACTCCCGCATCCGCGTCAGACATTTTACCCGGCGTAATGGCTATGGCATTGATGCACTGCGTCTTCATGTCATCACTGTCAACATCGTATTCCTGTGTGGAAACAACGGCATGGTTCGCCATATTGTCCAGATTCAGAGCACCCGTGGAAACAGCGGATACATTTTCAGCAACCGTGAACCGCCCGTGGTAATCCTTGTCATCTTTCAGAGGCGATTCATAGTCCCGGTTCATTGAACCGATATAAAGCTCTGAAAGGATGGTAGGCTGGTAATCATTAAGCGGATTATCTTCCGTACTGTCCTTCGTAAACTCGTCCGGATCCGTCAGGGAGAATCCGAACCCCTTATATTCCTCATCGCTCATGTAGTTCTTATCTTCGATGACATCTGAGTCGCTGCCGCCAAGAGCAGAGCCGGAGGCATCTTCCTGCGAATTGGCATAGACGTTCTGTCCGCCGATGGCTGAACCCGGAGATAAAGTTCCGATCACCATGAGCAGCGTCAGGATTCCCGCTGTCCATTTTCTGCCTGTTTTATGGTTTTTTAGCATTTTTCGTTCCTCTCCCCATGATGGCCGTTTGATCCGGCCGCTGGATTCCAAAAGAAATTATTCTTTCTTTTTTCCTGCAGATGAAGCAAGAAGGATCATATCGAAACCTTGGGAAATCAGGATGATTCCAATCAGATAGCCCAATGAGACCAAGGTCAGGATCGGATGCCCGACGGAACACAGCCCGATCACGACGGAAACGACCCCGAGAATGATGGCGCAGATGGCTCTCCCTTTTGAAATCTTTAAATTCTGGATTCCGCAAATAATCTGATAAATGCCGTAGAAAACAATGCAGATGCCGAACAAGTAAGCCGCGACGGCATCCGTCCAGAGACGCTGGAACCGGCTGAAAAGGATGATGCAGCCGGCTGCTGCGCTGAAGATGCCCAGAAAGCACATCCACACATTCTTTTTTACCGGCTGCAGCGCTGCCGCAATCGTCTCAATTCCGTAAAGCAGGAAAAGAATGCCGACAATCCAGCCGATGGCAAGTGAAGTCTGAAGCGGAACGAAAAGTGAATACACACCGAATGCAGAAATAGCAGCCCCAAGCAGAATTCCAATCAAAGCCATAATTATTTACCCCCGTTGTTCGATTTGATGATTTACGTTGCTGTTTCAGGCAATAAACAATAATTCAATTAGATTATTGCGTAAAAAAGATATGCACAAAGCCCTTTCATGCCGACACGTGACAGCAGACCGGAAACATCCTGCACAGCGGCCGTATTCCTTTCAGGCGCCCGGAACACGCTGCCTCAGTGTGCATTTTTATACTAACAGGAATTATAACAGTTCCGGCCGATCAAAAACAAAACTCTTCCTAAACGGCGCAAACTCTTCCTAACCGGCAGTCGGCAGCGTTGAAGCCAGCCTGTTTTTACGATATAATAATAAAAGGCAGGTGACACAATATGAGGGTAGCGATCTGTGACGACATCCTATCAGACCGGCAAAGGCTGGTTGAATATATCAGACGGTACATCGGAGAAAACTGCATAGACGATCTGGAGCTGCGGGAATACGACTGCGCCGAAGCGCTGCTGGCGGACAAGACGATGCCGGATGTCCTGTTTCTGGATATTTACATGAAGGAGACCAACGGCATGGAAGCCGCGAATCAGCTTTTCGCACGGGGATATTCCGGCGGTATCATTTTTACCACGACGTCAGCAGAGTTCGGCGCGGCGAGCTACGAGGTCAATGCGCTGGATTACCTTGTAAAGCCGTTTTCTTACGAACGGTTTCTCAAAGCCATCAGGAAAAGCGGAGACACCCTGAGCTCCGCCCTTTCCTATATTTCCGTCCCCAGCGGACGGCAGAATGTGAAATTGTTTTTACGGGAGCTGCTCTATGTGGAAACCGGAATTCACTGCCTGCTGTTTCATGCGAAACGGGATACAGTCAAGTCTCCCATGACTATGGCAGAGGCAGACGCGCTTCTGCTTTCGCATAAAAACTTTATCCGCTGCCACCGCAGCTACATTATCAATTTGAACGAAGTGGAGAACGTGACCGACACGACTGTGCTTCTGACGAACGGAGACCGGGTTTTGCTGAACAGCAAAAATGCCGCGTCTCTTCGCAGTCAGATCGCGGATTTTATTTGGAAAGGAATGGAGGAGCGGCTTGAATGATATTTTCTTCCGGCTTGGCAGGCTGGTAATCGAATCGCTGTATTTTTGTGTCCTTGCGGCGCTGCTGATCGCTTATCTGTGGGACTATTTCCGCCCGGCAAAGCCCGTCGTTTTTCTTGGCACGGCGATCTACTGCCTGCTGGGTTCCTTGCTTGATCTTCTTGCCGTGGATCATTTCGGGTATGGATGGGAAGAGCAGCTCGTGATCCTTTTAATCGTTGGTGTTATCCCCTATTGCGCTTTTTTCTTCCTGACGCGTATCCCGCTGCCTCAGTATTTATATTGCCTCGGAAGCGTTTCGATTCAGGCATATTACATCAGCGGCCTGCTGGAGACCTTTGATATCACGCAAGCCACCCTTGTCGCGGCCCCTTTCCTTTCCGCCCTTGGGTGCATTGCACTGCTTGCCCTGTTGGATACGCTGATTATTCTCGCCTTCCGCCGCTTTGCCGCGTCATTATTTCGTGATAACCAAAGCGCGGAGGGATGGAAACGGCTGATGTTCGCACCCCTCAGCGGCGCGGCTGCGCTTGGCGTATTCTATTATCTGACTGATTTTACGGCCGGAGGTATGACGACCCTGCTCATTTTTACAGCTTGCTACATTGCGATGTTTCTCTCGGATGTTGTGGCGCTGAACAGCCTCAGCATTTCTATCCGGGCCGCGGAAGCAGAAGCGCGGCTGGAAAGCGCAAACCGGATTCTTGCGTCTCAAAAGGAGCAATATAAAAAGCTGTCGGATTCCATCGCTCAGACCAGGCATGCACGCCATGATCTGCGGCATCACATGAACGTGATCTCCGGCATGGTTCAGGCGGACGACAAGGAGAGCCTGCAGCAGTATCTCACTCAATACGGTCAGACGCTGCCGAACAATGAGGATGCGTTCTATACCGGGAATTATACAGCCGATATGATCGTGGGGCATTATTTGTCTGTGGCAAAGCAAAACGGGATCCGTGTGGATTTCAGTCTGCACATTCCGGAGGCCTGCTTTATCCGCGACACGGACCTGTGCGTTCTGATGGGCAACTGTCTGGAAAACGCCATTGAGGCCTGTCGGAAGCTGCCGGAAGAGAAGCGCTCTCTGCGGGTGGAATCCGCGGTGAAAAACAAATACCTCGCGATCACCATCGCCAACAGCTACGACGGAAACACCTCCATGCAGGACAGCGCCTATTTATCCGATAAGCGGGGACGGCGCGACGTGGGTATCGGTCTTGAATCTGTGGAAGCGGTTGTAAGGAATTACAACGGAGCGATGAAGGTTCAAGGGGAAAACGGTGTTTTTACGGTTTATATCATGCTGAAAATGCTGGATAAGGAAAGGAACCTCTCCGGCAAAAGCCCTGAGAAACCGCAGCCGGAATCACGACCACCGGCTTAGCCGGTGGTTTGCTCTGTGCGGATGCCCCGGCAAGGTGCAGCTTTTTACAAATCGTGACAACCCGTGATGCACTGGTCCGTCTGAGACAGGTTTTCTTCTGAGATTAGCGGAGCCGTGTCCGCGTCGCTGTCCTGGACATTGCCTGCGTCGGCGTTGAAGGCATCGGTCCTGTGCAGCGTCGCATGCAGACTGCCCGGCTCACTTTCCAACAGGCAGACGGAAGGGACCGCATCCGCACTCTGCCTCGGTGTGTAGATATGAAGGACCGCACCGCTGTTTTCTGCTTTAAAATGGCTGCTGTCTTTATCATTCCCGCGGAGCGTGAACGAAACGATCTCCGCCGTGCCGCAGCCGTCTGGCTCGGCGGCAGAGCCATCCCACAGTGCCAGCAGCACATGGCTGTGCAGCGCCACATAGAGCCCTGCCTGTCGGTAATGGAAGTTCCGGGTCTGGACTTCCGGCAATGGTTCGGTATTCGGCACCACAAACACGGCGGCGGCCTGCTGAAGCAGCGCGTCAAAGACCGCTGCGTCGGTTTTTGAGAAGTCCCGACGGTATTCTTCCACCGGCATCGGCAGCGGGCACACGAGTTTTATGCCAAGCGCCAGAGCCGCATCGGCACACAGCGTATCCGCACCGGAGGCAATGGAGTCCAGCAGTACAAACTCACTGTGTGGATACCGCTCCATAAACTTTTTCAGCTCGGCGGCCACCAGTTCCTGCAGCTTCGGGATATCCTTCTCCCGCAGGTCGCGGTGCCCGGTGACGCCGACGATGATAGGAACGGACATGGCGTTTTCCTTTCCGCAGGCATGGTTTCACAAAGAATCGGTCACGATAAATCGATATACTTTATTTTCGTTTTTGAGGTATGCAGTTAGTTCCATGCCCTCCGGAGCATGGAACATATTGCGCTTCCGATGGAGCATACGCCTGCCGGAATGCTGACGCTCGGGGCAGTACCGCTGTATTTGATAAGAACGCCGTTTTAAATCGTCATTCCGCCGTCCGCGGAGGCAGGGGGCTGCATAGGAGTGCCCGAAAATGGTGCGGATGGTACATCTGCGTCTTCAAAAAACAGGATTTCTCCCGAAAACGTTCTTCGCAGAGTTTCATGTGTAACGGAGCCTTTTCTGCATTGCACCTTGAGTTTCGGACACTCTGAAAATGCGCCCGGCTCGTCGATCCGGAGAGCATCGTTTTGAATCACGACAAGTTCCAGGTTCGGGCATCGGTAAAAGGCATCCGCGCCAAGGCTTGTCACACCTTCACCCAGCGTCACCTGCTCGATCAGTTCGTTATTTTTGAACGTATAGGATAGCACGGCGGCGGCCCTGTCAGGGATAGAAAAGTGCTTTTTGATGCCGTGATAGGCCACCGCTGCACTGCCTGCCCACTCAAAATCATGCATCGTTGCAGGTGAGTTCTGGATACGTTCGATCTCGCCGGGCATACGCTTTTGCTGCTCGCCGTTTGCTGTCGCAGTCGGAGCCACGGGCGAGGAGCCTGCCTTTGCGGGGGCGATATCGCTCTTGCAAGGCAGCCCCAGCTGCTGAAAAGCAGAGGTGTATTTATAGAGATACTCCTCCTCCGTCATGTTGTGCTTCAGGATCGCCTGTTTTGTGCCAAAGCGCAGTTTGATACCGCCTCGCAGCGTAGTTTCCTTGAGGTGTATGGCGATACATGGCTTTTTTTCATCGAGGGCAAAGTCTATTTCATTTTGGACGTTTGTCGAAGCAGCGGAATTGGGTGTAAAAAACACCACAAAGAGTGCACAATGCTCAAGGGCGCTTGCAATCTCGTCTGTCCATTCGTTGCCGGGGGATATTCCCTCGTCATACCAAACATGATAGCCGTGCTCGTTGAATCCTTTGATCTCGGCAAAGACCTGCGCGGAATCCAGGTGCGAATAGCTGACAAAGAGATACGGTTCGTTGCCGCGATACGCCGGGTAGGGCATTCGACCGATCCCGGGCACAAGCGTCGTTTCGGCTGAAGCGGCGACGGCAGAGGGTTCCTGTGCTTTTTTGCTTTTCAGTTTGTCAAACAAGCCCATTGGTTTTCCTCCTTTTTACCGTGTCAGTCCATCCGATAGATCGTCAGACCGTCGTACTCGCGGATCAGCTCCAGCATCTGCTCCATGGGATCAGTGTCCTTGAAGCGCTCCTCCGCCTCCAACGCGGAGAAGTCGATGAGATCGTGGTGGAGCCGCGTATGCTCGCGCATTACATTGTCATTTCTTTGTCCGCCATCGGTCGTTGTGATCGCTCCGACGTGGGCAATGCCGTAATCCCAGCCCATGGCGCGCTTCTCGCTGCACCAGCGCTCATGCTCGGCGATGGTGATGTTCGTCAGGTCGCTTTCATGTCCCGGCTCCTTGATGAGCGCGTTAAAATCCGTGACGGGAATGTAGTCCACCGGGCGGTCGGTATAAAAGCAGCCGATTGCTTCCAGCTGTGCGGCAAAGCCCTTGGCCTGTGCAATATTAGATAGCTTATACTCCAGGGACAGATTTTCCTCAAATGCCCGTCTCATCTCGTCGCTTGTCTTTGCACCGGCGTAGCGGCCATTCAATGCGAGGGCAAAGTCGTAAAGATTCAAATAATTGCTGTCGGAGAGATACAGGCCTGTCTTTTTCTGCTTTTCCTCGATTTGAACCTCAATTACATCGCTTGGGTCAGGTACTTCTACATCCGGCTCATAGCCGGGAACAATGTCCCGTACGCAGATAATCTCGTCAATGTCATCCACAAACTTACTGCGGTCTTTCCGCACCGCGCCGGACTTCTTCACATAGCCGTCGTGCAGCATGTCCTTGTAGCACTTGGCGGAGAGTACCTTGCTCTCGTAGGTTTTGTCGTAATAATAGATCCAGCGCATGCCGGTATCCGTAAACTCCATGTCAAAGTCGAAGGCGTAAATACCGCTGCGGCTGTTCTGGCCATAGGACGCTCTGTCCCAGCATTGCAGCTCGTCGCAAAGCATCAGCAGATAGGCAAGCGGCTGCCCGTCCGAGAGACGCAGCGGCTCCTTCGTGTGCAGGAAGGACCGTATGGTGAACTTAAACAGGCTGTTGTGCAGCATGATGGCGCAGAAAGCGTCCAGCACCGGAGCGGGCAGCTTTTCACAGCTGTCGATTTCCCTGTGGCGGGCCAGATAGGTTTTTGCCATCATGAATCCACTGAAATAGGCGTGGTCCATATAGAGATAATCCTTTTCAGCGGGATTTTCATGGATGGCCCTATCCTTCAGCGTCTTGCGCAGGCAGTGTTCAGCGTAGAACGGCTCGATCTCCGTGCGGCCCAGAAAACACTCGCCAAGGCGTTCAATAATTGCATGGGCGTACAGGTCGTTTAAGTCCCCCAGACGGGAAACGGCAAACTCGTCCATGTTCCGATAGGACACGTAGGGAGCAAAGCCGTAATCGTCGTTGTTGCTTTTGTCCAGCTTGCACACGTAGGCCTTCATCTGCTGGTGGGCAATCTCAAACGGGTAGCCGATGTCATGGAACAGAGCGGTCAGCCCCCAGTATTCAAGGAAGTGGCAGGCAGCTTCCTTGCCGTCCGTGAAACCGTATTTGTCGTTATAGGCGGTGCGGAACCCAGCGTGGTTTTTATAAACGGCAAGCCCCATCAGGAACACATAGACGCTATGGGAATAGTGGTCCCGGTGCTTCATCAAAAGCGAGCTGGCATTTTCCTCGTGTTCGCTCAGGAGTTCCAGCAGCAGCCCGGTGGAGTCGTAGCCCGCGCCGAAGGGCTTAAAGATTTCGCAGTAGCAGTAATAGATGTCGAAGGCGTCCTCCTTGGAACCGGAGGCCAGGAAGCGGCCGATTGCGGCCTCAAAGCTGAGTCGGTCGAGATCCCGCTCCATGTTGAAGGGAATCTGGTTTTTACCCGCACTTTTCCCGTCATGATCGGTAAGCTCGGCGCGGCTATCATCAAATTTTAAATCCTCGCAGCAATCGCGGAGAAAAGCGAGCGCCTGCACTCCATAGCTGCGTTTGGACCTGAGCGGTTCCGGGATTCGCACAGAGGTTTGAACTCCGTATTGTGAGCGGTTTTGCTCCTGCATGCTTGCCAAGGCGTTGTATCCCATATCTATACTCCTTCTTATTTGGAATCAGGTGTGTCCGCGTCCTTCACATAGTGCACAATGCCGCCGAAATCACAGTCCAGTACATCGCAGACTGCTCCAGAATGGCGAGGCTGACGGCCTCGTTCCGGCGCAGCTTGGTCATGGTATTTGGGGCAATTCCTGCGGCCTTCCGCAGATCGGCCTTGCCCATTTTCTGATCCACCAGCAGCTTCCACATTTCGGCAATACAAGTCTGATGCTGGCATTTTTAAGAGATGCGAACACATCGGCTTCCGGAATAAGGATCTTTAATCTGCTGTATGATGTCCTTGGGATAAAAGGATTTGAAAAACTTTTTCCAGTGATCCTGACGGATAACGGCAGTGAATTCTCAAATCCTATCAGAAGGGCTCCTGTGAAGTCAACCACGAGCTGATAAGGCGCGTCCTGCCTAAAGGAAGCAGCTTTGATAATCTGATGCAGGAGGATGTGTTCCTAATGATAGATCACATAAATTCCTATTAAAGAAAAAAGCTGAACAACCGTAGTCCTTACGATGCGTTCAGCTTTCTCTATGGAGAAGATCTGCTTAAGCCGAAGCTTCTCAAAAAGCAAGATATAACATCGCACAGACCGCCAGCGTCCAAACATGAAATATGCCACCACAGGGATGGATTCTCCGATTCAAAAAAATCGAGAGAAGATTGATCCCTCTTTGTCATATACGGAATGATCGCTGAACTCAGTATAACAATGTCAAGGTGCATTGTAAATGCGGGACTCTCGGCTTACATTTCATGCATTTCATGGTATAAAAAAAGCATAGCATGAACAGCTGACATATACAAGATACTTTCGCATATAAATGCGAATTTTTACATAAAAATGGAAAATAAAGGGAGCGCTGCAAAATGAAAATTTCTGCGGCGCTCTTTTTGCGTGGTGCGCCCGGCGGGCGCACCATGTAACAACAATGGGCTTATTTCCCCGATTCCTCCATGCCGCGCTTTGCGTGGCGGCAGATGGCGTCGAAGGTCTTGGCGCTGACATCGTGTTCCACCTTGCAGGCATCTTCCCGGGCAGTCTGCTCGTCCACACCAAGATGAACGAAGAATTCCGTCAACAGCTTGTGCCGG